>ENA-ORBV01012252-ORBV01012252.1-microbial-mat-metagenome-genome-assembly--contig:-NODE-12252-length-13269-cov-5.843087_pt1 | contig 13269 bp, 6 predicted proteins | sample MGYA00237777_ERZ505514 | MGnify/ENA primary metagenome ERZ505514 (study PRJEB26160, sample SAMN06269048) | microbial mat metagenome | isolation source: Oligotrophic lake microbial mat | place...
GTCTTATACTATACTATACCATACTCTACTGTATTGTAATGTACAGTGTTAAGAAGCTGAAGAAAGACAAGAATGGTTCCCCGGAATCATTAAGCAAGCTTCCTCAGATGGCCAAGCAGCTCGAAGTCTCTCTGTACCGAAATGCGCGCTCATTTGAAGCGTACATGGACAGCTCTACTCTCACAGCCAGGCTTCAACAGATTGCTGTTGAAGTTTCACGGAAAGCCCCCAGTCGCATGAGGTCGTCTCAAGGTGCTGGCAGCAGCAGTGACAACAGGGACGAACGGCACTGGAATGACCGGCAACAATCGTCCTCTTCACAACAGCAATTTTCGAACGGCAACAGGCGCCCTCCGGATAGCCAAATGCAGCGTGGGGCCTCCACTTCGCCTTTCATGGGGAACTCAGGCCAGCAGATGCAACCGAGAGGCGTGGTTAACTTAGATGATATCAACCCCATGGCCTCCAGCGGTGGCGGCGGCAGCTCCAGAGGTCACTCCGGCTCATCCAATTATAATTCTAGTTCTGGAAGAGGGCCGTCCGACCAACGGCCTAGTGCGTCATCTGGATCCGGAGGAGGAGCTCCCCAGAACAGGAATGATCCCGAGTGGAAGATCAGAATCCGACACAAGCAGCAGAGACTGCTATTGCTGCACCACTCAGCTAAATGCCCCCACGAGGATGGCCGTTGTACCGTCACTCCACATTGCGCGGATATGAAGCGGTTGTGGAGGCACATGGAAGGATGCAAAGATAACAACTGCCGTGTTTCTCATTGCTTCTCCTCCAGGGCTATACTCAGCCACTACAGAAAATGCAAGGACGCCAACTGTCCAGCTTGTGGACCGGTCCGAGATACAGTTAAGAAGTCGTCCCAAAGCAGGACTCCGTCGTCTCGATCAGGTCGTTCAGGCACGGGTGGCAGTTCGCAGCCAATGATGGGCGGCAACATGATGAGCGGCAACATTGGCCCGATGGGCAGTACTTTGGGCACCAGCTCTATGGTAGGAAGCAACTCGATGAACAACAACTCAATGCCGATGAATGGATCTATGAGTAGTTCCATGAACAACCCCATGGCTAGTAATATGAGCGGCGGACCCACTTCGCTGCAACGAGGAATGTCCAATGGCATGCCACCCGGCGGGCCCGTGATGCAAGGTAACGACCCAATGAGCTCCGGCGGCGGAAACTTTAACTCCGGTTCCTCCTCCATGAATAATTACCAGCAACAGCCAAACCGAAACATGCCACCTCCGGTCGGAGGACCCGTCGCGAGCAACATGCCGCCGTTCAATTCGAGTTCGAATTCGCAATCCTCTCGTTATAGATCAGGCAGCACCGACCGAGGGAGTGGAGGAGGAGCATCTAGTAGCTCGGCTCAACCGATGTACCAATCAGACAGACCCAGCTCCAGTAGTAGAGACCGCCCGTCGTCGGCGTCGGCGAGTGCGCCGCCACCAGTAAACGACAGCGGAAACCCCGCTTCGTTGTCGGCCTCTGCCAGTCAGCCGTCCGGCTCGAAAAGAAATGATTCGGAGTGGCAGAAGGTTCGCCACAAGCAGCAGCGCCTTCTCCTCTTGCGTCATGCCTCTCGTTGTCAGTTTGAAGCCGGAAAATGTCCTGTCACGCCTCACTGCGCAAGCATGAAAGAACTTTGGAAACATATAGCCCACTGCAAGGACCAACAGTGCTCTGTCCAACACTGCATGAGTAGCAGGTATGTGCTTAGCCATTATCGACGATGCAAAGACGCTAAATGCCCGGCCTGTGGGCCTGTCAGGGAAACAATCAGGAAGAGCCACGAAAAGGAGAAAAATAGTCGCGGTGGCAGCGGCAGTGGACCACCGGCTTCTTTTGATATTGATATGAGCAGTCGTAGCACCAAGAGCCAGCGCACGGAAAATATCCAAAGTAGCAGTAGCCAGAAGAATGATCAGCCAATGCCGCCGTTGGCACAACAACCTCCTCCAGTGTCCATGGCAAGCTCGGGTGCGACAAGCCCTCCTGTTAGCTCGCCGAGTACCTCTTTCGAACCTCAGCCCAAGCGAGCCAGGACCGGACCGTCGGAACAAGAATTAAGCAGCGCGTCGCTGCCTCCGACGAGCTCTTCCGGACCTTCTGCTGCTGCCGCGGCCCCTCCAGTCACATCGAGCCAGTCCACAGAGAAAGTGAGTTCGGCGCCGCCCAAGGATCCCACGCCGCCCGCCCCGAAACCTGTTGACGTCGTTCAGTCGGAGCCGGCATCATCCGCCCCCGTTCCCAAGCCCACACCCAAAGGAAATATCGATCGCTCACTGCTTAAAAGCTTTTCAAAACAAGAGCTGGAAACGCACCTCGCTTCTCTTAATCGCCAAACTCAGTTACCGCCTGCGAAGTTGAAAACCAAGTGTCTTGAGGTTTTGAAAGGCCTTCAGACACATCAGCACGGGTGGGTGTTCAATGTCCCTGTGGACCCCGTGGAGCTTGGCCTTCCTGACTACTTCGACATTATCAAGAAGCCAATGGATCTCGGCACCATCCATAAGAGGCTTGATACTGGTGGCTATCATGAGATCGATGTTTTTCAAGCCGACACAAACCTCGTCTTCGACAACGCTATGACTTATAACGAAGAGGGTTCGGTCGTGTATGATATGGCAAAAGAGCTGAAGGATAAGTTTGAAATTGACTACAAGAAACTCTTGGGCCAACTGGCAGCAGAAGACAAGGAGAGACGCCAGAATGAACGCGCTTGTACTCTGTGTGGTTGCGAAAAGCTCTTGTTCGAGCCACCCGTGTTCTTCTGTAACGGAATGAACTGTCAAAGCACAAGAATTCGACGAAATAGTCATTTTTACGTTGGAGGAAACAACCAGTACTTCTGGTGCAACCAGTGTTTTAACGAACTAGATGACAAGATTCCGATCGAGCTGGTTGACATGACAATCACAAAGGCGGATCTGAAAAAGAAAAAGAATGATGAAGTGCACGAAGAGAGCTGGGTCCAGTGCGACTGTTGTGAGCGTTGGGTGCATCAAATCTGCGGTCTGTTTAATACTCGACAAAACAAAGAACACCATAGCGAATATTGCTGCCCGCAGTGTCTTCTCGACAAGCATAAGTCCAAGAAGACAACGCAGACCCCCCAGCCTATGGGTGCAGCAGATCTACCAAGGACTATTCTTTCGGAATGGCTTGAGCAGCACATTGCGAAACGCGTTGGCGCCCGGAAGAGGGAGCTTGCCGAGGATAAGGCGAAGACTGAGGTATGTATCTCGATGTTGTCGAACTTTGCCGTTTTCTGTAGACACCATTCTAACCGCTTGCTCTTCATGCTTCTTCACAGAATATTCCTTTGGAGGATGCTATCAAGTACGTGGAATCGGGAGGTCCTATCATTATCAGACAGGTTACTGCAATGGACCGCAAACTCGAAGTGCGCGAACTCATGAGGAAACGGTATGAGCACAAAAAGTATCCAGAGGAGTTCCCTTTCCGATGCAAGTGTATTGTTGTGTTCCAGCACCTTGATGGTGTAGACGTCATTCTCTTTGCTTTGTATGTGTACGAGCATGGCGAAGATAACCCTCCACCGAATCAGCGTTGTGTTTACATTTCATATCTTGACAGTGTGCATTTTATGAGACCTCGACGATTGCGTACATTTGTGTACCACGAGATCCTCATTGCATATCTTGATTATGCCAGACGAAGAGGATTTGCTACTGCTCACATCTGGGCCTGCCCGCCGCTGAAAGGCGACGACTATATTTTCTACGCCAAACCAGAAGATCAGAAGACGCCCAGGGATTCAAGATTGAGGCAGTGGTACATCGATATGCTTGTTGACTGCCAAAGACGTGATATTGTGGGAAAGGTGACGAACATGTACGACCTTTACTTTGCGGACGAATCCATTGATGCCACTGCAGTTCCATACCTGGAAGGAGACTACTTCCCGGGTGAGGCAGAGAACATCATTAAAATGATCGAAGACGGCGGTGGAAAGAAAGGCAGCGGCGGCGGCAGCAAAAAGAAGAAATCGAAAAGTAATCCTTCGACGAAGCGCGGAGGAACTCGAGCGACTGGACTCGACGAAGAAGCTCTTCTCGCCAGCGGTATGCTGGATGCGAAAAACCTCGCGGAACTGGATCGCGACCAAGTTATGGTTAAGCTTGGCGAAACTATTCAGCCTATGAAAGACAGTTTCATTGTGGCTTTCCTCAACTGGAAGGGTATTAAACCGGACCAGCTCGAAGTACCAGATGATATCGCCAAGTGGAGACGAGAGAATCCTGACAAGCTCGAAAAGGCAAATCTTTCCGGCAGCAAACGGGATGCATTTGGTGATGCTCTCAGTGCGAAAGACAAAGACGGAAACCCCGTTAAGGTTATCGACGACGATGACGAAGATCTTGACTGTGAATTCCTCAACAACAGACAAGCGTTTTTGAATCTTTGCCGAGGCAACCATTATCAATTCGACGAATTGCGCCGCGCGAAACACACATCGATGATGGTATTATGGCACTTGCACAACCGTGACGCTCCCAAGTTTGTCCAGCAATGTGTCGTGTGCAGTAGAGAGATTCTCAGCGGAAAGCGTTATCACTGTAATCAGTGCACTGACTATGACTTGTGCGAAGAATGCTACAAAGACCCGAAGGTGAACCGTGGAAGTTGTAACCACAAGCTGGTTCCGATTGCCGTTGAAGCCCAGGCGGATGACGGAAACTCCGGGGGAAGCAATTTGACCGAGGCGCAGCGTCAACAGCGCCAGAGGAATCTAATGCTTCATATTCAACTAATTGAGCACGCCTCCAGGTGTAAGAATCCCAACTGCTCTTCTAGCAATTGCGTGAAGATGAAGAATTATTTGCAGCATGCCCGGTTGTGCAAGGTAAGTTTCTTTGACGACACAGCGAAGTTTCGACTGCTCTGGTTCAGACCTAACGTTCTTTCTCTTCCTCTATTGCGTTCGTTGTACAGGTCAAAGTTACAGGAGGATGCAAAATATGCAAAAGGATCTGGACTTTGCTGCGTATTCATGCCCAAAAGTGCAAAGAAACTGTTTGTCCCATTCCTCAATGTATGGCAATTCGCGAAAAAATGCGCCAACTTCAGAGACAGCAGCAAGCTATGGACGATCGTCGTCGTCTAGAGATGAATAGGCACCGAATGGCTCAGTTCAATCAAAGTCAATAATTATAGGAAACTCTTGGCTCACCCACACTGACCTGTCGGTCAACAGAAAGAACCCCAATTCAAAAGTGATGAAGAGGGGTGTACAATTAAGATACATAAATTCCCAACGATTATAAAGTAAGTGGAATCTGCAGTGAGTGGATAGCTAAGGAATCAATTAGTTCATATTTCAAGCAACAACTACAACAGCTAGTAGCTACTAGCTAGTAGAACAACAGAACACGATAGACTTGTGCGCGGCAATAGCCTGTGCCAAAAAAGTAACTGTACTTGATCGCTTTCTGTCCTTGCTGCATCTCCTTGCTAACTCAGAAGCTCATATGCAGACCATTGATCGACCGTTTCGCCTACAGTTTTCTTTTCTTACTTGTGACTGTTGGAATCGTACTAGTAGTGGCATGTCCTACGCAAGTTATGTATCAAATCTTGAATTTGAGCAGATCACGAACTAGTAGTACAGCTACTACAACAGCAGAAAAGGCAAGGAGTCTATTGCGCAAGGACCGACTGGCAAGTAAGTAATGTTTATGTTACAGGTTGCTCTCTAAAACACTCCGAAAAGCATAGCTGGTCGATATTGCCGTAGCAAAAAAGCCCCACACCAACATGGCAACGTCCAGCACCAAATCGTACGACAACATGGACCGTAGGAAGCGTAACCGTAAAAACAACAAAGGTGGAATGACAAAGCCAACCGCTGCCACGGATGCACACCCCACCAAACTCAGCACGCTGACAAAGCCTGGAACCATGACGGAAATGGAAACGCACAGGAGGGCAATGCCAATACGGACAAAGACCTGAACCCCATACGGCATGGCGGCGGCATCATCGTCATCATCGTTGTCATTGTCGTCATGGTTGCTGCTGCTCAGAATCGTGCTAATTTTACCTTCCACCAATTGACCGCACGGAACAATGAGGAGTGGTGCTGTGACGAATATGACCACGGCCATACTAAGGCGAATGACAATGGGAAACCACCCTTCCGCAGGAAGTGTGTGCAATACATCGCCATCAATGTCGGGAAAGAGATAGTAAAGTCCTACACCCAAAATCACATAACTCCCCGCTACCACGAGCAAGGCCGCGGTGGATGCGCGGACCATGTGCGTGGGTTCGGCCATGGATTCTCGAAAATTATAAGTCAGTGGAGCAATGCCGTATCCAAAAACGACACAGCCAAACCACTGCGAGATGCCCTGAATGCCATTTTGAGGAAACCAATTCAGAGTCGTACTAGAAGACGACGACAAAATATCGTCATGTGTCGTCGTCGTCATCGTCATCATCGCGGATATGTCATCGTTCTCATGATCATGACCAATAAGGTCGTCGTCATCCTTCCATAAGAATGCTCCATACACGGCAATGACTAAAAAGGATGCAAACAAAACCATCAATCCCATGGCACTGAAACGACTCAAATATCCGACATCGGGAACCGCCGACATGGGTCCAATAATCATGGCAATGGCAATGGCATCCAAGATTTCGGAACCGGTGGTGACGGGTGTATCCCGTAAGAATCCTCGTGTGGCATCGACAAAGGCTACCACGACACCAATAAAAAGACAAATCATCATGACATCCAAGGTCCACAAACCAATAGGCCCAAAGGCATACCAAGCGACACGACTGTAGGTGGATGTTCCTCGTGGTGGTGGTGGATAATACTGCTGATGAGCGTGGTGACGATGATTACTACTAGTAGTGAATGACGTGGATTTTGGTTGTTCTTGTTGATGTGGATCTCCATGATGAGTGGCAGAGTGCGGTCGATGATGACAGGGCTGTTGTTCTTGTTCATACCGCGAGTTGTGAGAGGGTGACATTTCCAACAGGTCCTGCTGATGAAGATGCTTCGCCTTTCCTTCTTCTTCTTCCCCGCCTTGTTGTTCACCTTGCTGTGCTTCTTTGGGCAGCAATGTCAAGCATTGACACAATCGATCGACGGCATAAATGTTCCATAGACCAATGGCCACAAGACCCGATACATGAAGCATGATACCACCCACACGAGCAGCATACGGCAAAGCCAAACAACCTGTGCCCATGCACGTCTTGGCTTCATTAATGATAGTGTCGACCACAGAAGCAGATCCATGATGATAATGGTGCTCGTGCTGATGCTCATCATGATGCTGATTGCTGGATTCTTGTTGCTGTTGCTGTTGCTGCGATGGCGGCCCAAGCAAGGAGGAGGTTTCTCCCATGAAAGAAGAAGTTCCTTGCGCCATGCTTAGAAAGAAATTCACTGAATGCGCAGAATGGAACGACGACAAGGCTACAATTCTGTAAAAGTACAACAAGGCAGACAGGCAGCACGATGGTGGTTGGATTTGGCGTCGGCCTTTTTTGTGGTGATGGCAATCATGGCAAGGTATACGGATCAGATCTACGATGTTATAATTGACGGGAAATGAAACGATGAGACGAATGAGAATGACGGAAAATGCAAAACATTCAAGGCCGCACATTTGATTGTCTCATTCGTTGACCTTAGGGGTGAGCACACTTGCTCAACTTCCGTTGCCATGGGTGAATCAATGGGTTATTATCACGAACTAAATTGTTACCATCATCTGGCTGTGCATTAATTTGGTTGCATGATAGCAAGCAGTGGTTGAGCTACTTTAAGTCAGTCAGTGTACTAGTATCTTCTGTTGAGGGCACTTGAGTGACTTGACTATTGGTACAATCTGTCGGAGAAGACATAACTACTCGAGCATCCACTATATAAGCTAGCTATAGACTAATGAGGCTGATGTTGTGGACGAAGATTGGACGAAAATGCGGTCTACTCTAGAAAATAGTAATATTACACGCTCCGCGTCCCTGACGGATCTTCTCGGCAAGCAGGAAGAAAGTTCCAATAATCGGGCGAGCTACATCTATGGCTCTCCCCAGAAAGTCCACCAGGAGGAATCCTTATGGAACCATCACTACGGTCACGAAACGATAAATCAGTATGATAATTCCTCTTTCAATCATAATAATTCAAGTGCTAGTAGCAATTGGAACTGGCTTACGAACAACAGCCCACGTGAAGCGCATCATCTTGGAAGCTCAAGCGTCTCACACGCAGTCACGTATCCGCCCCCGGATGCTGCCAGACAAGACCAATATGGCACCGAAAATAATATGGATGCTCCCAGATCGCCGCAAAAAAAAGTGGTGCGCCATCGTTACTTGAACCATCTAGAAACACTGCTTCCACAGTACTGCAAACATCTCTCTCATCCAACCTATCAAGAGGCTGCAAGTGCCATGTCTTTGTTGTTGAATAGCCCACCTCCAGCGACATTGATGAGGACAGAGACAAGTGGTACTGACAGTAGTCCTGATACACCTGGAAGGCTCGTGAGACCCCCTGACAGAAAACCGCCGAAACAGAAAAGCCAATCCTCCATATTTTTGTCGTCTCCCTTTCGGAAACGCAAGCCAGTGAGGTACAAGTCAGAGGCCCAGAAGGATGACTCTAGGCGTTGGAGTACGAGCCTGGCATCCGGCGGCTCCCGGTACCGGAATATGAGGGCACAGTCTTCCTTATCCTCCGTTGGGAGTACCGACAAAGCAAATGCCACCAAAGTAACTGCCACGGCAATTTCCAACAGACTCGATGAAGCGGCATGGCAAGATTACGTGGCACCTTTGGTTTTGCTGGCAGGGGCAGAAGCCGTCTATGCAGACCTGGAGCATGTGCACCCTCCCACTATAATCCATTGGTCCGGCTTGTATCAGAGACTTTCCAATGAACTGCGTGACATGTTGCCACCCGAAGAGAAAGAATTAGTTCTCTCCACTGCTTCCACACCCCAAGACCAGACAGCACCACCAGTGCCGCAATACCTTATGACACCACCTCGCTCCCCCCATATGTCGTTGCCAAATCTGTCACCGAGTTCAAATCCCATGTCTCCACTTGCTCGTGGTGTTCACACTGCTGTGGTTGCCTCTGGAAGCCTGCCGTCACCCAAAACACCCATCATGACCAACGTAATGTCACCTACACCCCCAGAGGACCCTGAAACTCCACAATACAAGGGCCTACGCTCCCTTTCCACATGGCTGAACTTGAAGCGCAAATGGGTACCCTTTCATGAATCTCTCTATGTGACATGGAGCACAGATAATCTCTTGTTTCTTCGCGGTTTTGCAACGGCACTTCCGCCGCTGGTACCCGTCGGAGCAGCAGAAAGTGGTCAGGATCCAAAACAGACGGCAAATGTCGATGATCAAGATTCCAGCTACCCCCTCGTAGAGGCCCTGACGCAGGAGATTCAAGCAACGCTTGCCCTCATGGAGATGGCGTTTGCGCTGGAACGTGGTCGGTACGTACTGTATAGATGGAACAGTTTTGTTGTTGGGTTCGGTGCTTAATTTTTTACTGCGGTGTCAGTAAACGCATGGATCGTACTGAGAGGGCTGGATTATTCCATTCTTGTTCTCCAATTTATTTCCTTGCAAGAAAGATTCCAATCACTAAAAAGCACTCGTTGAAATATGTTCTATGATTCAAGGAGCCGTCGAAGGTGCTGACACTGTCCCTTTTCTTTAAACTATTCGATTAGGTTCTTAGAGGCAGTTGTGTCCGCCAAAAAAGTGAAGGACCAATTAGTAACAATAAGTCACAAAGAAACAGCAATGGTGATGTGGATGATGATCACATTCCAAGATTACCTGTCCATCATGCCGCTGGTCTTTGACAAAGTCCACACGTTTGCAACTCCTTTGTACAAGTTTGACCAGAACATACTTTTGCAGGCGACAAAAAGTGAAAGAACATTTCAAACAAAGAAAAGTATGGTGGATCTTGATGAAAAGGTGATTGACTTCCTCCGTCGCCACGAGAAAGCTGGTGGCACGGCTATGGCAATAGCAATTGTCCTAGACACGGATGGTCTGGAGGACAGAGACGAAGAAAACCAAGCCCCGCGTGATGGGACTGTTCGTAGTGTTACCGGGAGTCACCCTCCTCCTCGCATAGAGCTTGGGTTTGCTCTCCACCAACTATCACAGAAAAATCACGGGGGTGGAAAGCAGTCGACCAGTCCCCACAACACTACGGCACCCCCGCACCAAGAGGGGGCCAACAATGTGGGCACGCCAACAGATGGGATGAAAACTGCTTCTGTTCAACCACGGGCAAAGCAATGGCAAGCAACGTACATTCGCAGTACCACACGCTTGAATTCACGGGCAGGGAGTGCAACTAGTAGTACGGGTATCGTAAGCGCAATGCGGCGCGCAGCAACCGGCAGCAGGAGTGGAAATATGGATCCCGGGTCTCCTTCGCCTCGCCATGGAAGCGGCACGATGATGGCAGGCAGCACCCGGCCGTCTTGGTCGTCGCAACGGGAGAGCCCCCGTCCAAAACATCGACACAGCAATAGTCAAAGGCTTGTGTCGTCGCCCGGGAATGTCTTTGAATATGAGGCAGAATCTAGCAATCGGCCGTCTTGGCCGCATTCGGAGTTCAAGCATCTTTCTGTCCTTTTGGAAGGCATGACCGCGGGCACCGGGCCAGCTAACATAGTGATAGATCCGAGTGAAACGAACGAATCACCTCTCAAGGGCGGGGATGCTGGGTGTTTTTTGGAAGAGCCCTTGGCTGTGACGTTCCTGCCTGATGGCGTTGACTCTTCAATACCGGAAACTGCGTCTTTGTCTACAGCTTCAACACTTTTCGATTCCACTGGAAGTGGAGGCTTGTTTTCTACTGACTTGCATAAGCAGCTCTGGGACCCATCAGCAACAGCTCTTTCGCTCACTGGTGGAAGGGGTGAGCATGCTCCATCCAATTATCATGCGCCAACGACATTTCATGCCGTTTATCTGACCAACTACATGTGGATGATAGGTACGTGGGGGAGATGTTGACATGCGAGATACCTCTTCTTTGCAATGAAGTATCACTTCATTTTCCATTTTGAAGGTACCACGATTTTAACTTTTTGCATATTATGTTGCCAAAACACCACAGTGATGGTAAAAGGCGAGGAAGAGTCTCGGTGGCATCGGCGAAAAAATCGAGGGGTCCCCGACGGTGAAATTCGGGCATTTTTGAACGAAATGGCACCTAAAATCCGTATCTCAAATCGATTCCTGGGGTTGAAGACGTGTCAAACGGCACGCGTGAAAGTAAAGGACTCGTTGGCGCCTCGGTAAGCATACCGGTACACGCTTATTTGACACACGCTCCATTGTTTGAGCCATTGCCTAAACTTGAAGTTTTTTTTATTGTAGAGTGCGTGGTCGTGACTTGGGTCTTCGCGAGGCTCAATGGCAGACTGGTAACCCAGAGGAGGACGACCAGGTAGTTGAAGAAGTCCTACAACTGATAAAAGAAGCATTCAGTGTAAACTCAGTATCTCCGCTAATGAATCGAGCTGAATCCATTCTAACAACCATGAGTGGCGGGTTCCGCCCTGTCAGTCGCAGCCGCAGTCCTCGTGACCGTAGTCGCAACCTTGCCTTGCAGCGAATGAGTGGGCCCTATGCACAAAGTTCAGACTATAGGGAAGGCGCTGCGGAGTTCTTTATGGGACCAGAATTATTCAGACAATTTCTAGAGTCCACGAATGAATAAATCTTTGTGTTCAACTTGTAACATTTGTAAATATAAAGGAAGTGTGCAAATTGCAGGTCTTTGGTAATGGTGTAATTATAGCAAATTGTAGATTATTGGCACATTGAAATTATAATGATACAAACTGTAGTGGCCACTCGAAGTAAGCGCACATGATGCATGTTTGTTACTGACTTACTCATGGCAAATCGATGAGTCTAGTCCGGCATTTGGTGTCGAAAAAGGCTTGCATTCCATTTGGACGACTACTCCCGCCATCGTTTCCCGCAACGGCACTGGACATTACTTCCAGAGCATCTTCCAGAGAGACTTGTTCCGTTTCAAAGTTTTCGTGACAAACGGTTTCCAAACTCGTAAAAAAGTCTTGTCGGTCCAGCTGATTGTGATACGCATCTTGTAATTTAATCAAAAAACTGGAATGCGATCGATCCTTGCGATATTCCGGTCGCTTGTCGGGCAAGGTGAGATACTTCATATTTTCGGATTCGTACGTCCACAAAAAGGTTGTGTGATGCAAAAATCCCGTCTTGACAATGGCTTGCGCATTTCCCGCTACCTTTTGTGTTCCACCCAAAACGTAATCATTTTCTCTTAATTCAAAGTCCGGAAATTGTAAAGTATCATTATTGGCTTTCTTTTGAGCTGTTTGTTTCAATCGTTGAAAGGTCGGACCAAAGACATCAGTCGCCGTCCAAGCCATGATCTCTCGTGGATACTGTGGGACGTGTGTGAGTTGATCGTTCCTCCCAATAATAGTGGTATACAAACAGTTGTCATCCACCACAACGGTGCCTCCTCCTGAGAATCGTTTAATGACCCAGACTTGATGATCCTTGACGCGCGGAATATCCAACAATAATGGAGGTTTGCCGCCAATGCCCATGACCACCATGCACTTGTTATTATGACTAGTGCTGTCCTTGCTGTCTTTTTCGTTGTTTTCTAAGTAGGACGGCTTTTTTTCTTCAGGCAGACTCAAATATTTGGACGAATTGAGTGGATGCCCATGCGTTCCCCAAATCATCCACTGCCGATTTTGCGGATCATGACGAAGGAGACATTCTTCCAAGCACAATCGTTCCACAATGGACAAGTCCGAACGTGTCAAGTCCAAACACGAGAACCTCTGTCTCTTCTTGGATGATAATGATGATGGGGTCGAAGACGATGTACTCCGTATTTGCTGGGAGGTGGAACCAACAAGTAAAACACTTTGATGATATCTGAGGCTATGACGTGCAAAGCAATTTTTGACACTTGCACAAAGCGCCATGGCAGCGAACTGAAAATCAAGATTAGACCGGGATGACTCTCTTATTGCTATCAGCTAGCCGCTAACTACTAGTAGTGTTCCTTCTTGATATTCTAAAGAAGTCCATTAATTTGAAACATTGAACGGAGGCAATACATGTACAATAGCCTCTGGAAGTTGCTGTCTCTTATACACATCTGACGCTGCCGACGAATAGAGAGGTGTAGATCTCGGTGGT
>ENA-ORBV01012255-ORBV01012255.1-microbial-mat-metagenome-genome-assembly--contig:-NODE-12255-length-13269-cov-4.563144_pt1 | contig 13269 bp, 9 predicted proteins | sample MGYA00237777_ERZ505514 | MGnify/ENA primary metagenome ERZ505514 (study PRJEB26160, sample SAMN06269048) | microbial mat metagenome | isolation source: Oligotrophic lake microbial mat | place...
ACCTGTCACTCGATTCAGGTCTACGGCGTCAAAGCGCCAGCGCAGATTGGTCCAGATCTTTCGAACGCGGTCGAGGACGTGCAATCACGGTTCGGCCGGACGATTGACGACTTCCTGCGTGAGCCGACCGGAACTATGTCGGTGGTGCTGTCGCGTCAAATCATTCTCACCCCGGAGCAGAAGGCCGTCGCGGTTCAAAAATTGCGTGAAGCGTTTGTCCTTTATCAAAAGCAGCAGGCGGAGAAGGAGCGTTAGTCATGAGCAGGAGTGCACTCACACGAGCAGGCAGGGTACTGGCGCTGGGCGCTGGGGTTCTGCTGATGATTGGATACACGGCGTGTTCGCCCAGTGAACCGCCGACGAGCCGGCGCGCGGGCGGCGGCACGTCCGACTCGGCGATTGCGGCCGAGAAGACCTACGTCGCACCGGGCGATCTCGACGAGTACTATTTTTTCGCGTCGGGCGGCCACTCGGGCAACGTCTACGTCTACGGCATTCCGTCCATGCGTCATTTGTCGACGATTCCCGTGTTCACGCCGTATCCGGCGACCGGCTACGGGTTTGACGACGAATCGAAGAAGATGCTGGGCGATCTCACGTGGGGAGACGCCCATCACCCTGCGCTGTCGGAAACCAATGGCGACTACGATGGCCGCTGGCTGTTCATCAACGAGATGAACGGCCGGGTCGCCCGTATCGACCTACGCGACTTCAAGACGAAGCAAATCTACGGGCCCATCCCCAATATCTCCGGTAACCATGGGTCGTCGTTCATCACGCCGAACAGCGAATACCTGATGGTCGCCAGCCGGTTCTCAATTCCGATTCCCAAGGGCACGTATGCGCCGATCGACAAGTACGCGACCGAATACAAGGGGGTCATTGGCGCCTTGGCCGTGGATCCGAAGACCGGCAACATGGATCTGGGTTTCCAGATCCTCATGCCGCCGTTTGACTATGACATCGGTGACGCCGGCAAACTGGCGTCCGACGGCTGGATGTTCCTGACGGCGTACAACGCCGAGCGGGCCGTCGGCAAACTCGAGGTCGTCGCCAGCCAACGCGACCGCGACTACATCGCCGCAGTGGACTGGAAGGCTGCGGCCAAGGCGGCGGCGGCAGTCAGAAAGCCACGGCGGGAAGTCATCAGCGGGCTCAGCAGGGGAGTGGAGCGCGAATCCTTTGGGCGACCGGCTGTCCGGATCGAGACGACCGCCACGCAGTCACTACGGCACCTCGATGCTACCGCCTGTTGCGGGCAGACGGTAGCCACGACGGCGATCAGGGCACCCTCCCGGATGCTACTGGGCCCAGGGATGCTCCACCCACGTCGTGCCCTCCTCGGGCGACGTTGTCCACGCCGAGGTGACCCGCCCGTGTGCACCGTGTACCAGAAACGTGCGCCTGGCGTCGCTATCTTGCGACGATGTCCACTCCTTACGATGACGCGCCCGAGATACGGTCGCCGCTGGCCGGTCTGACACCAGATGAAGTCGCGGCGCACGTCCGCGCTGCTGCCGCACTGCTGGAGTCGATCGCCGCCGACCGCGCGCTGCTGGCGCAGATCGCCGCCGCCGATCGCACGCGCCTGCTGCACGCCGCCGGCGAAGTGTCGCGCCCCGACGCACTGGCCCGTCGCCGCCTGGTGAAGGCCACGCGGGTGCAACGCAAGCAGGAACGTGTGCAGCGCGCCGAGTCGGTACTGCAGGATACCGGGATCAGGAAGCTCCGGCGCGAGGAGGTGTTCATCACGCCGCGACTCTTTGCGCCAGCGGATTTCGTGCAGCACACCGTGGAGGACGAACCAGACACCCAGCACGCGCGCGAAACGCTCAACTGCTACGTCTGCAAGCAGGACTACACCGAGCTGCATCACTTCTACGATCAGATGTGCCCGAGCTGTGCGGGCTTCAACTTTGCCAAGCGCACCGAGACGGCCGATCTGCGCGGGCGGGTGGCGCTGTTGACCGGCGGCCGCGTCAAGATCGGCTATCAGGCCGGGATCAAGCTGTTGCGCGCCGGCGCCCACCTGATCGTCACGACGCGTTTCCCGCGCGACTCGGCCACGCGCTACGCCGCCGAACCGGATTTCGCCGAGTGGGGCGATCGGCTCGAGATCTTCGGGCTGGATCTGCGGCATACGCCGAGTGTCGAGGCCTTCTGTTCACATCTGGTCTCGACGCGCGATCGGCTGGATTTCATCGTCAACAACGCCTGTCAGACCGTCCGGAGGCCGCCCGATTTCTATCACCACATGATGGACGTCGAGAACGCGGCAATTGGTGTGATGCCAGAGCCGGTGCGCCGGCTGCTCGGCGCGTACGAAGGGGTGCGTGGATACAACATGCTGCCGGAGGGGAAGGGCACCGACGCGCTGCTCGCGCCCGAGTTGAAGGAAGCCGTCGGGCTCACGCACGCCGCGCAGCTTTCGCAGGTGAAGCTGCTCGACGAAGAGCATGAAGCACAGCAGGCGTTGTTCCCGGTTGGTCGTCTCGATCAGGACCTGCAACAGGTCGACCTGCGCGATCGCAACAGCTGGCGCCTGCAGATGGACGAAGTTCCCGCCGTGGAGTTGCTGGAAGTGCAGTTGGTGAATGCGGTGGCACCCTTTCTGATCAACGCCCGCCTCAAGCCGCTGATGATGAAGACGGCCGGCCGCGACAAGCACATCGTGAATGTGTCAGCGGTCGAGGGACAGTTCTATCGACGCTTCAAGACCACGCGTCATCCGCACACCAACATGGCCAAGGCGGCGCTCAACATGATGACGCGCACGTCCGCCGCCGACTATCACACCGCCGGCATCCACATGAACAGTGTGGATACCGGGTGGGTGACCGATGAGGATCCGGTGGAGATCGCAGCGCGCAAGACGGCGGAGCACCGGTTTCATCCGCCGCTCGACATCGTCGATGGTGCGGCGCGGATCGTGGATCCCATCATCGCCGGCATCAACACCGGTCAGCATGTCTGGGGGCAGTTCCTGAAGGACTACGTGCCGACGGACTGGTAGGGGGCCGAGGCGGGGCTCGCCCGACACTGCGGTGTCATCATGCTACGCGTTCAACGCCAGCTGCTCACGCAGATCGGCAAGCGGCGTGAGCGCCTCCTGCGCCATGGGCATCCAGACCTGGACGATGTTGCCTTCGTCATGCCTGCCGTCAATACTCAGCCACCACCCATGCGCTCGTACGATGCTCGCGACGAGCGACAGGCTGTCCGCTCTGCCAAAGAGGCGACGTGGTGGATCCTGTCGCTGCGGATCGATCAGGCGCCGCCGCCGATCGTGTGCCATGGTACGGCCACTGTCGGCCACGGCAAGAACGATGTAATGACCCGCAGGAACCCCCGCCTCGTCGATCCGGTCGTCGTCGGTTTCGACAAAGCGTGTCGTGAGCGTGAGTGTCCCGCCCGTCGGCATGGCAGCCTGTGCGGTGGTCATGAGCAGTCTCAGCGCACGTGCAAGACGCTTCCGGTCAGCGTGTATGATCGCCGGTGCGATGTTGAAGTGTGTCTCGAGCTTGATGTTCCGACCACGCCACTCGGTCAAACCACTGGCGAGGTTCGAGATGAGACCGTTCGCGTCAAACGTCGTCTGCACGAGCTGATCGCGACGTCCGACGAATCGTCCACCGATGCCGAAGGTGCGCCAGGCAATCAGGCCCCCGATGCACGCGGCAACCACCACCACCATGCCCCAAAGCGGTGCCATCCTGCCGCGTTGACTCGTGATCGTCAGGAGCGAGCTCTCAGCCCCGCCGCGGAGTTGCTCCTCCGTTGCGTCGGCAGGGGCGGACGCTGGCACGACGGTATCTGCCAGCATCACGTCCGCAGCGAGTGACGCTGCTGCAGACGGTGACAGCGCGGCCACCAGCGCGCCGTCTGCATCCATCAGGCAGTCACAGCGCGCCGAGCCCCGCAGCACGGGCTTCACGAAGACCAGCATCAGGCTGTCGGCGTGGCTGGGTGAACGGAGCGTCGTGGTGCTTGGATCCGGCTCGGTGCGCTCGGATCCACGGGCACGGAACACCGCGCCGCTCGCGAGCGAACGGCGATGCGCACGTGGTATCGCATCGATGGCCGCTCCATCGCCGAGGAGCAGCGCCACTCTCACACCAGCGGTGTCGAGCAGCGCGATGTTCAGCTGCCGCAGCGAGGGGTCGTTGCTCGAACGTTCGAATCCAAACGGGCGCAACACGTTCCCTGATTGCGCCAGTTCGACCGGGGCGGAATCGAGGAGCGCTCGGATGTACGCGAGCCGATGATCGACGCGGCGCGCGGAACCCGGGACGGGCGTCGGTCCGGAGAACTGGGCTGGCTGCGAGACCGAGGCTCGCTGGGCACCGATGACCTGCAGTGCGAGCAGCGCGCCGCAGATCAATGCGGCGACAGGGATCAGGCGTCGGAGGCGAGCGATCGGGCGCAGGGAGACACCGCGTCGAAGAGGTTGTCGGGCACCACTCGAGGGCGCTCGGGGCCGTACAGTCGCTCGGCGCGGGGCGGCAGACACGACGCCACGCGACCGGGGAGCGATCGGGCCCAAGGCAAGTTGATGCAGCGCGCCGCCCTCTGGGATGCTCACCTTCGGCACCGAGCCAATAGTGATCTGATCGTGACAGACAGGAACCGGCGGAGAGTCGCCGGCGGGCTGTGTCCGGGCTGGACGCACCTCAACCGCCATCTGCCGCGACGAGCGCCGAGGGATAGGTTCTCCGGATACCGTCCAACTTTGCACATCCATGCCCTTTCTCTTCGTGATCCGCCGCCAAACCGGCCTCGCTCTCTGCGGACTCCTGCTCACGACCGTGACCGCCTGTCGCCACGCTCCCGTCTCACTGGACAGGGTGATTGCACCCAGAGCGGCCGCCGCCGTCGGTCCGGGCGCCGCGATGGGCGCGCCAGTCCCGCTGCTGCGCTGGTCCGAGCAGATCACGGTCCGCGAAAAGTGGCTGACGCAGCGCCACGCCATGCTGCTGCCGATGATGCGCCGGCACAACATCGGGATGTGGATCGTCGTCAACGAAGAGTTCCACGACGACCCGCTTTCGCAATACATCGCGCCGCCGCGACCCTACACCGGCAACCGCGACACCTTCGTCTTCATCGATGGTGGCGACAAGGGGCTGAAGAAGTACGCCATTACCGGCTACACCGAGGAAAACCTCGCCCGCTTCTTCGACGCCCCCACCGATGAACCGCGTCCAGCCGGTCCCACGATGCGGATGTTGTACGACACCTGGCAACCGAAGACGATCGGACTTGGCATCGGCGGTCGGCGCGGTCAGACGCGCTCACTCGGCTACGACGCATGGAAGTTTCTCGCCGATGCGATGGGTGCTGAAGCGACGACGCGGTTCACCAGCGCGAGCGATCTGATCGAGGAGTATCTCGACACGCGGTTGCCCGACGAAATGGAGCACTACCGGACGGCGGTCGCAGTCACCGAGGGCATCGTGAAGCACGCGCTCTCGCCAGCGGTGATCACGCCCGGTACCACCACCGTCGGCGATGTGCGGCGACATCTGTACGATGCACTGTGGGCTGCGGGCGTGCGTACCTGGTTTCAGCCTGACCTTCGCGTGCAGCGCGCTGGCGGCGACATCGCCACATCCCGTGGATTCCTGGCCGTGGCGACCGAAGGTATCGTGATCGAACCCGGCGATCTGGTGCACATCGACTTCGGCATCAGCTACATGGGCTTCGATACCGATTGGCAGAAGATGGCCTATGTTTTGCGCCCGGGCGAAACCGACGCACCGCCCGGCCTGAAACAGGCGCTGCGGAACACGAACACGCTGCAGGACGCCCTGATGCTCCGCCATTCCCGACCGGGGCTCACCGGCGGTGCCGTCTTCCGCGCGACGATGGCGGAGATGAAGGAAAAAGGAATCGAAGCCATGGTCTACTCCCATCCGATCGGTACCCAGGGACACGGGCTCGGCGCCGGTATCGATTTCCGCGCCGCCAATCGCAGTGATACCACGGTGCTCAATAGTCGGCTTCGGCTCGGATCCTACATCTCGATCGAACTCAATACCGGCACGCCCGTTCCGGAGTGGGGCGGCAAAAAGGTGTTCGTGATGATGGAGGATGACGCCTACCTGACGCCGGACGGCTTCCGTTTCTTCCGCCCGCGACAGGAGCAGTTCTATCTGATCCCGAGTCGGAGTCTGGTGCCGTAGCACCGCGCGGCACGATTACCTCCCAGGAAGCCTGCCGCAGCGACCACAGCACGACACCGACCGCTGAACTGCAACTGCTGAACCGCAACTGCTGAACGCAAAGATGCAAAGGCGCGAAGGCGCAAAGGACAGCAAAGTTTTGGGAACAGCAGACGGACGGCATCGCTGCAGTTGCCGTTCCCAAGCATTCTTGCTGAAGTCGCTGCTGACCATCGCATCGCGCCGCGGTCTCTGGATCGTGTAGACGGCCCGTTGCGCCCTTTGCGCCCTTGCGCCTTTGCGTCAGGCAGTTTGCTCTTCGTTCGCGCGGCGTTCGCGCGTCCATCTTGCATTCGGTGCGCGACGAAAGCAGCAAATCAGCGCGTGTTGAGATTGTATCGCATGATCGCTGCATGCCGACCGCCCTTGTCTCGTTCGAGCTCGTAGACATCGCCGAGTGGCCCCGTTGCCATGTCGCGCAGGGCGCGAAGCGCGACGCGATCGTCGTCGGTGACGCTGAGCGACGCTGCCGCGAGCGTGGCCGGAAGGTGGCCAGCATGTCGGGCACCGACGATCGCCGCGGCGACGGCCGGCTGATCGAGCACATAACGAAGTGCGACGGCGCCAATCGTCGTGCCGTGCGTGGTCGCAATCCGATCGAGCGTCTGCAGCAACTGCTGAAACAGTGTCCACCCACCGAAGTCGTCGACGATCAGTTTGTATTTCACCAGCGACCGGTTCTCGAGCGGCTCGGTCGGCTCCGCGACCCCGAGCCAGCGTTCGTGGATGAAGCCACCGGCCAGCGCACCATACGCCAGCAGGCCGACGCCGCGCGCCGCACAGAGCGTCGCCATCGCTCGCAGTGCACGCGCGTCGAGCAGCGAGACCTGCACCTGATGCGTGACGATCGGGACACCGGCGTCAAGCATCGCCGCGACGTGCGGTGTGTCGAAGTTGGTGAGCCCGAGCTGATCGATCTTTCCGGCAGACTGCAGGTCGCGCAGATGCAGGGCCGCGTTTACGGCGCCAGGGATGTCGCAGTCCCACCAGTGGAACTGCACCAGATCCAGTCGTTCGACGCCCAGCCGTTGCAATGACCGGTCGATCAGCCGCTCGATGTCGATGCGGGTGAGTGCGGGGAGTGCGGCGAGGTCGGGCACACACTTGGTGTGCACCCGGATCGTTGCGGCGTCGCCGCCACGGCGCGACCGCCACTCACGAAGGAATCGGCCAATCAGTTCCTCGACGCCCGTGTAGATGTCAGCACAATCGAACGCAGTGATGCCGGCGTCGGCGAATGCAAACATGTCGGCGATTGCCGAATCGGCATCGATCGCACCATGGCCACCCGCCAGCTGCCAGCCGCCCTTGATGAGGCGCGGGATGGTATACCCTCTCGCAAGTGTGACCTGCGGCAGTTCCTGAGGGGCAGACATCACGTGCCGCGGTCGGTGGTGGGAAGTGGAACGAGCGTCACGTCACCATGGCGAAACGTGGTGGTGCCGGTCCGGGTGATGCGAAATCGACCCCCGCAGAACGGATCAGGGCAGGCGATGTCGGCGTCGGTCGTCATCCAGTCGTTCGCATGCGTCGGGCGCTGCTTGGCCGGCAGCAACGGCAGCAGCGCCGCCAGTGGGTAGAGCGGAAAGCTCTGCCCGGGCGGGAAGCGGAGGTTCTCGCCCACCAGCTCGAACCAGTCGCCTGCGCGGTGATTGCACACCATCGGTCGATCGGTGGCGATGACTTCGACGCGAAGGTCGAACAGCGGAAATGAATCGTCGGCCACCGGCGCGGGTTCGGGAGTCTCTGGCATGGCGCGAACGATAGCCGACGGCGAGTTTCTTCGTCCACATGCCGACACAACCCGAATCGACAGCACCGCCTGCGCTCTCCTTCCATGGCGGCCTGGCCGGCGCGCTCGCGCCGTTGCTCCTCTTCCTGGCCGGCGTGACGGTGCTGGCCCTCAATGGCGCGCCGGACGAGAAGGGCTTCTGGCCGATCCTGCTGGCCGCGCTGACCCTGGGCCTGCTGCTGGCGAAAGATCGTGCGCGGTACTCGGAAGCGATGTTGGACGGCATGAGCCAGCGCGTGGTCATGGTGATGCTCTGCGCGTGGCTCTTTGCGGGAGTGATGGGGACGATCCTGGGTGCGTCCGGCTTCATTGGCGCGCTCGCCTGGCTGGCGCGCCGTGCGCATCTGACGGGCGGCTCGTATGTTGGCGCGGCATTGCTCGCCTGTGCGTTGATCTCGACCGCAACCGGGACGAGTTTCGGGACGATCCTCCTCGCCGGACCCTTGCTCTACCCGGCGGGCGGGCCTGCCGGCGCCGACCCGGCGGTGCTGATGGGCGCGATCCTCGCCGGTGCGACCTTCGGCGATTCGATCTCGCCGGTGTCCGACACGACGATCGCGTCGAGTGGAACGCAGGACGCCGATATCGGCGGTACGGTGCGCAGCCGGCTTCGCTATGTCCTCCCTGCCGGACTGCTGGCGCTGATCGCGTCGATTGCGTTCGGTGCCCGCGCTGACCTGTCATCGATCGCGCACCGCGGGCCGGCCACTGACGCGAGACCGCTCGCGCTCCTGATGCTGCTCGCGCCGGCGCTCGTGATCGGCATGCTGCTTCGCAAGCGCCACCTGATCGAGTCCCTGCTGGTTGGCTGTGCGGTATCGGGGCTGCTCGCGGTGGTGTTGCGCCTGGTCACACCCGCGGCACTGCTGCACGTCGTACCGGGCACCTTTGGTGCCACCGGGCTGATCGTCGAGGGCATGCAGCGCGCGGTCGGCGTCAGCATCTTCACCTTGCTGCTGGTTGCGCTCGTAGGGACACTGCAAGCGACCGATGCGTTGGACCGCCTCGTGCGCGCGGCCGAGGGCCGTGCGCGCACTCCGCGGATGGCCGAAGGCTGGATCGTCGCGGTGGTCAGCGGTGCCGTCCTTCTCACCACGCACAGTGTGGTCGCCATCCTGGCGGTGGGCCCGTTCGCAAAACAGACCGGTGAGCGCTTCGCCCTGTCTCGCTACCGGCGCGCGAATCTGCTCGACATGACCGCCTGTACCTGGCCCTTCCTGCTGCCCTGGTTTCTGCCGACGATCCTGGCGGCGAGTGCCAGTGCGGGAGGCACCGAGTTCGGCATGCCGCAGCAGTCTGCACTGAGCATCGGTCTCCACAACACCTACGCCTGGGCGCTGACAGGTGCCGTCTTGCTCGCGGTGTCTACGGGCTACGGGCGGCGGTGGGAAGCGAGTGACGACGTCGATCTCCAGCCGCTCTCGCCGGAGATCGCCGCATTGCGCTGACGGCACCGACGTCCGGCGAACCCAACGGGCTCCGTATACGCGCCCCCTGTAGCGACCGCCCAGCCCGCTCGTTTCTTTGCGTACCAGTGCAGCCGATGAGACTTCTGATCGGCGCCGCGACCCTTCCGCCCGGCCCGCCGTGACCCTGACCACCCTCGACTGGATCATCGTTGTCGTCTCGATCGTCGTCTCCTTCCTGCCGGCCATCGTGCTGGCGAAGCGAGCCGGGTCGAGTACGTCCGAGTTCTTCACGTCCGGCCGCTCCGCCCCCTGGTGGCTGGTCGGTGTGTCGATGGTCGCCACGACATTTTCCACCGATACGCCCAACCTCGTGACGGACCTCGTCCGGTCGAAGGGCGTCGCCAACAACTGGGCCTGGTGGTCGTTCCTGCTCACTGGCATGATGACCGTGTTCTTCTACGCGCGGCTCTGGCGCCGGTCCAACGTGCTCACGGACCTCGAGTTCTACGAGATCCGGTACTCGGGCAAGGCCGCCACCTTCGTACGCGGCTTCCGGGCGGTGTATCTCGGCCTGTTCTTCAACCTCGTCATCATGGCGAGCGTGAATCTGGCGGCGGCCAAGATCGCGAACGTGATGCTTGGCTGGCCGATGTGGCAGACGCTGGCAATCTGCGCTGGCATAAACATCGCCTTCGCCGCGACGTCGGGCTTGTGGGGGGTGCTGGTGACGGACTTCATCCAGTTCGGCATTGCCATGGCCGGCTCGTTCTCGGCGGCGTACTTCGCCGTGCAGCAGCCGGAGGTCGGCGGCCTGGCGGGCCTCTTCGCGAAACTACCCGCCAGCACACTCAGTCTCGTCCCCGACTTCTCGGACTGGGGGCTGACGCTCTCGGTCCTGATCATTCCGATCACGGTGCAGTGGTGGTCGGTGTGGTATCCCGGGGCGGAGCCGGGCGGCGGCAGCTACATCGCGCAGCGCATGCTGGCGTCCAAGTCGGAAAATGATGCGCTCGCCGGCACGCTGTTCTTCAACTTCGCCCACTATGCCGTGCGTCCCTGGCCGTGGATCATCGTGGCACTGAGCTCGATCCTCGTATTTCCCGAACTCTCTGACATCACACGGACCTTCCCCTACGTCGATCCCAAGCTGATCGGCAACGACATGGCGTATCCGGCGATGCTGAAGTTCCTTCCCGCCGGATTCATGGGCCTGATGATTGCCGGCATGCTCGCCGCGTACGTCTCGACCATCGCGACGCATCTGAACTGGGGCACCTCGTATCTGGTGCATGACGTCTATCGTCGATTCGGCAGGACGGGGCGGAGCGAGAAGCACTATATCATGGTCAGCCGGCTCGTCACCGCCGCGCTGATGATACTCGCCGCGCTGCTGACGTTCGTGCTCGATTCGGCCCGACAGTCGTTCGAACTGCTGATGTCGATCGGCGCCGGAACCGGACTGCTGTATCTGCTGCGCTGGTTTTGGTGGCGGGTCAGCGCGTGGTGCGAGATCGCCGCCATGGTCACGTCGTTCCTCGTGGCGATAGGATTCTTCATCGCGACCAAGAACGGCGCGCAGATTCCGTCGCACATCTCCCTGCTCATCGGCGTCGCCATCACCACGGTGGTGTGGGTGTCGGTGGCGTATTTCGGACCGGCCACGGATCGCACCGTGCTGGAGAAGTTCTACGCCTTGGTGCGGCCGGCCGGCCCCGGGTGGAATGCGATCCGTGCGCGCACGGGGCTGCCGGCATCCGACGATTCACTCCCGATGGCGATGCTGGGCTGGATTCTCGGCTGTGCCTTCGTCTATGCGGCGCTCTTCGGTGTGGGCAGCTGGCTCTATGGCTACACCACGCAGGCGCTGGTCTGGCTCGGGATCGGCATCGGGAGTTTCCTCGGCCTGTCGCAGATCCTGCCGCGCATCTGGCGGTCCTCGTCGGAGACCGTCGCCAGCGGGAAGTAACGCATGCCCGTCACCACCAGGGCCGTGATTCTGGCGCGCGGGCTGGGAACGCGCATGCGTCGCGAGGACGCGGGCGCGCAGCTCGATGCGGCGCAGGCGCGCGTGGCCGATGGTGGTGTGAAGGCGATGATCCCCGTCGGTCGGCCCTTCCTCGATCACGCGATGAGCGCGCTGGCTGATGCGGGGATCAGGGATGTGTGTCTGGTCATCGGCCCCGAGCACGATGCGATCAGGACCTACTATGCATCCGTCGCGTTGCATCGGGTGCGCGTGCACTTCGCCATCCAGGACACGCCCAACGGAACCGCCGGCGCGGTCGCGGCGGCGGAGGCGTTTGCCGACGGAACGTGCGTGCTGGTGATGAACGGCGACAACTACTATCCTGTCGCGGCCTGCCATGCGCTGGCACAGCTGGAGACATCTGGCGCCGTTGGATTTGCAGTGGCAGGACTGGTGGCCAACAGCAACATCCCGGAAAACCGCGTGCGGCAGTTCGCCCTGCTGCAGCACGATGCGGACGGCATGCTGACCGGAATCGTCGAGAAGCCCGACGACGCGACATACGCAGCGCTGATCGATCATTCGCTGGTGAGCATGAATCTCTGGTCCTTCACGCCGGTGATCTTCGAGGCCTGTCGCCGCGTGGTGCCGAGTGTGCGAGGGGAGCTGGAATTGCAGGATGCCGTTCGCCTCGCGATGACGGAGCTCGGTGAGCCATTCACCGTGCTGCGGAGCGACGACGGCGTGCTCGATCTGTCGACGCGGGGCGATATAGACGGTGTGGCTCGGGTGTTGCGCGACCGGCCGGTGGTGCTCTAGTGGCAGCGTCGGCGCGTCGGTTCGCGTTGGCGCTGTCACGGTCGGGCTTCTCACCAGCCGAGTGCCATCGGAAATCACTCACGCTCGCTCGCTGCGATGCGTCCCTCGGGGCGCGTGATGCCGCGGTCAGCGGCCGGGTGAGTGTCTGGTCCCCCGGGCGAATCGAGGTCTTCGGCAAACACACCGACTACGCCGGCGGCCGATCGCTGTTGATCGCCGTGGAGCGAGGGTTCATTGCGCGTGCCGCTCCGCGCAGCGATTCTCGGGTGCGGGTGTTCGACGCTGGTTCAGACATCGCCTGCGAAACGTTGCTCGATCTCAGCGCCACCGCCCCGGACGGCCACTGGTCGAACTATGTCGCCACCGCGGCCCGGCGCATCGCGCGCAACTTTCCCGACGTGCGACGCGGCGTCGATATCGCCTTCGAAAGCGATCTGCCGGTGGCGGCGGGCGTCAGCTCGTCGTCGGCGCTGCTGATAGCGGTGTTCTCCGCCATCGCGGCAGTCAATCACTTGCACGACACCGCAATCTGGCGTTCGTCACTGCCAACGCTGCCACACCTGGCCGGATATCTGGGCGCCATGGAGAACGGTGGCGCCTTTGGGCTTCTGGCAGGGGAGAACGGGGTGGGAACGCTGGGTGGGAGTCAGGACCAGACGGCCATCCTCTGCGCTGAACCCGGCCACATCGTCGACTATGGATGGATGCCGGTTCGACGGATCGGGGCCTATCCGTTGCCACCCACGCATTGCTTCGTGGTCGCGTCGTCCGGCATCGTCGCTGAAAAGTCTGCGGGCGCGCGTGAGCAGTACAACCGTGCGTCGCAGATGGTGGCACACCTCCTGGCCCGCTGGAACCGAGCGAGCGTCCGCGACGACCCGTCGCTCGCTACGGCAATGGAGAGTGATCCGGGCGCGCACGACCGCTTGCGCGGCATCATCGCGGCCGGCGCGACCGCGCAGTTTTCTGCCGAGGCGCTCCGGCAGCGTCTCGATCAGTTCCTGCTCGAGACGTACACGCTGATTCCAGCCGCTGCCGACGCGGTCGCGGCGCAGGATTGGT
>ENA-ORBV01012256-ORBV01012256.1-microbial-mat-metagenome-genome-assembly--contig:-NODE-12256-length-13268-cov-5.359108_pt1 | contig 13268 bp, 7 predicted proteins | sample MGYA00237777_ERZ505514 | MGnify/ENA primary metagenome ERZ505514 (study PRJEB26160, sample SAMN06269048) | microbial mat metagenome | isolation source: Oligotrophic lake microbial mat | place...
AACCGAAAATCCGTATTTTTACACCTGATAAAAAACAGCATGGCTATGAAGTTAAACATATTGTGTTAGAGCTGATTAATGATGATATGCCATTTCTGGTGGATTCACTGACGATGGAGCTTACGCGTCGGGGCTTTATTATTTACAATACTATTGTTTTGGATAGTCGAATTCCAAGGCTACCCCTCGTTGAAATGGAAAGCCGCCATGTACGAACAATCCGTCGTCCAGCAATTGTTGGATACGCAATTTCACGATTTTGTCACTCGCGTCAAGACGACGGATTGTCAAGCCGAATTGAAACGCTTGCTGGCGGCGGGACCTCCCATTTGGCTCACGGACAAGCACGCGCTGCCACTCGACGAAAGTGATACGCATGTGTGTCAAGTGTGGTATGCGTCCGACAATACGGAGCGATCGGCCAAATTGGATGGTGCTGTGGAAGGGGAGGAACGCGACGCATTATGGGAAGAACTCAAACAATTTATCATTGTCGAAGGAAAAGAAGAAGGCGACGATGATGACAAAAAAGACAAGGAGGCAGATGCTTAATACATACATAAGGTGGCAGCGCGGACAACACAATGGGTGATGGAGGAGACAAACAACAATCTACACACAAGAAAATTGGGAATCACTCCATCCAACCAAGTTGAAATGTAGCGCTACTACATTGTGGGATCCTCAAAATATTGGATGGCTGTATCCTGTCGTGAAGATTCGTCTCGGGGGCACTGTGATGTATATGAATGTGCTAGTGTTTCGTTCGCGTTTGGGCAGCCAGCCAGCCAGCCAGCCGTGCATGAATAAGGTTCCTCCCTTTGAACGAAAACAACGCATAGCAAAAGCATGGGTGGAGGAAAACATGCACCACTCTCTTATTAGAGTACAGTAGATAAATATATAATAATAAAAAGGGAAATCTGTTCCACTTTATGTTTTCCCTCCAGCATCCGACTAGGTGACGACTGGACCCGACCATGCTACTACGAAGTAGTATGCTGTGTACACCATTCGTGTGAAATATTATTCGAATCCTTTTGAATACGGCAGTGCAGGTAGAGATGCCTCTCAAGATCAGAATGCAACAAAAGCTGCTTATTATTATTTTTATAGCGTTGCAGTGTAAAGCTCACGACTCATCTTGACAAGGCAATACAGCTCTACTCGACGAGACAAATCACGTGAAGTTTTTTTTCTTCATAAACACAATTTCAGCACTGTCGTCCACGACAACCTTGCAGAGAGGGAGATGAACTGATTTTGTTGGGAGCGAGCGCCCATGGTTGGTTGCTTCCTTCCCTTCGGAGCGTTCGGAACTAAACAAAAGCGAGTAAAGTACTAGAGATAACTACCAGCAGAAGATGATACTACACTAGCTAGGACTACGTCGTACTGGCTTGTTGAGTATGCCATATCGGGCCATTGATTTTGTTTATAGTTTAGGGATGCAAATGATAGGAGCAACTGTGCTATCGGGTTATGAGAGAAACTGTGCTACCAGGTTATTGAGACAAAAATGCTGCACCTCGATCCTTTTGATGATTTCCGATGATCTTTTTCGCCATGGCCATGCAGCAACTTGTGTCTACTAGCTAGTACTAGTACCCGTGCTTGACTTGCCTTTTATGTTAGAGAGACTCGAGAAGTGGGCGTCTTGTCGGTGCCTCTTCGGTAAGCTCGAACCACAGAGGAAGCAAAGCGTGTTAGCTAAAGCAGAGTCAAGCTAGCTATCTGTCTACAGTCGTTCACGACAACATCATGTCATCCTCAGCAGCAGCAGCAGCAGCGGCGGCACCCGAGTCTGACTCCAAAATCCAAGAAGCGGCTTTGCATATTGCCCAATGCGATTTTCTTCTCATTGCGACAGGAGCAGGATTCTCGGCCGATTCCGGGCTCCCCACGTACAATGATGTGGCCCAGAATCCTATTTATCAACGTCAAGGCATGGATTATGGCGATCTCTGTCGCATCTCGTGTTTGACATCCAAGCCTGCCCTGTTTTATGGATTTTGGGGATCTTGTTTCAATGCGTATCAAACCGCCAAACCTCATGCGGGATATCAAATTTTGAAACAATGGTTGTCTACCAAAGACTATTACATTTATACCAGCAACGTCGATGGACATTTTCGACACGAAGGATTTTTGGCCCATCGAATGGATGAAATGCATGGAGCCATTGATACCTGGTTGCGTGTGCGACCAGACGATGGTACCATTCTTGAAGATGAACCTCCTGTGGTGTTGGACCAATCCTTTTCCTTTCCAGTCAGTGACGAATTGGAAATTTCACCGAAAGACGTGGCCGACTTGTTTGTTGACAGATACAACAATACTTCCAAAGAGGCCAACAATCAGAATGATACCGCGAATACTCGTAGTAGTAGTGCGCCATTATTATTTCGACCCGCCGTGTTGCTCTTCGACGATGGATGGTCTGTTCACGAAGCCATGGGATTGTCGAAAAGCTCGGATCAATATCAAGCTTGGGAAGAGGAAATGGAAGCGAAAATGGAGTTGGACTCCTCCTTGAAACTGGTCGTCTTGGAAATTGGATGTGGCATCAAAGTACCAAGTGTTCGAAACGAATGTGAAGATGTCATAGAAGATACGTGTCAACGATGTCTACAATCGACGATAAGTCCAGAAGAGGCATTGCATCAAAAAAATCGATTTGTGCACATTCGCATCAATCCAGACGACTTTGAAATTAAAAATCCGGTCAGCTTGACAACGGCCATCAGTATTCAAGGAACGGCCTTGGAGACTCTGCAAGCCATTGATGGACATGTTACAAAATTAAATACAAGAAAGTGAGATGTTTCGACGAACTAAAATCGAAATTTTCTGCTGATAGGACAATGCAAGACGACCATTGGCTTTGCTCTCATCCATTCGAGTTAGGGAGGCACTCAGTCCAGCGAGGGATAGTATAATGAAAGGGAGTAAGTAGTCAAATGGGAAACGGGTGAGGGTGGCGTGGAGGGACGCCCCTAGATCTTTGTATTTACACCAACAATCTGTCTTCGTTCATGGAAGAAGAGTCAATGTCGCGTTGATGAGCGAGAGAAAGGAAATTTGGCAAGAAAAACTCCATTGAAACTCCACCAGCCGACTACTACTACCTGGCGACCTGGAGCGACGACGAGACTACAGCATAAGAAGAGTAAAGTCGCCTCGAGAAAAAGCCCCACATCAATTGATTGTCCACGCGCTATTTTGTTCGCCTTGTTCATTTTGCTTGGACATTTGTTGGGATCATCGGAAGGAGTGAGCGGCGAACGTTGCGGCGAAAACATTCACAACTGCATGGATGTCATTGGCAATCTACGGCGATGTCTCCCTACTGCTATCCTACATGAATGCTGGCAAGAGATCCTCACGGAAGTTTGGAAATCAAAAGCGCTACTCCGCATGCGGTTCGTAAAAGTCGTCGTGGTGGTCATCCTTAAAGAGGAAACAGAGAAAAAAGTCGAACTGCGCTCGTTTTGCGCCTTCAGCAAACCAGACGAGAAGGGAGCTATCGGGTAGAAAGGTACGTCAAAAGTATCCACTATTACCAGGCAGACCCAACGAAAATCACTACACTGGTACTCTACTCCATTACTGTGCAATACGTCTTGTCTTCTAAACAAATATCCAATAAATTAATTTGTATAGATTAATTGCAAGCTAGCTAGCTAATCCCATTTTAGCAATGCCCCCACCAAAGGAAGGGGCGCGAGAAAGTGCCTTGGGTCTTCTGATTATGTACATACAGAAACTTCGAAGCAAGTATCGGGTCATCTGTCTTGGGAGAATTTTCTGGGAGATTTTAGCTGCTCCCTTGTTGCTGCATCCTTATTACTATTTTTCCATTTCGATTTGTTGCCCTTGACATTTTTTTGAGAGTACAGATGTCTTGGTTCGCCAATCTTCATGACGAAACCATCTTCATCCATGACAAAACCAGCGAGTGCTGCAAGTGCAACATTCATTTGATGATTTTCTTTTTGTTGCGCTTCCATGTCCAAGGCGTCCATAGTCTCCTCCTCGGGATCATTTTCCAGAGTCGGGCGAATTTTCTCATTGTCCTCAACAGGACTTTCATCGCCAACAATATCCATTTTCCTCTTCTTTTCAAACAAGTTGACACGTTCCTTTTCGGCTTCTTGCATCAATCGTTCCACACGATCCAAGGCCGCCCCAACAGCACCGGCTGGAATGTAACGCCCCGTATTTCGAAATTTTTGGACGGTCCGTCGCAACAGTTCGGCCCGATCCACGCGTGGTAAATTCGACGTCCCCCATGCCACAAATTGGACGGGTCGTCCTGCTTTTTGTGCGGCCTGGAGTGCCACGGCATATTCGACCGGTCGCGTGTTGGTATTGCCCCACGACACGGGCGTCGTTTCGGCGTCCTTGTTGTTGACCCGCAGTAATTGTTGCAATTGTTCTTCGGCGCGATCGAGACCCCCATGAAAAATGGCATGTGGTACAAAGAGATCTACGTAGGGTGTTTTGATCAATGCCCGAGCGGGCAATAACTCTGCCGATGTAGCATTAATGGCGGTCAAATCAATTTTGGGTTCCTCGGGTTGTTGATCGTCGTCATAGGGGAGATCTTGTTCGTCGCCGCTGTCCGTACTATTTTGGACAATTTTTTGTACTTGTTGGGATGGTTGCATTTGAAACAAAACTTCTCCCACAGCTTGTACCGAGACTTGTTCCACAGCTTGAATCAAATCTTCGGCCACTTGAATGCGTCGCTCTCGAAAAAATTTGACGGTATCTCCGGCGAGCAGTGCCTCGACCCGCGTCCGATTGGCAAAATCTTGAGGTGTCATGCGTCCCGCCACGCGCAAAATTATGTTGCGCAATTCCATATCGGTACTTTCCAAATGACGCTGTTGCGGTTGGAGTAGGCGTTGTTGAATGGTATCCCCGGAAGGCAAGACAGTGTTACCGAGTGTGGCATTTAATCGTGTGCCGGGGAAAATAAAGGCCGCCAGTGGAATCCGATGATAGACATCGGTTTGTTCATCCAGTGCCACTTCTTGGGACGAAAAGACTTTTTCCGGGTCATACCCATCTTTTTGGATACAGTCTTTGAGCGCATTGGTTTTTCCAGCGCAGGGAGGACCAATGGTAATGTAAAGAGGAGCAGCTTTTCCATTCTTGCCCTTGTTGGCTTGTGGAGGAGGTCGATCTGGTAAAAATATAGGTTCTAGGGATTGACTAAAGCCGCTACTAGTAGTCTTCTTTTCATTTTGTTGTCCCATTTGCAGCACCATGGTGGTTGGTTGTCGTCGTGTGTTATACCGGTATGTTGGTCTGGAGCCAAGCTGTCTTGTCGTCCACGTGGATATGGTTGGATATGCCTTCTTTTGATATATGGTTGATATTTGAAATGCCAATGCAGGGGGGAAAGCCAGGACTGTCATTAGGGAGATAACAGCGGCCAAGGAAGCGCACGTCCTTTTTCTCAACTCTTGTGCTCCTCCACGCCTTTTCCTACACTGCCGCCATGGCTCAACGTCTTGCTGTGAGAAAGCCATTGATTGGTTTTGATATCTTTCAAATGATTTCCAGAGAGCGCAAAGCTAATGGATGATTTTGAAGCAGATATTCGAAAGGTAGCGAACGAAAGTGTAGCGATGTGTAGAGGCGTGTGTTTTTTAATTAATTAAGAATAGTACTAGCTAGTAGTGTATTGAGAACTGGTGGAAGGAGCAGCTGTTGTTGTCTCTTCATTAATTTTGGCCGCAAATTACTAGTGGATGGGATAGATATCAGTATTGAATTCTTCACCCGCGAGCGAGTCAGTCGTCGATCGAAGATCGGTTGTTCAACTTGGTCGTCATCAGTGACCCGACCTGTGAGAGCTGCTGTGAGTCGCGAGTAAACGATCCGATGCGCGTCTCGAACTCAAGCCAACATGTGTGAGTGAGTCGTGTGTGTTGGAACCAATTTTCGGAACAACGGCTGCTCCCTCCATCATCCATGATTTTGGTTGGCTTGATTTATCGTACAAGTTAATGCATCAAGTCAGTAGTAGCTAGCTAGTACCTTAATTTTGTGACATTCACTCCACATCTTCAGCAGAAAGGCGGTCCGTGAACATACATAATCATTCATGGCTTTCATGACTAAGTAATTAATCACAAGGCGTCAGGAGTGTTCCTGTTTCAAGAAATAATAATCGTTCCAACAGTGCCGCGGAAAGGAAAGTTGGCAAGCAACTGGAAAAGCTGACAAGGAAAACCGCAACGGGTTTGATACTGTTACTATCAAGGAAATAGTCATGACAAGCAACCGCAAAGATCCACCGGGAAATGAAAGTTTTCTATTCAACAAAGAGGACCCCCAAGGAGATGAATCGCCGTCCCGTCCCGCTGTCACGAGTATTCGTGCACCACAACCACCAAAACAAATTAGGAAGATTAAATCTCCATTTCGTACCAAAACGAATCATATGAAGAGCCTGACCAGGAACAGTGAAACAGAAACAGAAACAGAAACAGACCAATATGACGATAATGAGACTCCAACAGCTCGATGCAGCAGCCACCGGATGCGCCACTTTGCCATTGCAATGGTAGTCTCCTGTCTCATAGTATTGGCAAGACTCACCACACAATCTCGTGGACGATCTTTGCAACCATTATTGTTGCGGTCGGGTAGTAGCAAAAACAAGGATACCAACAACCGCAGAGCTGTTGCAGCCGTGGAACTTCCCAGAAATCCACATGCGACTTTGGACAGTGATGTGGTTTCCATTCATTACATTCCGCACGAATCACGACTTTTGGTAGCACTCAAAGTGGGAGCACAATGCCCACGACCCTATTTGATAGGAAGGTTATCAGGGCCGGCATTGGTAAAATTGGACTGGTCGTGGTTAAGTCGTGATTCATCCTCCTCTGACTCGTCATCCTACTGGAATGAAACGATAGCTGCCATACAGAAAACATCCAATGTTACGGCCAACACCATCATGGAAGGTACCTTTCAAGCTCCCATAGCCGGTGAATATTTTTTGGAAATCAATGCACTTTATTGTGACAATTTTTTTTACGATTTAAAAGGGTTGGACAAAATCACCTTCGACAAACACCAGAACGGCAATAATGCGCGGATTTGGGCCAACAATGTCACGCTTCCCCAGAGTCATGCCTTGAGATACAATTTTAGAGGTATCTGTATGGAAGATCCTGTCCATCAGCGCCTGACCAAAGACGCCACTACCATTATAGTAGATCATAGCGAAGTGTTCTCACAGGTGATCGGTCATTGGTCTATTTCAAATAATGACGATATTATTGAATGGAATACGACCGAACCGGTTTACACAAGGTATCAGCCCTGGGAATGCTACTTCAGGGTTGTACAGCATCAACCATTACCACCAGAATGCAACAAGCCAACGAGTCCATGGCGTTTTGATCCCTACGATTTCCAGTGGACGGAGCCTTCCCTTGTTGGATTGAACACATCCTCCTTGAAGCAAGACAAGCCAACGGTTATTTGCGTCATGGGACACAGTCACTCACGAGTCTTGCGAGAAGCCAGCCAGAGATTATCCATGACACTGGAAAAGATAAATGTCACTGTGGAGTGGACGCCAGCCCAATATCCCAACGAGGTGACACCTGGCTTGGTCTTTCGGTACATTCAAGAAAAAAAGTGCAACAAAATTGTCATCGCGGTGGGACAGTGGCCTGCAAGCTGGGTCGGCAACTCCCCTACATTATTATATACATACTATCAAAGTATCAAGGTCATGTTTCAGAATCTATTGCAATCACCTCCAATAATGATGAGTCAAGTGGACATTTATGCACGATCGATTCACTACAATTCATTGTCGTACAAAACCAGCACATGCCCTCCACAAGATTGGCGCAATCCCCTTGTTATTGATGGCTACAATAGCGTCATAAAGGCAGTGACTCGGGAACTGAATATTTCGTTTTTGGATACCAATTTTCTGGTGGGCCCCGTTTGGGATGCAGCTCCAGATTTTTGCCATTTGAACGACAAAACATCGGACGCAGAAATGCTGTACATTGCTGCGTCTGTGTTGAGGGATGCCGGTAGGGAACGACTCGAGAATGTGTCATTGTTACAATCAACTATACAATCAACAGACTCGCAACAATCCGAAGAAGTCAGCATTCCTTTTGAAGAGAAGGATGTGTCACAACCTACAGGGCCAAGCGCCATAGAGGTCATACAACCAGAGAAGCTAAAGGAGAAGTACTTGGAAGCTAAAGTGCGGCGAAAAGAGAACAAACATGCGATAAAGGAATTCAAGAAGATGCAAAGAGAGCAGATGAAGAAGGAAAGGGAACATCAGGCGTCCTGAAAACATACTAGGGGCGGCCAGGAAAGTTTTACTACAGTACGTTGAGATCATTGGCGCGATCAATAATCGAACTAACCGCGAATAGAAACTCTCGACGCGTACTAAGTAGATTTTGAATTTGTAAATATGTTGTACCTTGTTGTAAACGGTAACTTTTGGTCGTTTATTTGTTGTTGTTGTTGTTGTTGTTGTTGAACAACCTCCTTCCGTGTAACATCCATATCCCATTTGATTATCGTTATCAACATCATAAAACAAGGTAAAATAGTAGAAAACACGGCAAAGTTAATATAGATGACAAAATGTCAACAACTATGAGGACAACAAATAGACCTGCAAGCAGAGCCAGGCTAGTTCTTGCCTTTGTTAGTGTTGCCGTACTGGGTGTGTCGAAACTGCTGGCATCCGGTGGTACACGGGGCCCGATCAACGCCCAATCGGAAATACCATCTGAATTTAATTTTTATAATCTGACTTACTCTCTTCCAACAAGTGACATACACCAACGGTTCTACGATACCAAGCTCAAGCCTTTTCCATCAGGGAAAACAGCACAAAGCAGCCGACGAAACCTGGAGGAAAACACACCTTGGGACCGATTTCCTTCCTTTAAGTTAAACGACAACAACCCTGCCAATAATCAATCAAACGAGGACAAGGATAACACCACAACCGATTCAGCGGACGACAGCAATACAGTCATAATTACTATTGAAGGAACTATTCAACCCTTGTTCTTCTGCAAGACGTGCCAGGAAGCTTTACAACTTCAACAAGATGCCATTCTATCAAGTTTAAACTCAACATTTGTCAGTGTTCAAGTCGTGGCGTCCACTCAACGCTTGCTCAATGCCCTTTTCGTAAGGTTGTCAACGACTACAATCGTGCCAAAGGGTGGTGATGATGAAGATGGGAACTGGACGGACAATTCGCAGTCACAAATCTTTCAACATATTCGTCAAATAGAAGGAGTTCAACGCGTTTATCATCACGAACGGTACCATACGGAGTCTCTAGATGTTGCCGATTTCTTAGGCGGTGGTTATATAGCGACCGACGATTTTTGTGTCTCGGGACGTGGTGTCCGCATTGCCGTATTGGATAGTGGCATGGACTACACGCATATTCGCTTGGGTGGACCTGGCACGACCGCTGCCTATGAAGCAGCATATGGGGTGGGAGTAGATTCAACCGAGAATAAAGTACTGGATGAGACAAAGCCATTGTTTCCAAACAATGTGGTTGTCGGCGGATATGACTTTTTAGGTGAAGACTTTGTCCACGAATCAGATGCAACAGCCGAAGATGCCCATCCGGACGAAAATCCTATTGACGGCTCTCCTGGTCATGGGACGGCTGTGGGTGACGCCATATTACAAGTGGCCTTCAATGCCCAGTTGGTTGCTCTCAAAGTGTGTGTCACTGGGGGTGATCATACATGTCCGGATTTCGCCATTGCGCAAGGTATTGAATATGCTTTGGACCCAAATGGTGACAATGATGTAGAAGATAGAGTTGATATCATCAATTTGTCTCTGGGGTTATCGGACTTTTCTCCGTATTATGATTTGATTTCAAAAATGATTGAGGATGCGTAAGTTGAAAATGTTAGGGAGCCTCTGAATTGGCATAATGTATACTCAGTACTGGGACTGCACGCTCATTTCTCCGTTATTTTTCCCGACTGGCTAGTTCTCGTCTAGGCGTCGTGACAGTTGTTGCCATGGGAAACAATAAGAACATTCCCTTTATTGCGGGGTTCTCATCAATAACCCCGTCAGCTATCAGCGTGGGAGCAACCAATCATCCGAAGGACTACGAATATGACAAATCAATTGGTCCGAGCATGGCCGACTATTCGTCGAGGGGTCCCGGTCTAATGGGGGCAATCAAGCCAGATATCGTTGCACCATCCGGGCTGGCGCTGGCTGCTGCTGGAACTGGCGTAGGTGGATATTCAAAAATTACAGGAACTTCGTTTTCGGCGCCACTCGTTGCCGGGGCTCTTGCACTGTTGAAAGAAAAATGTGGCGCTAACTGCAGTCCCTTCTCGTTAAAAGCCATTCTGATGAACAATGCCAATAGACATATAAAATACCACGAAGACGCTTTGGAAGCAGACCAAGCACCCATTAGTTGGACAGGTGCAGGTGAATTGCAACTTCTTGGGTGTCTCAGTGCGACAATGTGGGCATATTCTGTAGAAGATATTCAGCCATCAATCGCTTTGGGAGTTATTAACGCGGCTGACACCACAACAATTCGTCGGACGATTCGTATCATGAACCTCTCTCCAAATAAGCACCAGCTCAGCTTTTCAGCAGAATTCCGAAACAAAACTCAAGAGGAATCCGGAGCTCTTACGATAGAGTTCCCGTCGGAGCAAGAACTAGCTGGGAACGGGGAAAATTGTTCAAGCTTTGTTGATGTCACAGTGGAATTCACAGTTAATGCTACGAAGGTCCCAGCCAATCATATGACTTCAACAGGTCCAAATCGAGATGATCCAACTGTCACAATCGATGTTAATGAGTTTGGTGGGCACCTTCTAATTCTTTCCGAGACAACGACATCAAGCGTCAGTCTCCCTTTTATGGCCTTCTTGCGGGCTGCTTCGGATGTCACCATTGAAAACTCCCAACTAAATTATGATGGGCGTCCTGGTGAGGTAGAGGTGGGACTTACCAATCACGGTGCCGGAGTTGCTCAGATCAATGCATATCAGGTCCTTTTCTTCGGCAGTGACGAAAAAGAAGCAAGCTTCGGGGACTCTAACGAAAAAGTGGATCTCCGAATGGTTGGATATCGGGTCTTAAGGCCTAGCAGTGGCGCGGATGATTGCACGTACATGTTTGAATGGGCATTCCAAACCTGGGAGCAACAAGAACGTTTGAAGACGACAGTATTTGAATTACAAATTGACGTTGACGCAGATCGTCAAGTAGATTACTTTGTTTTCAATGCAGGTCAAGGTTCCAAGCATACAAGCTCACCCACAGACATCCTTGTAAAGAACGCAAGGACAGGATCAGTTAGCTGTGGGCGAGGTCACGTTCAGCACCATACATACTCGACCGTCACAACTCTTCAAATATGTTCAGATCAGTTAGGGATCACGAATCCCGGTTTCATGTTGGTACAAACGAGAGCATCATCAGTCAACTTTCGGGGTGAAATTGAAGCCAGTTCGGGGAGTCCATATGCCATAAGACTAACCTACCCAGAAGCTGAACTTTCAGCCCCGTCCTACAACCTTGCAGCTGGAGCCAGCTTAGAAACGATCTCTGTGGAAGGAAGCAACGATCGCTCAAACGGCTATGCACCTTTGGGACTCATGCTTGTTACCAACGCATATCGATCGCCCAACAGCACTGGAGCCGCTGCCCCTGGCACAGAAACTCTACTGGTCGTTTCTGAGCTTGTTGGCAAAGACGAAATGTTCAAAATCTACGATGAGAATACAGTCGACAAGTTAGACATCCCGCCGCCACTTGACTTGCAGGGACCAGACTGTTCGTGGGAAATGGAAAAGGAGTGTGCGCCTGAGGGGCGAACGGTGAATAGCGCTACGAAATCAGTGGCTTCTCAAGAAAGTGACCATAGCGAAGCTGGAAATGGTAATGATTATACCTTATTTCTGCAGTATGACGACAATGTGGAAGCCCCAGCCTGCCCTGCTGAAACCATACTCCAAGAGTTTAACTCTATGGACGCCCCATCAGCGCCACCGTCGTTGAGGCCAAGTAGTCTGCCAGCGACGGCACAAACTTCAAAAGGAAATTGAGCTTGAAAACATGTGTCCATTCACCCGAAATATGGGCGTCTCAGTGGGGTGAAAATGTTGCGCGGCATGTTTCTTATTACTGAGGAACTGGTGTGTAATCCAATGTCACTGGGCACCTTTAGGTCACCTCTCCAATGGTAGCAGTGCTGTCTTGCAAGCTCTTGCATGCACTGTAAAACAGAAGTTGGAAAGAATGGTCTACTAGACAGGGCAGTGGGTTGCTACAAATAGTCTACTACGCAATTGAAAGGAGGGGGGCTTCCAATTTGTGTGCAATAACATTATAGCTCTATGTCATGAGATTTAGATGTTCTTCAAAGTTAGCACTGCCCTTTTTTTTTTTGATGAAGTGACATCTGTGTGCAGCATTTGCAAACATGGCTTCAAGAACTAACATGCCTTGCCATTCTTTTTGGCAGCAACTGACTTGCAAAGAATGCTCTTTTTGTTTGGATCATGCTTTCAAAATGGGAAGTAGCTGAGCTTCATCATCATGCAAGTTAGAAACCTCTTGCACTGCATTGATTCAGTTTGTGTACCGCTTTTTTCAGACCCAACCTTTCCATTGTTGATGATGCTCCCTGGAATAGAAGTTGTGGATTAATGACTGATTTTTGCTAGTCAGCGGCTGGTACGATTTGATGGTTTCCCCATGGTGGTGACACAGTCGACCATCTGCCCTGACAGTGCAATTGGGGGTCAATGTCTCCATGGGGGGATATCAATTTTTGCTTGTTTTGTTCTTATTCTTTCTGTTATCTTGTGCATTGTGTGGTGCATGTTATGTTTTACATAGACAGTTCAATGTTAGTCTGAAACAAATTTCTTGTGCAATGATCATTTGATCATCTTCTGCTGCACTTGATGAACACAAAACAGTTAATTTGACCTTCAATAAATTTTATTTTGATTTTTTATCAGCCAATGGTTTTTCCATGAAAGGTCTACTCTGCAATGGGTTTTGTGGAAAGACAAAACAAACGAGATCTGAGGTGTCATTGTCCACAGAAACACTAACAAGAAATGATGCATCCAAACAATTTATGAAGCCTTAAGTGTTAGTCTGACCTTTCAGGAGAAGAAGAGCTGAGTACTGTAGGTCTTCTGTGCTGAACTACTAATGCTGTAGCTAGC
>ENA-ORBV01012257-ORBV01012257.1-microbial-mat-metagenome-genome-assembly--contig:-NODE-12257-length-13268-cov-4.799409_pt1 | contig 13268 bp, 15 predicted proteins | sample MGYA00237777_ERZ505514 | MGnify/ENA primary metagenome ERZ505514 (study PRJEB26160, sample SAMN06269048) | microbial mat metagenome | isolation source: Oligotrophic lake microbial mat | place...
TCGGTATTGTCTTGCGATCTTGCAGACCATGTCAGGGCTACAGAAAGCCCCCGGCTTCTAGCCGTGGGGTAATTTACTAGTCGCACACCCAGTCTCGCTGTTGATAAAACCGCATGACCCAGGTTACCTTTATCTGATTCTCAGCAAAAATTTAGTTAAGGCTCAGGCTGATGCAAGCGAAATATTGCATAAGTAGTGTATTGTCCACAACGCCAACGGTTCGCCATGCTAAAACCTACATCGTTCATCCTCATGGGCGCGATCGCGTTACTCTCCAGTTGCACCAGTCCATCCCCCCTAGCTCAAGGTACTAGTTCAACGGGACAACCGACGGCAACATCAGCCAGCCCTTTGTCCTATGAAGCATACGGGATGGTTTTACGCACCTACGTCAACGCCGCTGGCTTGGTTGACTACCCGGCACTGCAAGCTAACCCTATGCCCTTAAAGGAGTTTGTGGCAGCGCTAGGAGCGGTTTCTCCCAACACCTACGAGGCTTGGAGCGACCAGGAAAAAATTGCGTTTTTAGTCAACGCCTATAATGCCATCACGTTAGAATCCATCATCGACCAGAAGCCGCTCAAAGGCAGCATTAAAGATATTTGGGGCGTTTGGAATGGCAAAAAGCATTTGGTGATGGGGCAATCTATTACCCTCGACGCCATTGAGCATGAAATATTGCGCAAAGACTTCCAGGAACCGCGCATTCATGCGGCGTTAGTGTGTGCCGCCATTAGCTGCGCACCACTGCGGCCAGAACCCTATACGGGTGAACAGCTAGATCAGCAGCTAGATGCTCAGGTACGCCAGTGGTTAGCTAGTCGCGGGGTAGAGATCGATCGCGCTCAAGAGCGGGTCTCTATTTCTTCGATTTTTGACTGGTTTGGCGAAGATTGGCAAGCTGGCTACAGTGCACCTAACAAGTTTGCCGGCAGTGACAAGGAGCGAGCTGTTTTGAACTTTATTAGCACCTATATGAGTCCTGAAGACAAAGACTATTTAGTCCAAGGTCAATACAAAGTTGACTATTTGGAGTATGACTGGTCATTGAATCAACAGTAGAGACTGAGATTTACGATTGAGATTCACGATTGAGATTCACGATTGAGCTACTTCAGCCAGATTCTACCCGGCATGACAACAGTGACAGATGTTGCTAAGCGTAAACCCATGATGGATTCAAATCAAGTGCTCCGAAATCGCCTGGTAAAGGGGCTGTATTGGCTGGGAATCAGTGCGATCGCCTGTGGCCTGGTGGCTTCTCCAGCTCTGGCTCAAACTGCGGCAAGCTCACCGGGGTTTAACCCGCAGGAGCTGCTGCGTAATGCCTTACAGTGGGTTGAAAGCCTAGGTGTAGTGGGTGGGATTGCCTTTATTATCATTTACATTGTGGCCACAGTCGCCTTCCTGCCCGGATCAATTTTGACGCTGGGGGCAGGTGTCGTGTTTGGCGTATTTCTGGGTGCCGTTTATGTTTTTGTGGGAGCTACATTAGGGGCGATCGCCGCATTTTTGGTAGGACGTTATTTGGCCCGAGACTGGATCAGCAAAAAGATTGAGGGCAATCAAAAATTTGCTGCAATCGATCAAGCCGTTGCCAGAGAAGGGTTCAAAATTGTATTGCTGACTCGGCTTTCTCCCGTTTTCCCCTTCAACTTACTAAATTATGCATTTGGGGTCACGGGCGTTGCCCTAAAAGACTATGCGTTAGGGTCAATCGGCATGATTCCTGGCACCATTATGTATGTCTATATCGGCTCTTTAGCCGGGGATATTGCCAGAATCGGTACCGAAAATCAGCCGACCAATCCGGCTGTGCAATGGGCAATTCGGATCATTGGCTTGCTGGCCACAGTCGCTGTTACGGTCTACGTGACGCGCATTGCCCGCAAAGCACTGGCAGAAAAAGTTAGCGAGTAGCAATCACAGATAATTTGGAGCAGACTGGCGGCAGTATAGGGTCGCTGTTCACCGCAGTATTCGGCTAAGCGTTATCCAGAAAATATCCAGTGCTGAACTCAAACCGATCTAATTTACTGCGCTGCGTCAGTGCCCTATGGCTAATTGGAGGAGCCGTAATTGTCAGCGCCCATGGCCATGTTCGTGACGTGGCAACGCTACATCAATTCTGGGTCGGCATTGGGGTGATGGCAGTAGGATTTATCCTGTCGTGGCGGCTGCGATCGCTTTCCGTCCTTTGGTTTTGGGGAGTGGCGATCGCCACTCGGCTGCTCTTATTGCCGATGGAGCCGGGGGATGATGTCTGGCGCTATCTGTGGGAAGGTCACATTCAAAATTTGGGGTTTAGCCCCTATCATTTTGCCCCCAACGCGCCTGAATTAGCATTGTATCGCCCAGATTGGTGGTCGCAAATCAATCATCCGGATGTTTCTGCTATCTATCCACCCATCACAGAACTTGGCTTTCGATGGCTAGCGGCGATCGCTCCCAATCTCTATCTATTCAAGCTGGCATTCACCCTGGCCGATTTGCTCGTCTGTGGGCTGCTGTGCCGTCGGTTTGGCCATGCTCAAGCGACGCTCTATGCCTGGAACCCGATGATCATTTACGCCTTTGCAGGAGGGGCGCATTACGATAGCTGGTTTATTTTACCGTTGGTCGCGGCATGGCTGTTGGCTGATTGTGAACCTGATTGTGAACCGTCAGAGCGTCGCTTTACCTGGTTCTGGAGTGCGTTATGCGCGGGCATCAGCGTGGCGGTGAAATGGATGTCGCTACCGATGGTGGGGTTTTTAATCTGGCGATCGCTCCGTCAGCTCAAGTTTTGGCAAGCCGGCTGGATTGGACTGGCTAGCATGTTACCCATTGTTTTGTCGGCTCTGCCGTTTTGCCAGATTAGCGCTTGCCCCTTGATGCCAACCCAATCAGTGTTTATGTCCTATGGGCGCAGTGCAGAATTCATTCCTCACTTCGTTGCTCAAGTTTGGCAACCTTCACTCCAAACTAATACAATTTATTTATTTCCCCTAGCCCTATTTACCATTTGGCTTACAGTTCGAGCCAATAGCTTCCAGCAATTTGCCGAATGGTACTGGTTTGGATTGCTAACGCTAACGCCGATCGTCCATTTCTGGTATTTTACCTGGATGGTGCCGTTCGCAGTGCCCAGCCAAAATTGGGGAGTTCGATTGGCTAGCCTTTCCGCATTTGTTTACTTTGTCTTGCCTGCTCGCATCCCCGACTGGCGATTGACGGCAGTAGAGCGACTATTGCTGTGGCTGCCCTTGATGCTGGGCTGGCTGTGGACAACCTGGCAAAGCTCTCAGAAAAGCCGAGAGCTAGCGAGTAACTCTGGTAGAATCAAGTCTAAATCTTGAATGATCTATCGCACTAGCGAGCAGAGTTTGATAGTCACAATCAGCTAGCGTTACACCTAAACACTATGAGTTCTCACGACCCTCAGCCTCATGCTGATATTGCGCTTCGTGTTAAGGCAATTGAATCGCTTTTGATCGAAAAAGGCATTGTAGATCCAGCAGCGTTAGATGCCATTATTGATGCCTATGAACATAAAATCGGGCCTCATAATGGCGCTCGGATTGTGGCAAAAGCGTGGGTTGATCCTGAGTTTAAACAGCGCTTGTTGATGGACGGCACAAGTGCGATCGCCGAACTGGGTCTGACAGGTTTCTCTAGTGAACACATGGTGGTTGTAGAAAATACCCCAACGGTGCATAACCTGATTGTCTGCACCCTTTGCTCTTGCTACCCTTGGGCTATTTTAGGCTTACCTCCCACATGGTACAAGTCCTTTGCCTATCGCTCCCGTGCCGTGATTGATCCGCGTGGGGTACTGCAAGAATTTGGGTTAGAGATGCCAAAATCAGTCGAAGTGCGAGTGTGGGATAGTAATGCAGACCTACGGTATCTTGTGCTGCCAGAACGCCCTCAACACACTGAAGGCATGACGGAAGATGCCTTGGCTGCATTGGTCACCCGGAATGCCATGATTGGCACTGCACAGGTTTCACCGCCAACTTTTTCCAACGAACTTGCTGATGCTGAGGTTGCTCAATGAATGGTCCACATGATATGGGCGGTATGCATAATATGGGATCTATTCCCATTGAAGAACATGAGCCAGTGTTTCACTCAGAGTGGGAAGCCAAGGTGTTTGCGATTAGCTTCGCCACATTTGCTAACTATTTTCCGGTGGATGAAACCCGTCAGGCATCAGAGCTAATGCCGCCGGGGCAATACCTCAGTTCTCGTTATTATGAACGCTGGCTCTATGCCTTAGAGCTGTTAATGACTAAACATAATCTTGTCACTCAAGCAGAGATTGAAGACCGCATAGCGCAGATGGCTCAAACTGACCCTTAACCCATGATTTGAACTGAAGTGGAATCAACCCCTATGTCAATTGAACCGAGTAATGAATGTATGACAGTCGCACAAGTTGAGGTGCTCTTGCGCGACGGTCTTAGTTGTCAATCAGAGAGCGATACTCCTGCCAAATTTAAGGTTAGCGATCGCGTGCGAGCTAAAGTAATGCATCCTCAAACCTATACCCGATTGCCTCGTTATGCCCGAGGAAAGATGGGAACAGTGATGAGAGATCACGGGGTTTACGTGTTTCCAGACACCGTTGGGCAGCGATTAGACACCAAGCCTCAGCATGTTTACAGCATCCGCTTTGCAGCCTCAGAGCTTTGGGGAGCCAATACTCCCACCAATGACTTCCTCTTCCTCGACTTGTTTGATGACCATCTAGAACCTATTTAAGCCATGACAAATGCCAGCTCCAGCCCATTGCCAGAGTCTTTGATCGAGCAACCTGAACTTGTGTTTCAGGCTCCTTGGGAAGCGCGGGCTTTTGCCCTCGTCAACTATCTAGCTGCATCTGAGCACTACGATTGGTCAGAGTGGACTAATTATTTAAGCCGTGAAATCGCAGCGGCTGAACCAAACTCAGCAGACGCAACCTCCTATTATGAACAATGGGTGAACGCCTGTGAAAAACTATTAACGGTAAAAGGGCTATTAGAACCAGAGTCGCTGCAACGCAAGATTGCAGAACTGGCATCGGAACATGAGGCCAAGCATCAGCATTAATAATGCTATATAACTGGCATCAAACTTGAAACCGATTGAATCAACTCTAGGTGGCTAATCCGAGATTTACGCTGCAAGTATTCTATTGCATTTAGACTAGCCCAGTGTGCATCCCAGCTTGAACCCATGCAGCAATCTTCGATCACATAGACAAAGTAATCATGCTGGTGGGCGTCAACCGTTGTGTAATGGACACAAACATCTGTCAATGTTCCCATAATCACTAGCGTATCGACCTTTAATCCTCGCAGCAAAAGATCGAGGTCGGTCGCAAAGAAGGCGCTGTAGCGTCGTTTGGCGATCGCAAACTCGCCATCACGAGGGTAGAAATCAGAATGAAAATTTGTGCCTGACCAGGTTTCAAGGCAATGAATCGGCTCCACGCCGTCTAGTTCGCGGCCAAAGTCCACCATTTCTTTACGGTGAACTTCCTGAGTATGAATAATGGGTAGGTTTGCAGCTCTAGTTGCAGATAAAACAGTCTTTGCTTTTGGTAAGACGTCAGCTGCGCCAACGATCTGTAGCGGTCCTCCAGTAAAAACATCTTGCTGAAAATCAATAATCAGCAGCGCTGTCGAATTGGCATTCAATGTTGGAACCATGTATATATCCCACTGATTAAGTAGTTCAACCTAGGCTATGAGCGAACCTCGCGCCCTATAACCATGTCATCCCAATTTAATTAATGATCACGACCGATCAATTGTTTGGTAGGGGCATGGCAGTGCCATGCCTCCATAGGATGTGTCACATCTATTTGGTAGGAACATGGCATTGCCATGTCCCCAAGGATGTGTCACATCTGTGGGACTAGGGCATGGCAGTGCCATGCCCCTACCATTTAAATTGATATCACTGATCTTAGATGTCATGGCCATATCCCGGATTTAATCACTAAATTAGCGAATAAGCAACCATGTAGAGCCATTTTGCTGATTCACCAATAAAATTAAACCTTTTTTGCTAATCCTGTATATGGAGCTACAAAAAATGTTGTTTAGATAAATTACTTTCATTTTATGGCTGATGGGGAGATAGGGCAGTTTGCCTGTGAGAGCAACGTAATCCCTTCCCGTTCGCCCCATCTCGCTTGTCTAGGATTCGGAGCAGAATTGTCCCTACATGGGTAGCCCCTATGCAAGCATTGTTTTGTCTCTACGCCTAGAATCTGCCGCTGAATTAAGACTATTATTTGGGGGGAATTGAGTAATGTGGACTAAAAAAGCGATCGCACTGTCTTTGGGTAGCGTAGCGATCAGTGTAGCGATCGCCTCCTGTACAGCGACCCAATCAGTCACGGAAGATCCTTCAACGACCCCAGTGGAGGGGAGTGATCCTCAATCGTTAATTCCAGTTAAAGTTGGACACTTGGTTGCACTTGACATGGCTCCCTTATTTGTTGGAGTTGAGTCAGGGTGCTTCAAAGAGCATGGACTAGCAGTTGAAACAGTGGCCTTTACTAATCCCGGCGATAACAATGCTGGGCTTGCCGGAGGAGCAGTAGATTTCAATGTCAACCCGTTCACATTACCTTTCTTTGCGGCCAGTAGCGGTGTCCCGATTAAAACCATCGCTGCCGCAGGCGGATGGGGCATTATGCAAGTGATTGCCAAGAGTGAGTACAACATTAAATCCGTCAAAGATTTGGCAAGTTATATCACTGCCAATCCCAACACAACGCTAAAAATTGCTACTCTTAGGGGCGACACCTTAGAGTTGATTTTGTTGGATGCTTTTGAACAAGAAGGGATTTCAGTGGATCGCGTCGAGATGGTGTATTTTGACGACCTGCTGGCAATGGTAGATTCATTCAAACTGGGCAAAGTGGATATGTTGAGTCATATCAAGCCCTACACCACCCAATTTGTAGAGAGCGGTGCCGCAACTGTCGTGACTGACAATGCAGAGATCTGGTCGCCAACTACTCCCAATACAGTTGTGAGTGTTCTAGAAAAAACATTGGTTGAACGACCCGCAGTAGTAGAGTCTTACTTAAAGGGGTTGCAGTGCGCCGCTAAAATCATCAATGAAAATCCTCAAGAGGCGGTTACTTTCTTGAAAGAAGGCAACTACTACCGAGTTGAAGATAACGTTTTGCTAGAGGCATTTAACTCTCAACCGTCACCTATCACCTTTACGCCTGATCTCAACGCTATTCAAGGTGTTGTTGATGAAATGGTTAGCTTGGGATACATCAAATCTGACGTGCCTGCAAGTAAGATTTTTGATGTCTCGATCATTAAGCAGTTAGAGCAATAGCTGCTAATGTAGCACTATTTTCAGATTCTTTTAGAGGGTTTTTATTGTGGATAAGCGAGCCAAACTATGCGCAATTTTAACTGCTTAGAACATCAACTAGGGACGCTAATCTAGATGGGCAGCTTACCTGTATACCAACAATGAATCTAAAAAGATTGCGGCTGGCTGGGGCAAAATCGAGTTTATCAGTCATTTGCGGGACGCTCTCCTGCTTGATCGTGATCGGGATTTGGGAGTGGGTTGGCTCTAATCCAGCCAATCCCATTACGCAGGTATTACCGCCTCCCTCTAAATTTTTACCCGTCTTGTTTGAGAGCGATTTCAAGATTGGTCTAGGTTCTCAATCTGCATCGATTTACCAATCAGTGTTTGTGACACTGGTTCGCGTATTTACGGGGATGGCGATCGCCTTTATTGGTTCCGTATTATGTGGAATGTTAATTAGCCTCTCTAAATGGTCTGAACTATTTATTCTGCCAATTTTAGGTTTGATGGCACCAATCGCGCCAATTGCCTGGGTGCCGCTGGCGCTCGTTGTCTTTGGAATTAGTAATTTGACAGCCGTGTTCATTGTATTCATGGGCGTCTTCTTTACCTTGACCATTGCAACGGTGGCTGAAATTAAACGCATTCCAGAAAATCTGCTAATTACGGCTAAGAATTTAGGAGGGAACAAGTTTAACCAATGGCGAATGGTAATTCTTCCAGCGGTTCTTCCTGGCGTTTTTACATTACTCCGGCTTAATTTTATCGCTGCTTGGATGGCGGTATTAGCCGCTGAAATGACAGGTCTGCGCGATGGCCTAGGAGCCGTTGTCATGACAGGCCGCAATCTGTTCAATAGCAATTTGATTTTACTAGGTATTTGTATTATTGGGATTACAGGGTTTGCAGTCGATCGATTGCTGTTACTGATTCAGCAAAAGTTTTTTTGGTGGAGAGTATGAGCTAATGCATCTAACCCCTGAAACGGTTTTATCTTGCCAGCAGCTCTGTAAACACTTTCCAGGCGATCGCAACCAAGGCGAATCCGGCATTCTGGCAGATGTCAATCTTGACCTGGTTCAGGGCGATTTTGTGACTATTTTGGGACAATCTGGATGCGGTAAATCTACCCTTTTAAAGCTGATGGGGGGCTTTCTTCCTCCTTCCTCAGGGCATGTTTTGTTTCATGGACAGCCATTAAGCAAAACGACGCCTGACATTGGCATGGTCTTTCAAGATCACAACTTGTATCCGTGGATGAATGTGGAGCAAAATATTGGGTTTGGCTTTAGGGTGAGAGGAGATCAGCCTGCCACCTATCGACATTTAGTGAGAGATCTGATGGATCATGTGGGTCTCTCTCATGCCCGTCAGCTATATCCGCATCAACTTTCGGGTGGGATGAAACAGCGAGTGGCGATCGCCCGTTCGCTGGCGGTGAAGCCTGATGTTTTGCTGCTAGATGAGCCTTTCTCTGCCCTAGATGTGCAGTTGAGACGGCGACTCCAAGATTTTTTGCTGGCAATCTGGCAGGAAATGTCTACCACAATGGCGCTCGTAACTCACAATGTAGAAGAGGCGATTTTGCTGGGGCAAACGTTAATCGTAGTAGGCGATCGCCCTGGGCGAATTATTGAAGAGATCTCAATTTCTGCGCCTGAGTTTCGAGACCGCTACCATCCCGATTTTTTAGCGCTGCAACGTCATTTAGAATCTGTGCTGGAGCGGAATACAGCTGCTATCGCACATGATCCGGATCAAGAGATAATAGTCCCAGGCCCTTAAAAGTAGAGTTAAAAGTAAAGCAATTTTGAAGCATCGAGATCCGATCGCATGAGTTTAAGACTTTACCCGAATTGGGTATTGTGCCTTATGGATTTTTAGAATTGTTCTTGAGTGTAGTCGTCTAATTTCGCTTTTAGCCTTTATCGACTTTAAGAATTCCAATAAATCATTATTATCATGATAAACATATTCCATCATGATGTTAAATTCCCCTGTGACAGAAGCAATATAGCTAATTTTTTCCATACTGATCAGGGTATGTAGAGTTGATTCAAAAAATTCTGAGTCAACTTCAAGCTCAAGATAGGCAACATTTTCATATTTTAATTTTCCAGTATTAATAAATGCGCTGATCTTAATAATCCCCTCATCTAGCAGTCGTTTGACTCTGTAGCGAACTGTTGCTTCAGGAACTCCCATTTCACGGGCAATATAGCTATAGGAAGTGCGTCCATCTATCTGTAAAAATTCAGTAATTTTTAGATCAAGTTGATCAATTTCATAGCTTTGAAGATCTATTGGGGTATCGTTGCTGCTGGCATCACTCATTGTTAATAAAGCTGTTAACCAGCAACACTGTCTTTACAAGCTCAATTGTATCTTGTGTGTGGCTTTGGATCATGATGTCAACTTAAAAAATTTCCTGCCACAAAACTATTCAAACAAATATTATTTTCTAAATACTTGCCAACCAGCTAGCTAGTAGTCTGAGGCGTAAATCTGCCTACCGTTTGTAGTGCAGGCTTCCAGCCTGCGCGGGCAAGATGCCCGCACTACGGTAGCTAAACTTACGCCGTCTTCTACTAGTCAATCTCACCCAACGGAGAGTAGTAAATAATTGCCAAAAACCGAATTGGCAGTTCAATTAAAGTTTCTGGGCCGTGGGGAATGTCGCCGCGAAAGGTAAGAGAATCGCCTGGTTCTAGGCGATAGGTAGCTTGACCATGGCGATACTCTAACGTCCCTTCTAGCATGTGAATAAACTCAATGCCGGGATGCTCAAAGGTCGGAAACACCTCAGAGGCATCGTTCATGGTAATCAAAAACGGCTCAAACCGTTTTGTGGGGCCTTGATCGTAGGCCAGCAAGTGGTAAGTATGACCTCGCTTTGTCCCCCGGCGCACGACCTCCATGCCTTCGCCCTGCTTCACCAGTTGCGCACTGCCTACGGGCGTGTTGTAGTTGCGAAACAGGGTAGATAAGGAAACGCCTAGGGCGCTCGTGAGTTTTGCTAAGGTTTCTAGACTGGTGGCAGTTTGGGCGTTTTCAATTTTGGACAACATGCCCCGCGAAATGCCCGTTTGTTCAGCAACATCGGCAATTGTCAAGCCATGATTTTGGCGGAGTTCCCGCAGGGTAGTGCCGAGATAGCGTGACAAGGAGTCTTCTAACCCAGCTGGGTCGGACAAATTGGTTGGGATCTCGCCTGCCGCCAGATTTTTTGCCGTACTGTCTGCCATGTGCTCACCTGCCTCTGCCTCTGCTGCATCATAGCAAGAAGCTTTGTTGACATACAAGAAACTTTGTTGCACTATATTCACTACTGCGCTGTTGATTGCGTGCGGTTAATTCACTGCTACTCCGGGCGATCGCTCTCCCCCTTCCCCATGCCACTGCGACTACTAAAATTTGCCCTTGCCCAGAACCATCCTGAACCGAGGATGTTTCGTCAGCCCGATCGGCTCCAGTCGAACTACGATGCGGTGATCATTGGCGGCGGTGGGCATGGGTTAGCGGCGGCCTATTATTTGGCGCGCGACCATGGCATGACTAAGGTGGCCGTGTTGGAGCAGGGCTACATTGGCGGCGGCAATACGGGGCGCAATACTACAATCATTCGCTCCAATTATCTGACTCCAGAAGGGGTCAAGTTTTACGATGAGTCGGTGCGGCTGTGGCAAGACTTATCCACAGACTTTGACCTGAATTTATTTTATTCCACACGCGGTCATTTCACCTTAGCCCATACCGATGCCGCCGTGCGTACGATGCGCCAGCGAGCGGAAGTCAACAAACATTATGGCGTCGATAGCGAACTGGTGGATGCGGCGGCAGTGCAGGCAGCCTGCCCCGAAATGGACATCACCTGCGGCGGCCATACGCCTGTAATGGGCGCGCTCTATCATGCACCGGGCAGCATTGCCCGCCATGATGCTGTGGCCTGGGGCTATGGGCGCGGGGCTAGCGATCGCGGTGTCGAAATTCATCAGCAGACGGAGGTGTTGGGCATTACCACCCAGTCTGGGCGGGTGACGGGGGTGCAAACCAGCCGGGGAGAGATTTCTACACCGCGTATATTGTGTGCTGTCGCCGGTTCAACGCCGCGACTGTTGCAGATGCTGGAGTTGCGATCGCCCCTATACATTCATCCATTGCAGGCGATGGTCAGTGAACCAATGAAACCGTGGCTCGATCCAATCATCGTATCAGGTAGCTTACATGTCTATATTAGTCAAACTGCACGGGGGGAACTGGTGATGGGAGCATCTCTCGATCCATACGAGCTGCATTCCACTCGCTCAACCTTAGACTTTGCCGAAGGGTTATCGGCTCACATGCTAGAACTGTTCCCATTCCTATCTCACGTCAAAATCGTTCGTCAGTGGGCAGGCATGGCCGACATGACGCCAGACTTTGCGCCAATCATGGGCAAAACCCCGATTGCAGGGTTCTATCTGGATGCAGGTTGGGGCACCTGGGGCTTCAAAGCCACTCCCGTTTCTGGCAAAACTATGGCCTACACCATGGCCTGCGATCGCCCCCACGATCTGATCCGCGACTTTTCCCTGGAACGGTTTGAAAAATACGATCTGGTGGCTGAAAAAGGCGCGGCATCGGTAGGGCATTAGATATGACATTAAGTAGGGCATTGAGCATGACATTAAGTAGGGCGTAACAATGAAACTGATGAACTGTCCCATTAACGGAGCGCGACCTATCTCCGAATTTGTCTGCGGTGGCGATCTGCGAGCCATGCCCAATCCCGCTACTGCCGATGATGCGACTTGGGCGGACTATGTATTTAACCGCCACAGCATTCCAGGTGTGAAACCAGAATGGTGGTGCCATACCCCCAGCAATACCTGGTTTATTGCCGAGCGAGACACGCGCAGCGATCAGGTGTACCGCACGTATTTGTATGGGGCTGAGCCAGAGATTATGGGGGAGCGATCGCATGAGTAATCGACTACCGCCTGTTCCAGATGAATGGATCGATCGCCAGCAGCGAATTGAATTTACATTTGAAGATAATCGGTACTGGGGCTACGCCGGAGATACTATTAGCAGCGCGCTGTGGGCAGCGGGACAGCGAGTTCTAGGACGCAGTTTCAAATTTCATCGACCACGCGGCATTCTTAGTTTGGCGAATCATGACATCAATGCGCTCATGCAGTCGGGGCAGCAGCTCAGCGTTCGAGCAGATGTGACGCCGCTAGAGCCGAGGATGGTGCTGTCGGCGGTGAATACGGTGGGCGGGGTGGTGGGCGATCGCGCCAGCGTCCTAGGATTCTTCTCGGCCTTGATGCCCGTCGGCTTTTACTACAAGGCGTTCTTCAAGCCGAAGGGCTCGTGGAAATACTGGGAGAAGTTCATCCGCGCACGGGCCGGCTTGGGCAAGGTCGATTTGCATGCCCATCACGACTACTTCGACAAGGAATATCTGTTCGCCGACGTGGTGGTGATCGGCGGCGGGCCGGCCGGCATGGCGGCTGCGATCGAAGCCGCGAAAGCGGGCGGCGAGGTGATCCTGATCGACGAGAACCCGCAGCTCGGCGGCTCGCTGCTTTATGCGCGCTTCGATCAGGAGGGCGCACGCGCGGCAGCGGTAACGCGCGAGCTGACGGCGGCAGTTGCCGCGGCGAAAAACATCCGCGTGATGACCGATACGACATGCACCGGCTGGTTCGCCGATAACTGGCTGGCGCTCATCAGCGGCAGCCGCTTATACAAGGTGCGCGCGAAAGCCGTCGTCCAGGCGGCGGGTTCGATCGAACAGCCGGCCGTCTTCCGCAACAACGACGTGCCGGGCGTGATGCTCGGCTCGGCGGCGCAGCGGCTGATCCGCTTCTACGGCATCCGGCCGGGCAAGCGCGCGATGGTCATGGCGTCGAACGCCGACGGTTATGCGGTCGCGCTCGATCTGGCCGATGCCGGAGTCGAGG
>ENA-ORBV01012259-ORBV01012259.1-microbial-mat-metagenome-genome-assembly--contig:-NODE-12259-length-13266-cov-4.310865_pt1 | contig 13266 bp, 10 predicted proteins | sample MGYA00237777_ERZ505514 | MGnify/ENA primary metagenome ERZ505514 (study PRJEB26160, sample SAMN06269048) | microbial mat metagenome | isolation source: Oligotrophic lake microbial mat | place...
CTTATTGGCAGCCCCGCCACCGCTCGACGGCGCTGGCTTCGACCGATCGCGAACAGCAGAGTTGGCATCAGCTGCAGCAGCACCAGCACCGGACACTGCGCGTTCGACAGTTGATAACACGTGCGCGATTACACCCGCCAAACCGGCTTTACCGGCTCCCAATTCAACCACACATAACGACGGGATATCACTATTACGATCACGATTACTATTCGTACGGCGGGACTGTTTCGTGTCAGCCGCAGCAGTAGCAGCAGCAGCAGCAGCAGCAGCTGCGGCGGCGGCGGCGGCGTCAGTCGCAGCAAGCTCGCCGTCAGAGCCGCGCCCGACGTCTGCGCCGGCAGCGTCATCATCCACACCGAAGAAGCGAGCGACGGAGGCGCGATGGGCCAGCGGCGCAGACCGCCGCACCCGCGCTCCGTGCGGGACGTCGCTAGCGTCCGCACCGGCGAGGTTGGGCGTGAGGCCGCGCCCATTCATCAGCTGCTCCCGCCACGCAGCGTCGACGACGAGGCCCACGTGGTCGTACCAACAGGCGGTGGCCCACCGCTGCACCGCGGACGGCGTGTTTGCGCACCGGAACAGCACGACATCGCCAGGCATGACCAGGTCGCTGACGCGCGAGATGGGGATGATGCGCGTGAAGGCGCGGCCGCACACGCGTTCCATCGTCGCGCTCACCAGGGCTGGTCGCGGCGCCGGCGCGGGGACGCTGCGTGTCTTCGGTCGATTTAACCCGTCGTAGGTCGTCACGGTCCAATAGGCCGTGCCGCCGCTGAGGTGCGGTCGCGAGGTCGCGGCCGCATTGCCCCGGACGTCGTAACGAATTTCGGAGAGGCGAATCACTGCATCGGCCGCGAGGGTTTGCTGTTGGATCGGGAGCCCGTGGGCGTTGAACCGCGCGAGCGACGGCGGGGCGCCAGGTATTGAGCGAGAGGAGCGCCGGGCTTTCCCACCGCTCGATGAACCGCACGAGTTGCGCCGCCTCTTCCTCTTCGCTGATTGGGCCGCGATTGGTCCGCGCGCTCTCCGCGCCGACGTCAATGATGTCCGCGCCATCGGCGAGCAAGCCGCGCGCTTTCCCGATGGCCGCATCGACATCGGCCACGCCATCGCCGGAGAAGGAATCGACCGAGAGATTGACGATGCCCATGATGAGCGGGCGGCGGGGCCAGGACCACTCGACGCCACGAGCGAGCAACTTCATGGCAGGGCGACGAGGGAGATCTCGCGGCGGCAGAAACGCACGGTGTGGGTGAAGCCGACCGCGCGAGCGAGCGCCGCGGCTTCGCGGAAACCGGCGGCGAGTTCCGCGACGGCGTGCGCGTCGGAATTGATGAGCACCGGGAGCCTCGCCGCGTGCGCCAGTTCGAGAAATTCGCGTGCGGGATATTGCTCGGCGCAGTCCTTGCGCCAGCCCGCGGTGTTGATCTCGAAGGGCGTGCCGGTCTCCGCGAGCGCGGCGATCGCCGGCTCGTAGTAGCGCCGCAGATCGCCTGCCGGACGAAAGCCGAACTTCTTCGGCAGGTCGGGATGGGCCACGAAATCGAACAGCCCGCTGCGAATGCAGCGCTCATACGCCGCCCAATAACTCGCCCAAATCTGCTCCGCATCGCCGACATGGCGGCCCACATATTTCGGATGATCCACCTCCCAGCCCTCGGGCAGATAGTGGACGCTGCCGATCAGGTAGTCCCAGTCCGCCATCCCGCGCAGTTCCTCGATCCAGGCTTCGCGGCCATCGAGGAAATCGCACTCCAGCCCCACGCGAATGCGGAGCTGCGGAAAGGCTGCCCGCGCCTTCTCCACCTCCTCCAAATATCGCGGCAGATCTTCCCGCGCCATGCGCCAGTCGTCGAAGTGTGCGGGCATCGGGTTGTGGTCCGCGAAGCCGATTTCCTCGAGCCCGAGCTCCACGGCGCGCGCTGCAAACTCCGTCGGCCAGCCGGTGGCGTGATGACAAAGCGGCGTGTGGATGTGGTAATCGGCGAGCGAGGAAAGCATCGGGGGCCGCAATGTGACGAAGACTCGACATCGACGCACGCGCGAAGTCTCCGCTTGCCGCCCCTCGCGAGCACCGCCAACCTTCCCGCCCCATGAGATTCATCGAGACCGTCTTCCAAAAACTGAAGCGGCACCCGAAGCGCATCGTCTTCCCGGAAGGCACGGAGCCGCGGGTGCTGCGTGCGGCTGCACGTTTCGTGAAGCTCCAGCTCGGCGCCCCCGTGGTGCTCGGGCGCAAGGATGAGATCGAGAAAGTGGCGCTGGAGAACGACGTGAGCCTCGACCACGTCGGCATCGTGGACCCGGCGACCTCCTCCGAGCTGCCGGCTTTTGTCACGCGACTGGAAAAGCTCAAGCGCTACCGCGATCTCGGCCCCAAACAGGCCGCCGAAATCCTGACCAACCCCGCTTACTTCGGCGCGATGATGGTGCAATACGGCCTGGTCGATGGCCTCGTCGCTGGCGCCCGGGAAACCGCGAGCAGCGCCCTGCGCCCCATCATCCAACTCGTGAAACCGCTGCCCACGACCACGAGCATTTCGAGCTGCATGATGCTCGATCTCTCGAACAAGCGTTATGGCGAGCGCGGCGTCATGCTCTTTGCGGATTGCGCGGTCATCCCCGATCCAAGCGTCGAACAACTCGCCGACATCGCCGTGCAGACCGGCGCCATCTGCCGCCAGCTCACGGGCAATAAACCGCGCGTCGCCCTGCTCAGCTTCTCCACCAAAGGCAGCGCCAATCTCGCTTCCCCGCAGAAAGTCGCCGCGGCCACCGCCCTCGCGCGACAGAAAGCGGAAGCGCAGATGATCGAGATGGAAATCGACGGCGAGCTCCAGGCCGACACTGCGCTCCTGGCCGATCTGGCTTCCCGCAAGGCCCCGACCAGCCTCGTCGCCGGCAAGGCCAACGTCCTCGTCTTCCCCGATCTCAACAGCGGCAACATCGGCGCCAAGCTCGTGCAGTATCTCGCCGGCGCGGAAACCTACGGGCAAATCCTGCTCGGCCTTTCCAAGCCCTGCGCCGATCTCTCCCGCGGTGCGACGGAGGACGACATCCTCGGCGTCGCCGCGATCCTGGGCCTGCAGGCCATCGAGTTCCGCAAACTCTACCCAACCGAAGCCTGATTCAGGCTCTACTCGACGCGCCATGAACACCATGACGCCGCGCATTTTCGTCGCGGCTACTGAGCAGAACGACGGAAAAACGACCACCTCGCTGGGCCTCTTCTCGGCGCTGCAAAAGCGGCTCGGGCGCATCGGTTTCATCAAGCCCGTCGGCCAGCGCTTCGTCGAAGTCGAAGGCAAGCGAATCGACGAAGACAGCGTGCTCATCGATCAGACCTTCGGCGTGCAGACGCCGCTCGAGGCCATGAGCCCGATCGCCGTCGAGCCGGATTTCACGCGCCGTTACATCGAGAACTCGAACAACGAATTCCTCGTCCGCCGCATCCAAAATTCATTCGACCGCGCGGCCTGGGAGAAGGACTTCGTGATCATCGAGGGCACTGGGCACGCCGGCGTCGGCTCGGTCTTCGATCTTTCCAACGCGCGCGTCGCCAGCCTGCTACACAGCAAAGTCCTGCTCATCGCCGGCGGTGGCATCGGCAAGCCGATCGACGAGGTCGCGCTGAACAAGGCGCTCTTTGACAAGGAAGGCGTGGAACTGGTCGGCGTGATCCTGAACAAAATCATGCCCACGAAGTTCGACTACGTCTGCGACTTCGCCCGCCGCGGCCTCGCCCGGCTCGGCATCGATCTGCTCGGCGCCATTCCCGAGGAGCCGATCCTCGCCAACGCCACGCTCGGCCAGATTTGCAAGACAACGCGCGGCACGTTCATCAACGGCAAAACCAAGTCGCGGCGCCGCGTACAAAAGGTCGTCATCGGCGCGATGAACTCCGGTCACGCCATGGAGTATTTCAAGCCCGGCACGCTCATCATCACGCCGGGCGACCGCGAGGACGTGATCCTCGCCGCGCTCTCCTCGAGCGCCCTGAGCGAAAACGACGGTCACTCCATCGCCGGCCTCGTCCTCTCCGGCGATCTCGTGCCGAATGCACCGATCATGGATCTGCTGCAAAACTCCGAGGTGCCGACCATCGCTTCGCCGCTCGACAGCTACACCGTGGCGAGCAGCATCCACTCGATGACCGTGAAGACGCTCCCGGGCGACGTGGAGAAGATCGACAAAATCCAGTCGCTCATCGATCGCTACGTCGAAGTCGACCGCCTGCTCGGCAAGCTCTAGAGCCGTCTCGAGGGCCGCACCGCCTTAATCCCGAGCCGGTTCCTGCTTGGGCTCCACGGGTTCCGCCTTGCGCACTTCCATATCCTCGTCGTCCTCCTTGTCCGGCTTGTCGGCTTTCTTCTTTGCGCCCTTTTTTATGGGCTTGGATTCTTCCTTGAAGAGCTCACGCAGCACTTTACCGATGAGCGGTGCAGCATGGCTGCCGCCGTGGACGTCGTCGGCATTTTTCGCATCACTCTCGTAGAGCGCGGCAAAGGCGTATTTCGGTTTATCGATCGGAGCGACCCCGGCAAACCACGCCGCCGTCTGCTCGCGCTTGCCCGCGCCCCATTGCGCCGTGCCGGTCTTGCCGCCGACTTTCACATTCGGCACCGACGCTTTGCCCGCCGTGCCCATGCCGCTCGACACCACCTGCACCATGGCGCGCTTCACTTCCTTGAGGATCTTCGGATCAAACTCGTATTGCGCCCGCGCCCGCACGCCATAGGCCGTGACGATCTGGCCGTCGATGCTCTGGACCTGCTGGACCAGCCGCGTCTGAAAAAAAGTGCCGCCATTGCCGATGACTCCCATCATCTGCGCCATCTGCAGCGGTGTGATCAGGAGGTCTCCTTGGCCGATGGAAAAGTTCGCGAGATCGCCTTCGAGCATCTTCCGGCCATGCACCTTCTTCATGTATTCGTCGTTTGGCACGCGGCCTTCCGCCTCCGCCACGAGCGGGATTCCGGTTCGTAATCCGAAGCCCATGCGCAGCGACCAGTCGCTCAGCCGCTGACTGCCTGTCTTGATGCCCACTTGATAGAACCACGTGTTGCACGACTGCGTGAGGGCATCGGCAAAGTTCAGCGAACCCGCGTCCGTTTTCTTCCAGTTGCGGAAATTCAGGCGCCCGATGTCGAGCGAAGGCGGGCAACTGAAATGATCGTCGATCTTGATCACGCCCTCCTGCAGCGCCGCGAGGCCGGAGGTCACTTTGAAAGTTGAGCCTGGCGGATACGCCGAGCGAAAAGCCCGCGGCAGCAGCGGGATCGAGGGGTCGTCCTGCAACGCCTTGAAGGCCTCCGCGGAGATGTTCGGGATGAAGGCGTTGGGGTTAATCGTTGGCCACGAGGCCAGCGCGAGGATGTCTCCATTGTTTGGATCGATGACCACGATGGCGCCGCGTTTCGCGCCTTTCTCGAGCGTCTGCTCGCAGAGTCGCTGAATGTTTTCGTCGATCGTGGTCACGACGTTGTAGCCCGGTTGCGGCGGGATGCTGACCTGCTCGCTGACTTTTTTTCCAGTCGGGTCGAAGGCGATGTTGAACTGCCCCTCCTTGCCTTGCAGTTGATCGTCGAAAGTCTGTTCGAGCCCCTCTCGACCTTCCGCGCCCGGCCAAAGCGGTTGGCTGTTCTCGATCGGACCGTCGGGCATGCGCCCGGTACGTCCGGCATAGCCGATGACATGACCGGCGAGAGCACCATTCGGATAGAAACGCTGGTAGGTCGGCAGTAGCGACAGCATCTCCGGCTTGCGCTGGTTGAACGCTTCGATTTCGTCCGGCCGCAAATCCTGCGCGATGACCAGCGGGAGGACGCCGCGATTTTTGTAATGCTTGAGCAGCAGATCCTGGCTCACGGAAATCGGTCGGCCGGTGATGCTCCGCGCGAGCATGATCTTCGGCTCCGCATACTGCATCACCTGCGCATCGGTAAAGGTCGTGGGCGTGGGGAAATTGATCGCGAGATTGTAGCTTACGCGCGTTTGCGCCAGCGGGTTCCCGTGGCGATCCACAATCTGCCCACGCGGCGCCGGGATGTTCAGCACGTAGGCCCGTGCTTGCTTTTGCGTGTCCCAAGTCGGGGCAAAACCGGGCGCGCCCGCCGCAGGCTTTGGCGCGTCGAGCGCAGCCAGAGCCCCATCGGGGCGCGCAGGTTGGACACTCGTGCGCGCTTCCTGCGCCCGGCTCAAGGCGGCACACAGCAGCAGGCAAATCGGAAACAGCAGGCGGTTCATCAGGGCGGAAGACTAGGCCGATTGCCGCGCATGCTCAACTGCTCAGCGCACCGTGAACCGCGGGTTCTGGCCGAGAAAACGAATCGGATTCTGGAAAACGAGGCGGTCAATCGTGTCGTCGTTGTGCCCGCGGCGCCGCATCTCGATCGCCGTCTTCGGCACGGCCAGCGGATCGCTCCGGCCCCAGTCGCACGCGCTGTTCAGCCACACCCGCTGCCCACCATAGACCTCGAACATATCGATCGCGCGCGGCGGCGTCGTCTTTGATTCGGGGTAAAGCGTGATGCCCGCCCAGAAGCCCGCATCGAGCACCATCTGGATCGTGTGTTCCTCAACGTGGTCGATGATTACGCGGTCCGGCTTGATCCGCGAATCCGCACGCAACGTATCGAGGATCAGCCGCGTGCCCTTATATTTGTCCTCCAGGTGCGGCGTGTGAACCAGGATGAGTTGGTCATGCCGCGCGGCGAGATCGATGTGCTGCTCCAGCACCTTCAGCTCGTTGCGCGTGTTTTTATTTAAGCCGATCTCGCCGATCCCGAGCACGTTCGGGCGATCAAGAAATTGCGGGATCAGCGCGATCACGGCCTCGGCCAGCTTTACGTCTTCCGACTCCTTCGGGTTGATGCAGAGCCAGGTGAAATGCGGCAGGCCAAACTTCGCCGCGCGCTTCGGCTCATAGTCGGTGAGCTGGCAAAAGTAGTCGTAAAAACCTTCCGGCCCGCTGCGGTCGTAGCCCGCCCAGAAAGCCGGCTCGCAGACCGCGCGGCAGCCCGCCGTGATCATCGCCTCGTAGTCGTCCGTGACCCGGCTGACCATGTGTCCATGTGGTTCGATGTAGCGCATGAGATCAACCCTCGCGGTTACCCGGCCAAGCGCCGACAGCGCCTTTGCCCGACGCGCTCGCGATCGGCTCGGTCGTCGGATCGCTGAGCGACATCAGCACCGCTCTCGCCCGCACCGGCTCACCTTTTTCGAGTTCCCGCAACGCCTTGCGGAATTCCGCCAAGCGGAAATCGGGCTCCCCTTCGGCCCGGTCCACCCGGTCGAGAAATGCCGCGATGTCGATCAGCTTCGACCGGGCATCCATGAAGTAGAGATCGAGGATTTGCTGGCGGGTCATGGGGAAAACTAAGGTCACCTTCAATCGGCGCAACCCCTGAAAGAAAACGCAGCCCCGGAGACTGAACTCCGGGGCTGCGTGTCAATTCAATGGGGAGCGGTAACCGGGATTATTCTTCCGGAGCGAAGTCCTTGTGACCCTTTTCCTTTTGTTCGCTGAGCTTTTCGAAAACTTTCTTGGCGTCGTCCGCCTTGCCGGCTTTCACCGCGGTCTCCAACTCGGCGAAGCTCTTGGCGAGATCGTTCATCTGCGCCTTGTACTTATCGAGGTAGGCGGCCTTCTCAGCAGCGGGCACGTCCTTGGTCTTCATCGGCTCGAGCTTGAGCGAAGCATCGATCGACTTCTTCGAGGCATCGATCAGGGCGAGGTTCTCGTCCTTCTTCGAGGCGTCTTCCACCTGGCGCTTCAAGGTGCGCAGGTTCTTGTTCACGATCTTCATTTCCTTGGTCAGCTGCGTGTCTTCTTCGGCGAATGAGACGCTGGCGCCGAGGGCGAAGGTGAGGGCGAGGGTCAGGAGGGATTTAAGTTTCATAGTTTTGATGAGTTTGGAATGTGTGTCTGAGGTTGTGATTTCCGGCGGTGATTGCCAACTCTTAGTTCAGCAATTTCGCCCGGCACACACAGACGCGAAGACCGGCCGTTTCACTCAATCTTAGCGGAAAATTCTTGGGCTCACGGCCGGGTGATCCGAACGCGCATGAACTGCCGCGGCTCCGTGACGGGCGAAAGGAGCGACGTCGCGACCACGCTCCACGTCAGCCCTTGGTCGGTGGACTGCACGGTGATGTAGCCCGCACCCGAGTTCCATGCGCCGAGGTCTGTGGAAATTTCCGGGATGCAGGTGATGTCGGTCGCGCCTTTGAGCAGGGTGTAAGAAAGCGTCAGAGCGCCGTTGAGATCGCGACCAGCAACGGGCAACCCGGAGGGCGAGGCGGTCTTCGGCGGAAGCTGGAACGCATACTCCTGCAGGTTCTTGAGGCCGTCCAAGTCCGGGTCGGCCTCTGCGTCACTGATCTGCGAGTCGCTCAGTTCCGGCGTCGTGAACTCGCTGAAGCGCCAGGCATCGAACGGGCGGTCGGCGATCGTGACCGTCGCGACCGACGCTCCACCGATCGCGTAGGCGAGATGGTTCGCCAGCGTCAGCGTCACGCTTTCCGCCCCCTCGGCCTGCGCATCGGAGATCGGCGTGATCGACACCGTCGCGGAACTCGCACCGGCTGGAATCGTCACGCTCGCCGGAATCGTCGTGTAGTCTGGGCCATTCAGCGCGCTCCCACTGATCGTGAAACTCACCGTCAGCGCATCGACCGTTTCGCCCGCACGCGTAATCGTGAACATGCCCGGCACCGCGCCTTCCTCCATCGCCGAGGGCGTAGTCGCCGCGATCGTCACTGTGGGCAGCGAATTCCACGCGAGGCCGTAGTCCACGCCGGCAGTATTCGACGTCACCTCCAGCACATACCGCCCGGGCGGGAGCGTCGGGGCGTAAATGTGCTCCACGTTATCGATGTCGCTGACGCTGGCATCGACGAGTGCCCCGACGGAGAACCCGCTCGCTCCGTAGAGCTTCAGCGAAAGATTCGCGAGGGAGGAATCATTCGACCAAACGCCACCAACGCCGACGCTGCGATTCCAAGTCAGCACCGCCGAAAAACCGGACGCGGTATTCCCTGCAGCGAGGTCAAAAAAGTAGAATCGCCCGCCCGCCGTCGTCGCCTGGTATTCCCAGCCACGAGGTCGCACGCTCGCACTCGTGCTCGCAGCCTGCCGCCCCGCCATGAGCACGTGGTAGCTGCGATACACATTCAACTGTCCCGCGCCGTAGGTCTCGTCCAGGGGCTGCGTCGCCGTGCGGCTCCAACTCGGAAACTGACTCTTCGTCGCACCGGCCAGCAGGATGGCTTTGAGCGCGACGGACTTTTGCGCATCGCCCAAGACCCCGACCGTACTCGCCTTTTGCAGCAGGAGGGTCGCCGCCGCACCGACGATCGGTGTCCCCCAACTGGTCTGGTCGGCAGGCGACACCAAATCCGGCTTCACGCGTCCGGTGCCATCCGCCGTCGAAGTGCCCCCACTGTGGTTGCCATTCGACAGCCCCACCACGAGACCATTGTAGGAGCTGCCGAGCAATCGGGGTACCGGATTCAAGTAGCCATTGTTGAGCGCCACGACCGCCAGGAAATCATCGCGCTGAATGGCAAAATCGAAACGGCGCAACACCTCCTGATCGCGCGGACCTCCGTTGTCGAATGAACCAATCCAGCTATGACTGCTCACCGCTCGATTTTCGATCCGGGGCGCCAAAACGCTTTCCAATCGGAGAAAACCCGACCCAAGCCAGCTATTCACGTAGTAGACATCAATCGTATTCACCCCGCGCGCGACCCCGCTCGATCCGTAAAAAAACTGCCCCACCAAGGTCGCGTGCCCCGAGGGGCCGGTCGTGCCGGGGACGTTCGATTTGTTGACGATCGTCTTGCCGGCGAACTCCCCGTTGTTCGTGTCTGGAAAATAATTGGGCGGCGCGGGCAGCAGCGCTTCGGGGGCCTCGACCTGACTCACGCTGACACCCGCCCCCGTCGGAAGATTCACGCCGAGTTCCGTCTGAAGCGCGTCGTAGCCCACATCCGTGAGATAATCGGCGCGCGCTACAAATGCCAAGGCGAGCCAGACCACAGCCGCAGCCATCCCGCGGAAACGCGGCAGACGAGAGAGCGGCATGCGGAATTTTGGAGTCACAAGTGGCGGGAGAACTGCGGGGTGGATACAGCGGCACCACCCGAATTCAAGTGACGATCCGTTCACAGACGGGGCGCGCTATTCCGAGCGCAACGCCGCGACCCCGCTCCCGCGCAGCGCCAGTCGCGTGGCCAGCCACGTCCAGAAAAGACACCCAAGCGTGAGGCCCACGAGGAGAAGACCGACTTCGCGCAGCGGAAAACCGCCCGCTTTTTCCGCGAGGTTCGGCCACACCCCGAGGAGCGCGCTCACCGTGCCGATGAGCAGCGCCGCGACGATCAACCAGCGGTGCTCGGCGAAGACGAGGCTCCGCAATTGTCCTGCACGGAATCCCACGGCCGCGAGCAAACCAAACTCGCGCCGCCGTTCGAGGACATTGCGCGCCACGACGATCGCCAGCCCCGCGCTTCCGAGCAGCAGCCCGAGGCCGCCGAGCGCTTGAAAGATGGCGAGGTAGGTATTCTCGACGGCCTGAAACTCGCCGAGCCGGCGCGCCGTCGTGGTCAGTTCCAGCCCGCGATCCGTGAGCGCCCGCGAAAGCTCCGCCTGCACCGCGGCGATCTTTGCCGGCGGGCATTCGATGAGGAAATAGCGGTAACCGCTATTGCCGGGGAAATGCTTTACGAAGCGCGGTTCGGCGATGACGACATTGCCTTGGAGCATCGAGCCCGCCACGCTGCCGACGATGCGCACCTTCACGGGCTGCCCGCGCTCGTCCTGATAGTCGAGCGTGTCACCGAGCTTCATTTTCAGCGCCCATTGGAGCGTGTTGGCATCGACGATGCCGGGCACCGCCCCATCGACCGGGGCTTCCACGCCGATCCCATCGAGCAGGTTCCATCCGAGAGATCCTGGGTCGCTTTCGTTGAGCTTGCCGGCAAACCGGAAACGCCCATCCAGTTCGCCCGGCATCACCCCCAGCAGCCGCGGCTGCAGCGCTTTGTTCAAGTTGAGGCAGCTCGCGTCATCGCCATCGCGCACCCGCAGCGGCACGACCTTCACGTCGCGCATCGTCTCGTCGCTGAGGCCGTAAGCTTCCCGGCCTTTCGCGCTATTCAGGTCCTCGTAGATCGGCAGCGCGGATTCGCCGACAAGCGCAAACCCGCCCGTGCCGGGATCGCTCGTATCGCCTTCGGTCGGTGGCGCTTTGCGGAAGGAATCGACGGCCACGACCATGAACACACCGCTGGCCAGCACCGCGATCGTCGCGAGGCTGCGCCCGCGCCGGCGCGTGGTATTGCGTGCGCCGAGTTGTGCGATGCTCTCCAAGCCAGCCGTCGCCGCCGAAGCCAGCCGTCGCAGCCAGCTCAAGCCAAACGCCAGGCCCGCAATGAGCAGCAACGCACCCGCGCCAAAAAACGCGCCCGGCCCTTTCACCAAAACGAGCAACGCCGCTGCGCCCAACAAGGACACGACCGCCACCACCACCGGGATCGAAGCGCCCCGCGGGCCCGGCTTCGCCGTGTCCCCCGTCTCGCCCGTGAGCAACTCCCGCGCGCTGTGCCGGAGCTGCCGCCGACTCGCCAACCACATCGCGAGCAGCGCCACGAGCACGCCGGAAACCACGCCGATGAGCAGCGTGCCCGTCGGCAGCACGAACACAAATTCCACCGCACCAACCGCGCCGCGCCAGACCGTGCCGAGCGCCATCAGGACGAGCTTTGTGTAAAGAATCCCGCCGCACGCTCCGAGCACGCTGCCCACGATTGCCAGCACCGCACCTTCCGCGAGAAAGAGCCGCCGTACTTGCTTCGGGCGCAACCCGAGAGCCAGCAGCAGCCCGACCTCGGCGTTGCGCTGCTCGAGCGAGAAGACGAAAAGCATCCCCGTGAGCACCGCCGCGGCGATGATGAGGAAGAACGAAAAGCTCACGAACAACTCGCCGAAATCCACCGGCGCATTCGTCGCCGCCAGCGCCTGCTCGCGCAGCGGGATGAATTGGAATCCGAGCATCTCCGGCGTCACGGAATCGCGCAGCGCGGTCTCGATCGCCGCCTTGTCCGCGCCCGCCGGCCAGCGCACGGACGTCACGTTCCCCCAGCGGTTGCCCCACATTTCCTGGCCGATCTTGAGGTTCACGAAAGCCTTCGGCGTGCCGCGAAACTTTTCCCAATACGCCTGATCCTTGTCGCGCATCTTCGTCGAGTCGAAGTCGAAGCCGGGCTTCCAGTCGCGACAGTTCGCCTTGTCGGCGAGGCCAGGAAAATCAGGCATCCACGAGGTATTGAGCTGCGGCTCGTCCATCGGCAGCACCGCGAGCACGGTGAATTTTCGCTCCTTCTCATCCAACCGCCGCCGCTCGCCCATCACGTAGTATTTGATCGTCACCTCGCCGCCGACCGCCACGCCAAGGTCCTCCGCCAGCCACTGCGAAATCACGATCTCGCTATCGGTCAGCTCCGCGGGCAGAAATCCCGACGACGCCGTATCGACCGCCGTGACCATCGAGTAAGGCGTAGCCTTTTCTCCCGATCGGAGTTCGTTGACGAAATAGGTCAGCGCTTCGAGTCGGCGACCGTCCGCCGCAGGCGGCGCGGCGCTCACGACTGGCGGATCCAGGAAGACCCGTGGCGTGCGCAGTTCGACGCCTCCGGTCGGCACGTCGCGGAGTTCCAAGCCAGCGTCCGTGAGCTGCAGGCTCGTCGCCACGCGCTCGCGCATCTCTTGCGCGTAACCTTCGTCACTGATGCGTCCGTATGCGCTCACAAAACGCTCCGCGAACCAATCCGGCAACTTGAACATCACCGATCCGATCCCGACCGAAGAACCGCCGAAATATTGAATCACGTTCGGCTGCCGGAGGAGCAGCAAGTTCGCCCGCCCGGCCTGGCCGACGCGATCCTGGAGCATCTGGAGCGGCAGAAACGCACTGAACGGCGGCACCTGCCCGGCCTGTAAACTGAACCGTCCAAACTCCGCATCGGTGAGAATTTTCGCCAGCTTCACGCGGATCGAAACGATCTCGTTTTCCTCGCCGGAGAGCGGCGCATCGCGCGAAAACAATCCGGGCTTCTCCACGCGCACGATCAGCGTCTCGCCCACTTTCACGCCGAGTTGCGCCGCGGCGCGTTCGTTCAGCGCGAGACCGTCTGCGGGCAATTCCCCTCCGCTCTCCGGCGCCAGCTCCCAGAAATCCGCGCCCACGCCGGCAACCT
>ENA-ORBV01012260-ORBV01012260.1-microbial-mat-metagenome-genome-assembly--contig:-NODE-12260-length-13265-cov-7.514028_pt1 | contig 13265 bp, 13 predicted proteins | sample MGYA00237777_ERZ505514 | MGnify/ENA primary metagenome ERZ505514 (study PRJEB26160, sample SAMN06269048) | microbial mat metagenome | isolation source: Oligotrophic lake microbial mat | place...
TTGTGCGCGCCGTGGTTTGTGTTCTATCACATCGCCGGCAGCCGGGGCGTGGCGGTGCTGGTGGAGTTGCTGGGGGAGGCCTTTGCCGGCATCCTGTGTTCGGACCGGTGTCCAACCTATTTGAGTTATCACCGTGGCTTGGCCCAGTTTTGCTGGGCGCATTTGCAGCGCACCCTCAAAGGGATCGGCGAGTTCGCCGCCACCGGCGATGCCGTGCATTTCGCTCGCGACATGCTTTCCAACGTAGACCGTTTGTTTGTATTGTGGTACCGGTTCCGGGGCGACGCCGAGCCGGGCGAACGTTCATTGTCGCGCGCCGAACTGATCCAACAATCGCTCCCGTTGCAGAAGGCGATCTGTCGTCTGGCGGCAAAATATCTCGACAGTGACGACCGCGAGGTACGCAATTTCGCGACCGCCATCTACGAGCACTGGGACAAGTTGTTTACCTTCATCGAACAGGAGGGCGTGGAGCCCACCAACAATGTCAGTGAGCGAATCCTGCGCCTGTTTGTGCTCATTCGCAAGATCACCTACGGCAACCGTAGCGCGAAGGGCGAAATCGCCTTGGCCCGTTTGCTCACCGCGACCCAAACCTGCAAACTGCAACTGCGTTCGCCTCTCCAATACTTACAGACTGCCGTACACTGCCACCGCCGGCATCAACCCGCGCCCAGCCTCCGCCCTCTCCAAAATCAACAACTGTAGGGGCCTGAACAGTTACGATTCTTTACTCGCCCTCACGGCGGAAATATGCACAGGGATGCCTATCTGCGTGTCTCCAAAGCCGGGCTTGCTGCCATCAGTTTGGCGCGAATGCGATGGTTCTAAAATTTCAGTCTCTGAAACACCTTCGGCTCCCCGCGCAGAACTTCCCTCAACTTGGGAACGCGAGGAGTCTGGCTCTCTTTTATTATCCCGAAGTCTCGCGAACTCTCTGCGGTCCCTCTCCTCCAATTGCGCTTCCCGAACTCGAAGGCCGCTTGCGACCTGTGCCAGCTGAGTGTCTAGTTCTGCACGCTCAATGGCTCGGGTCAAAGTCAGATGAGATTCTCTCCTTTTAAACTCCAACTCAGCTTCGGCCCGTGCAAGTTCAATTTCCATCTGCTCGATGCTTTGAGCCAGCTGAGAACGCTTTTCTTCCTCTTGCATCAATTGCGAAAGCGCGGAATCCATTGCCGCCTCGAATGCCACGTTTGTAAGCAGTTGCAAGCGCCATAGCTCGTGGACTCGACGCGTTGCTTCCAGAATCCGGAACTTTTTCGCTCCGTCCAGATATGCTTCCAGATTGTGATATCTGAACTTAAGGGACTCTTTGCTAGGCGCACCGTTTGACGGAGCGTCGAGCATGGCGCGCCCTTCAGCAGCGAGAGCTTCGCGACGTTCAGCAGCGAGAGCTTCGCGACGTTCACGACGTGCCTTCAGGATCGACTCGAAGGTTTTCTTTACACTCCAAACGGCAACGGCCGAGTACGCTGATACCGTTCCGGGCGGAACACCCATTCCCAGGAGGAAGTAGTCGATAGGTAGCCCCGCTGCAAACCCCAACCCGGCCGCCGCAGCATCGCCTGGAGTCGCAATTTTTTCTAGTAAATCTTTTGCTTCCATCGCATTCTCCCTTCGTTAACCGACGTCAGCCTCGGGCTTGCGAAGCGCGGCTCCGCAGGCATCGCAAGTATCGCCATTAGGATGAATTGAGATGGAGGCTCCATTCCTATTGCTCAGTTCCGGGTACGTCAATAGACCGGCTGCTAAAACAAAGCCGCTCACAAAGCCGATTAGAAACCCCATCCCGCCGCTCAGGCCCGCAAATGTGGCGAGCGCTAGACCAACCGCAGCAGCAAGCATGCCCACTGTAAAGGCGACAGAACTCGTGGGTTTGGGCTGCTTCTGGTCGCCATGTGAGCCGGGACGATCATGCATAGGCTCATTCCGTAACTCCATTCCATTCTCCATCTTTTATATAGACTCTACACAAGTTTTGGATACTCTACGTGTTTCGGGTGCGGGAATAATTCTCCGGTTAACGGATTTGTTGTCAAGACAGCGACGGAAGGATATCCCTCCCTCACTCCAATCCCTAACCGCGTGGTCGACCGCTCGGGCACTTAGCCTAGGACATTTAAAGGCAAACGCAGTCTACGTACGAAGAGGGGATAGGAAGGATTGATCGGATGTGCGCGAAGCCGCGGCTGCGATTCTGCGCAGAAAACGTACGAAAACCGAAGAGTTTTCGTACTGTTTCTGTCCCGTGGTATTGGATTTGTCTTCTTCGGTTGGTCTGCCCTTGTCGGCACCCAGTTTTCGTACAACAGACTGCGGAGAGCGGTTACGCACCTGGGCCACGGAAATAAAGAACCTGACCGTTCACCAATTCCGCCCGTAAAGTCCCATTACCGCCGGTTGCGCCGGACGCGCCATCCCGAGCGGGCACTTGTATGGAACTACGTTCTCCGAGCCCGAATCCGAATGCCTAATGAGCCATGCACCGTCTGAAAAGTTGTAGAATCATCCGACGCTTTCGGGGGCTCCCCGGCCGTCCGGGAAAGAAGATCGGTTAGATTGAAAGCGTTTGGAGAGGCGACTTCAGGCCGTTTACAAACATGGTGTTCGCCAGCCTTTGGAGGCGCTGCCGCTCGAAGAGAGGCGGCAGGTGACCGTCACCATCGTCGATCCCGGTTCGGCCGGCCAGGAAATCGCCGGATACTTCTCGCCGGAAGAATGGGCGCAAGCGGCCCAGAACACTGTCCGTCCGGATTAAGTGCGGCGGGCGTTGGCAACCATTTCCGGTTCCCTCTCCGACACCGTGATCGCTCAGCGGGAAGAGCGCTAACTGATTGCCAAACTACTTTCTTGACACCAGCGCCTTAGCCGAGCGGTACCACAAGGAGAACGGGTCCGACTTCGTGGATCGCCTTTTTGAGCAGGCGGTTTCATGCTCGCGATATCCCTGCGAATGAACGGCTCCATCTCTTGGCGTGTCCTTGGTTTCTGTCCGACGGTAATGCTGACCCAATCGGTTGTATCAATCTGCATTGCCGCATCGGCGTCGCCTCGCTGTAGTGCATCTAGTGACCGTTGATAGGCCGCAACAATAACCTTTCGGGCTCCATCCGCCGGTGCGGGGGGCTTGGCAAACTGCGCTCCGATTGGTAAGGTCAGAAGATCCATAGGGTGTTTCGTAGCATTTGAGTCTCCACCTAATTCCGGCAGGCCCGGACTGTTCTAAAGGCTTTGAAATTCGACACCGGCAGGGCCTCGTTTGTTCCCGAAGGCTCCTAAGCCCTGCCTTGTCGCGCAGTGTTCCGCGAAGCGGTACCAGGAGTGTCGACGTACCGATGGGATCGACACCACGACACCAGCGGGAAGAATGATGATGCAGATGGTCGGGGCTTTCGCTGAATTCGAACGGGCCATGCTACGCGAGAGAACGAAGGCGGGTTTGGATTCCGCCCGACGGGAAGGACGCATCGGCGGGCGCGCCCGCTGAAACTCTCGCTTCAACAACAGGCCGAGATCAGAAAGACGGTTTCCAAAGGAGACAAAACCGCGGCTGATGCTGCCCGGCTATTCAGAATTCATCCGGCGACCGTCTGTCGATGCGGCACGGGAGAGCCAGTAATCGGACAGGGTTAGAAAACTCAACACTGCGCCGTTAGTATGGATCTATCCCGCGCCAATGACGCTACGAGTCGGCCCGCCGAGACATTTTCATCCCGTCTGATCGGCTACAATTTAGCCGAGGGAACTCAGATAAACTATGGAAGCTATGCACAAGACACTGTGGCTTTACGGCTTAGTGGCAGCCTTTGGGCCGACGCTATTTGCTCAATCTGTAGAGTACGACTTTGTTCGTAACGGAGTTCAATCAGCCAAAGTCGAAGTAGCTAGTGGGATCCCAAGGTTGTTGATTAACGGTCAAGCGGTACCGCCATTCCTCTTCTTCTACAATGCAAGGTCCGCTGATCGCATTCAGAACTTGGATCCGCAACTCCGCCTGGCGGCTGCGAATGGGGTTCATATCTACTCGTTTAGTCACGACAGTTGGCCTTGGGATAACCCGGCGAGTCCGACACCGAGTTACGACGCCTCAACCAGGAGAATCGAACAGTTTCTGGCTAGCAACCCTCGGGCGGTGTTCCTCTTGCGCACTGGAGTCTGGCCTGGTCCCAATTGGGCACCCCCAATTGCACCTTCCCGCGACGAAGACAATCAGTATGCGGATGGCTCTACCGAGCCCGTCTCCTTAGCCTCGGACCTCTACTTTCAGGCGTTTTTGTCGAGCTTCCGTAAGATGGTTCGTTTCTACGAAAACTCATCACATGGACGCAGAATTATTGGCTATCACGTTGAGGCACAGAATTCGGGCGAATGGTTTCCTATGTTGTATCGGGAACGTGGGATTGACGTGTCGCCGGCAAACGCCAACGCTTTTCGCCGTTGGCTTGCCACGAAATATCAGAACGGCGATGCCTTGACCCGAGCCTGGGGCCGGACTGTTTCCCTGAGTAACGCAGGTCTACCGCGGGCCCTTACTGGAAGGTTTCCGATGCGGGGTACGCCAGAGGGTGCCCGTGTCGAGTTCTTCTACCGTCCGGGCATAGATCAAGATTGGATCGATTACTCCGAGTACATTTCAGACTTGGTCGCAGATCGCATCCTGCAGGTGGCCCGCATCGTGAAGGAGGAGACAAACGGGCGGAAACTGACGGCATTCTTCCACGGATATATGTTCGAATTGCCGGGAAGCATGAATGGCCATATGAAGTTGGAGCGGCTGCTGCGATCGCCCGATGTTGACATTATCGCGGCGCCAAACGCATATTGGGACCTGAAAGAGAGGAATGGCGGGGGCGCTGGGGCAGCGATGGGTGCGGTGGACTCAGTCGCGCTGCACGGCAAACTATGGATGAACGAAGACGACCTCCGTACGCATATCGCGGGGGCAAGTCCCTTGCAAGATCTTGGTTACAACGGCAATCTCCCAACGGCTAACCTCGCCGAAACCATCGGCGTCCTGGATCGCAACATTGCCACGAATTTCTTCCACCGGACAGGGACTTGGTGGATGGATCTAAACGCGGTAGGTGCATTCAGCGATCCGGCACTCTGGGAACTGGCGCGAACCCGTGCTCTCTCCCTGTTCGATCAGTTATACGCAGCTCCAACACCATACGTTCCCGACGTGGCGCTTATCACTGATGAAGCGTCGGTGTTCAACGAACGGCTCGACGCCGACATCCAGTTAACACGTGGCCTGCTACAGAATAGCCTTCGCCACAGTGGCGCTTCGATCGGGTCTTACCTCCTGCGCGACTTTCTCGAGGGGCGATTGCCGGCTGCCAAAGTATATATCTTCGCCAATATTTGGCGCCTGACGGAGGAGCAGGCTCGAACCATCCGCTCGCGTTTGGCTGCGCAGCGAGCTACTGCCATATGGCAACTGGCGCCGGGCTATTCCGATGGAACAGTGAGTTCCGCGGGCAATGTGAGCCGAGTCACGGGAATATCGCTGAAGCAAGTCGACGGCTTTGGAGGGAGCACTGGCACCGGGTTGCTCTCCGGTTCGGTTTGGGGTTGGGCTTGGGGACAACGGCGCAATGTCCTGTCGCCCCGCTTGGTTGTTGACGATCCGGATGCGGTAGTGCTCGGACGTTACTGGGCGGACAACGAGGCCTCCACCGCATCGAAACGTACCGGCGGATTCCAATCCGTGTTTGTGGGAGACATCGGCTGGAATGCCGAAATGCTTCGTCCGCTGCTGCGGGCCGCCGGTGTGCATTTATGGAGCGAAAATGGAGACGTTGTGCAGGCCGACGACCGCTGGTTGGCTTTTCACTCGTCCGCGGCGGGTATTCGCACCTTATCGGTTCCCTCGGATACGGTGGTGTCCACGCTCGCGGGCCAGACTGTTACGCTATCGATCGGGCAAGTGACCATTACTTCGCGACAGGCTGGAGAAACGTCCTGGTTTCGCCTGGCCAAACAGCCCGCCGGTCCGACATCAAATCCGCCTGCGGTTGTACCGTGGATCGGAGTAGTTAATGGCGCCAGTTTCGGCGACGGCATTGCTGGCGGAAGTTGGTTTACCATACTCGGCCAGAACTTATCGGCGACAACGCGAATCTGGAACGGTGACGATTTCGGGGGTGATCGGCTTCCTACTCAACTCGACGGCGTGCGAGTTCTTGTCAACGGCAAGAGTGCGTCTGTGTACTACATCAGCCCCACTCAAATCAATGCGCTGATGCCGACGGAATTCCAAGGACAGGTTGTAACGATTCTCGTCGCCAATTCCTCGGGGATGTCAATCCCAACTTTATTCCAATCGAAGAGGTTCGCGCCAGCCCTGTTCACCATCGACCGTGACCGGCGCTACCCAGCGGCCGTGTTTCCTGACGGAGTTCTGGCCGGCCCTCCGAACCTACTTGGCGCCGGTGTCGCGATGCGGGCGGCCCGCCCGGGTGAATTCCTGGCGATCTACGGCACCGGTTTTGGACCAACATCTCCCATCGCCGCTGACGGTGTGCTCGTCCAAGCCCCGCTTCGACTGAGTACGGCATTGGAAATTACCATAGGGGGCGTGGCTGTCACCGCCGACTTCGCGGGACTGGTTGGCTCGGGCCTCTACCAGATAAATCTTCGAGTGCCGCAACTTCCTGCCGGAGATCATGACATCACGCTGAATGTAGGCGGGTCGCGCTCTCAGGTGGGCCTAAAGCTAACAATCGGGCCGTAACTCCGCGCTGACGGCGATGTGTAATCGACAAAGGGGCCCTTCCTCCCGACGACGCGCCTGGATCGAAATCGTTGATTCTACGTTGGCAGGATCGGGCGAAAGGGTGTCCAGAAACACTGCTGGCGTTAAAGGTCACGATCAGTCGCGATTGCGACCGGAAAATGGAACCGCGCGAGGAGTGGCACCAGCGGGACGGGCAAGTGACGGCTTGCGGTGGTACCTCACCGGGCAGCGGACTAGTCTTCTTCCCCCTGCGCCGTTTTGCGGGTTTTATCAAACTCGCGCGATCAGGTCCAGACAAAAGCGCTCAAACACCCGTCGAGTCGTTGCAGGCTTGATGACTGTCATTCTCGATGAAAGCGCCCAGCGAAGCTTCGCCTGTTGATCCGCGCAGCGCCAGTGAAGTGGTATAACTGTAATACCATAATGCGCTTTAGCTTCGATCCAAAGAAGAGCGGGCGATTGAGGGCGAACCCGCGCCGCGGCCCGGGTTTGAGGAAGCACGAGATCTGTTCCGGCAGCCCTATTACCTTGATCGCCGCAGCGATTCGCCCGAGCAATTTATCGCAATTGGATGGGTTCGAGGCCGCTTGTATTCGGTTGTGTTCGAGGCCCGCGAGGACGAATCGGGCGAGGTCCTGCATTTGGTCACCTTATGGCGATCCACCAGAGAGGAAATTCATTTGTATGAAGCAAAGCAGTAGAAAGAAGCCACCATCGGCGGAGGCGATTGCCCAGCTTGCCGATAAGGGCAAGAGCGTCCTGTCATTTTACAAAGGGCAGGGCCGCATGGTTCATCCCGAGACCGCGCCGCCGATTCAGCGAGTCAACGTGGATGTCACCGCCGGGATGCTGGAAGAATTGGACCGCGCCGCCGAGAGTCTCAATGTGAGCCGGCAGGCGGTCATCAAAACGCTGGTGCGTCAGGCGCTCGACCAGCACTATCTGGCACAGCAACATCGGCCAGCGGTAAATCGGAAAACAGTGTAGTCGGACGCTACCGCCACCTAACCGAAAACCGGAGCCGCGCCCGCTCTGCGTACCAGCGGACGGGGCGACGGATCTCTCATCTTTCGATTGTGGAGTTTGAATCCGTACTGTAAGCGCCAGGCGCTAATTACGCCAGTACGGAGTGACGGATGTCCTCCGGACTCTCAATGCCTTGCAGCTAGCCGTTGCCCTTGACCTACAGCAGTCCGGGCCCGTTGGTGTACTCGTCGCGGCCGATAAGATTCTCTGCCGCATCTCCGCGTTGGCCGGTTGCCCCGCTGTGAACCCGGACACACCGGGTCCGCTGTTAGTATGACTGGTTGGGGGCAGCGGCGCCCGCCAATCTACTTCCGCACCCGCCCCTCCCACCGCAACCCTGCCCGCCACAAACGCGGCGCGCCAATCGCGGGAACCGGCGTGAACCCGGTATAAAAGCGGCGGTCCAGCAAGTTCTCCCACGACGCAATGGCCGATACCCGCGATGTCAATCCGTGGCGCATCGCCAATTGTACGGTCGCAAAACCGGGCAAGCGGAAAACGTTTAAATCGTCTTCAAACTGCGCGGCAAAACTCCGCAGCCCGCCGCTCACCAGTGTCTTGCCCTTGGCCCAGATTAACATCGCATTGCCGGCGTGCTTGGGCACCTGTGGAATGCGCAGGCGATTCGCAAAACGGCTTTCGCTGTAGAGCCACGCCAGTTCCAAACGATAGTCTTTCCAGCGCTGCGTCACGTTTGCTTCAACCCCCCGCGTCAACGCCGCCCCCGCGTTCCGGCGCTGCCGCTCGATCAACGCCGGCGTCGAAAGTAAGGTCACATTCGTCACCAGGTCCGTCAGCGAAGTGCGGAAAAACGTCAGGCCAGCGCGCGTCGTTTCGCCCGAAAAATCAATTCCCAATTCCGAGCCGAAGGCAAACTCCGGCTTCAACGCATCGTTGGCGCGCGTCACCGCGTTGCCAACCCGGAATTCACGGAATAGCTCATTCAACGTGGGCGCACGGAATGAGCGATACATGGTCCCCCGTCCGCGCCACTGCTTATTCCCCAACACGAACCCGCCGCTCGGCGAAAAGAAGCCGCCCTGATTGCCCGCCGCATGTATGCGGCCGCCGCCGAACAACTTCAGCGGTCCCGCCTTCACATCGGCCTGCGCGAACGCTCCGCGCTGCCATTGCACGCCGCCGCGATTGCTGAAGCCGGTGGGGAAACTCGTCTCGACGCTGTAACCCTCCACACGCGTAAAATCCCCGCCAAATAGGGCATTCACGCCGCTTCGCCGGAGCCGGTACAACGCGGAAGATCCCGTCACCTCGGCCGGTACCTGTTGCCGCATCGTTAGCCGCTCTGTTTGCCGGTTCGCGGCGATCGCCGAAAAGCTCGCGCGAAACTCCTGGCGCCCATGCCACGCCGTCAACGACAAATTATCCTGCCCAATCTCCCGGAAATACTGGCCGGACAAATTTCCCAGACTGGTCGAGTTCCGTTGCACCACGGTGCCATTCGCGCGGTCCTCCGTCAATGCGTCGAGCTTCAAAAAGAAACGGTCCTTCGCGCCCATATAGTCCAGCCGGACGTCCCCCGCCACAAAGTCCACCCCGGCCCGCGAATCCGCCGCTCCGCGACGCCCGTCTTCGATAATGTAGAAGCCATCGGTGCGAAATGCCCTCCCCTGCGTACTCATCGCCCAGCGGGGCCGCAAATGGCTGAAGCCGGCGCTCAACTGATGCGTGTTTTTGTTGCCGCCCTCATAGGCGCCGTGAACCCGCCACGGCTCTGCCGGCCGCGAAAACAACTGGATCGATCCCCCTATCGCCCTATCCCCAAACGCACTCGTGGAGGCCCCGCGCACGACTTCGATCCGCTCAAGTTCCTCCGGCGCGAATCGTGTCCAGTAGACCCATCCGCCAAACGGATCGTTTGCCGGTACACCGTCCCACAACACCAGCGTCCGCGAAGCACCGCTCGATCCTAATCCTCGCAGCGAGATTCCCTGCGTCGTCGGATTCGCCACGACGCTCGATGTCCGCCGGAACAACGTAAAACCCGGCACCGAACGCAGCCTGTCGTCCAAGTTCACCCCCGGGTTTGCCTGCACCTGCAGCTTATTCAAAACCGTTATCGATGCCGGCGTCTCAGCGGCGATTTTCTCATTGACCGTGATCTCGGTGCGAACCGGGTCCAGCTTCGCGGCCTCTTGTGAGAACAGCGCACCGGCAAAACAGACCACTATCAAGATTCGTGAATTCATCAGGAAACCGAAGGTTATCACGACCCCACCACGATGCCCGTTCGTTCCGCCACCCGCGACGGGCTCGCGGTGAGCACAATCACGTAGCCATCCCCCTCCGGCGGCAGCACTCTTTCCAGTCCGTCTTGTTCGCCAAACGGCGACGGTTCGGCAACCGCCAGATACCGCAAAACAGTATACAAATCCCCATCCCGCGGTACTTCCACGATGCGTTCCTGCGTGCGGACGGAGTAACTTACACCCGCTTCCTCCAGCCTCGAACTCAGCCACGCCGCCGTCTCCAACGCCCGTTCGAGCCACGGCATCCCCGCGTCGCCCAAGAACAGGTCGATCACGATATGCACCGTCACCGCGTCCTCCTGCGCGTTCTCCCGGACATGCAACTCGCCGTGACGCGCCGAGGACCGCCAGTCAATCCGCCGCGCCGCGTCCGTCGCCATATAAGGCCGCAGCCGGTAGAAATCGTCTCCCTCCCCGGCGCGCCGCGCCATTATTTCGCCCTCCACCTGCGCCAGAAAGTCCTGCGCATAAGGCTTCGGCTCCAGCGCCGGATAAACCAGCACGTCGGCATGAAGCGTCACCCTGGCCCGCCGCTCGGCGAAGCCAAAAGGGAAACGCGACGTGAACTCCAAAGAGTTATCGCGGAATCGCCCGCGCGTGCTGAACCGCACCGCCGCGTACTCCGTCAGCGCCTCCCCTCCGCCGATCATCGAGAAGAACAACGGCTGGGCCAAACCGTCGGAATGCAGCGATTGCAGCCGCGTTGCAAAACTCGGCATCCAGCTTTTTTCATTGCGCACAACCAGCTTTGCCGTGGCCTGTTCGCGCGCGAACAAATGCTCCGGCGGATGAAATTCAACTTCCAGCCCGGCGAGCGACAATCGATTCACCAATCCGGAAACCAGGAGCGTCGCCATCAATGCCGATGTGATCAAAAAGATCAAATTGTTCGCTGAAAGAAACGCGGCCGCGCCCGTTAGAAACACGGCCAGAGTGAAGCCCAGCCCGGCCTTCGTAATCCGTTGATCCAGCCGCTTGCGCCAGGCCGCCGTAATGCGCCGCCAAACTTTCCGCATACTATTGACAATACCGTTATGGATACAGCCCCCGGTCTGCGGCGCGCGTTACACTTTCGCCATCTCATCTTCATGGGCCTAATCATTATCCAGCCCACCGCTCCCATGCCGCTGTTCGGCGTGGTCAGCAACAAGGCCGGCGGGCACGTTGTGTCGGCCATTCTCGTCGCCATGATCGGCATGTTGCTCACCGCCATCAGCTATGGCCGTATGGCCCGCCTCTATCCCAGCGCCGGCTCCGCCTATACGTACGTCGGCAAAGAAATCCATCCCACAATGGGTTTCCTGACGGGCTGGGGTCTCCTGCTCGACTACGTCATCAACCCGCTCATCTGCGTCATCTGGTGTTCCAAAGCGGCCGGCAATCTGATCCCAGCCGTCCCTTATCTTGCGTGGACCATTCTCTTCGCTTTGCTTTTCACGTGGCTCAACATGCGCAACATCCAAGCCGCCGCTTCCACGCACAAATACCTGGCCATCGCCATGGGTGTGGTGGTCGCCTGGATGCTCGCCGCCACGGTGAAATTCCTTCAGACCAACCCGGCGGACTTCCTCAAGCCCTTCTACGATCCCTCCACTTTTTCTGTATCGACGTTCTCCGCCGGCACGGCGCTCGCCGTATTGACCTACATTGGCTTCGACGCGATTTCCACGCTGTCCGAAGAGACCGTCGACGCTGAAAACACCATCCCGAAGGCTACCGTATTCGTCTGCCTTCTCATCGGAGCGCTGTCGGCCATTGAAGTCTACGCCGGTCAACTCGTCTGGCCGCACGGCCAGCCATTCCCGGATGTCGACACGGCCTACGTCCACATCGCCGGCCGCGCCGGCGGACCCTGGCTTTTTCACGCTGTCAACTTAACGTTGCTCATCGCGACCATCGGGTCTGGCTCCGGCGGACAGATGGCGGGAGCGCGATTGCTATACGGTATGGGCCGTGACAACGTCCTGCCGGCGGGTTTCTTCGCGAGGATCGACGCGGTGCGGCAAGTCCCCGCTTTAAACGTGTTGTTGATCGGAGCCATCGCTCTCGCGGGCGCCATGACACTGACCTACGAACTGGGTGCGGAACTGCTCAATTTCGGAGCGTTTATCGGTTTCCTTGGCGTCAACCTGGCGGCGTTCCTGAGAGCGATCCGCGATCGCAGCGCCGCCGCCATCGCTCCCGCCGTTGGCTTCCTGCTCTGCCTCTATATGTGGGCGAGCCTTAGTCCGAAGTCTTTGCTCTTGGGCGGGGCTTGGGCGGTAGTTGGACTGGCTTACAACCTACTCCGGAAACGGTCTTAAAAAGCGCTGGGGCGCGAACCGGAATACTTGCCTTCAAGCCAGGGGTCCCACCATGTCCGTCCGCAACCGCACGTCGCTGGCGACCCCGTCATTCAGCTTTGTGGATCGCCTGGCGCGCCTTCGTCTGCCAGTACGCCAAAAGATCCCCGATGTTGACATAAGCCTCGAGGTCCACCGTTTCATCATCAGCTATCGGCAAGGGCCGACGACATGCCGCGGGCCGGTATGTCAAATACGCTGCTTAAGACTCGCGCCTACGAATTCGTTTGGAACGCTGGCTGAGACATCTCGATTTCGGTGTACCTCCGACAGCCCGGCGCCTCCGCGTTGAGCCCTGTCTGAGTTGAGATGAGGGTATGGCGGCCATCTTTCAACATACAAAGGATCTTCCAGAGTACGACGGCCCGCCGATCCCAGGCTCGAAGCCGCCTATTCGCGAACTACTTTACTGCGATGATGGCGATCCGGCTGAAGTTGATGCCTTCCTGGAATTACTCAGAGAAATTCCAGGAAAACCACACAAAGCCGATAAATGAGGGTCTTGCTTCTCGACACAAATATCGTGTCGATCTTGTTAAGCGTGGAACACTCTCTCCGATCGAAATGCATAAAGGAAATTGGCGACGCGCAGTGCTATATATCATATATGATAAGCGGGGAGCTTCTACTGTGGCCGAAAGCTAATCGTTGGGGCGACGAGCGCAGTGCGAACCTGGATCGGCACATCGCGCAATTCACCACGCTGTTTCCCGATGAAGAATACTGCGCGCTCTGGGCGGGCGTCATGGCGGAAAGCCGCTGGACCGGACGTCCTATGGCAACATCCGATGCCTGGATTGCCGCGATTGCCGTATCTTCTCAATAATTCGGGGAACGTCGAAGGCCGACGGGAAGGGGGCGCTGGAAACCCAACCGGAACTCTGCAAC
>ENA-ORBV01012261-ORBV01012261.1-microbial-mat-metagenome-genome-assembly--contig:-NODE-12261-length-13264-cov-6.325624_pt1 | contig 13264 bp, 15 predicted proteins | sample MGYA00237777_ERZ505514 | MGnify/ENA primary metagenome ERZ505514 (study PRJEB26160, sample SAMN06269048) | microbial mat metagenome | isolation source: Oligotrophic lake microbial mat | place...
GGCTGCTGGCGAACCTTCGCGCTGGAAAACTGTGCAGGTCCAGGCTTCGCGCCCCTTGCGGCCGCCCCGGGGGTTTCGCCCCGCGAGGCGCAACCACAAGGGCGCCTCTGAATACCCGCTATTTACCCTCCGTCTTTGAAGACGGAGGCCGCGGCTTGCGGACGCGAAGTTCGCCGACCGGAATCACGGTGACGACTTCGGAACGCCTTGGGCGGAAGTGGCGGTAGAGAAACGCGGCGGCGAGGAAAGCGATCACCCCCACCCAGACGTCCTGCCAGCCAATGCTCACAAGCCGATCCCCAGGATGCGGCCGGTCTGGTAGACGATCAAGGTCACCACATAGGCAAGCACGGTCATGTAGGTGAATAGAAAAGCGGGCCACTTCCACGACCGTGACTCGCGCGCGACCACCCCGAGCGTACTCATACATTGACAGGCCAGAACAAAGAAGACCATGAGACAGACTCCGCTGAGCGGGGTGAACAGGGGGCGCCCGTCGGGCCAGGTGGCATGTTTCAGGGCCTCTCGCAGCGACTGGTTGTTCTCGTCGGCATCGGCGATGTCGAACACGATGCCCAGGGTCGACACGAACACCTCGCGGGCGGCGAAGGCCCCGAGGATGCCGATGCCAATCCGCCAGTCGAATCCGAGCGGCTCGAGCACCGGCTCCAATGCATGACCCACGCGCCCCGCGACGCTCTCCCGAAGTCGCTGCCCCGCCTCGGCGGAGGCGATCTCCGTGAGTCTCGTGTCCAGCGCTTCCCCGCTCAAGGTCGCGGCGGCCGCGGCCTGCTGCGCCGCGAAGACCTCCGTGGTTTCACTCAGCCGCGGATACGAGAGGAGAACCCAGAGAAGAATGGTCAGCGAGAGAATCACGGTTCCGGCATCCACAAGGAACGCGCGCACCTGCTGCCAGACGTTGACCACGAGGTTGCGGAGGAGCGGCCGACGGTAGGGTGGAAGCTCAAGGATGAGGGTTGGCCGCGGGGCCTTCAGCACAGTGCGCCGCAGCACCGCCGCCGCCGCGAGGGCGGCTATCACCGACAGTGAGTACATTGAGAGGAGCACCAGGGCGCCCGTTGAGAGCAGTCCGAAGACGGGGGCATCCCCGTGGAACACGGTCGCCACCACCAGCAGGTAGATGGGCAGCCTCGCGCTGCACGATGTGAAAGGCAGCGCGAGCATGGTGATGAGGCGGTCCTTTCGGCTTTCGATGGTGCGTGTCGCCATCACGGCCGGGATGGCGCAGGCGAAGCCCGACAACATCGGCACAAAGGCCTTGCCGTGAAGCCCGACTCCTCCCATCACACGGTCGATCACGAAAGCCACGCGGGCCAGGTACCCGCAGTCCTCGAGAAACCCGATGAAAAGAAACAACAACGCGATCTGGGGCACGAACACCACGACGTTGCCGACACCGGCCACCACGCCCTGGCTCAGAAGACTGGCCAGAGGGCCTTCGGGGAGTGACGCGCTGATCAACCCCTGGACGACGGCCACGGCACTCTCGATCAACTCCACCGCGGGCTCGGCACCGGAGAACAACGCCTGGAAGACGCCGAGCATCACCACGACAAACACCACGAGCCCGGCCACGGGATGGGTGAGCACCGCGTCGATCCGCTCGGTTCGGCGGTTAACGGGAACGGGTCCGCAGGCCCCCGAAAGCACTCCGTCGATCAGACGGTACCGGGAATCGACGATCGCGAGGTCGAGATCGGCGCCCCGCTGCTGGGCGCGATCGCGGGCCGAGGCCACGGCAGAGCGGACCGCAGCCGGCACCCCGGCGAGTTCGTCGTCTCCAACCGAAAGGGCGGCCCAGAGAACAAAGGCCCTGGCCTCTGTCTCCGAGCGGGGTGACAGGGTCGAGGCCACCGCCGCTTTGATGGGGGCAAGATCCTCTTCCACTTCCGACGCGAGCGGCGTCTGCACACGGGGCGGGCGAAGGGTGCCGGGCGCAAGGGCCGCGGAAAGGGCCGCTACGAGTCGATCATGACCCTCCCCCGTCGAGGCTACGACCTCGACCACGTCGACGCCGAGGCCTTCGGAAAGTCGTGCGGTGTCAAGGGTGAGGCCGGCGGCGCGCGCCTCGTCCATCATCGTGAGGGCGATCACCGTGGGCACACCGGTCTCCAGCACCTGCAAGGCGAGGTAGAGGTTGCGCGCGAGAGCGGTGGCGTCTGAAACCACAACCACCGCGTCCGCGCGACGGCCCTGGCCGAGGAGTGCATCCGCGGCGATCTGCTCATCCGGCGAGCGGGCCGAGAGCGAGTAGGTCCCGGGAAGATCGAGGATCTCGACCTCCCTAAGCCCAAGCCCAACTCCCTCAAGCCGCAAGATCCCGGAAAAGGGGGAGACGGTGACGCCCGGGTAGTTCGCGACCTTGGCGCGCGAGCCGGTCAGCCGGTTGAAGAGCGTGGTCTTCCCGGAGTTCGGGTTTCCGGCGAGCAGAACCAGTGGCGGACTCATAGGAAGGGGTCGCTAGGGGACGATGTCCACTTCGATGAGGGCCGCCTCGTGGCGCCTGATGGAGAGCGAATAGTTGCGCAGGCGTAGCTCGATCGGATCCCCGAGGGGCGCCCGGCGAACCACTCTCACCTGGGTTCCGGGAAGCAGGCCCAACTCCAAGAGCCGACGAGCGATGGCCCGGGGAAGGGTGAGGCGGCGCACGACGGCCAGGCGACCGACGGCCACCTCGGCAAGCCGCACCACCCGGACCGCGGCCGGCCGCGCGGGGAGAATGCCCAGAGCGACGTCTGTCATGAACTGCATCGTATCACATGAAATCGGATTTCATTTTCAAGAGACCAGTCCCGCTGAGCTCTGGGTGTGATGAATAGGCAGGACCTATGGGAGTGATGCCAACGAAGTCTTCGCCCCCCTGCGCCAGCACGCCGCCACCTCCAGCCCTTTGGATAACCGGTTCAACTACGCGCAGGAATTCGCGAAGCTCGACCTCAAGGTTGTGAAGAGCGACATTGAGAAACTGATGAAGACCTCTCAGGAGTGGTGGCCCGCCGACTGGGGGCACTACGGCCCTTTCTTCATCCGCATGGCCTGGCACAGTGCCGGCACCTATCGGGTGGCCGACGGACGCGGCGGCGCCGGTGGCGGTCAGCAGCGCTTCGAGCCCCTCAACAGCCGGCCCGACAACGTCAACCTCGACAAAGCCCGGCGATTGCTGTGGCCCATCAAACAGAAGTACGGCAGCAGCCTCTCCTGGGCTGACCTGATGGTCCTCACTTCTCCTCGGCACCCCCCTTGTCGCCGCGAAGGACATCCGCGAGACCTTCTCGCGCATGGCGATGAACGACGAGGAAACCGTCGCCCTGATCGCGGGCGGACACACGTTTGGCAAGGCCCACGGAAAAGCGGACCCGTCCAAGTGTGTAGGCGCCGAGCCGGCCGCGGCGGGCCTCGATGCGCAGGGCTTTGGCGGGAAGAATGCCTGCGGCAAGGGCAGCGGGGTGGACACTATCACCAGCGGACTCGAGGGGGCCTGGACTTGGAGGCCAACTCAGTGGACCACCCCGAGCAACCTGTTCGGCTTCGAATGGGTGAAGTCGAAGAGCCCGGCCGACGCGATACTTCGGCCAGGCGAAACACGGAGTCTTCACCAGTAACCCTGGTGCTTTGAGCAACGACTTCTTGGTGAACCTGCTCGACATGTCCACAAGTTGGCAGAAGTCCGCGAAGGTGGCAGGGGTCTACGAAGGCCTCGACCGGAAGACGGGTGCGGTCAAGTGGACGGCACGCCGGTCGATCTGATCTTTGGATCCCACTCCGAGCTGCGCGCCATCGCGGAGTTCTACGCGGCCGTAGATGGGAAGCAGAAGTTCGTGAATGACTTCGCGAAGGCCTGGAACAAGGTGATGGAGCCTCGACCGCTTCGACCCGAAGTTAAGTAGCGCGGGCGGCCCGCAATCGTAGGGGCGGCCCTCGTGGCCGCCCTTGCGACCCCTCAGAACCCACATCGGCGGTCAACTCGTAGGGAATACGGGCTGGCCCCGGGCAGTGGATTCCCGCGTTCGCGGGAATGACGGAGGTTCGTCCTTCGACGGTGTGTCGCGTGGGGCGGCCCGGATCCTCTTCTCCACCGCACTCCGTAGGATCAAGAGGCATTTCAAAGCCTCGGCGGACCGGTCCAGGCCGGACGGCAGCCGGAAGACACCTTCTTTCGGCCTTTCTCCGCATTCCCCTTCCTTGACGCATGGGGTTTTGCGGCGGGTAACATCCCGTCATGGTCCTGTATGTCGTGGCGGCCCTCGCCCTGAGCCTCGGCCCCCTGCCGTTTTCGATGGCGATGAGCCACCAGAGCCTCCTCGCTCCCGAGGTCGAACGCGGCATGTTGCTTCCGACAGTTCGGGTCTGAGATGAGCGAAGGCCTGATCGTGGGCGACGACGGCCTCCTCCGCTGCCGGTGGAGCGGAAGCGATCCGCTCTACCAGCGCTACCACGATCTCGAGTGGGGCCGGCCGGTGGCGGACGATGTTCGCCTCTTCGAGAAACTGAGCCTCGAAGGGTTCCAGGCGGGCCTCTCGTGGATCACCATCCTGCGCAAGCGTGAGAATTTTCGCGCGGCCTTCGAGGGGTTCGACATCAGCAAGGTGGCCGGGTTCGGGGCCCCACAAGTGAAACGCCTGCTCGGGGATACTGGAATCGTGCGCCATCGCGGCAAGATCGAGTCGACGATCAACAATGCACGGCGCGCTCTCGAACTCATCGAGGAAGAAGGTTCGCTCGCTCGCTTCTATTGGTCGTTTGAACCGACGGCCGGTGAGCGGCCAGGGCGCATCGACTGGGCGACGGTGAAGGCCCTGGCTCAGACCGAGGCCTCGGCCCGCCTGTCAAAGACATTGCGGAAGCGGGGGTTCTCCTTCGTCGGGCCAACCACGGCCTACGCCTTCATGCAGGCCATGGGGCTGGTGAACGACCACGTCGAGGGCTGCGTTTTTCGCGACGCCGTCTTAAAGGCGCGAGCGCGGTTCAAACGCCCGGCGAGAGCAGGCCGGTCATCAGGTTCGTCACCCGGCGTGTGAGCGCGAAGCGCCTGGTTCGAGGCTCGTGGTTCGCGATGGCGCGGTATTATCTTCGCGAGCATGAAGAGTTCCCCGTTCGCGCTGGCCGTGGGCCTGGCCCTGCTCTCCGCCTGCCCCCTTTACGCTCAAACCGCCCCGCCCGCACGACCGGTGCTACCCGCCATTGACGAGGCGGCCCGAATCAACGCCTGGTTCGAGACAAAGTTCGAAGAGCAACTCGCGTTCAGTCGGGTTCAGGAGATGCGGCGCAAGGCGGAAGCGGCGCTGGGCGCCCGATTCGACCTACGTACGTTCCACGACACCGTGTTGGGCGGCGGCGCGTTGCCGCTCACCATCATCGAGAAGCGGGGTGGACGCTTGGGTCGCCTCCGTGAAGCCGTGATCGCTCAACGACGTTGAAGACGCGGCCGGATCCGGCGCGCCCAACCCACGGCATGAAGCGACGCACGTTCCTCAAGGCTGGTCTCGTCGCCTCATCGGCGGCCGCGAACTGCGTGCGGACGGACCGCGAGGCGCCAAAAGGGACACTTCGAGTGGGCGCCGGCTCCGACCGATACAACACCGCCCCGGGCCGATTCACCCTCACGACGTCGCGCCCCAACGCTCACGTCGGCGAGCCCCCCGCGCGACCGAACAACCGCTTCGAGGCCAGACCCTGGCTCTTCGAGTCGTGGACCCACGAAGGCGAAGGTGCTTACGTTGCACATCTCCGACCCGGGGTGCTCTTTCACGACGGCACGGCGTTCACTGCCGACACGTTCATCACCTCGGCCCGGCAGTTTATCGCCACCCGCGACTTCATCGGCCTCGATCCGGCCAGCCTGCGACGCGTAGACGACGGGTCGGTTCGATTTCGATCGAAGACCGGCTCGGCCCTGATGGTCGACAACATGACGCACCCCTCCGCCTGCCTCTTTCTCCCGAGAGATCAAGCAGGCCGAAAACCCATCGGAACGGGGCCCTATCGGATGGTCCGTTACGAGCCGCAGCGTGTTCTCGAGGTCGAGCGATTCGACGGCTACTGGGGCGGCCAGTCGAAGCAGCCTCGCGTGATGTACCGCTTCCTCGCCGACCCGCAAACGCGGCTGCTGGCTCTGCGGGCGAGCGAAGTCGACATCGTCTCCGATGTCGTCCCCGAGATGCTTCTGTCGATCGAGAAGAACGACCCGGGGGTCACCGTGTTGCGGTCGCGCCCGATTCGCTACGCCGCCTTGTTTTGCAACCTCCACGGTGCCCCGCCCTTCCACACTCTCCGTGACCTCAGGGTGCGCCGCGCCCTGGCCCTCGCCATCGACCGGGAGGCCCTGGCGCGTGTGATGTACATGGGCCAGGCGGTTCCGGCGCGCGGCGTGTTACCAGGGTGGATGTTCAACCTGGGCGACGAGTTCCCTCGGGGATTTGGGATGGACACCGCTCAGGCCACCAGGCTTCTCGATGACGCCGGATGGACGCGAGGCGCCGATGGCATGCGCGCCCGGGACGGACAGAGGCTCCGCTTGCGCATGGTCTCGGCCTTTCCAAACGCCTCGTCGGTGAAGCCCATGCCGGAGATGCTCGCCCAGATGTTTAGTACCATCGGTGTGGCCACCGAGATCGTCGAGGTCGAGGACGAACAGGTGTACTACTCGGCCTATGCGGATCGCGGTCAGGCCGACCTTTTCCTTGAGCTCGCCGGCAACGCGAACGCCGATCCGACCTTCCTGCTCTACAACGCTTTCCACACCGCGACCCCGTGGCCGTCGTACCGGTTCCACGCGCCGGGAGCTGAAGTCGATGCCAGGCTCGATGCGGCCCGCCACGGCACGGTGCGGGAGGAGATCGTGGCCCATGTCCGCGAAGCCCATCGGCTCATTGTCGACAAGCATGTCGCAGTGGTCCCGCTGCTGAGCGTGCCGGCCTTCGTCTTGACCAGACCCGGGGTGGCGATCAACATGTTCGAGAACGTCGATTGGATCGACTTCGGCGATGCCACCATCGGAGCGTAAGCCCAAGCCATGAGGGGGCGACTCGGGCGGCGACTCTTGTGGACCCTCACCACGATTGCCTTGATGTCGATGGTCGCCTTTCTCCTGGTCGCGATAGCGCCCGGAGATCCGGTCGTGGCGGAACTCCGGTTCATGGGCGTGCCGGCCACTCCCAACACCGTGGAGGCACTTCGGCGCGAGTTCGATCTCGACGCCCCGCTGCCGGTCCGATACGCGCGCTGGATCGTCCGCCTTTCCCGCCTGGACCTCGGCGAATCGATCGCGAGCGGACGGCCGGTCGCGGCCGAACTGGCCCGAGCCCTCCCCTGGACACTGCAACTCGCCTTCGTGTCTCTGGTGATGATCGTGGCCCTTTCCTTGAGCACCGGCCTCGCCGCGGCGTTGCATCCTTATGGCCGGCTCACCACCTTCCTTCGGGGCCTGACCATCATGGCGATCTCAATCCCCGTCTACTGGCTGGCCCTGGCTGCGGTCGGCCTGGGCGCGGTCGTCCTCGGCTGGTCCACAGTAGTAAGCGACGCCTCGCTCGGCGGCCTTCTGCTTCCGGCTTTTATCCTGTCACTGGCACCCGGGCTCGCCATCGGAAGAGTAGTGCGACAGCGCGTGATCGACGAGCGCCTTGAAGATCACGTGCGCCTGGCGGTAGCCCTGGGCCGAAGTCCCGCGCAGATCCTGATTCAGGACGTGGGCGTCGTGATCGGCCCGTCGCTGGTCACGATGTGGGCCACGACCTTCGGGTATCTCCTCGGGGGTGCGGTGGTGGTCGAGCGCATCTTCGACCGCCCGGGTCTCGGCAACCTGGCCTTGCACGCCATCGCGGCCCGCGACTATCCCGTGCTTCAAGCGTATCTGCTGTGCGCCGGGGTCGCGTTCGTGCTGGTGAACGCCGCCGCCGACCTGCTGAGCGCATGGCTGGATCCGCGCCTTCGGCGGAGTCGAGTCGATGATTAAGACCCAGGCGCTCCCACCGAACCCGTCGCTCATCTGGGGCCTGCGCCTTGCCGCCTTGCTCTTGCTCGTGGCGCTTCTGTCACCGTCGCTCACGCCTCATGACGCGTACGCCATCAACCTCGACCGCAGGCTGGAAGCACCGTCCTTCGAATACCCGTTTGGAACCGACCGGCTCGGGCGCTGCGTGCTTTCGCGGACCGTCCTCGGAACACGTGCTTCCCTGGGTCTTGCCTTGCTGGCCTCCGCGGGCGCCACGGTCGCAGCCCTCGCACTCTCCGTCGTCGCGGTTTTCGGCGGCCGGTCGGGAGACCGGGCGGTGCGGCTGTTGATCGACGTGTTCATTTCGTTCCCATCGCTGGTTCTGGCCCTCGCCTTCGTTGGCATCGCAGGGCCCTCGGCGTTTGCGGCGGTGACCGCCATCGTGTGGGCGTGGTGGCCGTCAGAGGCGAGGGTCATGCGTTCCTTGCTGGATTCAGCACGTCATCGCAACTTCGTAGACGCGGCCTTTCTCGCCGGCGTCCACCCGGTACGCGTGGTGGTCCGGCACATCCTTCCCCAGGTGGGACCCGCACTCGCCGTACGGACCAGCCTCGAAATGAGTTCGGTGATCGTCGCCCTCTCGACGCTCAGCTTCCTGGGCCTTGGACTACAGCCGCCCCACCCTGAATGGGGGACCATGCTCAACGAAGCTTGGCCCTTCGTGGGCACCGCTCCTCATCTGCTCTTCGGTCCGGGCCTCGCTCTCATCGCGAGCGTGCTCGCCTTCAACCTGATCGCCGAGGGCCTTCGGGTCAGGGTCGACTCACGTCAGTTGCAAGAATGGTGAAGCCTCTCGCGAGTCCGAACGCGGGCCACCTGAAGGTCGAAGGGCTGACCGTTTCGGTGGGGGGGCCCGGTCCCACGCTGCTTGAGGATGTCTCGTTCGATCTCCCGCCGGGCAACCGCCTGGCCCTTCTCGGCACCAGTGGTTCCGGCAAGTCGGTGACCGCCTCCGCCCTGTTGCGTCTCTTGCGTCCGCCGCTTGTCGTGACTTCAGGCCGGGTCCTCGTGGACGACGTCGATCTCTACGGCCTTGACGGTCGTTCGATGCGTGAACACCGCGGCCGCTCCCTTTTCATGATCTTCCAGAGCCCGGGTACCGCACTCAACCCCTGCACCAACATTCTCACCCAGGTGCGCCGGGCGGCCGAGCGTCGCGAGCCGAGTCGCGCGGCGGCCCTGACCATCGCGGCGCAGGCTCTCGACGCGGTCGGACTGAACCTTCGGCAAGGGCTTCAATTTCCTTTCGAGTTGAGCGGCGGCATGCAGCAGCGCGTGCTGGTCGCCATGGCTCTGGCTCTTGAGCCGCGCGTCCTCCTGGCCGACGAGCCGACGACCGGACTCGACTCGCTCGCCCAACGTGAAGTGCTGAGAGCACTCGAGGTCATGCTCGAACGAACGGGCGCATCGTTGCTGTTCATCACCCACGACCTGCGCGCGGCGAACGTCTTGTGCCGGAACGCGATGGTCCTCGATCGAGGGAGGCTGGTGGCCAAGGGACCTCTCTCCGACTTCCTCACCGGCCAGCACGGCCCGGCGGCTCACGCTCTGGCGCGGTCAGCCGCGGAGGCGGACCGGTGAGCTCATTGAAGGGACTCTCGATTCGCCATCTTCGAAAGGGGTTCGCGTCAGGCGGGCACGCGGTTCTCGCCGATGTGTGCCTCGAGATCGGCCCGGGGGAGACGGTGGCCCTCATCGGCCGGTCGGGTGCTGGCAAGACCACGCTGGCGCGGTGCATCGTCGGACTCGAGGTGGCCGATCACGGCGACGTTCTGGTCGACGGCGCGCGATACCGGCCAGCGGACAGGGGGGCACGACGCGCGGTTCAACTCGTGTGGCAGGATCCGTCGGGATCACTCAGTCCTTTTCGCACGCTCCGGCAATCGGTGGTCGAGCCACTGGACGGCTTTGGAATAGGCGCGCCCTCGACGAGGGCACGTCGTGCCGAGGAGTTGCTCACGTCGGTGGGCGTCCCCTTCGGGATGTTCGATCGAGCGCCCCACGAGTTGTCGGGCGGAGAGTGCCAGCGCGCAGTGCTCGCCCGCGCGCTCGCGAGTGACCCAGGTGTCCTCGTTCTCGACGAACCGATGTCGGCGCTCGACCCACCGCGTCAAGCGGAACTGTCGCAGGTACTGGCTCGCCTCACGAAGGAAAGTCAGCGTGCGATTCTCTTCATCTCCCACGATCTGACCGCGGTGCGACGGCTCAGCTCACGCGTGGCCTTGCTCGACGGCGGACGGATCGTGGATGATGTCGCCACACCCGAATTTTTCGCGCGCCGCGGTCACCCGATCGCTCGTCAGTTCCTCGAGGCCTGGCCGCCCCTGCCGTTCTCCTGAGGCGGTTCTACTGAGGCGGTCAGACGCGGAACGTGAGGCTTGCCCAGTGGCTGCGCCAGTCCGCAGTGGCGGGATCCGTGTGGGGCTCTATGGCAATGGTGTGCAGGCGCCAGAGGCCGGGTTGGTCGATGTGGATCGTCCCCTCCCCACCGGCAAGCGTTACCTGCGTGCTCGCGACTCTAGGAGCCGGGTCTTCTGAGGCCCGGTGCGTCGCCCGGAGTTGCAAGCCAGAAGCCCCGTGCCCTCGCAGGAGAACGCGCACTCGCATAGCGTCGCCCGGAGCACACGGCTCGTCACTGACCGGGATGATCTCAATGGGGAAACCAACGGCGCCGGAAACGAAACCTCTGCGAGCGTCTAGCGCCACCTTCGCGTACTTGCTGTAGATCTCCCGGCCCGTGCGACCCAGGGCATTTGCTTCCCGCCGCGCCTCCACAACTGACCGGAGTCCCTCATGCTCTAGATACGACTCGAACTCCGAGGCTTCGAGCTCGATGAAGGCCGGCTCCGTTTCGACCACAAACCAGCCTGGGCCGTCAAGCCCGCCGAAGTGGGCGGCCACCCCGCCGCCCTCCGACTCGAGAACTTTGACGGGGGTGGCGCCGCCCTGGGTAACGAGGCGAGGGTTCCGCAGTCGATCCAACTTGGGCGCGTCGTCGTGGATCGAGAAGTCGTCGCCGTTGTGAAGGGTCACGACGGCACGTCCCAAGACCGCTGACCAGAGCCCGGGCAGGCCGTAGAGGACATGGGCGAGAAGGGTCGCTCCCATCGAGAAGTCCAGCAGTTCGAAGCTCATCAGCCGGATTTGATCGCATATCGGCCGCTACAGGGGAAGGCGGGCGATGTTCTCGGACGGACCATCGTCGACAAGGGCGGCGGCCGCTACGTGCCGGTCGTCTTAGTGCGAAGGCTGAGGGCGCTCCCGGGCGCGCACCTTCGGCTCCAGAACAGACGCTGCCGAGGTGGTGGTGGCGCGTCCCCAGAACGGCGGCCGGGCTCCGGGGTAAACGTAGGGGCACCCCTTGTGGGTGCCCTTCCACGCACGGGATATGGTAGAGATTCCTACAAGACAGTAGAACGGCTCATGGAAACACGGATTCCGCCTTCGTATCTGTCGCTCGACCGCTACTTCGCCGGGGCGGGCTTCAGTACCTGCAGAATCCCGTCGGTCTTCATCAGCGCTTCGATCTCGGCCACCGTACGCGGCAAGCCCGCCGACAGGTTTTCGTGTCCGGTCTCGGTGATCGCCACGGTGTCCTCGATGCGGATGCCGATCTGCTCATCGCGCCTGAACAACTGAATGTCGCACGCGAACACGAACCCCGGCTGCAGCACTTCGTCGGCGCCCGCGAAGGTGCCCATCACGTCGTGCGTGGCCAGACCGATCGAGTGATTGTAGCCGCCGAGGCGGATGATGCCGCGAAAGTCCTGGGTGTAACCCTCAAGGCCCTTTGCCTTGAGGAAGGCGTCCACTTTCAGGCCGACCTCCTTGAGCGTCGTGCCCGGGCGATAGTTCTCCATGGCTACGCCGTGCACCGCCAGGGCGACCTCGTAGAGCTCCTTCTGCCGCGGTGAGAACCGGCCCGAGGCCGGGAAGGTGGTCGAGATATCCACGTGGTAGTTCAAGTAGTCGGGCGCGGCATCGAGAATCAAGAAATCGCCGCTTTCGAGCACGCGATCGTGCTCGTGGTAGTGCCCGTACGCGTGGTTCTTGCCCGACATGATGATGGTGCTGTAGGCGAGGTCCTGCGCGCCCGCCTTCTGCGTAACGAAACCGAACACCGCGGCCAGCGCCTTCTCGGCCACACCCACGCGGGTTGATGCGATGAGGGCTTTGTGGCCTTCAACCCCGATGCGGGCCGCCTCACGCATCATCTCGAGTTCGGCCGGCGATTTGTACTTGCGCAGGTTCCACACGATCGCGGAACCGTCGCGCACGTCCGCCTGCGCGTAGCGCTCGCGCAGATGTTTCACGAACTGGAGTTCGCGCGTGAGCCGTCCGTCCCAAGGGTCGAGGGTCATCGACTTTTGCAGTGCGTTGAACTTCTCGTTGCTGTTTTCCCGGCCCAGTTCCTCCGGCTTGAACATGGTGTAGATAACGCGGTTTCGATTCACGAAGCCCGTGAGTTGAGCGGCAAACTGTTCGGCGGGGAACGCGCGTTCGATGCCGGAGTAGTCGGCTGGCTTGCGGATGAGGTCGAGGGGAATCGCGTAGCTGTCGGCCGTGGCCTCATCGGTGGTGAAGAACAGCACGCTCTCTTTACGCAGGCCGTCGACAACGAGGATGGCGTCGTGCAGTTCGAGGCCGGTCAGGTAGAAGAAGTCGTGTCCCTGCCGGAAGTCATTGTCATTGGCGGGCGTCTTCGCCCCCATCATGACCGCCGCGCCGTCGCCGATCTTCTCCATCAGCCGGCTGCGTCGTGCCGCGAACTCCGCTTTGTTGAAGGCCTGGGCCGGGAACGCCGGGGTTGCAAACAGCAACGTGAGAACCAGCGCACCGCGGAAGACTGTTCGTAGGCTCATTCGCTCTTTCCTTCCACAGGGCCGCCGAATGGCGACATCCTGCGCTTCATTTCTGATTGTGATTGGCTGTACCGGCACGCCATCGGGAACATCACGAATACACCAGGTACGCGTGAGGAATGCCGCCGACAGGATAGTTGGCGGACCACGCCTGCGCTCATCAATGTTGTTTCCATCTCAAATCCTCCGAATTGCCCCGTTCACTCCAAATTTTTGAGCACCATGGACACCACTTCGCAGATTTCCACCCCCTCTTCGCGCTGGCCCTTGCGCCCCCGCCGGCTTTGGAGGGGTCTTGTGGCGAGGCTCGTCCTGATGACTCTCGCGTCGCCGGCCATGGCCGTTCCGCCCGACATCGGCCTCTTCTTCCAGGCGGGTAGCCGGGATG
>ENA-ORBV01012262-ORBV01012262.1-microbial-mat-metagenome-genome-assembly--contig:-NODE-12262-length-13263-cov-4.549977_pt1 | contig 13263 bp, 10 predicted proteins | sample MGYA00237777_ERZ505514 | MGnify/ENA primary metagenome ERZ505514 (study PRJEB26160, sample SAMN06269048) | microbial mat metagenome | isolation source: Oligotrophic lake microbial mat | place...
TCGCTGACGCTTGGCGAATCGGCGACGGCGGTGGGGTCGGAGCGCGTGAGCGGCGCCTTCGAGGCGGCGCAGATGGCGGCGCCTGGCGAGGCCGCGAGCGATCGGACGTCGAACGGATATGCGGAGCCGTTGACCGGGCCGCGCACCGCGTCGCACACCGCATCGCATACCGCGCCGTCGTCGGCGCCGCGACTGCACGCGGAAGCGGGTGGCGCGCCGGCCAGGACTGCGCGGGGCTCCGCCTGCGGATGCCGTTATTGCGGCGGCCGGCTGCCGGACGGTCGCACGGTGACCTTTTGCCCTCACTGCGGCATCGACCAGACCAAGCGACAGTGTCCCGCCTGCAGCACCGAGCTGGATGCCGCGTGGCGCTTCTGCGTGACCTGTGGCCGCAGCGCCGACTTGCCGGATGCGCCCGTCGAGATGAAGCGCGCGGCGAGCTAGCGGGTACAACGCACCAACGGTTCGGCGACGTGAGCGCGAGCGCGCGCTACCTCTTCCGCCCTTCCTTGGTGATCTTGTACCGCATGTCTCATTTGTCGTTGACGCCACGTCGTCGTGGCTGGCGCGGCCTGATCGCCGCGGCGGCCACCGTCGTCGCTTCTGCCTGCGCGCAGCCGATTCCGGTTGCGCAGCCCGAACCGTCGACCGATACACCGCCGCCGCGCACCAGTCGAACGGCGCGTCCGCGTGGCGCGCCGGTGCCCGAGGCGAATGCCGGTCCCTATCAGCAAGCGCGCTGGCCGATCAAGACCTCGCAGCACATTGACCTCTGGCTGCACTCGTTCGCGCTCGTAAGCGAAGACACACTGCGCGTTCCGCTGTATCTGCGCGGCTATCGCGACTCGCTCACGGTGCTGAAGAACCGCGCCAATGTGCTCACGTCGCTGGATGTGAATCGCACGACGCTGGCCAAGCGTCTCGCGCAGTCGCCGTCGTATCTGCAGGCGCAGTTTCTCCCGTTCGAGTTTGGCAGCTGGGAAGAGATGCGACTGGCAGCGGAGCGTGTGGCGCTGCGCGACGCAAATGCGCGGGGCGGCGATGCGCGGGCTGATCGATCGGCGGTCGCGGCGGGGGCCAACGCCTTCGCGGCGATCTTTCCCACCGCCGCCGATCGCGAATGGCTCCGGCTGTTTACGACCGGCGTGCAGGACGAACAGCTGCGCTTCTTCAACGCCGAGCATTCGCGATTGGTGCGCACGCGCGCCGCAGTGATCACGGCGGTCGATTCGCTCTGGCAGCGCGTGTATCGCCCACGCTTCGATCGCTTTCTCAATAACACGGGGCAGCGCACCGGTGAGGTGGTCTTGTCGGTGCCCATCGGTGGCGAAGGCCGCTCGGGCGTGGGGCGCGAACGGCAGACGGTGGTGGTGGTACCATTTCCGAGTCGGGTCGCGGACGCCGCGCAGGTGGTGCTGGTGCTCGCGCACGAGCTCACCGGCGGACTCGTCAACAGCGTCATCACCGACAACACCACGCCGGCCGAACAGCGCGATGGACAGGCCGATCGATACGTCGCGATGGCGCAGGTGCGCACCGGCGCGATGCTGATCGAGAAGACCGCACCCGAGCTCAGCGACGCGTACATGCGCTTCTATCTGGCGCAGTCGGGTGTGCGCACCGACGTTGCAGACGTGAAAACGCTCTTTCTCCGCACCTACGATATCCCGGCAGCCATTCGCGACGGTCTGCTTCGCCAACTTGACATCGTGTTGGGCGGGATCTGATGGCCGACGATCCGATGACGCCACCGAACGCCGGCGTGGAGCGCAGCAGCGCGCCGGATGCGGCCGCGCCGGATGCGGCCGCGCCGGATATCACGATGCAGAATGCGATTCCTCGCGCGGCGCTTGAGCGTGTGCTCGCGCGCGCCACGGAGTTGCAGGGTGACGGCGGCGATCCGACGGAGGCCGTGTCGGAATCGCGACTGCTCGAAGTCGCTCGCGAGGTCGGCATTGATGCGCAGCATCTGCGGCAAGCGATGGCGGAAGAGCGCGCCCGAATCGCCTTCGACGAACCGGGTGGCGGACCACTGCTCGATTCGCTGGGTGCAGCGATGGTGAACGCGCAGCGCGTGGTGCCGGGCAACGCGACCGATGTGCAGGCGCGACTGGATGCCTGGTTGCCGCGCATGGAAGGACTCGGCGTCCGTCGCAAACAACCGCAGCGCACGAGTTGGGAGCCGCGACGCGATCCTCTCGGCAACGCCCTGCGTGCACTCGGCGCGGGCGGACGTCGGTTCGATCTCGTGCGCGTCGATCAGCTCATCGCGACGGTCACGCCGGTGGACGACGCCAGAAGTGTGGTGCGCTTCGACGTGGAGCTGAGCGGCGCGCGACGCAACGGACGCAACATGATGCTCGGACTCGGCGTCGGACTCAACGCACTGCTCTTCGCCACGCTGGCGGTACCGGTGCTCTTCCTGGCGAGCGGAAGTCCGAATGCCGCCGGGATGCTGACGGGACTCGCGACGGTGGGCGCCGTACAGGTTGGTGCCGGCTACGGAATCTTCCGTGCGGTGCGCAACAGTTACCGGCGCACGGTGGCGCGGGTGCAGTTACGGGCCGAGCAATTGCTCGACGAGTTGGAGCACGGCGGGATGCAGGCGCCACCGTCGGTACTGGGGCAGATGACGAAGGCGTTGCTGGGGGCGACGCAGCGGTAGAGACGAGATCGTCAACCATCAAGCTTCGAGTTTGTGGTTCGGGCTTCGAGCGTCCAGTCGCGCGTTCTGGAAGCTCACCATCTTTACCTCAAACTCGAAGCCTGGTGGTTGCAGTTAAGCGTTGCTGTCCGTGGTCGGCGCCTCGAGTCAGGCGATCGCCAGCTCGAATGCTCTCAGCCGTACCCGCTCCACCAGCCTTCGCACCGCCCAGTTGCTCATGACCAGCATCGACCCCGTCATCAGCAACGATTTCACTTCCTTGCGCGAAATCTTCACCGAGCCGCCCGGCTTGAGCATGGCTGTGCTCTGCACCAGGTCGCGCAGCGTCGCGTAGGCGAGCAGCAGCGGCAGAATGCAGAATAGTCTGATCGAGACCGCGCGCCGCGGAATGAGCAGCAGGTAATTGCGCGCTTCCTCGAGGTCGTGCCACGCCAGCTGAATCAGCTGCGTCAGCGCCTCGCGATTTTTGGCGACCAGCTCAGGCGCGAGAATCCGGCTCTGCGTGCTGCCGTGGGCGCGCAGCAACTCCTCGGGCACGTAGATCGAGTTTTCCTTTTCCGCGTCGACCGCCACGTCCTTCAGGATGTTCACAGTCTGCAACGCTTCCGCGAAGGCTCGGCACCGCTCGCGCAGGATCGCGTGTCGGCGCAGCCCGATGCTCGGCGAATGCTCGTGCCACAGATCGGTCAGCATGTAGCCAACCGTTCCGGCGACGTAGTAGCAATACTCCTTGTACTCTTCGATGGTCTGGATGCGGATGCCGTCGGGATAGAGGAGAACGAACTTGCGCATCCCGATCGCCATCTCGGCCACCCACTTCCGTACCACGGTTTGCGTGTTCACCGGCAGTGCGGCGAAGTGCTCCAGCACCAGGTCGGTGTGACGGGTGAGCGTGATGTGCGCCAATTCGCCCTGCAGTGCCGCGACGCCGTTGAGAAAGCGTGCGAGCGCCGTGGGATCGTCGAACGCCGTCAGAAAGTCGTCGAACAGCGCGGCCTTCACCTGCGGATCGACACCGGGCGCATCTTCGACGGTGTCGGCGATGCGGCAGAGCAAATACGCATCGAGTACCGCCTGCCCAAGCGCGCCGGGGAGCACCTTGATGCCCAGCGCGAACGTGCGTGACACCGCCGGCAGGATCGCTTCGCAGAAGCGGGCCGCGTCACGCGTTTCGATGGCGCTGGTGATGCTCGGGGAGAGAGGCATGTTGCATAAGATACGAGGGGGTCGTGAGTTCCGTCACGGCGAGGGCGGGTCGTTCTGGACCGAGGCTGCGACCCGACTGATGCGTGTCGGTGATTTCCCGCTTGTCGGCGCGTGTCGATCGGGCGAGACTGCGGCGTGACCATCCCTTCTGATCCCGACCTGTCCGCTGGCGTCGAGTCTGGCGTGCTGCGCCGCGACGACGATCGCCCGACGGGCTTTCGCGGCATCTTTCGTCGCGATCTGCTGGCGCGAGGTTTGTACGCCGAGGGCGCCGGGATCGCGCGGTGTCTGCCTGCGGCGGTGGCGGTTCCTGTCGATGTCGACGACGTGTGCGCGCTGGTTCGCTGGGCGCGGCGCGAGGGACAGGCGCTGATGCCGCGCGGCTCGGGAAGCGGTATGGCGGCGGGCGCGGTCGGGCCGGGCGTCATGGTCGATCTCTCGCGGTTCGATCAGGTGGGCGAGGTCGATCGGGCACGACACCGGGTATGCGTTGGCGCCGGCGCGGTGCGGGGTGTCATCGATGCGACCGCACGCGCCGTCGGACTGCGTTTTCCGGTGGACCCATCGAGCGGCGCCTTCTGTACGATTGGCGGCATGGTGGGCGCCAATGCCGCGGGGGCGCGGACGCTTCGCTTTGGCGCGACGCGACCTTGGGTGACGGGTTTGCACTGCGTCTTCGACGACGGATCGGCGGCGTGGATTCGTCGGGAGCAGTCGCCTCCGACGCAGCTGCCGGCCGTGCGTCGGCTGACGGAGACGCTCGGCGCGCTCGCGCTGCGCGCCGATCCTGCGTCGTTGCAGCATGCCGGTGTGCGCAAGGAATCGTCGGGGTACGGCATCGCGGCCGCGCTGGCGCCAGGCGGGCACCTGATCGACCTGCTGGTGGGAAGCGAAGGCACGCTGGCGATCTTCGTCGAGGTCGAGCTGGCGCTGCTTCCGATGGCCGGTGCGACGGCGACCGTGCTCGCGACCTTTTCCTCACTCGAAGCGGCGACGGCCTGTGCCATGGACGCACGCGATGCGGGAGCGAGTGCCTGTGAACTGCTGGATCGAACGTTTCTGGCCATCGCGGCGAGCGACGGCCCTACCGGCATCGACGCGAGTGCGGACGCGGTGCTGCTGATCGAAGTCGAAGGAGAAGACGAGGCAACAGCGCTCGACGCACTGTCCGCGGTCACGGACCGGTGTCGCGCACACGGCGCGACCGCGGTGACCACTGCCAGCGATGCGCACGCCGAACACGAGCTGTGGGCGTTGCGGCATGCCGCGAGTCCGATCCTGTCCCGCCTCGCTCCGCGATTGCGCTCGATGCAGTTCATCGAGGATGGCTGCGTGCCGCCGGAGCACTATCCGGCGTATGTGCGCGGGGTGCGCGCGGCGCTCGACCGTCACGAGATGGTGGGCGTGATCTTTGGCCACGCGGGCGATGCGCATGCGCACGTCAATCCGCTGGTGGACGTGACGCGTGTTGGATGGCGCGCTCGCGTGCAGGGCATTCTCGACGACGTCTGCGCGCTCACGGCGACGTTCGGCGGCACGCTGGCGGGTGAGCACGGAGACGGTCGACTGCGTGCGCCGCTGCTGGATCGGGTGTGGAGCCCGGAGGCGCTGGCGGCGTTCGCCAATGTGAAGGCAGCCGGCGATCCATCAGGCGTGCTCAATCCGGGGTGCAAAGTCGCGCGGTCAGGCGACGAGGCGATTGGCGTGCTGCGGCACGATCCGGAGGCGGTGGCGCTCGACCCGCGTGCGCGGGAGGCGTTGGATACGATCGAGCGTGATCGCGCCTGGCACCGATTCCGACTGGACTACGCCGGGCGTTGACTACTTTTCTTCCACTTCCACGACCCTCCTCCACCGATCGTATCCATGCCACTCGCCGATTCCGCCATCCTGCTGCAACCCACCGTCACGGTTCTCGCGCGTCCGCAGTTCGTCGAGCCGTTACACATGCCGGTGGAGTGGATCGGGGAATCGACAGACGGTGAGCGGCTCGCCGAGTTCGCGGGTCGCCTGTGCTACATGAGCCAGCGCAATCCCGCCAAGCGCAACACGCGTGAGTATCTCGAGAACATCAAGAAGCAGGGGCATGGCAGCGTGCTCGAACACGCCAACTACTCGCTGCTGCTCGAGGGGGTGAGTCGTTCGCTGACGCACGAACTGGTGCGACATCGCGCGGGCTTTGCGTACTCGCAGTTGTCGCAGCGCTACGTTGACGAAAGCGCGGCCTGCTTTGTGATGCCACCGGCCATGATCGGCGACGCACCGCTCGAGAGTGCATGGCGTACACAGGTGACGGGCGCGCTGGACAGTTATATCGCGCTGGTCGATGCGCTCATGACGCGATACTCGTGGGTGGACGACAAGGTGCACCGCCGCAAGATGGCCCGTGAGGCGGCGCGAGGCGTGCTGCCCAACAGCACCGAGACCAAGATTGTCGTGACGGGCAATGCGCGCGCGTGGCGCACGATGCTTGAACTGCGCTCGAGCGAAGCGGCGGAGCTCGAGATCCGTCGTCTGGCCATCGCCGTGCTGCGCGTGCTGCAGGCGGAAGCGCCGGCGTTCTTCAGCGATGTCGAGATTTACGAAGCAGCGGACCGTCGCGAAGCGGCGCGCATCGGGTATCACAAGGTCTGACCGGGTAGGTCAGCCTACGACCAGCACCGCCGCCGCGTCCTTCGCCGATTCACTGACACATCGACATAGTCGGTTCCACGCCTGTGACAGCGCGTGGTACCTCTCGTGACAACTGCGGCACCGAGCGCGTCTTACGGGTGGAGTTCACGCACCCTTCTTCAGCCGCACGCCATGTCCATGATCGCTCCGCGATCGGGTAGTCGTCACTCCACGTTGGGTTTCTCGCTGATCGAGCTGCTGCTGGTCATCTCGATGATCGGCGTGCTCGCGGCGCTGGTATTGCCCAAGGTGCGCGTGGACAATGCACAGGTGGATGCGGCGGCACGCACGATGGGTCTGTCCTTGATGGTGGCGCAACGCGAGGCGGCGTCGCGGCAGCACAACGTGTTGCTGGTGTTCGACACGACCGCGCACAGCATCCAGACCGTGTGGGATGCAAACAACAACGCGAAGACCGACGGCGGTGAGCGCACGCGCCCCTTCCCGCTCCCTGAACGCGTCGTGCTCGGACGCCCATCGACCGTACCCGCGCTTGGCAGCGCGTCGCCAAGTGTGCCGGTGATGCTCACCACTGCCAGCAAGCCGATGCTGGTGTTGCAGCGCAACGGCAGCGTCGATCGCAGCGTCACGCTCTACTTCTCCACGCAGCGCGCGATGGCAGGCGGAACGAACAAGGACACGCGCGCCGTGGTGATCGCACGCGCCACCGCGCGACCTGAGTGGTACGCGTGGACCGGTGCGACGTGGAGACACGGCCGATGACAGAGCCGATGAGACGGCCCATGACCCGAGCGCGCCGACAACCGACGATCCCTGCGCAGGCGCGCACACGTGCGCGCGACGGATTCACGCTCATCGAAGTGATGATCGCGCTGGTGATTCTGGCGGGCGTCGTGCTGGCGATGGGGATGAGCACGACGACACTCTCGCGATCGGTGCGCAATGCGGACGTCCGCAACCGTGCGCAGTCGGTCGCCGACATGCAGATCGGTCGCGCACGTGCGTGGCCCACGTACTCCACACTTGGTCTGCTCAGGGAGGCCAGGTTCAATGGCACGGCGGATGGGCTCACCAGTGCGACGGCCGTTGTGGTGGACACCGCCTCCGGCATGAACATCACCAGAATCACGGTCAGCGTGTCGGCGGTAGCGGCGTCACTGCTTCCCGTGCCAGTCAGCCGCACCATCATCATCGCAGCGCCATGAGCATACATACTCGTACGACACGCGCGCGCCGAGGCTTCACGCTCGCCGAAGTGATGGTCGCGCTGGTGGTCTTCGGTCTGATCATGAGCGCGGCGTTCGGCTTCCTGCTGGCCCAAGGCAAGGGGTTCCGCGCCATGTCGATGCGATCGGCAGAAACGCAGAACGGACGCTTTGGTCGGGACATCATGCGACAGGAGTTGCGCACTGCAGGCACCAACGTGACGGACAATCAGCCGATCGTTGTGCTCGCCAACGACAGTGTCTTTGCCTTCAACAGCGATCTGACCACCAACCGCGCCGACTCGGCGAAGTTCACCGGTGCCGTCTATGTGGACATCTACGCGTCGAGTGCGGAGGTGGACGCCGTCAGGATGGCCAACGCCTTCACGATCCCCGGATCGTCGCCGTCATTGCAGTATCCCCTCGCCGACTACACCGCGATTGCCGGAACTTCGGGCGAGGCAGAACTGATCATCTTCCGCTTCACGCGCGACACCACCTCGAGCGACGCGGCCGACTACATGCTCCTTCGACAGGTCAATGATCGTGCGCCCGAGATCATCGCCACCGGACTCCGTCGCGCCCCATCGACGCCGTTCTTCCGCTACTGGTACGACCCATCGCGCTACAACACCGCGCTCACTGCGCTCGACACGGTGCCGCGCGATTGGCTGCCACTCGTGAAATCCGTGCCATATCGCGGCGTGACGCCGGACACCGGCACCGCACCATCCACGCGCATCGATCAGTTGCGCGGCGTGGAAGTGACCTATGAGCCATCGCGACCGAACGGCGCAGCTCGCAACGTGGTGCGCTACACCGTCCCCATGCCCAACACGGCCGTGGCGCGACAGGCACGCGCGTGTGGTCGCCCTCCGATCACACCCTCCGGCGCGACGGCCACGTGGCGCGTCGACAGCAACGCGGTGATGCTGTCGTGGCCCAATGCGATCGACGATGGCGCTGGCGAAACCGACGCCGTGCGCTACGTGCTCTGGCGACGTCTTGCTGGTGCCGCACTGTGGGGCGATCCGCTCACCACGGTCAGCGCTGTCGGCGGTTCGTCATCGTATCAATACAAGGACGGCGGCGTGGATCGTGGACTTGGCCTGACGTATCAGTACGGTCTGGCCGTGCAGGATTGCACACCGAACCTGTCGGGCGTCGCGGGTTCGAATTCCGTGGTGGTTCCATGACCGCGCGTCGGGCGCGCGCACGCGGGACCGCACGCGGGACCGCACGCGGGACCGCACGCGGGACCGCACGCGACCGCCGCGGCTTCGCCCTGGTGGCGGTATTGCTCGTCGCGATGGTTGCGACGGTGATGGCGCTCGCGTCGGCGATGATCGCGATGTCGGGAACACTCGTGCAGTCCGGGTCGGATCGCGCTGCCGTGGTGGACGACGCGGCGATCTCGGCGCTCGAGTGGCAACGCTCACGACTGAATGCTCGCGTGGACACCGTGCCACTGAACGGATTCCTCACCGTCGAGAACGACAAGGACATCGGCGGAGGGCTGACGCGATCGATCTGGTTGTCGCGGCTCGGCAACTCCGACTCGCTCAAGAACGCGGGCGAGTTCGGTGTGCAGGCGGAAATCGTGGCGAAAACGGCAGATCGCTATGGCAATGTCGCCATCCGTCGGTCGCAGCTGTTTCAGGAATCGTTCGCGCGCTACGCGTCGTTCACCGATCAGGCGCGTTCGACCGCCGGCTACGTGCTCTATTGGGCGCTCGGCGCACAGGCGCAGGGGCCGGTGCACAGCAACGATACGATCAACGTGTGGAACGGTGGATCACCGTCGCCGCAGGCCACCTTTCACGATGTCGTCACCACCGCACGCATCGTCACCAACAAGTCGTACGCGCTGTTCAAGAAGGGACCGCCGTCGGAGAAGATCTCTAAGATTCCGATGCCGACGACGGCCGACCTCAATGTGCTGAAGAGTATCGCCGCGAAGTCCGGCTACGTGTTCACGCCGGCCCTCGTCACCGGCGACAGCGCACTCGCCACCATGCGCATCGAGTTCGTGGCCATCGATGCCGACGGCGACGGCAACACCACCGGACCTGATGACGGCTTCTTCAAGGTCTATCAGCTGCTGCCAACGCTGCTGTACGGGGCAGGCTTCACGCTGGCACGTCCGCCAATTCCGCCGCCAGCGGGTGGCGGCGTACCCGTGCCCACCGGCTCGGCGGTTCCGATCGACAGTGTGCTCTACTCCTACAACTGCGGCGTGACGACCACCGTCGCCGGGAGAACCGCCACACCGATCAAGTTTCGCGAGATTCTGCATCGTATTGGTGGCACGTATCAGAACATGATGCTGGACAAGGCCAACGCATTCGACGACGCGAATGCGCGATGCTTTCTGGGCGGTGATGATCGACTCTCACCCACGGGCACGTTTCGCGCGGTGGACGTGGCGGGCTACTGGATGTTGCGAACGTCGGGGAGCGTACCGGCATCCGTGGCGGCACGCGCGGATGGCGCGTATCTGTGGCCATTGAGTGCCGCATACAATCCGAACTTTCGCGGCGTGATCTTCGCCGAAGGGAAGGTCGCGGTGAGCGGGGTCGTGCGCGGGCGCGTGACGATCGCGTCGCGCAACATGCTCGTCATCGCACACGAACTCGTGCAAGCGACAAGCCCCGGCATCACAACGGGAACGTGTCGTGCAGAAGACGATGTCATCGGGCTGTTCTCAGGCGAGTACGTGATGTATGCCGACAACACGCTGGCAACGCCGCAGTGGCGACGGACCAACAGCAACGGCAATGCCTGGACGTGGCCGCGCAAGGAGTTCGATCCGTCAACGCGCCGGCCGGATATGGCGATTCATGCGTCGCTGCTTGCACTCAAGTCGGTGGCAGCGGAGAACGCCTCGCCGCCGCCGGGACTCGCGGCCAATCGCTACGTCGATCGTGGCACCACGCGATTGGTTGGCGGCACGATCGAATCGCGCACCGGGCAGACGGGCAGCATGAGCGGGAGCAATCTGCACGGCTATCACGACGACCTGTCGTTCAATCGCTGTCTGCTGCAGTATCCGCCGCCGTACTTTCCGACGACGGGACGATGGTCTCGAAGTCAGTACTACGAAGTGAACCCGCAGGGCTTCTCGCCGAGTGCGTGGTTTACGGGGCGGTGACGAGTTCGGCCTCCTTCGCCTGCTCGGCGATGATCCTGTGTGCAGCTTCGGCAGGGACCTGTTCGTAGCCGGTGACGCGTCGCGTGAAGTTGCCGTGGCCGTGCGTGAGCGAGTGCAGTTGCGTCGCGTACAGATGCAACTCGGAGCGCGGTACGACGGCGCGAATGGTGGTCCCCGTCTGCGTGGTGTCCGTGCCGAGGATATGTCCGCGTCGCGCTGACACGTCGCCAAGTACGTCGCCCAGAAATGCGTCGGGAAGCGTAATCTCGATCAGGTCGAGCGGTTCGAGCAGCACGGGCCGACACTTCGGCACGACGGTTCTGAACGCGAGAATGCCGGCCATCTTGAACGACATTTCGTTGGAGTCCACCGAGTGTGTCGATCCGTCGAACAGTTCGACGCGGAAATCGACCAGCGGAAAACCAGCGAGTACGCCGCGCGCCGCGGCTTCCTGCACTCCGCGATCGACAGCGGGGATGTATTTCGACGGAATCACGCCGCCGACGATCCTGTCATCGAAGAGATAACCCTCACCGCGCGGCATCGGGCTGAGGCGAATCCAGCAATCGCCGAACTGACCACGACCACCCGTCTGCTTCTTGTGTCGACCCTGTCCATCGCCCTTGGCGGTGACGGTTTCGCGATAGGCAATCCTGGGTTTCGAAAGTTCGGCCTGTACGCCGAACTTTCGCCTGAGTACCGCCATCGCGACGTCGAGATGTCGTTCGCCCATTCCACCGACGATCGTTTCGTGCGTCTCGGCGTCGTAGTGCACTTCGAAGGTCGGATCTTCGTCGTGCAGGCGATGCAGTCCGAGCTGCAGCTTCTCTTCCTCACCGCGTGCCGCAGCGCGCACCGCGAAATGCACGAGCGGTTCCGGAAAGGCGATCGCCTCGAGCCGGATCGGATGTTCCTTCGTGGAAAGCGTGTCGTTGGTGTGTGTGTTGCGCAGCTTGGCGACGCATCCGATATCGCCCGCGTGCAACTGTGGCACTTCAACACGCTCACGTCCGCACGGAACCGACAGATGGCCGAGTTTTTCGGCCATGTCGCGCGTGGCGTTGTACACCTCGTGCCCGTTGCTGACCTTCCCCGACAGGATGCGAAAGTAGGAGACATCACCGACGTGTGGTTCGGCGAGCGTCTTGAACACCAGCGCGGCGAACGGACCGTCGTCATTCGCATGGAGCTGAATCGTGTCGCGCCCTTCGGCGCCCTTGAGGGCGTGAATCTCCTCCATCTCGTACGCGTTCGGCATGAGCTGCACGAGTTCCGTCAGGAGGGCGCGCACCCCTGTCATCGTTTCGGCGGAGACGCAAAAAAGCGGGAAGAGGTCCATGCGCTTCATGGCGTCCTTCATCCCGCCGATTGCTGCATCACGATCGATCTCCCCGCCTTCGAGGTACCGCTCGAGCAGGGCATCATCGGTGGCGCTGATCGCTTCGATGAGTTCCTGCCGATAGCGGGCGAACCGCTCCGCGCACTCAGCGGGGACATCGGCCTCCGCGAATTCGCCTTTCGCGCCAGCAGTGTACATGTACGCGCGTTGCGTGAAGAGATTGATCACGCCGCGGAAGGTGGCACCGGCGCCGATGGGGATTTCGACTGGGACGACCTTGGTGGTGAGTCGCTGCTTGATCTGTTCGTAGATGCGATCGAAGTCGGCGAACTCCTTGTCCATCATCGACACGGCGAAGAGCACGGGGTCCTGTCGTTCAACCGCGGCGCGGAACATCCGTTCGGTGCCCACCTCGACGCCGGACGCGGCTCCGATCACGCACAGCGCACCGTCCGCCGCGGCGAGTCCCGCCAGCGCATCGCCCTGAAAGTCAAGCGACCCCGGTGTGTCGATGAAGTTGATCTTGCTGTCCATCCATTCGGCGTAGGCGCAGCCGAGGGCGATGGAGTAACCACGCTCGATCTCTTCCGGGAGATGGTCGGTGAGCGCGGTGCCGGTCTGGATGGTGCCGTGTCGTCGGCCGGAGCCGGCGGCAAAGCACATCGCATCCACGAGGCTGGTCTTGCCGCCTCCGCCGTGGCCGACCACGGCGATGTTTCTGATGCCGGCAGAATCGTAATCCCGCATCGTTCCTCCTGAGCGCGGCGCCACCGTCGCGCGGTGCAGGGCCAAACGCGTCGGGAGGGCGGAACGCGGTCCCGACCCAGCGAGCTTGGCGTCCGGATACCCGATCGTCAACTCCAATTGACGAACATCGGTGTGGTGGGGTGTGGTGGCGGACCCGACTACAGCGGGGCGCGAGCTCGCGAAAATTCGCGGCCGGAAATACGAAGGGCCGCGATCGTTGATCGCGGCCCTTCACGACTGCTCGAACAAGGAAGGGATGATTAATCGCCCTCCACGTCGAACGAATACGCATCGGCTTCCCGAAGCGAATCGAGCC
>ENA-ORBV01012263-ORBV01012263.1-microbial-mat-metagenome-genome-assembly--contig:-NODE-12263-length-13261-cov-4.067658_pt1 | contig 13261 bp, 13 predicted proteins | sample MGYA00237777_ERZ505514 | MGnify/ENA primary metagenome ERZ505514 (study PRJEB26160, sample SAMN06269048) | microbial mat metagenome | isolation source: Oligotrophic lake microbial mat | place...
GGCGACGCGGAGGGTGGGCTCGATCTCCTTCAGCCGGGCGCCGAGGGTCTCGGTCTCGCCGGCGAGTTCGAGGCGGTAGCTGGTGTGCCCGAAGATCTCGTGGCGGAGGTCGGCGGGGGAACCCTGGGCGACGATGCGGCCCCCGTTGATGATGAGGACGCGGTCGCAGGTGGCCTCGATCTCGGGGAGAATGTGGCTGGAGATGATGACGCTCATGCGGCCGCGGAGGCTGGCGATGAGGTCGCGCACGATGATGATCTGGTGCGGGTCGAGGCCAATGGTCGGCTCGTCCATGATGATGACGGCGGGTTCGGAGAGGATGGCCTCGGCGATGCCGACGCGCTGCTTGTTGCCCTTGGAGAGCCGGGCGAGGATGCGGTGGCGGTTGCGCTTGAGGTCGCAGAGCTCGAGGACCTCGTCGATGCGGGCGCGGAGCCGGGCGCGGGGCATCTCCTTGAGCCGGCCGCGGAACCAGAGGTATTCGGAGACGCGCATGTCGTCCGGCAGCGGGTTGTTCTCCGGCATGTAGCCGACGTGGCGCTTGGTGGCCTCGGGCTGGCTGGCGACGGGGTGGCCGCAGATGCGGACGGAGCCGGAATTGGCCGGCAGGTAGCCGGTGAGGATGCGCATCGTGGTGCTCTTGCCGGCGCCGTTGGGGCCGAGGAGGCCGACGATCTCGCCCCGTTTTACGGTGAAGCTCAGGTCGTTGACCGCGGTGAGCGTGCCGTAGGTTTTGACCAGGTGGGAGACCTCTATGGTGATGTCGGGGATTTCGGCCATGCCGCGGGGATATTTACACGGGTAAACGGGTTGGCGGGCAAGCTTTGCGTGGCGGGAGCGCTGCCACGCGACATGCCCAAAACCTGCGCGGAGCGCAGGTTCCACCCAGGGTGTCAGACGGCCGGGGCGGCTTCCCGGGATAACGTGACCTCACCGGCGCGGAAGCGTTCCGATCGGCCGGAATTGAGCCGGACAATCAGGGAACCCTCGTTGTCTATGCCCGTGGCGGTGCCGGCGACGGTGCGGGTGCCTTGGGTGACGCTCACGGGGCGGCCGCGGAGGACGTCGTAGCGCTTCCACAACGCGGCGAACTTGTCGCGGTAGCCGCCCTCGAGGAACTGGTCGTAGGTGGTGAGCACGCGGCCGATGAGCGCAGCGGCAAAGCGGTTGAGATCGAGCGGGGCGCCGGTGGCGTCGGCGAGCGAGCTGGCGGTCTTCTGCAGGTCGCGCGGCAGGTCGGCGGCGCGGCCGTTGAGGTTGAGGCCGAGGCCGAAGACGAGGTCGCGGATCTGGTCGGCGTCGACGCGCGCCTCGGTGAGCATGCCGCCGGCCTTGCGGCCGTTCACGTGGAGGTCGTTGGGCCACTTCAGGCCCGGTTCGATCTTGGCGAAGTTGGAGACCAGCTCGCAGATGTTCAGCCCCATCCAGAGGGTGAAGTCGTGCAGGCGGGCCGGCTCCAGCTTGGGGCGGAAGACGAAGGTGCTGTAGAGGTTGCCGGCCGGCGGGCTGTGCCAGACGCGGCCGCGCCGGCCGCGGCCCTGGGTCTGGGCGCTGGCGAGGATGACGAGCGGGACGGCGGTGCCGCGGGCGAGCAGGCGCTCGGCCTCACTGTTAGTGCTGTCCACGGTGTCGAGGCAGACGAGCTGCGGCGGCCGCGGCCGGCCGCTCAGGTAGGTCTGGATGAGGGCGGGGTGCAGCGTATCCGGGGTCTTGACCAGCCGGTAGCCGCGGCTGCGGCGCGCCTCGAAGACGAAGCCCTGCCGGATGAGTTTCTGGAGCTGCATCCAGACGGCGACGCGGGAGACACCGAGGAGCCGGGCCAGGCGCGCACCTGACACGGTGCCGGCGTCGGCGGCGAGCATTTCGCGGAGGATGGTGATCTCGGTGGCGGACAAGGGAAAATAGCGTCGCGGTGAAAGCGGAAAGTATTACGAAAACAGAGAACGATGGGTGCGCCAATGTCATTTGCAGATTTCCAGAAGTCCACGGCCGGCGGCGCGCCGCCGCCAAGGCTGAGCGGTCCGCTGCGGGCGCTGTGGCTGGAGGCGCGCGGCGAGTGGGACGCGGCGCATGAGGCGGCGCAGGCGGCCGGCGGGGCCGATGGGGCGTGGGTGCACGCCTACCTGCACCGCCAGGCAGGCGACGAGCTGAACGCCGGCTACTGGTATGCGCGGGCCGGCCAGCCGGCGGCGACGGGCGAACTTGCGGCGGAGTGGGCGGCAATCGCGCGGGCGCTGGTGGCGAGGCAAGGCTGACACGACCACCCCCCCCGCCCTGCGGGCATCATCCTTCGCCGAGCCTTCGGACGACAGGCCCCTCTCTAGCCGGAACGATGCCGGAGAACCCGCAACTGCTCTGGGCAAACGAAACCGCGTAGTGGCCGGGGTGGGCCGCCCGCTCGCGGGCGTTTCCCGGAGCGCGAGCAAGCTCGCTGGCCCACATCGAACTGCATCGTTCCGGCTTGATCGAGGGGATTTTCGCCTGCGTAGGTTTGAGATCCCCTCTAATCAAGAGGGGTGGCGCGCAGCGACGGGGTGGGTCGCTGGGGAAAGCAGGTAACAGGAACCAACTACGGCTTCGCCGCGGCCTCGCGCAGGGCCTGGGCGGCGGCGGGGTCGGTCTGCTCCGCGGCCTTGGCGATCGTCAGCACGTCGTCCATGAACTGTCGTTTCTGGGCGATGTTGTAGTCCTCGCGGGCGCGCTCGGCGGCGCCGGTGCCGAAGAGGGGGAGGGTGAATTTGTTCAGCGCGCGGTCGAGGGTGGTGAAGTTTTTCTTCAGCAGCTCGTCGTTGAAGGCCTTGGGGCCGAGGATGGTGTGGTCGCCCAGGCGAGGGCGGGGGCGCGGCTGCTGTTTCACGGTCATCTTGGGCAGCTCGAGCACCTCGGGGTCGACCGCCTCCTGCTGGCTCGTCGGGGCGCGCGCGATGGATTGCTCGCGGATGCTGGCCAGGGTGAGGGGATCGACCGGCTTGGCCGGCGGGGCCTGCCGGGGCAGCGTCGCGTTCAGCTGCTGGGCGACCTCGACGGACAGGGGGGACGGGGTCGCGGCCGGCGCGGGCTCGGTGGCCCCGGGTGTCTGGGCGGCGGCAGAAACAGTCGCAAACAGGGCCAGCGCGATGGTGGACGGTTTCATGGTAAGGGGTTGGACAGAAGATTACCCGGAAGTTTCCGTGATGCATGCACTATTTTTTGCGACCGTCGCCGGCTGGGCGACTCCGCCAATACTCGGCTTGATCCATCTTTACCCTTTCCTGCTCCAGCGCGGCAGCCGACTGGGCATCTCTCGCCGAGACACGGCCCAAGAGGTCATGGACGCGTTTGATCTCCGCCAGCGATTTGCCGTTTTCGTAGGCGGCGCGCGCACGGGCCGAGGCGGGTGGCGAGAGCCGTGGAACGAACCAGCTGTTCAGGGCCCATGCGAGATCCGTCATGGATTGTTTTTAGGCCGCCATCGCTTTCTGCTGGATCGCGCGGTCAGTGAGCCACACCTCCGGATCATGGGTGGGTGGGCGCTTTTCCTTCACGGTGAATTTCGGCAGGGCGAGGACGTTCGGGTCGTCCTCGGTCCCGGCGCTTTTCGGTTGATCCAGCCGGGGGAGGGGCGGCGGGGCGAATTTCGGCAGGGCCTCGCGGATTTCCTGCGTGGGGCGCTACGATGAGACACTCGGCCGGGCCGATGTTTCCTGCAAGCCGGGGAATCCCACCCGGCGGGGATTCACCCTACTTGAGCGACTGGGCGAAGGTGCGAAGTCGCGGCCAGTGCATGTCGGGGATGGCGGGGCCGAGGTGCTGGACGCATTCGGCGCCGAGGGCCGAGCCGAGGGCGCCGGCTCCGGCCAGGGACGAACCGCGCAGATGACCGTAAAGGAAACCGCCGGCCCAGGCGTCGCCGGCGCCGGTGGTGTCGGTGACGCGCTCGACCTTGACGGGGGCGATGCGGTGGAGCTCGGCGCCGTGGGCGACCCACGCGCCGTCCTGGCCGATCTTCACGCACGCAATGCCGCCATAGCCGGCGAGCTTGCGGGCGTAGGCGTCGTAGGAGGCATCCTTTTGGAAGAGCGCGCGGACCTCGTCCTCGTTGGCGAAGACGACGTGCACGCCCTGCTGCAGCTGCGCAAGGATCCAGTCGCGGGCGGCGTTGACGACCTCGAAGGAGGAGAGCTCGAGGCTGATGGTGCAGCCGGCGGCGCGGGCGGTGGTGGCGACCTTCTCGGCGAGCGCGGGGTTGAAGAGCAGGTAGCCTTCGATGTGGGCGTGTTTCGCACCGGCGAAGTCTGCCACGGTGATCTCATCCGGGCTGAGCGTCATGGCGGCGCCGAGGTGCGTGCGCATGGTGCGCTGGCCGTCGGGCGTGACCAAGGAGAGGCAGCGGCCGTTGGGCAGGGCGGTGTGCTTGAAGCGGGAGCCGTCGCCGCCGGCGGCGGTGAAGTTGGCGCGGTAGTCGCGAGCGGTGACGTCGCCGCCGATCTTGCCGAGGAAAGTGGTCGTCAGACCGAGCTTGGTGGCGCCGAGCACGGCGTTGGCGGCGGAGCCGCCGGGGGTGACCGCGTAGTCGGTACCGAGCTTGGCGACGAGCGACTCGATGTCGGTGTCGTCCACGAGGACCATGCCGCCCTTCTCGCCGGCGACGTGCGCCGTGAGGAAGGATTCAGGGACGTGCGCGAGCAGGTCCATGATGGGGTTGCCGATGCCGATGAGTTCAAACGAGGAAATGGACATGGGGAAATTGTTCATTGGTCAGCGGTCATGGTTTACTTGTCAGATCGCGCCGTTCGCAGTCAGGGCGATGACCAATGAACGCTGGCGAATGACCAATGAGCAATACCCCGCTCAGCTGACGGTCAGGCTGGTGGTGAGGATCGGGTCGTCGTCGACCTCGATGATGATGGCGTAGTCGCCGGGCTGCTCGAAGCGGAGGTTGCGGAGCTCGTTGATGAGGTTGATGCGGTGCAGGGGGCTCTGGGACTCGAACTCGCGGTGGAGGAGCTCGACGGGGTTGGCGGGGTTGAGGCCCATGGACATCTTGATCTGGTGCGTGCCCGGCTGGACGTCGGTGAGCGTCAGGAACCACACCATGTAGGGGTGCATGACCGGGAAGGAGCGGGCCTTGATGTTGGAGAACACGCCGAGGATCGTGTGTTTGCCCGAGGCGGGGTCGATGTGGACGCCGTCGCAGGTGATCCAGGCCAGGAGGGAGGGTTTGGACTGCACGTTCGGAGGATGGGCGGGGGCTGGGGAGCGGCAAACTATTTTGCGTGGTTTTCGCTGCGGGAAACTCCTGATGGCCACCTTTTTCTTGTGTATGGTTCGGGGGCGGTTTTTACCCATACCCGTGAAGTATATTTTCGTCACGGGAGGCGTGGTTTCATCTTTGGGCAAAGGGCTCACGGCGGGCTCACTCGGCGCCCTGCTTGAGCTGCGCGGCCTGAAGGTGCGCATCCAGAAATTCGACCCCTATCTCAACGTCGATCCGGGCACGATGAGCCCGTACCAGCACGGCGAGGTCTACGTGCTCGACGACGGAGCGGAGACCGACCTCGATCTCGGGCACTACGAGCGCTTCACCTCCGGCAGCCTGTCGCGCGCCAACAGCCTATCCTCCGGCCAGGTCTACGAGGCCGTCATCGCCAAGGAGCGCCGCGGTGACTACCTCGGCAAGACCGTGCAGGTGATCCCGCACGTCACGAACGAGATCAAGGAACGCATCTACAAGGGCGGCAAGGGCGTCGACGTGCTCATCACCGAGATCGGCGGCACGACCGGCGACATCGAGGGCCTGCCGTTCCTCGAGGCGCTGCGCCAGTTCGCCCTCGAGGTGGGGCCGAAGGAGTGCATCTTCATCCACGTCACGCTCGTGCCCTTCCTCAGCGCCGCCGGCGAACTGAAGACCAAGCCGACGCAGCAGAGCGTGGCCAAGCTCCGCGAGATCGGCATCCAGCCGCACCTGCTCGTCTGCCGCTGTGAGAAGCCGCTGACGATGGAAATGCGCGAGAAGCTCTCGATGTTCTGCAACGTGCCGGTGAGGGCCGTGTTCGCGGCCGAGGACGTCAAGTCATCCATCTACGAGCTGCCGCTGATGCTCCAGAAACAGGGCATGGACCAATACGTGTGCGACCTCTTCGGCATCAGAGCCAAGGCGCCGGCGAAGAACATCTGGGTCGACATCGTCCACCGCATCAAGTCGCCGAAGCACACGGTGCGGATCGGCGTCGTGGGCAAATACATCGAGCTGCAGGACGCCTACAAATCCGTCTACGAGTCGCTGGCGCACGCCGGCATTGCCAACCACGCGCACGTCGACGTCGTACGCGTCGACGCCGAGGACCTCGAGACCAAGGCCGGCCTGACCCAGCTGAAGAAGCTCGACGGCATCCTGGTGCCCGGCGGCTTTGGCGACCGCGGCACCGAGGGGAAGATCGCGGCGGCGAAATTCGCCCGCGTGAACCAGGTGCCCTATTACGGCCTGTGCCTCGGCCTGCAGATCGCCGTCATCGAGTTTGCCCGCAACGTCCTCGGGCTGAAGAAGGCCAACTCGATGGAGTTCGACGTGAAGACGCCGGAGCCGGTCATCGCGCTCATGGACGAGCAGCGCAACGTCGTCCAGAAGGGCGGCACGATGCGCCTCGGCGCCTACACCTGCGACCTGAAGCCCGGCACGCTCGCGCGCAAAGCCTACGGCGCCGCCAGCGTGAGCGAGCGGCACCGCCACCGTTATGAGGTAAACAACGACTATATCGCGCGTCTGGAGAAGGCGGGCATGATCATTTCCGGTTGGAATCCAAAGCGCGGTCTCGTCGAGGTGGCGGAGCTGAAGAACCACCCGTGGTTCCTCGGCGTGCAGTGCCACCCGGAGTTTCACTCGAAGCCGAACCAGGCCCACCCGCTCTTCGCCGCCTTCATCGCCGCCGCCATCAAGAACCAGAAGAAGGGCCGTAACCGATGATCTTCGATCCGAAGAAACTCCTCCTCCTTGCCGGCCCCTGCTCGCTCGAAAACGAGCAGGTTTGCCGCGCCGCGGCGGAGACGCTGACCAAGATCGGCCAGAAGCACCCGGAGCTGACCATCGTTTTCAAGGGCTCGTTCGACAAAGCCAACCGCACGTCGCTGAGCGCCGATCGCGGTCCGGGCATGCAGGAGGGACTCGCGCTGCTCGCGCTGATAAAGAAGGACTACGGCTTCCCGGTTGTCACCGATTTCCACGAGCGCCAGCAGGCTGCGACGGTCGCCGAGGTGTGCGACGTGCTGCAGATCCCGGCATTCCTCTGCCGCCAGACCGACCTGTTGCTCGCCGCCGCCGCGACGGGTCGCGTGGTCAACGTCAAGAAGGGCCAGTTTCTCTCGCCGCAGGAGATGGAGTTTGTCGTCAGCAAGTTGAAACAGGGGAAGGCGAAGGAGATCTGGCAGACCGAGCGCGGCACCACCTTTGGCTACCAGAACCTGGTCGTCGACATGCGCTCCTTCGCCCAGATGAAGGCGCTCGGGGCGCCCGCGATCTTCGACGCCACGCACAGCGTGCAGCAGCCCGGCGCGGCCGGGGGCAAGACGGGCGGTAAACGCGAGTTCGTGCCGCCGCTGGCCCGGGCGGCCCTCGCCGCCGGCGCCGACGGCCTGTTCATCGAGACGCACCCGGATCCCGAAAAGGCGATTTCCGACGGCCCGAACCAGATTCCGACGGCCGAGCTGCCCGCGCTGATCGATTCGTGTGTGGCGGTGTGGCAGGCGGTGCGGGAGTAAAAGCACCGTCGCGTAGGTTGCACGCTTGCGTGCAACGTGGCCCGCCTGCGGGCCACCGACCTAGGCATTCCCGGCATTGACCGGAGGGCAATTGCGGCCAAGTTCCCTTCAAAAGCATCCCCTCATGTCCCCCTTCATCATTGACGTGCCCGTGCCCTCGATGGGCGCCACGGTGAGCGAACTCACCGTCATCAACCTCGCCGTCGCGCCCGGCGTGAAAGTCGCCAAGGGCCAGAAGCTCGCGGCGCTCGAAAGCGACAAGTCGGCCTTCGACTTCGAGTCGCCCGCCGAGGGCACCGTGCTCTCGATCATGGCCAAGAACGGCGCCGCGATCACGTCCGGACAGCCCTTCCTCCGCATGGAGACAACCGATGAGAGCCTGCGGCACCTCGCGGTGGTTGTGGCCGGGGCCGCTGGCCCCGGTCCGGGGTCAGCGACCCCGGCTACAGCCCAGACCCCAGATCCCAAATCCCAGATCCTCATCTGGACGCCCCGCGCCATCAAGCTGGCCCAGGAGGCCGGACTCGAGCACGCGGCGATCACCGACATCGAGGCCACCGGCCCGGGCGGCCGCGTCTCGGGCGACGACGTGACGAAGTATCTGGCGGGCCGGAAATAGGTGCCGGCTGGTGGGAGGGGCTTTACGCCCCGACTGCTGGCAGGCCGGAACGTCGCGTCGGGGCGTAAAGCCCTTCCCACCAAAGATGGGGCCAAAGTCTATTGCGCCGGCTTCGCCGTGCTCAGGTAGAGGCCGTTGAAGAGGAGCTTGAACGTGCCGTGCGTGCCGGCGCGGAAGGTCACCTCGGGTCCGAGCAGGTAGAGTTTGCCGGTGCCGACCGGCGCCTCGAGGGCGGCGATGCCGTCGGCGAGGTAGGACTGGCCCCACGCCCAGCCGCTGCGCATCGGTTCCGCGCGGGCGAACCAGGCCACCGGCTTCACGCCCTGGGCCACGGCCTCGGGCAGGAGTTTGAAGACCGGACTGTTGTCGAAGTAGATGTCGGCCGTGGACTCGAGGCCCCAGGCGAGCGGAGCGGAGGGATCAATGGCCGCGGTCAGGATGCTGCCGGGCACATAGAATTTCTCGCGCGGCAGGCGGCGCTCCTTGCCGGCCGGTCCCATTTCGACGAGCGCGTTGCGCACGGGAACGCCGAGGTGGTAGGCCAGGTTGGTGCTGGTGCCGATGGTCACGATGCTGCCGCCCTGCTCGGTGAACTGGCGCAGCGCGGGGATGGATTTCTCCTCGGTGATGCTGCCGGTCCAGCCGCGGTAGGCCGCGGGCAGGTTGTCGCCGGTGGGCACCTTGACAAAGAATTCGCTGAGGCGCGGATTCGTGGCGCCCATGGATTTCGGCAGCGGGATGGCACCGGTGACGAAGACGATCACATCGTATTTGGCCCGCAGGTTGCCCGCGTCGATCTGCTGCGGGTAGACGACCTCGAAGGGGAACTCGAACTGCTCGAAGAGCCAGCGGGTCCAGCCGGAGGGCATCGAGCCGCCGTATTGGTCCCAGAGGGCGATCCGCATGGGGGCGAGCTTGAGGGCATCGCCGACGGACTTGAGCGTGACGGCGGTGGCGTCGAGGCCGAGTTCGGCCGCGGCCTTCGCGATAATGGGCTTGGCCGACCCGGAAGCCGGGATGTAGAGCGAACCCGCGCCGAAGCTGGGGTGGCCCGCCGGCGGCGTCTTCAGCCAGTAGACGTCGGCGCCGGCCTTGAGGAGGCGGTTGAGGAGGATGAAGCTGTTGTTGGCGCGGTGGCTCACGAGCCAGCCGCCGGGGCCGGCGCCGACCGTGCCGGCGGGCGGCTGCTGCAGCTGGCCGTAGGGCAGGCGCTCAAAGGGGCCGTCGAAGCCGTCGAGGATGCGGTCGAACTTCACGCCCATCTGGTAGGCAATGGTCCAGCCGGCGGAATCATAGGGTGCCACCGGCGGGCCGCCTTCGTAGAGAAAGTCGTTCGGGTGGTCCTGCGGTTCGAACATGTCGAGGACGAAGGGCCGGAAGGCCTGCGCGGTCTTCACGATGTAGGAGCCGGCGGGATAGTTTTTCCCCGCGACCAGGAAGTCCGCGGTGGCGCGGTGGATGGCGATGCCCGACTTCAGGAGGACGTTGATGAACTTCACCGCGGTCGGGAAGTCGGCCTGGTCGCGCGGGATGATGTAGCCGCGCGGGTCGCGCTGGTCGGGCTGCTTGAGGGTCTCGGCGTAGAATTTAGCCGGGATGATGCTGCCGCTCTGGCCGGCGAAGCGGAAGGCGGCGTCGTCGCCCTCGGCGGCCTTGGCGGAGGGAGTGGCGGCCGTGCGCATGGCGGCGGCGCGCTTGGGCGAGAGGGTCCAGTGGTCGCGGTTGCCGCGCTCGATGGCGTTGCGGCCCATGCGCCAGATGTTGAGCAGCAGGTCGTCGCGGTTGCGCGCGGCGTAGTTGAGCACGGCGTAGTTGGCCGTGAGCGAATAATCGACCGAGCGGCGGAAATGCCAGGTCTGGGGCGGCACAGGGTAGGGCAGCGGCATAGGGATGACAGGCGGCTGCACTGGAGGGGGAGGGCGGGGTGGCGGGTTGCAGCAGAACGCTGAACGACAACAGATTTCCTGTGCGGACGCGAAGGCAAGGTTGAACAGGGGACATGACACATGGATCACAGATAACCTCGACTGGTACACTCAGGCTCAACTCGACACATACATCCACAGTGTAGAGTCCGCTGAGGTAATCCTTGATCATCTCCAGCTTGTCGGCATACATGTCCGCACACTGATCATGGGCGGAGGAAAAAGATCGACACAGCATGAGCACGGTGTATAGCGCTCCCAAGATGCCTACACATGTACCCTCATCAATCGCGCGTGACATTCGAGACACACTTACCGCAATGAAAAACATCTTGCCTCGCTGGGCGTCAATGCAGTTGTGCTCAAAAGACTCGTGCACCGCTTGCCACAGATCATTAGTGCCAACATCCATCTCCACTTGGGACCAGATCATGCGACACGCGCAACAGTCTGTGCACACAGGCACGCGCTCCATCAGCTCAACACAATGCAGGTGCTCCACACTGGCACGTGGGCAGTATACCTTCAATGAAGAACGCCTTCCGCAACAAATCGTTGGCGCCCACCACAGACTCGGGCGGCCTCTTGCCAGCCACGTTAGTGCTGACATGAGTGGCTGCATGCGCCTTGATCTTGGTGGACGCAGCAGTCTCCACGGCCACCATCTGCAGCCCTGCCTCATCGCTGGCAGCCTAAGATGATATACGCATAGCAATGTATGCAGCCCGATTATTACCGACCGAGCAGAGCTCAGATACGAACTATCGCTCGCACACTGCTGCACTGATTATGAATGAACATCAGATTAAACTGTTACCAGCGCGTGGTCGAAATCCTCGGCGGCTGCCTCTGCTTCGGACGCTGTCTGGACTGGCAGATTGATCTCCAGCGTGTTCTCCTGCGGTACGGAATGGGTCAAGTCATGATCATCTGACTGGTCTATCTACATGGCAACAACGATGCACGCACACCCGTCCACTTACCACTTCCTGCTGCTGGCCGTGCGAGTCCTTCACGTGGGAGTGCTGGGTGGCCATGATCTCCAGGTTGACTACACATGAACAGAGCACGCTAACTCACACACTGTGTGATCATCCAAGATAAAAACACATGCACTATACCAGGTGCTTGTTGATGAGGTGCTGAAGCCGTGGCATCGGTGCCCAGCGCTTGCAACGCTTGAATCACCGCCGGTGTCGGCTTCGGAGGGGCAAACATCGACTCTGTGATAGCAGCAGCTCGGTTCCAGAGCTGAGCTCTCTTGTTCTATCAACATCCATACACCATGATGACATCAACACACTGATTACGATGAGCAAGCGGGGCATATATGTACCGCAGCCTCGTCCGTCTTTGCAAAGTGCGCACGATCATGTACGGTAGCCGCTGCTCCAGTCTGGTGCATGGCCTCGAGAGCGGTGCCCTCACGAGTCTGAAGTGACACTCCATCCACCACCGAAGGGAAAAGGGCAGGCAGCAACGCTACCAAAGCTAGCGTCAGTACACCATAGATTGATAATGCATGCACGCGGGTTGAGCGTGCATGTGGTCTCCCTCCAGATGGACAGGCGCTTCTATGACTCCAACTTGAGTGCGGTAGCCTAGTCTCTGCATCACGCGACGACACCAGTACCGTTGCCGATGATGACGAACACGCCAGAGCTGCTGCACGTGTCGCAGGTCTCGATTGAACAGCAAGCGAGGTGACACGTGTCCGCAGATCTCTCTGATCTGATCTGTATCTACTCATCGAGTCGCAGCGCGGTGATGGTTCGCGATTGCCCGTCTGCAACAGCATCAGTTCCAATCACGGGCCCCGGAGGTCTAGTCGCAGATCGGTTGAATCAACGCTATCGGGAGGGTGGCGACCACCGTGACCGGATTCAATACGATGGGGCACTGTGGTGTCACAGTCACGACCGCATCGACATACCACCACCTCTCAGCACGATACGGCAAACACGAAGTCTTCAAAGCAGCCACAATGCAATTTGTGGGACGAGCCGCCGTCGGTGCAAATTAGCGTGGCGCTTCGGAATGTCACTGTTTGTGCATTCGACTGATTGCTTGCACTGGACGAGTTACCGATTCTGGTGCTCCGTCAGCAAGGAGAACCAGTCGATATCATTGCTGTGACCCTCGGTCTATCGTGAACCACTCAATTGCATTGATCTTGAGCTCCAGTAGCTGGCAAGCACCTGGGAACCATCGCTGATCGATCATGCTAGCACTCACGCTTGCAGTCCTGCTGGATGTCCAGTTCTTCGTGAAAACCGCGGGTGTGGGCTTCTTCCCTCAAGCATTCCTCATCGTAGTGTATGGCTATCTCATCTTTCTAGGTGAGCACTGTCTTTCCTGTGCCGATCTCCGTTGTTGCCAGTGGGCCTGCGTGTGAGTGTCAGAACGTTGGTCTGAGCTTGTACTATTTCGCACATGGTGCTCGTATTAACTTTACGCCATCATCCTGCGCGCCTTTGACAGCCGCCAAGATCATCGCTACAGGCTCCGAGAAGCTGCTCAGTCTATACGGCACCGGTAGGTCTTCAAATGTTGGGCTCACTCTGCTATTCCTGGCTGTACGGCTATTGATCTGTTTGCTCGCATGGTCCTGGACCCAAGCATATGTTCACGTGTGGTGTGCCCTTCACGATAGGTATCGTGGGTGGACTCATCATCCCGATCATGGGAGCACTGCCTGAAGCCACCAGTAAGTGAGGTCATGTTGCAGACAGTTATGTCATCACAGCGCTGACGACGTGCTGTGATGCATGACCAGTGATCCTGGTATCCGGTCTAGGAGGCGGCAATCAGGAGGAGCTGCAGAAGTAACTGGTAGGAAGTGATATCACTCAATCCTCTGATCACACGAGCTAGCCGCCGTCTGCCTGTCGTGAATGCAACTGATGTGTTATACTGTCACTGATGCATCTCGTGCCTGTCTCCCGACTCGTAGAGTGTGGGTCTGTCTCTTATACACATCTCC
>ENA-ORBV01012264-ORBV01012264.1-microbial-mat-metagenome-genome-assembly--contig:-NODE-12264-length-13258-cov-5.564145_pt1 | contig 13258 bp, 10 predicted proteins | sample MGYA00237777_ERZ505514 | MGnify/ENA primary metagenome ERZ505514 (study PRJEB26160, sample SAMN06269048) | microbial mat metagenome | isolation source: Oligotrophic lake microbial mat | place...
TTTAATGATCCGGCGACCACCGAGATCTACACCTCTCTATTCGTCGGCAGCGTCAGATGTGTATAAGAGACAGCTGCCGCCGAAGCCGGCACCAAAGGCTGACGCCGCAAACGCGCCGTGGTCATACGCCAGCCGGGCCAGCGCGCAGGTTTCGGGAATCTGATTGCCGAGCAGGTCCTCCGCGTCCGCCTGCGACGCCCGCGTCAGCGCGCCGATCGCGTCGCGATCCGCGCGGGCAAACGCCTCCACCGCCAGCGGCACCCGCGCGAGCTCGCGCGACAACTGCGTCAAGCGGCGATCGAGATCGGCCGGCGTAAAGTCGGATACGGCCTCGCGGCTGAGGGCCGCGCGCAGCCGACCTTCGGCGTCGGAACTGCTGGCCAGGGCCGCAGACAGCGACGGATTGGTCGACCCTGTCTGTGACTGCCAGATCGACACCAGCGCACGAACGGCGAGTGACGCGCGGTTGTACCGCTCTCGCACGGACCCGGCCTTGTCCGCATGGACGCCACTCGACAGAATGACAAACGTCCAGTCCGCCGGCATCGGCGTGTCACTCACGCGCCGCACGGGCATAAACGAAAAATGACTGACGTGGTCGGCCTTGCACGCGAGGATCGCCGTGTGATCCTGGCTGCCGCCCTGTGTGCCCACGCCTGAGGTCCCGGCCAGCGTCTTGTACGACAGGCCATTTTCCACACACCCGAGGTACCACGCGAGATCCTCCGGCGAGGTGATGACGTCACGCCAGTCCGCACGCGCGTCCACCCCCGACCGACGAATCAACGCGCTGGCCAGGCCCACCACCAACGCGCTCGAACTGCTGACACCGGCGGCACGAGGCAGATCACTGGCGATCGCAATGTCGGCGCCCAATGGAATTCCGGGAAAATTCCGCGCGAGCCGACGCACGGTCACGGCGGCGTAGTTGACCCAGCCCCGCCGCGGCTCGGTGTCGCTGGAGGGAATCAGGACTTCTTCGTGGTGTCGCGCATCAATCACGCGCAGATCCCCATCCGCGCGCGGAGAGGCCACCACCGCGAATCCACGCGGCACGGTGGCCAGCAACGACTGCCCACCGGCGTAGTCGGTGTGTTTGCCAAAGATCTCAATGCGGCCCGGCACGTGCCACCGCCACACGGGGGGACGCCCCGTACGCTTGAGAAACTCCTGCTCGGCCAAGGCGACAAGCGCCTCGCGCCCAACCACCGGCTCACTCATGGACGGGCCTCCACACCACGCAACCGTTCCACCACACACGCCACATCGTCCGGCCTCGACAGGTCGAGCACAGGACCTGCGGCAGGGATCGCGCGAATGCGGCTGCCGCGAGCGACTGCCAGCCGAATGGCCGCGGGGAGTTCAAATTCGCCCCTCGACGAGACCGGCACCTCCCGACACGCCTGCAGCACTGCGTGATCGCCGCGCCAGCAATTCATGCTGATGAGCGCGCCAGGCCCGGCCGCGCTCACCGCATCCACACCTGGCTTTTCGACGATGTCAGCCAGATATCCGTCTGCGGTCACCTGCAGGAGCGCAAACGCGCCAACACGTTCCGCCGGAATTCCGCTCGACTTCACCAGATCATCACGTCGATACACGGGCAACGCGGGTCCTGACGCCTCACGGAGTGCCCGCAGGGCCTCCACGCCGTACAGGTTGTCCGCATTGAGCACCACAAACGGCCTGCCCGCAATCCACGCTGCTGCCGCGGCCACTGCGTCGGCCGTGCCACGCGCGGCCTCCTGGACGACAAACGTGATGCGCACACGCGTCGGACGCCCGTCGCCGCCGTAATAGTCGCGCATCGGATTCGATGTTCCATCGGCCGTCACTGGCGCCACGACCAGCGCGACGTCCACGAACCCGGCGTCTGCGAGCGCGCTCAACACGTAGTCGAGAAACGGGCGCGTCCGACCGTCCGGGCCAGGCAGCGGCATCATCCCCTTCTGCCCGGCAGCGGCGGCCGCCGTCTGGTCCGGTGCGAGATCCCTGCCTGTCCCCTGTTGCATGCGCGTGCCCAGGCCACGCGCAAGCACGACGGCTACGACGGGCTGGTCCACAGGGAGGGCCACAGGCGTCGCAACATCACCACGCTGGTCACGAAGATCGCCCCGGAGATCCACGCACTCGTCGTGTGGCCGAGCAGAACATGCCCCGTGCCAAACAACGCGCTGTACACGAGCACACACCCAAGGCCCCATGCCGCAAACGCTGTGTTCAAGCTGTCGAGCGGCGCCAGGTCTCCACACTGTCGACGCACGTCGGCCCATCCGGGGCCCGCGGGCCTGGCCAGCCGATAAAATTTCTGCAACGTCGCGTGATCGGTGGGTTCAGTCAGATACGCGACGGCCAGCCAGACCACCGTCGTGATCGCAACGGTGGCCATCAGCGTCACATGGCTCGGCCACGCGGTGCCTTGCCGCTCCATGTAGAACACGACCAGTGCGAGACCAAACGAACTGACCATGGCGGCAATCTCGCTCCACGCGTTGATACGCCACCAGAACCACCGGAGCAGATACAACAGGCCTGTTCCCGCGCCAATTGACAGCAGCAGGTTGAAGCTTCCCCGCGCCGACTCCAGCACCAGGGTCACCAGCGCGGCGACGAGCATGAGCAGCGCCGTGACGAGCCGACCCACCATGACGTAGTGCGCCTCGGTCTGCCCGGGGCGCATGAACCGGCGATACATGTCGTGGACCAGGTACGACGTGCCCCAGTTGAGGTGTGTGGAGATGGTGGAGATATACGCAGCCAGCAGTCCCGCGACCATCAGGCCAAGAATGCCCGCGGGCAGAAACGTCAACATCGCCGGATAGGCCATGTCATGGCCGAGCAGACGTGGATCCACGTGGGGCAACGCGCGGCCGATGTCGGCCACTTCCGGAAACACCAACATCGACGCCAGCGCGACGATCAACCACGGCCAGGGACGCAACGCGTAATGCGCGACGTTGAACAGCAGCGTGCCTGAGAGCGCATCACGCTCGGATTTTGCGGCCAGCATGCGCTGCGCGATGTAACTCCCGCCGCCAGGTTCCGACCCTGGATACCACGTGGACCACCACTGCACGGCCAGGGGCACGATGAAGATGGGAAGGGCGACACCCCAGTCGCTCAGGTCGGGCAACATCGCGAGCGTCTCGGGCCGAATCTTCTCGATGAGCCCATCGAGCCCACCCACTTCCGGACGCTTTAGTGCATACACGGCGGCCGCGACCGATCCGGTCATCGCGATGCCGAATTGAAAGAGGTCGGTGACCAGCACGCCCCACAAACCGGAGACCGCCGCAAACGCGACGTTGAGCAGGCTGCACACCAGCAAGGTCTGCCACATCGGCCATCCGAGCAGGACGTTGGCAATCTTGGCGGCGGCCAGATTCACGGCCGCCATGATCATCACGTTGAAGATCACCCCGAGGTAGACGGCCCGGAACCCGCGCACCCACGTGGCCGCTCTGCCGGAGTACCGCAGTTCATAAAACTCAAGGTCGGTGACCACGCCAAGCCGGCGCCACAGTCGCGCGTAAAAAAAGACCGTCGTCATGCCGGTGAGCAGGAACGCCCACCAGACCCAGTTGGCGGACACGCCGCCCTCACGCACCAAATTGGTGACCAGGTTGGGCGTGTCGGTGCTGAAGGTGGTCGCCACCATCGACACCCCGACCAGCCACCACGGCGCGGCGCGGCCGGAGGTGAAAAACTCCGTAGTGCTCTGTCCCGCCCTGCGCGCCATCCAGAGCGCCGGGACAAACGACAGAGTTATCGACCCGACAACAATCACCCAGTCGAGCGTGGTCAGCTGCATGAACTCTCCGTGACTCTCTTACTCTAGCGGCCGGTGAACTTTGCCGGGCGTTTTTCCAGAAACGCCGTGGTGCCTTCCTGCTTGTCTTCCGACTGGAAACAGATCGATTGTGCGAGTGTTTCGATGAGGAGTCCCGATTCGAGATCCACACGCGCGGAGGCGTTGATCGCCGCCTTCGCCAGACGAACAGCCAATGGCCCTCGCGACAGAATCCGATCCGCCAGCGCGCGCGCCGCCGATGCGAGGTCCGGGCCAGGGACGACCGACGAGATCAGTCCCCACGCGAGCGCGGTCTGCGCATCGATCGGATCGCCTGTGAGAATCATGTGTTTGGCGCGGCCCAGCCCAATCAGGCGTGGGAGTCGTTGTGTGGCGCCGGCACCGGGAATGATCCCGAGGGCGACCTCGGGCTGTGCGAACGTTGCGTGATCGGCCGCGACCCGGAGATCACACGCGATCGCCAGCTCACAGCCGCCACCAAAGGCGAGGCCGTTCACGGCCGCGATCGTGATCTTGGGACAACGGTCCAGCAGGGCGAACAAGGACTGATTGATGGCTGCAAGGCCTTCATCACGCCCGCGCGACCGGATCGCGTTGATATCCGCACCCGAGACAAACACCTTGTCGCCACCGCCGGTGACAATGATGGCGCCGACCTCGTCGTTGACAATGAGCGACGAGAGGGCGGACGTCATCTCCTGCACCGTCACCGTGTCGAGCGCGTTGCGGACGTCAGGGCGATTGACGCACAGCGTCGCGACGCGACTGTCGATGGTGACGTCAATACTCATAGACGCCCTTGCCCACCTTTTTGCCCAGACGTCCGGCCTTGACGTACTGCGCGAGCAGCGGACACGGCCGGTATTTTTCGCCCATGCTTCGGTGCAGATATTCGAGGATGCTCAACCGTGTGTCGAGCCCGACCAGGTCCACCAGCTCAAAGGGGCCCATCGGATGGTTGAGACCGAGCTTCAGCGCCTTGTCGATGTCGCGTGCGGAGGCCACACCCTCCATCAGCATGTAAAACGCTTCATTGCCGATGCTGGCGTTGACCCGGGAGGTGATGAACCCAGGCGCCTCACGCACCAGCACGGTCTCTTTGCCCATGCGCTTTGAGACGGCCTCGATCGTCTCGAGCGCCCGCTCGCTTGATTCGAGCGCCCGCACAATTTCGATGAGTTTCATCTTGTGAACGGGATTAAAGAAGTGCATGCCCGCCACCCGACTGGGATCAGTCAGGGTGCTGGCCATTTCGGTGATACTCAGCGCCGAGGTGTTGCTGCCCACGATCGCCGAGGCCGGGGCGTACTGCTGAATGTCCGAAAACAGCTTGACCTTGATGTCGATACGTTCCGGTACGGTCTCGATCACCAGATCCGCGTCACCCAGCACCTGGGCAATATTCGACGAGGTCGACAACCGGGCCATGGCGGCGTCGGCATCGGTCGTCTGCAGCTTGCCCAGTTCCACGGCCTTGCGCAAAATCCCGTCAATCTGCGTGCGAGCCTTGGTCAGGGAGGTATCGGAGACGTCATACAGCCGCGTCTGGAAGCCCGAGGCGGCCGCCGCGTGGGCCACGCCATGGCCCATGGTGCCCGCGCCGAGGACCGCAATCGTCCGAATCTCCGTCATGACGCTCCGACCAGTTCTGCAAGGACATCAACCGCGTGGTCGATCTCGCTTTCCGTATTATAAAAATGCGGTGCGATGCGAATGCCCGCACCAAGCCTGTAGTCCACGATCACATTGCGCGCAATCAGGCTCTGTGTGACTGCGGCGCCGTCCGGCACATCGATCACGACCGAGGCCCCACGTTCATGATCACCGTCCGGCGTGTTGAGCCGCCACCCATTCGCCTGCGCCGCGTCCATCAACCGACGCGTGAGCCGCAGGGACTTGGCCCGGATGGCCGGCACCCCGATCTCCGCGACGATCTCGTACCCCGCGCGTGCCGAGTAGAGCGACGGTACGTTGGGAGTGCCGCTCTGAAACCGCTCCAGCCCCTCGGCATACGCGATGGGCCCGGGCTCGAACTGGAACGGCTCGGCGTGTCCCGCCCACCCGACAACCGCGGGCCGGAGTTCGTGCATCAGGTCCGGACGCACGTAGAGGTACCCCGCACCGGGACCACCACACAACCACTTCACGCTCCCACCGACGGCGAAGTCGATGCCCAACGCGGTGACATCCACCGGCACGGCGCCGGCGGCCTGATACAGGTCGAGTACGACACGCGCCCCCACCCGATGCGCTTTTTCGATCACGGGGACGACGTCCTGCAGGTGTGCGCTGCGGAAGAGCACAAGCGAGAGGTTCACGAACGCCGTGCGCTCGTCGATCGCGTCAACCACCTGATCGATGCGCCCGCGCACCCGGTCACCCGAGTCGACCGTCACCACCTCGGCGCCGTAGCGCTCGAAGCCGTGAAACAGGTAGTGATTGGATGGAAAATCGAGGTCCTGAACGATGATGCGATTTCTCGGGCCGTCAAACGAAAAACACGACGTGACGATCGACTGTGCGACCGTCGCGTTCTGGTGCATCGAGATGGTGCCGGGTGCTGCGCCAATGGTGGGAGCGAGCAGATCGCCGGTCACCCGGCCGATCTCCCACCATCCTTCATGCCACGCGCGAACGCCGCGTGTGCCCCACTCCCGGGCGAACGTGGCGAGGTGTGTCTCGGTTCTGGCCGGCATCGCCCCCAGTGAATGACTCACCAGGTACGTACACGTCTCGAGAATCGGAAACTCACCTCGCCACTTCAGCAGGTCATCCATTTAGTTCGGAACAATCCTGAGCGGCATCGGAGTCGGCTGCATCACCTTGAAGATGGGCACCAGCGGGGGCGTGGCGGCCTGGCCGCCACGACCGGGGCCTGCCCCACCGGCACGTCCACCGCCCGCTCCAGCTGCACCAGCGCCACGACCACGACCGGCCGCTGCCTGCGGCGGCGCGTCATCGTCAGCCGGTCCGGCCGCGCGCGCGCCTGGGCGCGGCACCCAGGCGTCCATGCGATTCCAGTAGATGACGTTGTCGGTGGACTCGGGTTCGAGCAGGTGCATCAGCACCCGTCCCTGCATCTGCGCGGTGCGCACCACGTAACTGCCGGCCGGGAAGTTGCGCGTGAGTTCGAGCACCTCACCCACTTCGATCGACGTCGCCGCCGCGTGGTTGTAGACCGTGCTGTGGGTGACGCCCTTGACGGTGTACGCCGAGACGGCCAGCGACGACTGCGCGGTCAATTGCTCCACGGTGATGCCATGCTGACGCAGCAGCGCCACAGCGTCGGTGGCCTCACGCGGCAAGACGTAGGCGTAGGGACGCGGACGTGAGAGCGTCGCGACCGGCTTCTTCATGAGCCTCGCGCCCTTGACCTCGACGATCTTCCGGTTCTCGCCCTGGCCTTCCCCAATCAGGTAGTTGGCCGGCTCATCTTCCGCGTCGTACTTCACTTCGATCGGCACCATGTCGCCGGGTTTTTCGCCCAGGGCAATCGTCTCGCGACGGGCACGGTCCACGACCTCGCGCAGCGCCGTCTGATTGGCCTGCGACCACTCCACGACGGCCTTGTAGCCGAGCAGACCCGCCTTGACGCCGATCTCCATCGGCTGGCCACCGGGCGACTCAAAGAGGATGCCGACCGTGTTCGCAAACGCGCCGTAGTTGCGGCCGATGCGTGGCTCTGAGCCGCCCACGGTCCACTGCTGCGCGTTGCCACCCTGGTAGTAATACGACCGGAACTGCTCCGCAGCGAGGCGCTTGTCGATGGCCGGGAAGATGCTCTTGTCGCACAGTTGCGTGATGCGCTGATCGTGGGCCGCGTGGCTGCCGCACTGGTAGTTCAAGTTGTACGGGAACGCCCCACCGTTGTGGCCGTCAATGAAGAGGTACGGCGCCCACTTGAGAATGATGTTCTGCACGTAGCCCTGAATCTCGGGCTGTTCCAGCTTCATGTAGTCGCGGTTGAGGTCCAGCCCCCAGAGGTTGCCGCGTGTCGGATTCGGCTCGTTCGAAAAGCCGTCGGGATTAATCTGCGGCACCACCACGATCACCAGATCGTCGAGCATCTTGTTGGCGGCCGACGTTCGATCCGACAACTCACGCATGAGGATGAGCACCGACTCGCGCAGGGTCCGCTCGCCGCCGTGCACACCGGCGGCCAGCACGATCACCGGCTTGCCAAGTGCCCAGGCCTCCCAGGGCTGCGTCACCGTTGGGCGGCTGTACACCGCGTACGGCAACACGCGACCGCTGTGTGTCTCACCGTAGGTGCCGAGGCGCATCTCCAGGCTCCGCGCCTGCAAATCCTGCAGGTACTTCATCATGTTGTCGTAGGAGGTGTACTCCGTGAACTTGGAGGTTTCGGCCTGCGTCCGCAGGTCCGACACACTCTGCGTCTGTGCCGAACTTCCCGACACCAGCGCACACACCATCGTCGCCGTCATCACCAACATGGTCTTCAATTGCAGTCGTCTCATCGTGTCCATTCCCCCTGACGTGCGTAACCTATCACCGGAACCCGTCCGCTCTTACCGCTCACCCACGGTGGGGACATGCAGACGGATGAAATCCCGGACGTTTGTATTGAAGATGGCCTGATAAAAATTTGTCCCCTGGTTGCAGGCCACGCCCGTGGTCGCCGACGTGATCCCGGCGATGACCCAGCGGCCGCCCTGCGAGACCAGAATCGGCCCGCCCGAATCGCCAGAACACACGGACGCCGACGGCGGAGAGAACAACGTCTCAAGATAGTTCGCGTTGACGCCGGAAATGCGGGTGCTGCCCGCGCGGAGCTGGGTGGTGGCGCTGTTTTCGTCGCGACCCCAGCCGGCCACAATCGCCGTTTCGCCGACAGTCGCCTGACGGCTCGTGAGAATCGGCATCGGCGTGCGGCCGAGATCCTCAGCAAACAAGACGACCCCCACATCGAAGACGTTGGGGGTGTTGAACACGTACCCGGGATAAAACTGAAAACTGCTCGCGACAATCTCCGGGGCCCCGGTGACGCCAAACCAGACCTGGGCCGTGCCCACATCCCCATCCAGACAGTGGGCGGCCGTGAGGACCGCGCGGGGGGCGATCATCGTCCCGGTGCAGGTGCCGACCGAGCTGCCTCCGACACCTTTCAGATTGATTTTGACGAGCGGCGTGGTGGCCACACCACACTGCTCACCGCTGAGGATCGCCAGGCCCGACGTCGAGCCCAACGCCGCACAGGCCAGACTGGCCGGAATCGGGGCGGGTGCAGTCGGGGTTGACGTCCCGCCTCCCCCCCCACACGCCGCAGCCAGAACCAGAGCGCCAGAAATCAGGCAACGCATGAGCCAAATGATAACCGGATTGTCTTGTATTCTTTGTCGGTCACCGCAGGAGGATTTTCACGAATGTATCGGTATTCACTTCGGGCGTGCGCACTGCTGGCCGTCTGCATCATCGCTGTCACGGCCGGCGCGCCCACCATGCGCGCGCAGGCATCCACGGATCAATATTTGAACTACGAGGGGCTGACCAGCGCCCTTCGGGCACTCGTTGCCGCGCACGGAGCACGCGCCACCCTGACGAGTCTCACCAAGACCGATGCCGGTCGCGACGTCTGGCTCCTGACGGTGGCCAACAAACAGGGGACCGATCCCCAGACCCGCCCTGCGCTCCTGATCGTCGCCAACCTCGAAGCGAACCATCTCATTGGCGGCTCGGCGGCGATCGCGACGGCCGAACAGCTCCTCTCCGGCTACGCCGCCAATGCGGACATCAAGAAACTACTCGACGAGTACACCATCTACATCGTGCCTCGGGCGAATCCTGATGGTGCGGAGTTGGTCTCGACGATGCGGGGGTATGAGATTGCGCACAAGCCGATCAAGGGTGAAGAGGCCAAGGGTGGTCTCAACGTGCGCGAACTTGGCGCGGATTTGAACGGCGACAGCCTGATCACGCTGATGCGAGTGCCGGATGTGACCGGGACGATGATGGCCGACCCTGCGGAACCGCGGCTCATGCGCGAGGCCAATCGCGCGCGCGCGGAACGTGGCCGCTACATGGTCATGGTGGAGGGGATCGATCCCGCCAACGTCAGCGCCTTCGTGTCCATGGGCACCGACGGCGTGAACCTCAACCGGAACTTCCAGCACGAATACCTGTACTTCCAGCCACACGTCGGCCCGCACATGGTGAGCGAAGTGGAATCACGCGCGCTGGTGGACTTTGTATATGACCGCACGAACATCGCGGCCGTACTGACGTTTTCGGCCTATGACAACCTGCGCACGGCTCCGCCGGCGCAGCGGCAGCCGGCGACGGGCGTGCAGGGCAATCCACCCAACGTGCCGACGAACCTGCTCCCGCAGGATCGCGCCTACTTCGAGTTTGTCAGCCAGAAGTTCAACGAGATGACCAATCTGCGCGGCACCGGCGCCGAAAACGAAGCCGGATCCTTTGCGCAGTTTGTGTATTACCAGATGGGGCTGCCGTCGTTCACGACTCCCGTGTGGACATTGCCGGCCCCGGCGACCGGCGGTGCTGGTGGTCCGGGCGGCGCCGCCCCCACCAATCGGGACGCTCGATGGCTCGCCCACTTCGACACCGCGAAGACCACCGGATTTGTGAACTGGACACCCGCGAAACACCCGACGCTCGGCGACGTGGAGGTGGGAGGCTTCGTGCCGAACGCCCGCGTGAATCCTCCGGTTGGCGACGTGGCGGCACTCGCCAAGTCCCACGCCGACTTCGCCACCTGGCTCGGTCAGCAGTTGCCAAAGGTCGAAGTCACCGACACCACGGTCGAGGCCAAAGGCGACGGCGTGTTTCAGGTGACGACCACCGTGGTGAACGACAAATATTTCCCGACGCAGATGGCACTGGGCGCACGCATGCGGTTCAACCGCCCGATCACCGTCCGCCTCATGCCTGCGGCCGGCATGACAGTACTGTCGGGCAACATCCAACAACAAACGCCGCGCATCGACGGCATGGGCGGTCGCCAGACCTACACCTGGCTGGTGCAGGCGACGGCCGGCACCACCACTCGTATCGAGGTCCACGCGGAACGCGCCGGCGGCCTCCTCACTTCGCCCGTGACGTTGCGTTAAGGAGTTTTTGACCATGACAACACTTACCTCCCGTCTGTTGTGCTCGGCGCTGTGTGCGCTGGTCTTCACCTCAACCGCGTCGGCGCAGATGTTCGCCAAGCCCGACCGCGAGCCCAAGGTCAGCCTCCGTTTTGACCGCTATTACGACCACGCAGGGATCACGGACGCCGTGCAGCGCCTGCAGAAGGCGTTCCCCAAATTCCTCACCCTGCAGAGCCTCGGCAAATCCGTCGAGGGCCGTGACCTCTGGATCGTCATCGTCAACAACCCCGACACCGGCGCGCACACCACAAAGGCCGCGTTCTGGGCGGATGCCAATATCCACGGCAACGAAATTCAGGGCGCAGAGGTCAACCTCTACCTGCTCTGGTTCCTGATGGAAAACTACGACGCGTTGCCCATGGTCAAGGACCTCGTGGACCGCCGCGCGTTTTACATCGTGCCGACGATGAATCCTGATGGACGTGACAATTTCCTCAAGACCGGCGGACCGTCGCGGTCGGGCATGAAACCGAACGACAACGACGGTGACGGGCGATTGTCGGAAGACACCTCTGATGACCTCAATGGAGACGGCGAGATTCATCAGATGCGCAAACACGTGCCCGGGCAAGGCACACACGTCATCAGCCCGGTGGATCCGCGGCTGATGGTGGTGACGCCAGCCGGCACACGCGGCGACTACATCATGCTTGGCTCTGAGGGGCGCGATCTCGACGGCGACGGTCGCCGCGGAGAAGATCCCAAGGGCGGGTACGACATGAACCGCGACTTCCCCTCGGATTGGCAGCCCGCCCACATTCAGGGCGGCGCGAACCGCTATCCCTTCAGCTGGCCGGAAACCCGTGCGGTCGGTGACTGGCTCAAGGCCCATCCGAACATCGCCGCGGTGCAGTCGTGGCACAACAGCGGCGGCATGATTTTGCGTGGCCCCGGCTCCGAGTACTACAAGCGGACGGGCAACTACACAAACCGCGACAACGCGACCTACGAATACCTGGGTACCCGTGGCGCGCTGATTCTCCCCTACTACCGCTACATGACGGTGTGGCGTGACCTGTACACCGTCTACGGCGGCACGCTCGACTGGGCACACGACGCGCTTGGCGCCGTGGCGTTCACCAACGAACTCTGGTCCTCCAGCCAGCTGTACAGCGAGGCGTGGAAACCGGATGGTCCGGTGCCGCAGGAAATGCAGCAGCTGTTCTTCAACGACAAACTCGGCATGGGAGCGTGGTGGAAGAACTGGACGGCGTTTACGCACCCGGAGTTGGGCGACATCGAGATTGGCGGCTTCTCCAAGTGGTTCGGTCGCACGACGCCGCCGTTCATGCTGCAGGAACTCGCCCACCGCAACACGATGTTTGCGCTCTTCCACGCGGACGAAATGCCGCTGCTGGAGTTTGGCGACCTGAAGGTCACGAAACTGTCGGGCAACACCTGGCACGTGACGGCCGAGATCAAGAACACCAAAGCCATTCCGAGCCGGATTGAAGCCGCAGAGATCTACAACTCAGGCCGACCCGACACCTTCACCCTGTCAGGGGCGACCGTGCAGGCCGGCGGCCTCACCACGGGGCCGCAGGGTGAGACGTTCACCCCGCAGGCCACGACGCCCAATCGCATCGAGTTGCGCAGCGGCATCGCGGGTCGCAGTCGCGCCTCGGTCACGTGGATTGTGACCGGCACCGGGTCGATCACACTTGAATATGCCTCTGTCAAAGGTGGCATTCACAAGCGCACTGTTGAGTTGAGATAGTGCGCTCGCGAATGGGCCAATGGGGCAATGAGGCAATGAATACGGCGTGATGCCACCGCTCTTCATTGGTTCATTGGCTCATTGACTGCGAACGGGCGTAATTTTAAAGCGTTCGACGATCGGTTGGCCGGCTTCGAAGTCGAAGAACGTGACTTCCTTGAGGCGCCGCAACGTCTGCTGATACCCGCGATAGGCGTTGAGCAGATTGTTGGCCGTGGTGGACTCACGCGACAACGCCTGCATGAGGTCGGACAGGCCGACCTCTCCGGCGCGGTACCGCGACACCGTCGTCTCAGTCAATTCGTGAGCCAGGCGCAGCGTGTCCACCATCGTCTGGGTGCGACGACTGTAGTCGTTCAGGCTGTTGACGAGGTTGCGGATCTCGGTCTCGATCTCCGACAGGGCCTGCTGTTGGGAGAGATGCGCACGGTCGAGTGAGAACTGCTGCGCCTGTATCCGATGTTGCCGCTGGCCCCAGTCCCAAATGGGCACCGTGGCCGTGACCTCGACCGTGTAGCTGTTGCGGGGCTCACTCCAGAGATTCTGAAAGCGCGGGTCCTGCACCTCGCGACCGTAGGTCAATCCCAGGTTCATCCGGAA
>ENA-ORBV01012265-ORBV01012265.1-microbial-mat-metagenome-genome-assembly--contig:-NODE-12265-length-13256-cov-6.008043_pt1 | contig 13256 bp, 7 predicted proteins | sample MGYA00237777_ERZ505514 | MGnify/ENA primary metagenome ERZ505514 (study PRJEB26160, sample SAMN06269048) | microbial mat metagenome | isolation source: Oligotrophic lake microbial mat | place...
GTACCAGCTAGTAGCTATCGCGAACTGTCCTGTACTGTTTACGACAAACGTCCATAAACGTAGTGGACCAATACACTTATAATGGAAGTGTCTTCTGCACACGGCCGACCGACCGGTGGTCTGAAAGCGGCACCGCAAGCATCATCACCCGCAACGACATTGGCGCAAGCCGCCAAAGCGGAGAATAGCAGCGGCAACAACACGAACAACAAGACGAACACGATGGAAGCGATGGACGAATCTAATGCCGATCGACACGTCATCTCCGATCAAGAATTGAACGAATGCGATCGAGAAAAGCTTCACTTGATTGGCAGCATCCAAGGCGGTGCTGGACACGCCTTTATCATCTCCTTTCCCGACATTACCATACGAGGTTGCGACTGTCGAGTGTGTGCGGTTCCCTGGGTCCGCAAACGAGACGTGGCCCATGCGGCGGCCACCAAGAAACGACGCAATGTCACCAGCGAAGAAATCATTCAAAATAGTAGTAGTAGTAGTAGTCCACACTACAGCAGCAACGAAGGAGATTTGGAAAAACTGCAGGCCGTTGGCAACGAAGGAATCACAAGTGCCGACGAATTGATCGGGTCTCCCTTGCAGGCCTGGTTGCCCTATGATTTGTACCAAAAGATTTCCGATGCCATCGATTCCATGAAAAAGTCGAGATCCAAACGAACCTTTCTCTTTTACCAATACAAAGAGGATTCGTACGCCGTATCTCTATCCACATCTGACCGACAATTTACCAATATATGTATAGAAATTGAGGAAGTGGAAAGCAGCGATGCCTCGGGAGAGTTCTACAGTACCTTGGGTCACCTAGGGCGAGTTATGGAATTCTATGCCGATGAAAAGGTGCTCACACATGCTTGTGACACTATATTCAAACTACTGGGACACTACGATAGAGGCATGGTATATAAGTTTAATGACGACAATTCAGGCGAAGTGGTGCATGAAATAAAAAGCAGAAAGGTAACGACCTCCTATTTGGGAATGAGGTTTCCAGCCGGTGATATACCCCTTCCGGCGCGGCAATTGTACATTCAAAATGGACTCCGGTATATTCAAAATGTCGATGCAGAAGATGTCCCTCTCATCAGCGAAGCTGCCGTCGATTTAGCCAACTGCAGAATGAGAGCTGTAGCCAAACCGCACATAATTTATCTACGAAATATGGGAGTGGTTTGTTCCTTGTCCGTGGCAATCGTCGTTGACAATGAGCTTTGGGGACTACTGGCATTTCATGGGTATACCGATCCGTTCAAACCATCACTGCATCAGAGAATCGCATGCGAAACGGTATGTTGAGAGTGAATGTCCGACTGACTTGATGGATGCTACAGTATGGATACACATGTCACGCCACTGGACTTCCGTACGAAGACGGTTCGATCAACAATACTCAAACGCTGTTTTTCTTTTCTATCCCTCTCGTTCTCTTTTCTTCTTGCAGATCAATTCCATGGTATCGGTAAAGGTTGAATCCATTGTCAAAAAATCTCAAAGTGCCCGGGTAATGGACTTGTCGGAAGCCTTGATCAAATGGGATTCGAACCAAGACGCCGCGACCAATCTCACGAATTTAGGAGATACATTGCTGAAAACTCTGGACGCGGAGGTTCTTGTGGCTAAAATCCTGGACGCGCCAAAGAATGAGCCAGTCATAGTCGTCCTGGGTGACGAGAGCCTCGTGCCCGGGGATGCCGTATGGGATTATTTTGCGGCGCAGCTAGCACGAGAGGTGTATGCCGCGGATACTCGACAAGCTATCACGAACATGGGGCTCACGGAGGACGATTGCCCGGCGTCTGGTATCGCCTATTATCGGGACGGTCTAGTGCAAATACTTCTCGGACGTGGGCTTCGATCCAAAGATGTCATGTGGGCAGGTACGAATATTTTGAAAATCAATCAATGGGTTGCGACATGAGAGTGATTCCCTTCTGGAAACTTCAATGGTAAATGATTCATCTGATCTGTTCCATTTTTTCAACCATATCTCTTGGTTTCAGGGAATCCCGACGAGCCAAAACTTCGGATAGGAGGCATCCTTTGCCCCAGGAACTCGTTCGATATATTCATGGAGAAAGCCAGACAAGAATCGAGGTCTTGGTCCTTGTCAGATGTTAGTGTCTTCCAAGCTTTCATGGTCCGGGTGTGCGAATTTTCTCACATGCGGATGATGTCATCGCTCAAGGACGGGATTGAACAGGCCAACGTGAAGTACTACGAAGCGATCGGCCGGGCGCAAGAGAACCGTGAATTTTTTGTGAGTAGCTAGCCTGATAGTGGATCTGTACTGTTAATGTCATTGCGTTGATTCCTCGTCTTTCTCACCTAGTTTTGCTTTTGTCATTTCCGTGGAACAGGAAATCATGAGCAAGGAAATTCGCACTCCATTTCATGGAGTTATGGGCTGCCTGAATATTTTGCATGATACTATGGAAGAGATGACAGAGTCAGATATCCAAGACATAATAGACACGGCTCTATCCTCCGGTAATCATATGATCAATCTTTTGAACGATGTTCTTTGTCTTGAGAAACATCGTCAGTGCATTGTGATTGCGGAGGACAGGTTGGCGTACACATCACTAAAGGACGAGGCCATCAAAGCGCTGCGATCGCTTGCTGCAAGCAAGCAAATCAAATTTTCTTGCGAGGTCTCCCCATCAGACGACAAAATTGCAGTTATAACGGACAGGTCAAAACTTGTACAAGTTGTTTCGAATATTGTGAACAATGCTATTAAGTTTTCGCCGGGCGGGAGTGTCAAGGTGCAATATAGGCTTTTCGACACCCTGAAGGAATCCGTGGATGTGTGGTCCAAGGAATCTGCGCAGTACGAATGCATGATATTTACTATGGAGGAGAACCAATTGTTTGATAACATCGATTCTGTACACCAACATATTTTGCGGTTTGACGACGAAAAATCTGAACAGCGATGGATGCTTGTCTCGGTTGTCGACTCGGGTTGTGGAATAAGATCAAAAGGTCTCGCTGAAATTTTTCAGCCGTATACTCAGTCGAGTCGAGGGAGCAACAGAGTCTTCCAGGGCACCAGTTTGGGGATATTCATTTGCCAGTCTTTAACTCTGCAGATGCAAGGTTTTTTGGCGTGCTCAAGTACATCGAATCGTGGTACTGTTTTTCACGTCGGCATCCCAGTCAAAGTGGAAGTCTCCGCAGATGGTGAAGTTGCCAAATCTAGTGACACGTCCCAAACACCCGCCACAGGCCAGAAGAGGCCGATCCCTCTCCGCGGACCCATCGCAGTTTGCGACGACAACGTTGTGAACGTAAAGATTTTGAAACGAGGGCTGCAACTGGATCTTCACAAGCACGACGTGGAGGTAGAGATACTGACTGCCGACGGTGGCATTACTCTTCTGGATCTTTACAAAGAGAAGCGTCCATCTTTACTCTTTGTGGACTACCACATGCCCGATCTAGACGGATCTGAGGCTACGAAACGGATACGGCAATACGAAGCTGAGAAAGGCCTGGAGCCTGCATACATTATAATCTACACTGCGGATTTAACGGATGAGGCTCAGAAGGTGCTGTTATCATGTGGTCTGGATGAGATCATGGCTAAGCCGCCCCCGAAAGGAGCCATTGCAGCGATCGTGAAACGATTAGTCCAAGAGACACCGTCATAAAGCCCGATTTTGTTCATAGGGCAGCGGTAACAGTTCTCCGGCACTTATCCGTGTTGCGAGAAAAGCCAATACGATTAAATAGAATTATGTACATACGTGCTTGCGCCGTTTCATTTGGTTTCTGCGCAAGCCAAGACCACTTACTACGGGTAGTAAATGATAGCTGCTAATACTTGCTACTAAGCAGCAGCGAAATAAAAAACTTGGAGACAAGTGCCTAGATTGACTGCGAAATGCAATGGACTCCTTTCGCGGCCGCCGCAGTGGGCTTGCTGCCAAACGACAGCACAGCAAGGACATACTGGAAAATTGGAAGCTATTCTATGAAAGATGATTGATGTAGCAGTAATCATTCTTCTTCTATGGTGGTTGGTCTTTTCCTTGCTGGTAATACAAGAATAGCAACATGCTTTTATTTATGTGTCACAAGTGATGTGGCATAGGCACATCTGAAACAAGAATGGGAAGAGCTGATTCAAAATGGTTAACCAATTGACATTCACAATTGAATGGCGTTCCTGAAAGGGCTACAAAGCTATGCAGACAGTGAACTGGTGTCCTTTATCTTGTGACAAGTGTTTTTTTGACAATTCCAGCACAAAGACAACCACACTGTTGCTTACCATCATTGGATTTTATCTAAAAACACTCTCTGTTGTGGGAATGAATCTAAATTAAGTGAAACTGCACAGCAGAATGATGCACAGATCTTTTCTAGCATCCAATATCAACTTTCTTCAGAATTTGAGTAGGCAATGAAGAAGAAGAAAAAGGCAACTGAAGACACAGAGAAGCAGAGATCAATTGAGTTGATTTTTTTCAATGACAACAATCATTTCAAGATTGAGGAAGAAACAAATTGGTTTCTTGTTTTGAAAGATGTGTGACTCAGGTCACAAAAAAGCACCACAATGGCACTTCTGGGAAAAAAGTTGTGACTCTTTCTGAGAACAATGCGTTTGTTGCAAGCCAAAGACAGAAGCAAAAAAACCTGATCCCAAAGAAAAGTCACGTGCATTTTTGCTGACATGTGTTTCAGACACAGAGACCAAGACCAGACTGTCCCATGCTAGGAGCGTTAAGTGTTGAGCTCTCATCAGCAAGAAAGTGTCATAGCAGCACTAGCACTGCCATGGATAATTATGTGAAACTGTGTTGACACTCTCTGTGGGTTACCAAACTGCTGCAATGGTTTGTGTGGTTGTGCTACAGCACAACACTACCGTAGCGCTGTAGCACTTTGGCGCTGCTGGTACAACGTCGTAGCACTGTCAGAATGATGACAACAGCTTGGTTGAGAAAAACTCTTTCTGATTAGCAAAGACGCTTCGGTACGACAAATGACTTTTTGGAATTCGTTCCTTTGTTACTTAAGTAAGTCCATTGCTCTATCCACGTGCCACACGATACGGTACTTCACGCAATATTGGACTACTAGTAGCTGTGGGTCCAAGTGAATATGAGAACCGGTATGACTACTCAACGTAAGCATATTAATTAATGTTGTCAATGTGTTCACTGAATTAATACAATATGTTGATAGTGTGTTTTTATCAGCAAGTCATTGAGTACACTTACTGTACGGCGAGACATCTGTAGCCTGTAGGTGCGGAAGCCGAAGGGGAAGAAAATCAATAAGAAACCAGCACTTTGTACAATCAATCAATCAAGCAAGCAAGCAAGCAACCAAACTGCAGTCTAGCTAGCTAGCTAGCTAGCTGCATTATTGTACGGTCTAACTATTAGCTATAGAGGTAAAAGTATACTGTACTAAGGACAAAAAGAGCTTTCACCGTATCGTACACTAAGTCCTGGTATTACTGAGAGCTCCACAACACAACTGCCTGCATGCATTATTAGTATAGTAAGCTAAGCTAAACACAACTAGCTAGTTAGCACAAAAACCATGACTCTACAAATAGCAGCCGCCAAGAAGAGCCCAAAAAGAAGAAGAAGAAGACCATTCCTGCATCTTTTGCCGTGTCTTTTTTTCGTTGTGGTGGCGTTGTTGTTTGGGCACTGTCGTGCACAAGGAACGGAATTGGATGTCTTTGCCGGCGACGACAATGAAACCACCAGTGAGTCACAGCAGTCGCAGCAGTCGCAACAGCAGCAGCAATCACAACAACAATCCGCTGCGCCCTCCCAAAAACACAAGAGCAACACCACCACCTCCTCTTACAATAATGTCCAGCCCGATTCCTTTGCAAGTTCCATCAACATTGGTGGCATGTTTGACTTGAGGACCTTTGGATTGTGGCCTGGTCATTTGCTCAATTTTACCGTCCAATTGCTTAACAACAAAACCGATGGATGGCACGACGACATTTTGCCCAATGTCTTTCTTCAGCACAGCATGTCGGATGCGGCCTGCGATCCCGATCAAGCCGTCCGGGCGTATTTGGACTTGACCCGCGACATGTCCATTATGCATACTACCGACAATCATCCTCCGCACGCCATTTTGGGATGTCGGTGTTCCGGGGCCAGTATGGCGGTCGCGCGATTGTGTGGGATTGAAAACATTCCCATGGTCTCCCCCTCGGCGACGACGGTCAAATTGAGCGATGACTTTGAATATCCCACCTTTTCGCGTCTGACGACACCGGACAGCAATGATGGCATGGTAGGAGCCTTGATTAAATTGTTGCGGGCCTTTCATTGGGATCGCATTAGTTTGTTGGTGACGGATACACAATATGCCAAAGACATTGCGCTGGAACTCAGTAGCCATTGGAAGGGAGTCCATCATGGCGAGGATCCCTTTCGAGGAGAAATTGCCTATACCGACACGATTCGCATCAACAAAAATACCGACGAAGTCGACAAGGAATCCGTTTTAAGAGTCCTCAGGGCGATGCCCACCGACAATCCTTCGGTCAATTCGCGGGTGATTGTCCTCTTTGCACATCATCAACATGCCTTTACCATTTTGGAATTGGCCAAAGCCGTCCGGTTTCAAGAAGATACCATTTGGGTGGGGACCTCGGATTGGGCCAATCGAGCTCCGTTGGGCGGAGATACATCTTGGATGCCCCCAATTCCTGGGTATATTGGATTGGCGCCCTACCGAAATGATTCGTCTCCCGTCTATTTGGATTACATGGCGAGATTGCAAGAGTATGAACGTCAACATAGTTTACCCGTGTCGGAAAAACTCATGGATTGGACCTTTGATCGGATCATTGATGGAGCCGTGGCGTTGGGCAAGGCATTTTCGGCCATTCCGCCGGAATCCTATCGCGATGGTTTGGTGGTCACGGAAGCGCTCAAACGAATTGATTTTCAAGGGATTAGTGGTCGTATTAAATTGAATGAACTGGGAGAACGAGATGATCCAACTTACACCGTCGTGACGCTTCCTAGGGCAGGCACGGAGTGGACCGAGATTGGAAGTGCGACACCCGAGGGAAAAGTGACGATTGATTTTAGCAAAATCTGTTGGGCTCAAATTGGATGTACTTGGGATAAAATTCCCAGTGACAAGTATGCTGCTGAGAATGAGGCACTACCCTTTTGGGTATGGATTATTGTGGCCGTTCTCGTAATGATGTTGGTTCTGCTCTACGTCCAACGATCTAGAAACGCAAGTGTGACACAACAATTGAAGCGGATCGAGTCCGAGTTGGTGGCCCTCGATTCGGACGACGATGCCGTACGATTGAGAAAGGGTCGACTCTACAAAGAGATTGCGAGTCTACTGGGTCAACCGACACCCGAGCATTGGACCGATGATCATGGATTGGTGACGGTACCACCCACCGAACAAGAATATTGGGATGTGCAGCAAAAGTTGCGAGAAACCATGAACGACGACCAGACCTGTCATCTCTCGAACTTGTCGAGGGTGCAAAATCTCGGAATTTGGTCCTACTATGTCTTTCGCAAAAACCAACTCGCGAATAAATACGGAGCCGATTTGACGGACCCGCAGGCTGTGCAGGAAGTTTCGACGTGGCATGGAACGTCCTCGTTAAATCCAGACGTGATCTATAGTGATCAGCAAGACGGCTTTATGATGCAGCTTTCACAGCAGGGCCAGTGGGGCAGAGGGATTTACTTTAGTGAACGATCGGGGTACAGCGATCCATATGCCTTCAAACCTTTGACCGAACACATTGATACACCCCAGCAAGATCGCGAGCTGTTCCTTGTCAAGCTTCTTGTGGGGGAGGCTATTTTTTTGGATCGGCGTTCCAGCGAGGTCATGCAAGCCGCTTGCAATAATTTATTGGCACCACCCGACAACCCAGATAGACCCGGCCTCAAGTTTGACACTGTCAAAGGTGTCATTGAGGATGAATACGACACTAAAGTCTACGTTGTGTATGAAAACGGAAGAGCATATCCAGAATACCTTGTCCGGTACTATAAAGGGGAGCGAGATCCGAGAAGAACCCCCTTTGAATCGTTGGAAGAAGCTTTGCAAGATAAAGAGACTAGGAGATTGACGGAATCATGCGAAGAGAGCGCGTTGCCCCCGACAGTGGAAGAAGCGGACGAGGAGTCCAGTGAAATCGAACCCATGGAACACGCTATTTGGGAATACCAACAGAGCGGCGAGGAGGGAGGTTGGATTGCGTACAAGGTAGCGCATCAAATTCAAATCGAAAAGGCCTACCGGAAAGACCCCAATGGTGCGGTGACCATTGAACACTTTCCATGGACCTATGTTGTGGATCTAAGTGCTAACTTACAGACGAATCTGGATCACCCCGACAAAAAAAATAGGAGAATACGCAGAATCGTTTTGGCGCAAGCCGATTGCAACTTGCGAACTTCGCGAAGTTCACTAGCAGGAGGCTAGTGAACCTTAATTTTTTGTTACATAATGTGGCATAATAGCACTCTTTTTGGGGCTTGTATAAATTACGAATACGTTACGGAACTTTCGGTTTAATAAAGTAGTTGTCAACACTTGCCCCTCTGCTTGACCAGCTTAAAAAAATCCAAGCAGTAGCCGAAACCACACCTACTTTGAAGCCAGCAATCATCCCGCGGAAGAGCACCAGATAATTTATTGCCGTCAATTTTGAAAAGACCAAGCTCCCTGCGTTAAAGCATAACGATTCTCTCCGATAGTGTTCCCGTTAGGGGTGCGTGGGAGCCGTCGAAGAGCTTCACCAACCTCTTCAGTGCATACATAGAATATACTCGATATGATCCCCTTGTCACATCATGGGCTGCCAATGCGATTGCTACAGTGGCCTCTTCTCCGCCAACAATGCTATCTACTTCGACGTCAAGCTCTATGACGGCCTTTGCTTCTTTAAAATATATGGCTAATTTCATTAGGCTATTACTCTTATGTTTCCTACAGTCGGATCAGACAGGTTGCATACGTGATTCTATCGAGCTTATTGTTGTTGCGCTGTTTCTTTTTGTGCAATGGCATCTGCCTCCTTTGAGTATTTGGAGTTGGAAGCAATTTGGTAATTGCGCTGTCGCTCTCGCAACGGAGGAAGACCCTCGGGACCATCCGATGGTTTTCCTTTTGCCAAAAGCTTGCCGTCGTCATCTACAAGGACAAAGGTGTCAAAATCCTTGTTCGGTATCCAAACTAATTTGAAAGCGATTCTGGATTGGAATTGAATCTTTTGATGATTCAACAATTGACGAAGAAATTTGTGAGATGATCATCCTTAAAGTCAAAAAAGAAAGCGCAATTTTCGAATCACACTGAACTAAACTCACATGCGCCACATCTTGTGGGGGGTGTCTATTGCAACCCAGAGCACAAGTCGACCACGAGCCTCCGGGCCCGAGCTCTGGTAAACTTGCCACTCGAATTCCTTCGCCCAAGAAATTTCCTTTCGCAATACCATCAATTTCACCGTTGTTGGTCTTATCTTCTCCGAGCATAGCTGTCAGATCGACGTGATTGAAATCATTAAAGGCGTGGCCAGTGTACCCTCTTCCTGGAGCTACATTCGTCAAGTCTCGTAGTCCACCCGCCCACAACAATTTCCGACGGACTTCCTCCCATGATTGATTCAAATCATCGCCTAGCGCTAGTTCCTTGACTCGAGCTCGGATATTCATCATTCGTTCCACGGCTGTGCCTGGAAAATCTGGATCTACCGGGGATCTTTTGTTTCCATCGCTGGACATGTTTCTGGCGGTTGTCGAAGTAAAAGCGTTCGTTGCAGCTTCTTGCTTTCCTATGCCATTCACAGCAAAGGCGGAAACGTTGGAAGCCAACAGATTACGAGTTCCAAACGAAATAGTAGAGATGATAGGAATCGCGAGAGACAGACGCATCATGCTACATGTATGAGTGAGCAATTGCAATATACTTTAGTGCAGCAAAATGAGGTTGTGATACAAGGGGAGGTTCGTTCAGTTGGATCGTATCATCGTTGTCGCTGAGTCAGTGAGTCTTCAACAATGGTTCAAGTGTGCGACCGAAATATTTTTTCCTCGTTACGTTAAGAGCATGTTCGAAACAGATGGATTTAGGGAGATGGTGGTGGTAAATTACACCAGCTAGCCAGAACTAATCCAACTGTGCTGGGATTTTTCTATAAATTTGAAGTGGTGAGGTCCCCAAATAGCTCCTGATGGCAATGCATACCTTGTGTAGAACATTTTATTTAAGCCAGAACTAATCAATGATAATCTGGTATAGATTAATAAAGCCTAGTCCTCACGCTTACCTCCGACATTCACCTGGCGAACACATACAACTCGTTTTAGGAATCGGAGGAAATCAAGGTTGTTCTGAATTCGATGGTATGCTGACCAGCAACATATTTCTCTGCTGCGAGTTTTAGTTCGCTCGATGGATGCACACCTCCCAGCAGCAGTGTACCTTGTGTGACGATCAAGCCTTTGTACGGCAATAGTGTGGTGTTCACATATCGCGGGAGCTTGGTTGCTTTTATCATGCTTTCAAGAGTCTGCGCAATTCCCACCACTTGATACGCAGTAATGGTATGGGATTCGTCGTCCTTATGCAGAAGAATGGACCCATGCTCGGTATGTTCCACGACGGAAAACGTACCCACGACGGCGTATGAATTCCAATCCAATACTGGAGAAAAGTCGGGACCACCCTTGGTGGCAAGCGGAAACGCAGAATGAAATTCGTCCACAAAGGCTTTCAAAAGAGGACCACGTTGCTGCTTAGGAATGTTCCATAGAAAAGACCAAAGCACTGAAATTTCCGTCATGCTCAGTTTCACATGGTCTCGGGCATGCTGCAGTTTGGCAACGATCCCAGCAAGAGCTGGAGCCTGCTGAAGCCTGCTCTGTTGTAGGGCAGGCGCCGTCACCAGGAAATGATGTAGATGAACCACAATGGTCATGAAATGTTGCGCTTGTCCTGGCAAGAGCGTCGATTTGTCTTTAATAAGGGATGCTTTGTATTGTGGTTGGTTTTGGATTGCCTCCGTTTGACAAACTTTCTTGTGCGTTTTCCAATCTTTCCTTTGATGATCTCGACCACAATAGGCTACAAAATTGCAGCGGGAACACGTTCCAAACTCTCTGGGTTGTCGCTCGCATCTTTCACATTCCGGATAGGCACAGTGCTTCAATCCTTTTTTTTCCATGTCCTTGGTTAATTTTTGATGGGACATCTCCATACTACCATCGGGGAGAGATGAATCTCCTATCGTTGAGGGAACCCCCGCCACAGTTTGTTCGTGTTGCTGCAATGACTGGCGCAGACTATCCAATAGCCCTTCGTCGGGAATGTCGCCCAACAGTACCTCGCCATTTGCAAGCTCGAGGATGCAATTCTGAGCTTGAAAGTCCTTTCCAAATGCTACAGCTGTTTTCAACCAACCAATCGTATTGTGGGATGGATCTAGGACACCTGCTGCCAAATTGGTACAGGTGAGAAAATCTTTCGGCCCCAGACGTTCGGTATGCGGAACGGGAGACCCATAGGATGAGGCTCCCTTTCGCCACAACTCTTCGGGGCGGTACTTTGTGAGGGTGTCGTCGGCAAGCCGATGGTGAAAAATGGCAAGAGCATCCGTCGAGACTTGTTCCATTTCCGATGTCTTCGCCACATGCTCCTCTCCTGTCGTCTCAAAATCCTTGCAAATGGCGCTCATGGCCAGCGCCAATTCCACCAAGGCATGTGCTTTGGTCAAGGAGTTCTCGTCAAATCGTGGGATGTGGATGGATCCAAAGGACAGCGCTTCTTGTTGCAAATCATAGGCATGCAAGACGCGCCCTTCGGCATACGCTTGTCGAGCATCCAATAGTAGCTGGCGAAACGGAGGTGCCAAGTGCCGACGAAATTCTTTTTCCTCTTTGGATGGCTGTTGTTGTTGCGTTGTTGTTGTGGATTTCCCTTTGCCCTTGCCCTTCTTCTTGTTGTTTTTTCCAGGCATGGTGGTTGTTGTTGTCGTTGTTTGTCAATGAATGTTTTGAAAGGATTGTGAGCTTTTTGCCTGTGAGTCAGCTTGGCATGGTTGAGCAATACTGCAGTACATGCAGGTCTGCAGATTATTCTGGTTCTGAGTGATGTTGATTTATTATTGATTCAATTGGCATGGCACATCATGATGAGAGCACACAAAAATCTGCTGTCATTTATTTCCCTCTTTCGTGGTCGCTTCTCTTTCCCCTTCCGAATCTTCCCAGGACCGGATTGATTGACTGCTTTTAGGGTTAGCGCTATGGCCAAAAAAGGGAAAAATTTGGGTAAGGGGGGAGTGGAAATCTTGCTACCAGTAGTGTGTGTGCATTTTGAAGGGATTAAGCAAGCTACCAGACACACCCAAAGATGCACTTAACCATCTAGCTAATGTCCAAGAAGAGCCCTGCTGTCAGTTTTTGGATAACGGGTGAATTGTCAGCAATGTTTGTTGGAGCAATTGGAAGTGCACTGTGTTGTCAATTTACCCATCACAACACAATGTCCATTAGACATCCGCAGGTTACCCCAGCTTAAGAAAATCTTCACAAAGAACAATTTGACTTTTCTCCACGTCAACAACACGAAAGCACACAGACTGATTTCGCAACATGTTTGTGACTTGTTGCATGCATGTGTCGACACAGCAAGCCAAAACTTATGGACAGCCCCGTAGATTGATTTTTGAAGAAGCAGACATTGGCACAGTGTGTGTTTTGCACTGCCTTGTTTCACACAGTGTGGATGACATTTGAAATAAAAAAAATGCATGTTCGATTTTGAGACACTTTTGCTAGGTTCCCTAGATGAAGGGCTCCAAGATCATAATAACAGCACTAGAGAAATGCTCAGGTGCTGGTGCTTGTAGAGGACACTCAGATGGCTTTCACTTCATAATCAATCCATCTACTAGCTGGTAGTGCCAGTGCTTGCTGGGAAGGAGGTGTTGCCTGGGTTCAGCAGGAGCGTTAGTCATTTAACAAGGCAGTATTTAAAGGTGGACCCCCTAAATTAGGGGAGAGTCAAGGATTAGGGGAGAGTCTGAGACTCTCCCAAGTTTTAGAGGAGAGTCATTTAACATGAAAGAACTGTGACATTTTTTTACTTATGTTCGAAACTCTCCCCTAAATTAGGGGCGAGTTTTGAAACTCTCCCCTAAGTTAGAGTAGAGTTTAGAGTACATTTTGAAACTCTCCCCTAAACTTAGGGGAGAG
>ENA-ORBV01012266-ORBV01012266.1-microbial-mat-metagenome-genome-assembly--contig:-NODE-12266-length-13255-cov-4.766277_pt1 | contig 13255 bp, 3 predicted proteins | sample MGYA00237777_ERZ505514 | MGnify/ENA primary metagenome ERZ505514 (study PRJEB26160, sample SAMN06269048) | microbial mat metagenome | isolation source: Oligotrophic lake microbial mat | place...
GATTAGCTCTGGCGTACACAGCAATTACACGGGTGGACCTGCCTTCGGCTGCTACAACCCCGTGATTTCCGCAGATGGCCACTACGTCGTCTTCAAGGCCAACAACGGAGGGCCGACGGCGTCCTTGTATCGCAGCGATCTCCAGAGCACCTATCCCGAGCCCATCGCGATGAACGCCGCCACGCAAGGCTGGGCGCAGGTCAGCATGGATGGACGTTTCGTGGCCTACCAGGCAACGGACGGCGTCCGCGTCTGGGACTCCCACCGCGGGGAGGAACTTTGGTCGCTGGCGGAGGGACCTGCCAGGATGGCGATCCATCCGGAGGGCGACCTCGTCGCGACGGCGACGATTCGGAACTTCGGGTCGAATCCAGTAACGGGCGCGAAAGTAAGCGTCCTCATCGACGGTCGGCTCGGACCCGAGTTGCCTCTCGTGGAGTTGCCGGTCGGCATCGACGTGCCGATCGTCTTTCGGCCGGTTTTTCCGACGGCGGGGTGTGTGCTGGCAGGCAGGTTCGGCGGGCTGTTCGTGTTGTATCGCTCGGTCCGAGGGTTCAACAGAACCGATCTGGGTGACGCCGTCGCGAACGCTCGCGGCGGGCCACGCGCGAGAGCACCGTGGCCACCAAAAGCGGCTCATCCAGGGATGGCTGGGTGTTTTCGAGCAGGTCCGAAAACGCCGCCCAGGTCTCGGCCAGAGCTGATGCATGGGGATCTTCGGGCGATTCGACCCATGAATTCTTATTGTTTGCTTCGATAGCCGTATAGCAGTAGAGAAATCACCTTTGATCTCTCTCAAACTGGCTTCTTCTATTCGAAGCCCAAGCACTGACTCTAGTGAGCCAGCATCACTTTTTGCTTCTGCCCGTAACAAGCCTCGGAGGCGATGTAGAGCCCCTTCCGCCATACTCAGGTGTTTCGTTTCTCTGCACCATGAACACAAATTCCGCAAATGCTCAGCCAGACATTCTCGTGGGTCAAACTGCGTCAAGAATGACTTCTCCTGCGATTTGAAATTTAGCAAACAAAGCACTACTTCTCGCATGCAAGGAGAGAAACCTGTAGAATTATACTCATTCGACAATCTGACTCTTGCAGAGGCAGGCGTTAGTCTCGATTTATCGCGAGCGAACGAAAATCCCCAGCGCTTCAGCAAGAGATCGGCAGACTCCGAACCTGCGAGACACTCCAAATCATTCACTGACTGCAAACGCTCGACCAAAATGACAAGATCCTCGTGTGATGATTCCGCAGTCGCCATCACGGACAATGGCTGGATAAGACTCGTTCTCGCGACGCCAAGCATGCCTTGGCAACTTTGCATGTCATCCCGTGCAAAAGATCCAAGTGCGTTCGTAATAGCCTCGTGAAATCCCATCTCATCTCTGCTGATTTCTGTTTCTCCCAAAACTGTGTGGTTGCCACTCGCCTCAGCTTCCGTCAGCGTTGGGGCAAAGCTATCCCACTTCATCCCTAGGAGACGGCTTTCAAACCATTTTTCCCTCATCATGCGTCGTTCGTGGATTGACATCGCAGTGACATTCGACCATTCCATAGAGCTAATGTAGCTCTGCAGGGATGCTCTAAGGCCCAACGCTTCCATTACCTCAACTATCTGAATAGACGTTCCCACAGGGCTTGTCGTCAAAGCAGCAATAGAATCCAGCCTCTGAAGGTCATCCAAGCTTGGGTTCAGAACGCGACTTATTTCTTCGTCCTGTTTGACGACAACGGAACCATTACCGCTGTTGAGCAGGTCCGAAGCCTGCCTCTGGAGCGCTTGGTATGCGTCCTCCTCGTGGAGCTGCAAATAGGATTCAGTCAAAAGAGGTAAAAAATCCAACGCTCTCTGGCGGATCAAATGAGCTTCACATCCCCCGTCGGCGAAAAGCTTAAATCCACTGATGTCAGTTTTTGAGAAAAGTGCTGCTCGTGAACTACCGGTTGTGAAATCCTTAGCAAGCTTTTCGAATATGGCTCCACTACCTGCAAAAGCGCCCTCACAATAGAGCTCTGCGTAAAACAAAGCTGCGGCGTACCGCTGGACTCTAATATTCGCCTGGACAACCATATCGCCGCTCAGCTGCAACACTGTTCCGTAAGGGACTCCCTTCCAAGGAATTGGGTTTCCAAGCCCCACGTTAAACTCGTCAGAAGGCTTGTCATCTGGAGAGTCAGATTTGCTTTTGTGGCTCTTCGAACTTCGAGAATTTTTGCAGGACTTCTTGTCAGCCCCTGTTGACTGGCTTGGAACAGCATTAGAATTTCTTTTGTGATTTTCTGAGCTTATGAAACGGCACTGTGTAGCGCGACGCAACAAATCAAGGCAATCCAGTAACAAAGCTATCGCCCTCGGATCCTGCTTTGGAAGGTTCGCCTTCCTTAACATCATCTCAAAGCTAGAAGACAACTTGGTGTTGAAAATGGAATCAGCCGCGCCAATCCATGCATCGTTTAAAACGGCCCAGGTAGCAGATCTCTGTTGCGGCGACTCAACTTCGGCCGATGATCGATCTAGTAGGTCCAAGACAATTGCCGGGAAGAGAGCCGTGGCAAACGCAGGAGCTATTGAACTTATCATTTGGCATGCAAGAAAAAAATCCAATCCATTTTTCAGACCTTGCTCATCTTGGTGATTGCACTCTATGAGCGCCGGAACTAGAGCGCATATCCAATCCTCGTACGACTCTTTGAACTCAGATCGACAACGCCAAAGATTGATACTCCAACACCATGATGAACTGTCGTTGGGCGACTCTGCGACTAAACCGGCCTTGCGCCTAATAGCCTCGACCTGAAACTTGGAGAGCCGCGTCTTAGTGGCGTTTGCGGGCCTCTTTTTGCTAGCGAGCACAGGTAAGAGGCTTTCTTGGGCTTTGGCGTCAAGAAATTCCCAGCAGGAATATCCCTCCTTTGTGCCCATTAGTGCTATCAAGGTATCAATGGCGGCAATGGCTACAGTGGCATGCTGAGAGTGCAAATACTCAGTTAAGACTTGGATCGCTCCTGCTTGGACGGATCGAAGCAGACATTCTGATTTCACTGCCGTTTGAACCCAGTCAAGTTCCTTTGGAGTCTGTGTTTGTGGGGCATTACTGACCCATCTAAGGTCGAGCTCCCCCAAACATCGACTAGCTGCAGAACGCAAAACCCCCGGGCACGAAGCTCCGCAAACGAAGGAAAGCTCTTGTATAAGCTTTAAAGTTTCCTTTTCAGGTAGTCGTGTTTGCTCATCTGATCGCCGTTCGCAAAGTTTGTGCTCCAACTGTGCCAGTTCAGCTTTCAGCATCCACTGTGTCATATTCAAAGATGGGGCGTTTCCTCGTCCGTCATCCGTTTCGTTCGGATGCGACGAAGCCAGGGTTGACCCTGAAAGTGAATCCATCCAGGCGAAACGATTATTAAGCTCATCAAGTAAAGAAGTTATCGATGGCGACAGGCTATCACCCGTCTCGCCGCTAACTTGATTCTTTTGCAGAAATCGAACACACTCATTTTGTGCGCAAAATCGTGGATCTAAGGACTTCAAGGAAGTTTGCTCCTCTTCCGAAATAGAAAACGGTGGCATGCAGCCAACAAAAAACTCAATCGGTAGACCCAAAACGTCATTCTTGTCGAACATAAGGCAAAGGAGTTCATATGTACCAGTAATTGAATCTTCGATGCCATTTTTTGCGTCACCGTGGAATTCGCTTAGCGCTTTCTCGAGCCATTTATCGTCACCGGATCTGGAGAGCTTGGCCGGGGAGACACCTTCATCCCAACCCCACGTGCCGCCCCCGGAAACATCGCCAGCGTCGCAGTTAGTCGCTCTCACAAAGCCCAAGCTTCTGCGAACAAGATGTAGTCGTGATTTTGCTTTTCTTACGCAGAAAGCCAGAAGAGTTCTCTGATTTTCTTCATGCGTTTTCATCAACGAACCAACCAACCGACGAGAAACCTTAGAGAGCTCTGCTTTGAGGCTGGTAGATTCCTCCAAGCCGAAGCATTGGTCCATCACTTGCTTCAGTGCCGCCAAGGTCTTACCACGAATGCAGCCCAGTTTTGGGTTCAGTAGAATATCAACCAGAATTGTGACAGCAAAACCCAGCTGCGTTTGCTTGAAGTCTTTTCGCTGTATTTGCGAAAAAATCAAGTCGCAGAGAAGAGATACGGTTGACCACCTCTTCTCCATCTGGGCCGGCATCGTTGATTGCTCAAGCCACAATCGGGCGTATAATAAGCACTCCGTCAAACTTGTCCCAGCGGCGGATAAAATATCACCTTTTCCCTTCGTTTGTTGTTGGTCCACAATGGCTGAAATGGCTTCAGAGAATGACTCGCAGACGATTTGAGCTGGAAAATAAACAGATTTATCACTTCCGCTCAGTTCGACGATGCGGCGAACGACGAGAAATGGCTTGCGCGAGCGATTATTGCTGGTGTCATCAGTGCTGTTTGTACTATCAGGTTGAAAGATGAACTCATTTACCAACTCCATGACATTTTTCACGAGCTCACCGTCCGCGCTGTGAGCCATTGGAGCACAGATTGCTTGAATATCGTGCAATCTCCCTTGCAGTATTTTCTTCATGGCATCTTCGCCGTCGTCATTCCTCAAACAAATACAGAACTCCTGCATGTATGGATCTTCCAACAGCAACTTCCTATCGATGTTGGGTTGGGATCTGCAAGCTCTAAAAAGAATGTGTGGTGCAAGGAAAGCCCTGTGCTTTGCAATGAATTCATCTGTTGCCGCGTTCTTGAGGCTTGCCACATCTATCTGCGTTTTCATGAGTACATTGTCGGCCTCTTTTTTTTCGGGCTCTTTTTCTCTTCTCTGCAGGTACAATTGTGGCTGCTGGCCTGTCTCCAGGAGAAGGCGTAGTAGGCACGGCGAACTCAAAAGCAGAGGAATACCCGCAAAAGGTTCGCCGATTTCAATCCACTTCTTGAGCATACTTTCGCTCTCGTCGGCAAGAAAATTATTTACTTTTTTGTACCCAAGTAGATATGCCATCTTTTCGGTCGCGGCGAAGCAGGTTGCTTCCAACTCAGGCCGCCTGGCAGCAATCACAACGAGGTCGAACAACATATCTTCAGTAAAGTCGTTGCAACTCCCTCCGAGTATGGCCCTTACTTCAACAGCGCTGGACTCCATTGACATGAGCGCATCGTCCCACACTTGATTCTCACAGTCGATTTCGTCATTGCCCAAATCGAATTGCTCGTACCACTCTCGGTAAGCCTTTTGGTCTTCCTTATTGGAAGATAGGGCCACTGGTGGCAAGCGTTTCAGAACCACTCGAACAATTCTTTCTTTTGTGTCTTGGTAAAAGCTCAACGCTTTGCCTGTAGCCCGCGAGGCATGCTTTCGTATTACCGGGCTCAAGTCCTGAAGCGACGGCAACAGAAAGCTTTTGGGAAAGATTGATTCAATAGCCCTATCGAAGCCTGGATCGTTGGCTTCAAAAGCAGTAACGACTGCACGAAACTGGTCAAGCCTCAGGTACGACCGAACGCCGATGTCAGCATTTTTACCTTGGTCGTCGTCAGCCACTAGCATTCTGACAAGTTCATTCGATTCATCGATAGTTATTGGAGTACCTCGAAAATCACTTGCTGCCATGTGGACGAGATTTCCACACAGCTGGAAGCCGAAATTGTACAGAGAAGACGAGGGTGGGGCACTCGATCGAAGTAATTCAAGCACTTCACAAGCCATGATGATCGGCGATTGTTGTCGAAACGATTCATCTATTGGCGCTTGCGAGGATGAACGGTACCGCATTGCAGCGTCGTGAAAGAAAACTGACTCATCAGTGATCAGGCTCAAGCATTGGTGTGCGAGTGCAAGGTCAACCTCGCCTTTCGCACGGTCGCCTGTCGTTCGAAGCAAAGAGTCAACTACTGCCTCGCAACGTGAAACTGAGGGATCCAGCGACATCAAGACCGAGCCAACGATAGCCGCGCAAAACGAGTCTGGTTGGCAAGGGTACAGACTTTTCCTTTTTTTCCTAGGCGAAATGATTTCCGACCTTGGCGGCCGGCCTTTTCTTTTGTGTCCTTTTCCCTTCGTGGTCTTTCTTTTGTTGACGAATTCGTCGTCGTCGCTATCATCTAGCAGGTCGACTTCATTAGTCCTCCCAACGGAAACGTCGCTCTCAGAGGAAGCCTCTTGTTCATAGAACTTGTCATTGTCTTCGTCGTCCTCCCAAGAAGCCTCTTTCTCGTTTCCTTTTTTTGGCGTTTGACCGGAGAAGCTCATAAGTAAGGATTCGCACACGCCAACCAAGGAAGCGAAGCCCTTCGCCATATCTGACGGTATAATTTCCGATGAAGGAAACGAAGAAGACAACTCTGACATGTAGCGCGTTATCTGCAGAAGGTCTTGAAAAACTAAGCTGAATTCAATCTGATTGTCACATAAGTGAGATAAGCCGGTTTTCAGATTCTTCAATATCGTCACCAGATGGTCTTCCAGATGAGCCACCCCAAGAGGAATCGCGTCGTCGCTTGCAAAGATGCTAGCCCCGAGAGCCACTTTGCACCATAGAAATTGGAGAGATATTGGTGCTCCTTCAGATGAAATGGACGCATGATCCAAGTCAAAATCCTTGCCATTTTCTTCCACTACGAGGGCAGAGCTCAGGAGATTCTTCACTTGCGACAGCACCAGACCACGCAAGGGGGCAGATGCCGTCGTCGGTACATAGTCCATGTGCGGCGAGGCCGCAAACAATATTTGATCCCTTTCACACAGCTTTGACTTTTCAGCAAGAACAATATCTATCGCCACCAACTCAATCAAACGCGTTTGCATCAGCGAGGAAACACCGGGGTCAGGCAAGGGTGGTACCCAAAGTGTTTCGAAGAGAGTATATTTTTGACTGATATTGCTCACTGATGGACCGGTCATCTCAGTACAACAGAAACGGCTATGCAGGTCATTAGTGATAGAGGATCGCGTCCAGCAGAGATTTTGGCTTTCGATTGCGAAGGTCCTATCTATAGACGAGGCTCCGCCATGCACGAGAGCTGACAAGCAAGCAGTGACCGCCATAACAAGGTCTCGTTCAACAGTCGACGCTTCGGTTACGGCCATAGAATCTAGTACCCGCAGGCACAAACACACGAGCCGATAACGTCGTCCAATTATGCCTAGGCTTTGGTGGTCTAGCGATGCACCCTCTGAAGGAGAGGGCGGTGAATCATCCAACTGATCCCTCCCGTCATCCGAGAGGCCAAGTGAACGGAGAACGCACAGAATTAGCTCAAACATAGGCTTCGTGTGGTGCTTTGACGCTTTTGAATAAGCTGGCAAAGACCAAATCTGATTCTGCTTCCGAAACAAGAAGGTGGATTGTCTCAGTGACGGAGAGAAAGACGAACTTGCCGCAGGGTCAGTGCAGCATCGGTGCACCATTTCCGCCAGCAGAACCAATACCAACTCCCCACATGATCCTGTCTGTGCATTGGCCGTATGAGCTTGATATCGCAAGTCGGGTCGAAAGAGAATTGCCCAGACTCGTTTCCACGAAATTGATACGGCCGACACTTTACTAACGTCGTCCAGAAGGCCAACAAGAACCCCGTGTGCTTCCGTGAGCCGAATGAGGCAGAAAAGTGTCAGCATTTGGAGTTCTAGTTGATCGGCGGCTCCTCCGCAGGCTTCCAAGGCAGTCGATACAATATACACAGTAAGTGCAAAATCATCTGGAGAGCACCCGCTGATACACACAGCATCCTCCTCTGGCCCCTTTGGGGCCAAAAAGTAAGAGTGGCTCTGAGAGTTAGATGCCCAGCATCTGCCCGAAGGGAACGACTCGGCACAAGCTGCAACAAGCAGGAGAAGCGGCCCAACACGCTTGGCATCCAATTTGATGGTGCTTCCCCTTACACGTCGATCAAGGAGGAAATCCCAGAGTGTATTGCTGAATTGTTCCGTACTTTTGTCAAAACCAAATGGGACTACAGCTCCTGATATTGCTGCCGAATGAGAAACATGAATATCAATGGCCATTTGTACAGTAGAATTGCCATGAAGCAACTCCCCATTGGGTTCTGGAATATGATTCAGCAGGGGCGTGACAACAAGCCGAATCCATGGCGATTCCGCTAGTGCAGAGTTCGAGCAGGTGGGATATCGCTTTTCCCAAGGCGCATGCGATCCGAAATCACCATTTTCACTGATGTCTTTTGATGGTTGCCTGGCAGTTTGAGCCAAGAAATCATTTGGATCGCCCAGAAGCTTCCACTCTTCTTCCAGCAGGTATTGTCGTTGTGCGCAAGCAAGGAGTCGCGAGCATAACTCCAAATGACGTCGCAAACAAGCGTCCAGTGTGCTCCAAAAAGCACGCTTCTTCACGGTTGTCAACAGATTGACTCTAGGCAATGAAGGCACCACCAGTGCTAGGATGGCGTCAAGCTGCTTTTGATCCAGGGATGCTCTCCCAACAGCCCCCAAATCTCCCGTGCGAAGCCCCCTCAATTTTCCAGCTTCCTGGCACACGTTCAAGTGTGCAATAAAATATCCGTGAAAGGCATGCTTTGTCACGTTGTTCGCATTTGGATAAGCTTGCATGGCAAATCGTAGAATGACGTGGCCGTATCGTGTTAGCGGCATGATGGCTTGATGGGGATGCGGCCGAAGCAGGGCAGTCAGGCCGGCAAAAAGGAACGACGGCTCGCGTAGATTGGTGTTGCTGGCTTCCAGGTGATGCCGGCACCATTTACCCACCAATAGACAACAATGAGAAACCAGCAGGTACAAACCAATGCCCAATTCACAGCAGGATTCAAGGAGAGCTCCGAATATCCGAGCACCGGCCACTTCATGATCTCTTTCTTTCAGCAGACAGCGATCAGCGATATTCATAATTGTCACAATATCTTTTTGTCTCAGGTATGCAACATAATCGACTCGTTCACACACAAGAACTAATGTGCTTAACAAGTCATGCTCTGCCAGATCTTTTGCCGTCTCATTGCCCAGCATTTCGAGACAGAAATCCACAACCATTCTGATGCATTTTTCAGGTAATGTGCAGGCGCTGTCCAGTTGCATTTGATTTCTGTCGGCAGACTTGTCACTGAAATGAAGCAAACGAAGAGGAAGCTTGATATCATCGACGTTTAATTTGAATCTTTTGTCGTCTACCAAATGCCTTGCTGACTGGAAGACGCTGGAAATAATTGGTTTCCAAACCATTGAGGCAGCGCGTCGCTTGGCTTGGGCAAGGGAGCACCCCCTCTCTAAAGCCCCAGCAATCACTCGTTCTGTGATCCTGGTTCGATTTCTTTCCTTGGAAAGGAGTTCCAGCAGTCGTGCTCCCATGAGGCGTCGTTTTGTGACCTTGACCTGTCCACCGGCAAGCTCGCGATACAGGTCGGTGATCTCTTGGTAGACTTTGCCTGCCTCCTCCATGTTTTTGAAGTTTTTGGACATTTTGAAAGATTTCAATGCAAAAATGCAATCAAAAGTTTTATGAAATTGAAGGGAGTTTTTGAGCTGCCTTCCAGCATAATGCAGAAGGTTTATAATTAGTCGTGTTCAGCTCTTCTAGTAGTAGCTTGTAGCTAGCTGCTAGCTAGTTATGACGGAAGAGAGTGAATAAATCAACGATCAATCTGCTGCAAGTATCGATATTTACTAGCTAGCTAGTAGTCTACTAGCGTGATCTATCGAGGGGAAACCGAAATCTTTCATTAATTTGATTTGTGTTGAGTTTGTGGTTGGTTTGGTTAGGGTGTGGGTCTAAACGTTTGAGCCCTTGGACGCACACATGTAGTACTCCTCTATTGGATTTGGTGACTTTAGCCCATCCCCCCTCCTACCTACCAGTACACTACTACAGTACGACCACTGGAGCTACTAGAGGAGTGATTGGGATAGGCACAATTTGTCTTCCGCCCGCTCAGAACATGTAATCCTATCATGCCGAAAGAAATGCTATGAAGATCCATCCTACTTGAAAAAGTGGAACAAACTAAGAAATTGAGATTTGACCAGTGAGACCCACGATGGATAAGAGAATGTATGGCCTATGCCTCAAAATAAATTTTGCTACTAGGGAATATGGAAACTCAAAGTAGAGAATTTTGTAGGCGTGGAGCAAACGCTCTGGAAAAGAATGTTCCAGCCATCTTTCCAAGGTTCGACATCTCCTGAACTGGAGGAAGCCCAACAGAAAAATCCAGCTGGCTGAGGCGCGTCAACAATCACCGCTGTCTTGTGGTACAATCTGCCTCAGCCATTTATTAAACCGTCTTGTTTCTGTCACAACGGAAACATGTTTATCGGATAAGCTTGCGACCGTAAAGTTATGAGAGTTAGTCACTTTATCGCCTATTTTTCTCCTCCTTTGATGTCTTTTGTTGTTGCATGTGTCGTTGATTCATGTATCCATTGACTGCAAAGGTAATTCCCCATAAACCACACATATAAACACTTCGTTGACCAAGGCCAGAATACAATTTCCTCCACCCTTCTGTTTTCATGACTGTAACAACACAATCCAATGCCGATGTGTACGGCGTTGCCGTCGATGCAGCTTGGGTCATCATGCGTGTTTTGACCACATCAATTGGTTGTGTGACAATACCTCCCATAAAGGCACTTCCAGTGCCAATGATGAGATTTTCCAGTGCCGTTAGTTCCGTTGTGGACATTTCGTTATTGTTGCGATTGTTGTTGCGTCTCGCTGTCAAGATTCGTTGCTTCATAAAATCCATGGTCGTAAAGGTCGTAATCACAAAGGGTACATTACGTGATACGGTGGGTCTCCAAGCACTGTAAAATCCCAAGACGCCTTCTGTTTGAAAGATGGTTGCTACAGCTTGTCGGAAGCTAGAATACACTCCAGTTACCAATCGTTGTTTGATAACTTCTTGAGGGACACTGACCAAACAGGATCCTGCAGCTCCTAGAGCCGATGCCACGACAGGTCCATAATGGGGTTTGGCAATTCCGAATATACCAAATTGAATTGCTCCTTGAAAGAGGGCAAAGGAGCTCGTAGTTAGACAACCACGGAATAAAGCATTTGCACCCACATCGGCCAACGTCCGTCCATCACGGGTTTGTGCAAGTGTTCGAAGGGCGTCAATGGGATACAAGACAGCTTGTGCCAAGGCCCGACTACAACCACCCGACAGTCCCTTCTGAGCCACAACGGGAAGAGTGATGAACGACTTTGGCCGCGGTTGTCTTTTCAAGGGTACAGCAAGGCTAGAAGCAGAAGCACCAGGAAGAAAATCGCTGCCACAAATAAGCACAGCGACTACTACGATCCAGCAAAGAACATTTCGGCTCGATTGGCGACAAGTGGTCACATTCTTTGCAGGTCCCATCATTGTCAAGTTGCTGACGACTTTGTCTGGTTTTACGAGCAGACTTGTAAAGGTGTGCGGGCTTTCAACTAGCTATTAGGTACTAGCTAGTACTACACTGTAGCTCAAGCTAGCTAGATATCTAACTGAAAGGACCGCCATCTGCAGCACGACAAGTGCTTCGAACTCAACCAGTTCCTGCAATGGGAACATTAAGTTAGTGACGTCATTTAGGTCTCACACTAGACCACAACGATTGATTGTGGCATCGTGCGCAAAGCACTGAGATTTCTGTAGCCACTGAATGTGTAGCAGTGAGATGCAGTAGATCATTGGAGCCAATGAATGTGTCATGCTGGAGTAGAGTGCTACCTACAATTGGAGCTCTAGCTAGCAAGTAGTGATGTAGCACTTAGCTTACCCCAAACACCATTGCATGGGCTTATGAAGTGTTTTGAGATGTTGTCACTGTTGGAAGATGTGTGCATCTGCAACAATGGAATCTTTGAAGTTCCCACTTCAAGATCCACTACAACAAGTAGCAAGTACCATAATTTCTAATAAACTAATCTGTAACTACAACAGGATAGCTCTCTTGCATCTTCATCCAACATTTATTAGAAATTATCCGACGAGAAGCACGTCGTTAAAGAACCGGAGATCGGTAGCAACGTGTTATGGAAAGAAACTCGTGTTGTCGAAACAAGCTCGCGAGATCAATTCAAAGATTGATTATGTGAGGAGGATTGAAGCAGTGTGGGTTGCTGTACGAGGGATTGTTGCCGGAGAGACGATTCAAAGTCTTGAGAGCAAGCCTTGAGAGCAAGCCTGTTGATAGGATTGACGGGAGGAAGATGAGTGCGTCGATTAGATTAACGAGTTAACAAAGAAGAGTTGTCGATGGGACGAGACGTTGAAGAAGAAGAACTACACAAGAAGGATGTTGATAGGATCGACAACCATGCGAGACTGGCTTGAGCTTGGAAGCTCGTCGTGAACCAAAGAAAGAAGACGTCAATTGGATTGACGAACTGTTGCTGGGACGACAGAAGCAACTGAAGCAGGTGGAAGCTTGGAGCTCCCGGTAAAGAGGTGAAAGCAGGGCAATTTCACTCGTGTTTTGTCATGAGTGAAGGATGCCAGCCCACTCCTAACAACACCCGTTGTTAACATTGGTCTTGCCTGGCTTGTGCTCAGGCAGTATTCCTTTTGGCGCAGGATTGTATGACTTTTTGCACTGGTCGTATTTTTGGATCTTTCTCTCCCACACGCTCTCATACGTAGGCTTGGCACAAGGCCTACGCACAGCGTGGAGATTCTATTCGATCCCATCTTTGTTGTTGATTATTTTCTGTTCATCCAGCTCTTTTGGCAATAGCTGTAAGACCTCATACTGTAGTTTACATTTATGTACCGATTATCATCGCTATTTGTAGACTTCCTCCACCATGTTGATCTAGACATTGGAGCCGATGGCCACCTCTCTAGACTACATGCTGGCTCAGTTTCAGAAGAGAAGAAAGTTAACGAGTGGTTGGAGCTAGGAGCTCACCACAGCAAAGAAGACAATAAGCTAAAGAGCAAGTTAAAAGCACAGGAGTGCAGTGAGAGAATGAGTCCAAATGTGAGCAGTCACACCAGCTTTAATAGCAGGAGAAGTGCTGGAAACAGCAGGAGTGATGAGGGGTCAAATTACAGGAGTGACAGGGCCAATTCACACAACAAGTTCCATGGAATCAAGTTTGTATTTGGAAGGCCAGATCAAGTACCAATCTACCTTCAGTCTATGTAGAAATTGGGTGACTATGCTGGTACCAAAATGAACAACAACATGTACAAGTTGGTAAAGAAGAAGGTGGAGGCCACGCTCCCAAAACCCAAGGCTCCAGGCAAGGATCCTGCCAAGCATGTGGTGGATGAGCACAGGGAACTCATGAAGAGGAAG
>ENA-ORBV01012270-ORBV01012270.1-microbial-mat-metagenome-genome-assembly--contig:-NODE-12270-length-13253-cov-5.527171_pt1 | contig 13253 bp, 14 predicted proteins | sample MGYA00237777_ERZ505514 | MGnify/ENA primary metagenome ERZ505514 (study PRJEB26160, sample SAMN06269048) | microbial mat metagenome | isolation source: Oligotrophic lake microbial mat | place...
TCAGCACGTTGGGGCTGGCAGCCGCCGGGCTGATGGCGGTCGTCAGCGTCGGATGGAGTGCGCTCTCGCTCGCGTTCGGCGACAAGCTCGTGCTGGCACTCGCAAGCGCCAAGGACATCACCCAGGCCGAGGTGCCGCAACTCTACAATGTGGTCGAGGAGATCTCGATCGCTTCAGGCGTGCCGATGCCCAGGGTCATGGTGCTCGAGACCGATGCGCTCAATGCCTTCGCCACGGGCAACAAGGTGGGTCACGGCACAATCGTGGTGACGCGCGGCCTGCTCAACACGCTCAGTCGCGATGAGCTGCAGGGCGTGGCGGCGCATGAGATGGCCCATCTCGCCAACCTCGACACGCGCTACATGGTGGTGGTCGGCGTCACCGTCGGCCTGATCGCGCTGGTTTGCGACATGCTTTTGCGCACCATAGCCTGGGGCGGTTCGGGCCGCAGCACCAACGACAAGAAGGGCAGCTCGGGCGGCGGCTTGCTGATCATCCTGCTGATCGTGGTCGCGATCTTCGCGCCGCTCGCCGCCAAGGCGGTTCAGATGGCGGTGTCGCGCCAGCGCGAGTATCTTGCCGATGCGACGTCGGTGCAGTTCACGCGCAATCCCAACGGGCTCATCTCAGCCCTCGGCAAACTTGCCGAGAAAGCCGCCCCCTTTCCCGGAGTGAGTCGTGCCACGCAGCATCTCTTCATCGTCAATCCCGTGCAGACCTTCACCAGCAAGACGCCAGCGCTTCTGGCCACGCACCCCGACATCGAGGATCGCATCGCTCGCCTGCGCAATCTGGGCAGCTAGCGCGGGCCTTGCCATCGCCTTCGACCTGCAGGGCCATCGCGGTGCCCGCGGCCTCGCACCGGAGAACACGCTGGCGGGCTTCAAGGTGGCCCTCGATCTCGGCGTCAGCACGCTCGAGACCGACCTCGCGATAACCAAGGACGATCAGGTCGTGATCAGTCACGATCCGCTCCTCAATCCAGACCTGACGCGCGGCCCGGACGGGCAGTGGCTGGCCGCCGCGAGGCCCGTGATCCGCTCCCTTACGTTGGCCGACCTCGCGCGCTACGACATCGGGCGACTCAATCCGGCGAGCAAGTACGGGCAGCAATGGCCCGAGCAGAAGCCGGTCGACGGCCAGCGTTTTCCGACACTCGCCGAGTTCTTCTCGATGGCCGGCCCCAGCGTGCGCTTCAACATCGAGATCAAGACCGATCCCAACAAGCCTGACCTCACGATCGATCCCACGCAGTACGCAGCGCTCGCCGTCGATGCCCTCCGCAAGGGCAAGGCCACGGAGCGCAGTACGATCCAGTCGTTCGACTGGCGCGGCCTTCTGGAGGTGAAAAAGCTGGCACCCGAGATCGCCACCGGCTGTCTCACCATCGAGAGCAACAACTTCGACACGGTACAGCGCGCGAACGGCCGGCCGTCGCCCTGGCTGGGCGGCCTCGACCTCGCGGCGCACGGTGGATCGCTGCCGCGCCTGGCCAAGGCCGCCGGCTGTGCCACATGGTCGCCTTTCTGGCGCAATGTCGACGCAGGCAACGTGAAGGAAGCCCAGGCGCTCGGCCTGAAGGTGGTGCCCTGGACCGTGAACGTGCCGGCCGAGATGGCCCGGCTGATCGACCTGGGCGTCGACGGCCTGATCACCGACTATCCGGACCGGGCGCTGCCCGTTCTTGCCGCCAAGGGCCTGAAGGTCCGCTAGGCGGTTGACTCTTCCCATCGTGTGTTCTGTATACAGAACCCATGCGCCCGTTTGCCCCCGAACCCGACCTCTCCGAACGTATCCACGACGCCGTTCTCAACGCCATCTGTTCCGGCGAGCTGAGATCGGGCGCCCGCATCACCCAGGAGGAGCTGGCGCAGCAGTTCGGCGTGTCCCGCCAGCCGGTCTTGCAGGCGATGATGCTGCTCCGTCGCGAGGGCTTCCTGATTGACGCCGGCCGCAAGGGCGTGTGCGTGGCCCCGCTCGACGTCGAGCAGGCCAACAATCTCTATTACGTGCGCGCGGCCCTCGACGGGGCGGCGGCACGGCTGGCCGCCACGCGCTACACGCCGGCACTCGCCCATCGCGGTCGCCTGCTGATCGATGTCGGCCGCCGCGCCGTGGCGAGCGGCAACATCCCCTTCGTGATCGAAGCCGATATCGACTTCCACTTGTTCGTCTACGAGGCCTCCGGCAATCCGCTGATCGCCGAGACGGCGCAGCCGCACTGGCAGCACATGCGCCGCGTCATGGCGGCGGTGCTGAGCGAGGACGATCTGCGAGTGAGTGTCTGGGACGAGCACGAAGCGATCCTGCGCGCCTTCGAGGCCGGGCAGGTCACTGAAGGCGAGGCGCTCTGCCGCAAGCACACCGAACAGATGGCCGGCATTCTCACCGGGCGTCTGAAGGACGTGATTTCGCGCGCGGCGTAAGCCCGACCCTACAAGTACGAAGCAAAGGAGGAACCGCCATGAAGCTCACCCCGGAGCAACTGAAGCAGTTCGACGACGACGGCTATCTCTTCTTCCCGAACTATTTCTCCCCGGAAGAAACGGCGATCCTGAAGTCGGAGATCCCCGGGGTCTTTGCCCAGCGTCGCGAGGAGAACGTGCGCGAGAAGACCGGCGATGTGGTCCGCACCGCCTTCGCCGTGCACACCTATCACCCGGTGTTCGAGGCGCTGGTGCACAGCCCGCGCTTCGTTGAGCCAGCCGAGCAGCTGCTCAAGGACAGGACCTACATCCACCAGTTCAAGATCAACGGAAAGGCCGCCTTCGACGGCGACGTCTGGCAGTGGCACCAGGATTACGGCACCTGGAAAGCCGATGACGGCATGCCTGAGGCGCGAGCCATGAACCTCGCGGTGTTCGTCGACGAGGTGAACGAATTCAACGGGCCTCTGTATTTCATCCCGAAGAGCCACAAGAAGGGCGCGATCGAGGCCAAGCACGACCTCACCACGACGTCGTACCCGCTGTGGGTGATCGACAACGACGTTATCGCCAAGCTGGTGAAGCAGGGCGGCATCGTGGCCCCCAAGGGCCCTGCGGGCTCCGCGATCTTTTTCCATGGCACCCTGGTGCACGGCAGCCCGCCCAACATGTCGCCGTGGGACCGCCAGATCATCTATGTGACCTACAATTCCGTGCAGAACGCCATCACCCGCTACAAGCGCCCAGCCCATATCGCCCATCGCGATTTCACGCCGCTTGACGCCTGGGAAGACGATTGCGTGACGCGTGCCTCACACCGTAAGGCCGCGGCGGAATAGCCAAGAAACTCCGGAGGAAACAATGAGTCTCCATCGCATGCTCATGGCCCGCGCGGCCGAAGCCAAGCCGCTGCGCATCGGCGTGATCGGCGCCGGCAAGTTCGGCTCGATGTACCTGTCGCAGATTCCGACGACACCGGGCATCCACCTGCTGGGCATCGCCGACCTCTCGCCGCCCCGCGCGCGCGAGAACCTGGCGCGGCTGGGCTGGAAGCCCGAGGTCACGGGAGCAACCTCCTTCGCCGAGGCTCGCAAGCACGGCAGCACCTACCTCACCGAGGACTGGCGCGCCCTGGTCAACCATCCCGAGATCGACATCATCGTGGAATCGACCGGTGATCCGATCGCCGCCGTCGAGCATGCGCTGGAGGCTTTCAAGCACGGCAAGAGCGTGGTGATGGTGACGGTCGAGGCCGACGCCTTCTGCGGTCCCCTGCTGGCCAAGCGCGCCGCGCAAGCCGGCGTGATTTATAGCCTCGCCTATGGCGACCAGCCGGCGCTGATTTGCGAGCTGGTCGACTGGGCGCGCACCTCGGGCTTCGAGGTGACGGCGGCCGGCCGCGGCCACAAATGGCTGCCGCACTTTGCGCAGTCGACGCCCGAGACGGTATGGAAATACTGGGGCCTGAACGAAGAGCAAGCCAAGCGCGGGGGCTTGAATCCCAAGATGTTCAATTCCTTCCTCGACGGTTCCAAGCCCGCCATCGAGAGCACCGCTGTCGCCAACGCCACCGGCCTCACGCCGGCGCCGGATGGCCTCGCCTTCCCGCCCTGCTCGGTCGAGGACCTGCCGTTCGTGATGCGGCCGATCTCCGAGGGTGGCCAGCTCCATCATAAAGGCCAGGTCGAGGTCGCCTCCTCGCTGGAGCGCGACGGCCGCGCCATTCCCTACGAGATCCGCAAGGGCGTGTGGGTCGTGTTCGAGGCCGCCACCGACTACCAGAAGAACTGCTTCGAAGAGTACATGCTCTGCACCGATCCCTCGGGCCGCTACTCCGTCATGTACAAGCGCTGGCACCTGATCGGCCTGGAGGTCGGCATGTCGGTGGCCTCGATCGGCCTGCGCAAGGAGCCGACCGGCTGCCCGATCGGCTTCCATGCCGACGTGATCGCCACCGCCAAGCGCGACCTCAAGCCCGGCGAGATGCTGGACGGCGAGGGCGGCTACACCGTCTACGGCAAGCTGTTCCCGGCCGGGAAGTCGACGGGTCTCGGCAGCCTCCCCCTCGGCCTCGCCCACAATGTGAAGCTGCTGAAGCCGATCAAGGCCGGCCAGTCGCTCACCTACGCCGACGTGGCGATGGACGAGACGCTGACGGCCGTGAAGATCCGCCGCGAAATGGAACGGGATTTCGCGCCGGCTGCGGCCAGGATCGCTGCCCAGTAGGTTTTCCGGCGACGAGTGCCCTGAGTTCGTTTGACGTCACCAAATGTTCATGTGAAAGTCATATGAACGAAAACAAAGGTCTCTACTGTTCATTCGAACAATGCAGACCGAACGGGACAGGAAACGGGCACAGGATCCGGCAATGCTGGCGGAAGATCGCGCGCGCGCCATCGTGGAGCTCGTCCGCACGGACGGATTCCAGGCCATCGACACGCTGGCGCTCCAGTTCGGAGTGACGCCGCAGACGATCCGCCGTGACGTGAACCTGCTGTGCGACCGTGGCCTGCTGCGCCGGCGCCATGGCGGGGTCGAGCTGCCGCCCGAAGGCGAGAACCTCGCCTACCCGGCCCGCCAGGTCCTGAACATCGACGCCAAGCGCCGCATCGCGCAGCTCGTGGCGCGCGAGGTGCCCGAAGGGGCCTCGCTCTTCTGCGGCATCGGCACCACGCCCGAGCAATGTGCGCTGGCGCTTGCCGACCATTCAGGCCTGCGCGTGATGACCAATAATCTCAACGCCGCGCTGGCCCTCAGCCGTAACGCCTCGTGCGAGATCACCGTGGCGGGCGGGCGTTTGCGCAATCTCGACCGCGACGTGGTCGCAGGCGATGCGCACGGCTTCTTCAGCCGGTTCGCCGTCGACATCGGCATCTACGGCGTCGGCGGCGTGTCCGACGACGGCACGCTGCTCGATTTCAGCACCGACGAAGTGACCATGCGTAGCGAACTGGCGCAGCATTGCCGGCAGCGCTTCCTCGTCCTCGATCATTCCAAGTTCGGTCGCGGTGCCACCGTGCGCGGCGGCCATGTCGCCGAGGCGAGCATCGTCTTCACCGATCGCCCGGTTCCCGCCGCCATCGCCCAGCTGCTGCACGATGCCAGAGTGCGTCTCGTGTTCTGGTCCGACGACGTTGCCAACGCTTCAACAAGTCAAACAAGGAGGGGCTGATCCCATGTTGAAACATCTCGCCTTTGCCGCAGTACTCAGCATCGCCGCATTGGGCACCGTGACGGATGCCGCCGCCCAGCAGCGGGCCATCTGCTACAACTGCCCGCCGGAATGGGCCGACTGGGGCTCGCAGCTCAAGGCCATCCAGGCCAAGCTCGGCATCCAGGTACCGCCCGACAACAAGAACTCGGGCCAGGCCATCGCCGCGCTGATCGCCGAAAAGGCCAACCCGGTAGCCGACGTCACCTATCTCGGCGGCATCGCCGCCGACCCAGCCAAGGATGCCGGCGTGCTGACGCCGTACAAGCCGAAGAACTGGGAGAAAATCCCGGCCGACCTCAAGGATCCCGACGGCAACTGGTTCACGATCCACTCCGGCACCTTAGGCCTGTTCGTGAACAAGGCTGCGCTCGGCAACAAGCCGGTGCCGCAGAGCTGGGCCGACCTCTTGAAACCCGAATACAAGGGTCTCGTCGGCTATCTCGACCCGACCTCCGCGGCCGTCGGCCAGCTGGGCGTCATGGCGATCAACCTCGCGCTCGGCGGCACCTACGACAATCTCGATCCGGCGATCAAGTACTTCAAGGAGCTGGCCAAGAACCAGCCGATCGTGCCGAAGCAGACGTCCTACGCCCGCGTCATCTCCGGCGAGATCCCGATCCTGCTCGACTACGACTTCAACGCCTATCGCGGCCAGTACAAGGACAATGCACCGGTGCAATTCGTCATCCCGAAGGAAGGCACGCTGGTGTTCCCCTACGTGATGGGCCTGGTGAACAAGGGTCCCAACCCGGACAACGGCAAGAAGGTGCTCGATTTCGTGCTGTCGGACGAGAGCCAGGCGATGTGGGGCAACGCCTATCTGCGCCCGGTGTTCGCCGACAGACTGTCGGCCGAAGCCAAAGCCAAGTTCCTGCCCGATGCCGAGTATGCCCGCGCCAAGGCAGTGGACCTGACGAGCCTGGCGAAGGCGCAGGCCCAGATCGTCGAGCGTTACCGCAAGGAAGTGAACTGACCGACACTTCGACATCGAAGGCGCGGCGGGACGGTCACTCGGCCGTCCCGCCGATGCGCGTCTGAGGAATTGCCCCGCATGCGGCCCGAAACCCGCCGATTAGTCCTCCTGTTGCTTCCGGCTGGCGTGTTCTTCGCGGCCTTCTTCCTGCTGCCAATGGCGCAGCTTTTCTTCATCGGCGGCAGCGGCAAGACCGGCTGGGCCGCCTACGCCGCCATCCTCACCGATCTCAACTACTTCAACAGCCTCGTCTCCACGCTGGGCGTCGCTGCCGCCACGACGATCGTGACGCTGGTCATCAGCGGCATTTCTGGTGTCTTCCTGCAGCGTCACAGGTTTCCCGGAAACGCCGCGCTGGTGGCGATGCTGACTTTCCCGCTCGCGTTCCCCGGCGTGGTGATCGGCTTCATGGTGATCATGCTGGCCGGCCGCCAGGGGCTGATCGGCCAGGTCAGCCAGGCCATCACCGGCGACAAGGTGGTGTTCGCCTATTCGATGGCCGGCCTGTTCATGGGCTACGTCTATTTCTCGGTGCCGCGCACCATCCTCACCGTGATGGCGGCGGCCGAAAAGCTCGACCCCAAGCTGGAAGAGGCCGCCCGCTCGCTCGGCGCCTCGCCCTGGCGAGTCGCCTTGGATGTGATCATTCCCGGCCTGAAGCCGGCCTTCATCTCGGCCGGTGCGATCTGCTTCGCCACTGCCGTCGGCGCCTTCGGCACGGCGTTCACCCTGGCCACCCGCATCAACGTGCTGCCGATGGTGATCTATACCGAATTCACCCTATCGGCCAACATCGCCATGGCGGCGGCACTGAGCTTCGTGCTGGGCGCCGTCACCTGGGCGGTATTGGCGATCGCACGCACGGCCGCCGGATCCACTGTCGCGGCCGCAGGATGATGCCGTGAAGAACAAATGGCTCTTCGCCCTGCAGCTCGGCTTTACCCTGCTGGTCTGCGCCTTCCTGATCGTGCCGGTGATCCTCTCGATCCTCGCCGGCCTGACCGTGAACTACCTGGTCGGACTGGAAAGCGGCCTGACCTTGCGCTGGGTCATCGAGGTGTGGAACGGCTATCGCGACACCATCTTCCTCTCTATTGGCATCTCGCTCGCCTGCCTCGCCGTTACACTCGTCATCGGCATTCCCGCCGCTTACGTGCTGGCCAAGCGCCAGAACGCGTTCACACGCGCGATCGAGGAGCTTCTGGTGATGCCGGTGGCGGTCCCAGGCCTCGCGACCGCGCTGGCCCTGATCGTCACCTACGGCGGCCTGCCGGGCTTCCGCACTTCGTGGCTCTTCATCCTCGTGGGCCACGTGCTCTTCACGCTGCCCTTCATGGTGCGCAGCGTGCTCGCCGTGCTGAGCGCCATCGATCTCAAGACGCTGGAGGAAGGGGCCGCCTCGCTGGGTGCCGGCTTCTGGCCGCGCTTCCGCGACATCGTTCTGCCCAATTGCCGGACCGGCATCCTCGCCGGCTCGCTGATGGTGGTGACGCTCTCGATGGGCGAATTCAACATGACCTGGCTGCTCCACACGCCGTTCACCAAGACGCTTCCGGTTGGTCTTGCCGACGCCTATGCGTCGCTGCGTCTGGAGATCGGCAGCGCCTACACCCTGGTGTTTTTCCTGATGATCATGCCGCTATTGCTGGCGTTGCAGGCCTTTGCCAAGCCGCGTCCGAAGAAGTTCGTGGCGGAGGAAACGGAATGATGACCGAAACCAGCAAGCCACTCGCGATCGCGCTCGAGAACTGCGCCAAGACCTTCCCCGACGGCACCAGAGCGCTCGAGCCGCTCGACTTCGCTATCGAGGCCGGCGAGACCGTCGTGTTCCTCGGGCCCTCCGGCTGCGGCAAGACCACGACCTTGCGCATCATCGCCGGACTGGAGGAGCCCGATGCGGGCGGCCGGGTCCTGTTCGACGGCGAGGACGTCACGCACCTGCCCATCGAGCAGCGCAACGTCGGCATGGTGTTCCAGTCCTATGCGCTGTTCCCCAACATGACGGTGGCCGGGAACGTCGGCTACGGGCTCAGGATACGCAAGACGCCCGACGCGCAGGTCAAGGCGCGCGTGGCCGAGATGCTGGCCATGATGCAGATCACGAAGCTGGCCGACCGTCGCGTCGACCAGCTCTCGGGTGGGCAGCGCCAGCGTGTGGCCCTGGCCCGCGCCATCGCCGTGCGGCCACGCGCGCTCCTGCTGGACGAGCCGCTGACGGCACTGGACGCCAAACTGCGCGATACTCTGAGGCTGGAAATCGACTCGCTGCTCAGGTCGCTCGGCATCACGGCGATCTACGTGACGCACGACCAGGCCGAAGCAATGGCGCTCGGTGACCGCATCGTGGTCATGGAGCATGGACGCGTCGCCCAGATCGGGAAACCACGCGAAATCTACCAGCGCCCGGCCACGCGTTTCGTCGCCGAGTTCATCGGCACGATGAATCGCCTGACCGGCGCCACGAAAAACGGCGTGTTCAGCTGTCGCGCCGGCGATCTCGCCTGGAACGAAGCCCCGGATCACGCGACCGAGCTCCTGTTCCGACCCGAAGATATCCGCATCGCCGAGAGCCACGAGCCTTCTCGCCTGCAAGGCAAGGTGGCAGCCGCCTTCTTCCTGGGCGACCGTACGCGCCTGTTCGTCGAGGTGGGCGAGGCGCGGCCGCTGGTGATCGAGAGCACGGCGCGACGCGATTTCAGCCACGGCGAAACGGTGGGCCTGGCCATCGATCCGCGCGGACTACTCGTACTGTGAGGACCCTGCCATGCTGATCGCACAGATCACGGATACCCATATCAAACTGCCGGGAAAGCTCGCCTACAAGAAGGTCGACACGGCGGCCATGCTGGAGCGCTGCGTGCAGGAGCTGCTGGCGCTCGAGCCGCAACCCGATCTCGTTCTCCTGACCGGCGATCTGGTCGACCTCGGCCGGCCCGAGGAATACGAGCACCTCAAATCGATCCTGGCGCCGATCAGGCAGCGCATCATCGTCATCCCCGGCAACCATGACGATCGCGACGCGATGCGCGACGCCTTTCGCGACGGCGGCTACCTGCCGGCCACGGCCAAGTTCCTGCAGTTCGCCATCGACGGCGAGTATCCCTTGCGCATCGTCGGACTGGACACGCTGATCCCGGGACAAGGTGGCGGCGAACTCTGCCCGGAAAGGCTCGATTGGCTCGATCGAACGTTGGCAGAGAAGCCCGACGCACCGACCCTGGTGCTGATGCACCATCCGCCGTTCGTGACGGGCATCGGTCACATGGACAAGATCGGCCTCAAGGGCCGCGACGAATTCGCCGCCATCATGAAACGACACGCCCAAGTCGAACTCATCCTGTGCGGACACCTGCATCGCACGATACGCGCCCAGGTCGGCGGCCGGCCGGCGCTGACCTGCCCCAGCCCCGCCCATCAGGTCGCGCTCGACATCGATCCTGATGCGCCGAGCTGCTTCCGCATGGAACCGCCGGGCTTCATGCTGCACTGGTGGAATGACGGAAAGCTGATCACTCATACCGCCGTCATCGGCGACTATGATGGGCCTTATCCGTTTTTCGACGCCGACGGCAGGCTGATCGACTGAATGGGATGAACGGCGCGCCCTAAAGCGCGTGCTCGGGATCCTTGGCTTGATCCTTGGCGGATGGCTTGCCCTCGGCCTCGTCGCGTTCCTTCTCCTTCCGCGCCTTGAGCAGCTTGCGGAGGATCATGTTGCGCTTCAGCGACGAGATGTGGTCGATGAACAGGACTCCGTCGAGATGGTCGATCTCATGCTGGACGCAAGTGGCCAGCAGCCCCTCGCAGGCCAGTTCCTGTTGCTTGCCGTCGCGATCGAGATAGCGCACCCGGACCTTCTCCGGCCGCGCGACGTCCGAATAGTGATCGGGCACCGACAGGCAGCCTTCCTCGTAGATCACGTCGTCGTCCGAGGCCTCGACGATCTCCGGATTGGCCATGAACAGCGGCCCGGTCTTCGTTTCCTCGCGGTCGATGTCGAGCACGATGACGCGCTTCAGGGCGCCCACTTGCGGGGCGGCGAGCCCGATGCCGGGCGCGTCGTACATCGTCTCCAGCATGTCATCCATGAGCTGGCGCACGTCGGCGTCCACCGTCTCGACCGGCAGGGATTTCTTCTTCAGGCGCGGATCAGGGGCCGTCAGGATGGGGAGCAGAGCCATGGATGCCTAAATATGCAGCGGAATCAGGCGTTTCAAGCCCAAATCGGACGGGTCAGTTGCGTGTCACCATCGTTCCCACACCGGATTCGGTGAAGACCTCCAGCAGGAGCGCATGCGGCACCCGGCCATCCATGATGACGGCAGCCTCGACGCCGCTGTTCACCGCGTCGATGCAGTTCTCGACCTTGGGGATCATGCCGCCCGAGATCGTGCCGTCGGCGATCAGGGCCCGCGCCTGCTCGACCGTCATGTCGTTGATGAGCTTGCCGTTCTTGTCGAGGACGCCCGGGACGTCGGTCAGGAACAGGAGGCGCTTGGCCCGCATGGCGCCGGCGATCGCGCCGGCCGAGGTGTCGGCGTTGATGTTGTAGGTAAGCTCGTCGTCGACGCCGAAGCCGATCGGCGCCACCACGGGAATGACGTCGGCGCGACGCAGCTGCTCCAGCACCATGACGTTGATCTTGGCGGGCTCGCCCACCTGCTTGAGATCGACCTTCAGGAGTTCGCCGGTCTTGGGATCGCGCATTTCCACGACCTTGCGGGCCAGGATCAGGTTGCCGTCCTTGCCGCAGATGCCGACGGCGATGCCGCCGCATTCGTTGATGTCGGCGACGATCGCCTTGTTGATCGAGCCGGCCAGCACCATTTCGACGATTTCCATGGTGGCGGCGTCGGTGACGCGAAGGCCATTGACGAAGGTGCTCTTGAGGCCGACCCGCTCCAGCATCTTGTTGATCTGCGGCCCGCCACCATGAACCACGATCGGATTCATGCCGACCTGCTTCATCAGCACGATGTCGCGCGCGACCAGGTCGCCCAGCTTGGGATCGGTCATGGCATGGCCGCCATACTTCACGACGAAGGTGGCGTCGTTGTGCCGGCGCATGTAGGGCAGCGCCTTGGAGATGGTCTCCGCCATGCGGATGAGCCGCCTCTGTTCCTTGTCGGTCTGAACCGGCTCGGCCATTTCTCGTGCCCCGATCATGAAAAGCCCTCTCCGCGCCGGGAGAGGGCCAAGGTCAGCAAGCCATTATATCAGTCGCGTGCCGGATAGAAGAGCGTCGTTCGACGCGGCAAGATGCCCGGATGCCCAAGAATCCACCAATCGACACAGAGACTCTCGCTACCCGCGGGTTCGCCGTGGTGCCTGGCCTGATCGACCCCGAGCAATGCCGGACCCTGGCAGCGTTCTGGCCTGAAGAGACCAATTTCCGCAGCCGTGTGGTCATGCAGCGCCATGGCTACGGCCGGGGTGAATACCAGTATTTCCGCTATCCGCTGCCCGATCCGGTCGAGCAGCTGCGTCAGGCCCTGTACCCATCGCTGGCCGAGATCGCCAACCGCTGGAACGGGCAACTAGGCCGGGAAGAGCGCTTCCCGCCGACCCTGAAGGGCTGGCTCGACGAATGCCATGCCGGCGGCCAGAAACGGCCGACGCCACTGCTGCTGCGCTACGGGCCCGGCGACTACAACTGCCTGCACCGGGACCTCTACGGCGATCTCGTCTTTCCGCTGCAGGCAACCGTGCTGCTGAGCGACCCTGCCCGCGATTTCTCCGGCGGCGAGTTCATGCTGGTCGAGCAACGGCCGCGCATGCAGTCGCGCGGCGAGGTCGTCCCGCTCCGGCAGGGCGATGCCGTGATCTTTGCCACGAATGAGCGGCCGGTACAGGGAACCCGCGGCTTTCATCGCACTGCGATGCGCCATGGCGTGTCGAGCCTGCGCGAGGGTGAGCGCTTCACCCTAGGCATCATCTTTCACGATGCTGCTTAACCTAAGGCGACGCGGAAAATCTCGGCCCTGAGTTCGGGGATGCCAAAGCCGGTCTCGCTGCTGGTCGGCAGGACCTCGGGATGGGCGGCGCCATGCTTGCGCGCGGCCGCTTCGGCCGACTTGATGGCGCGCGGGATCTCGGCTTGGCGAAGCTGGTCCGTCTTGGTCAGGATGAGCTGGTAGGAGACGGCGGCGCGGTCAAGGTTCTTCATGGTCTCGTGATCGCTGTCCTTCACGCCGTGGCGCGAGTCGATCAGCAGACAGACGCGCTTCAGCGTCGGACGGCCACGCAGGTAGGCCGAGGCGAGATCCTGCCATGTCTCCTTCATCGACTTGGAGACCTGGGCGAAGCCATAGCCCGGCAGGTCGACCAGGTGGAGGCGGCCGGCGAGATCGAAGAAGTTGATCTGGCGTGTATGACCAGGCCGGGCCGACACGCGGGCCAGCGTGCGGCGGCCGGTCAGTGCATTGACCAGGCTCGACTTGCCGACATTGGAGCGGCCGGCGAAGGCCACCTCCGGCAACGCGATCGGCGGCAGCGATTCGACCGAGGCCGCGCCCGAGATGAAATCGCAGGGGCCGGCAAAGAGCTTGCGCGCCGCCTCGATCTCCTCGGGCGTGCGCCCTTCCGGTGCTGTCTCTTATACACATCTGACGCTGCCGACGAATAGAGAGGTGTAGATCTC
>ENA-ORBV01012271-ORBV01012271.1-microbial-mat-metagenome-genome-assembly--contig:-NODE-12271-length-13253-cov-5.404372_pt1 | contig 13253 bp, 11 predicted proteins | sample MGYA00237777_ERZ505514 | MGnify/ENA primary metagenome ERZ505514 (study PRJEB26160, sample SAMN06269048) | microbial mat metagenome | isolation source: Oligotrophic lake microbial mat | place...
TTCAAGCAGAAGACGGCATACGAGATTCGCCTTAGTCTCGTGGGCTCGGAGATGTGTATAAGAGACAGGTTTCACTGGCATCAAGGTCAAGGTCGGTTCGACCGTTGAGCGCGACCTGCGCCGTCTGACCGCGGTGCGACACGCCATCGGTCCTGACATTACGTTGGCGATCGATGGCAATGGCAAATGGGACCTGGCAACTTGCCAACGCTTTTGTGCGGGGGCCCAGGGCCTTGACATTTTCTGGTTTGAAGAGCCGATGTGGTACGACGATGTCAAGGGCCATGCCCAGTTGGCGCGCAGCACCAGTATTCCGGTGGCGCTGGGCGAGCAGCTCTACACGACCGATGCCTTCTCCGAGTTTTTCGCCCAGCAGGCGATCCACTGGGTGCAGCCCGATGTCACCCGCATGGCCGGTCTGACCGAGGTGCTGCGCGTGTGCGACATGGCCCACGCTTTTCGTCTGCCAGTGGCGCCGCATGCCGGTGACATGAGCCAGGTCCATCTGCACCTGTCGTATGCCCATGCGGCCTGTGCGGTGCTCGAGTACATACCCTGGATCCAGCACTGCTTCACCGATCCCGCCCTTGTCGTGGACGGGTACTTCCGTCTGCCGCAACTGCCCGGTGCGGGCACCACACCCACGGTGGATGCCTGGGCGCGGTATCGCCAGCCGGTAGCCTGAGCCGTGGCAATGGCGGCCGCGCCAGCGGCGCCGGCCGGCGCGTGGTGCCGCGCGCCTGCAGTGCTGGTTGTGATGGGCGCCAGTGGTTGTGGCAAGAGCACGGTGGCAGTGCAATTGGCGCAGGCCTTGCAGCTGGCCGTGGTGGACGGGGACGACTGGCATTCACCCCACAATATTGCCCGCATGTCCAGCGGCTTTGCGCTCACCGACACCGACCGGCAGGACTGGCTGGAACTGCTGGGCGGCAAGCTGGCCGCTGCGGCACACGAACGGCGCGGTATCGTGCTGGCCTGCTCGGCACTCAAGCGCCGCTACCGCGACACGTTGCGCCGTGGCGCTCCCGGGTTGTTGCTGGTGTACCTGCACGGCACACGCACACTGTTGCGCCAGCGCACAGTGCAGCGCATTGGACACTACATGCCGGCGTCCTTGCTCGACAGCCAGCTGGAGGCGCTGGAGCCACCCGGGGCAGACGAGAATGCGCTGGCCTATGACGTCGAACTCGCTCCGGAGCGGATCGTTGAGTCGGTGCTGGCGTCGGGCAGGGTCTGATACCGATCCGCGCTCAAAAAACAAGAACTGGGGTGACGGCATTGGCCAGCCAAGGAAGCAGGGCGGGCGGCTCGGCTCACCGGAGTACCTTCGCCTGGCGGCTGCGGTAGCGAGCGCCTTGGGAGCGGCCCGGCGACGCTCATGCGCCTCCCCCGAGCAGACCCTGTTTGAGCTTTTTGTCCACCGGGTGTTCACCGATGAAAATTCGCAACACGGCGTTGTAGAAGTCGGCTCCGGCAATTGCCTGTCCAAGCGACTTTCCATTCATTGTCAACACAGTGCCCTGCTCTGGCAGGTAATCGAAATTGACAACGTCGCCCGCCTTGGCTGCGCCGCCGGACTGGATCGCACGGCTCAGTTGTCCGATGCGTTCGTCGAGCTGCAGCAACTCTGCCTCGCTCGAATTCTTGCGCATGCCACCCACCAGGGCGTCGATGAAGGCCTCCGGGCCAGCCGCGCGCAGCATGCGCAGTTGCAGCCGTTTGGGTCCGGGCACGGCTGCGATTTCGCGGTACGCAGTCCCCCTGGCCGGCAGGTACAGGCCGGCAACATAACCCTTGATGAACATGACCCCGCGCAGGCCGAGTCCGTTTAGCAGGAGTTCGGTGTTGGCCAGGCGCACTGCTTCTTCGAAACGCTGGCCTTCAAGGGAAGCCGCACGGGCTCCCGCTGGGATCCACAATGCCAGGCAGAGCAGCAAGAGTGTCGGTAGTCGGGTGTTCATGATCGGTGTGCCAGCATAACCGGTGTGGAGGAATCTGCCCTTGTCAACGCCGAAACCCGCTGCTTCGCCGACAGTGCTTTCCTGAGCTAAGCTTCAGTGTTGGGCAGGTCGCCCAAGCGCCAACCGAAAAGGCTTCCCTTGCACGATTCCCAGGCTATCGCTCCGACCGTCGAATCCATCCGCGCCAACCGGCAACGGATTGGCGAATTCGTCGTCACCACGCCGGTGCGCCTGCTGCGCGACGACGCGCTCGATGCCGCGGTGGGCGCGCGCACCCGCGTCTGGTTCAAGGAGGAGTTGTTTCAGCGCACCGGCAGCTTCAAGCCGCGTGGCGCCCTGTCGGTGATGCTGGATCTCGACGCCGCCACCCTGGCACGCGGCGTCACCGGTGTGTCGGCTGGCAACCATGCGATCTCGCTGGCCTATTGCGCAGGCATCCTGGGCACGACGGCCAAGGTCGTGATGCCCAGGAGCGCGAATGCCTTCCGGGTGCAGGTCTGCCGTGAACTGGGGGCGCAGATCGAACTCGTGGACAACGTGCACGCCGCGTTTGCGCGGGTCAAGGAAATCGAGGCGTCCGAGGGCCGGACTTTCGTACACCCCTACGAAGGCCCCAAGACGGCGCTGGGGACGGCCAGTGTTGGCATGGAGTTCATTGACCAGACCCGCATCGCCGGGGCTACGCTCGACGCCGTCATCGTGGCGGCCGGTGGCGGAGGGCTATCGGCGGGCATCGCCTGTGCCGTCAAACAAATGAGCCCGTCCACCGCCGTCTACGTGGTCGAACCCGAGGGCGCCGACAGCCTGCACCGCAGCATCTTGGCCGGGTCACCACAGGCCATCGACGCGGTGCGCACGATCGCCGACTCATTGGGTGCGCCACGGTGCGAGCCGTACTCGTTCGCGCTCAACCAGCGCTTTGTGGACGACGTGGTGCTGGTCAGCGACGACCAGATCCGCGCTGCCATGCGGCTGACCTTCCGTGTCGCCAAGCTGGTGGTAGAACCGGCCGGTGCGGCGGCCCTGGCCGGGTTGATGTTCCCGCTGCGCCAGCGGCTCGACGGAAAGACCGTGGGGGTGGTTGTCTGCGGGGCGAATATTGACCCGGAAACCTACGCGCGGCAGGTCTTGCCCTGACGCTGTGTTGTGCGCGGTCGGGACTTCATTCGTTTTGGTGCTGCAGCGAGCACATCCAACCCTTCGGCACCCGGTGCTGCCGGGCCAGCGTGCCGGGCGTCCGCGCCGCGCTGACTCCAATCGCGCAGATGGTTTTTGTTGTACGCCACAGGCTTGGCGTGAGCACCGGGTTGGTGCGCGTGGCTCTGCGGATTGCACGAATAATTGCGTCTGCCCGGCGCGGCTCACCCGACACGCCCGGCGTGGTGGTTGGCCGGCGGAAAAACCAAACTCCAGGCCTCCATCGCGGTGCGTCCGTGCGGATGTTCTGGCTTGCTCCATGCGGCACCATGAAGTGATCCATTCGGGCGTGTCGGGTGGCTGCGCCGGGGCGCTGTAGCTATTCGCGCATGCCACACAGTCACGCGCGGAGGCCAAGGTGGTCGCGCCAATCGCATGGCGGACCACATGCACCATCTGCGCGCGTGCGCAAGCGCCAAGGCGCGGACGCCCGGCGCGCAGGCCGACCGGCTCCAACAGCCGAAGGTGGGGTGCGAGCCGACCGGTCAGCCATGCAATTGGCTCGAAGGCGCGGGGCATGAAGTCCCTTCAAGACTGCCGCACCACACAGCGAAGCCAGTGCGACGCGATTGTCAGCGGCTTGCAGGCTTCTACAATAGTGGCCCATTCTGAATGGTGAGCGACCATGTCCACGCTGCAGTTTGACGGTGTTGATTACCAGGACGGCATCGCGTCCGATCCCAACAGGCTGGGCTGGATGCAGGGCAGCCCGCCCGCGCCAGACAAGCGCATCCGTTTTGCCGAAGACCAGTTCTTCGAGTTTCCCCAGATTCGCTGGACCCTGTCCCACATGCGCGAACTTGTTCCCACTGCCAATGTGTGGCGCGGCCGCTCGGCGGCGAGCGCGCTGGGCGCGCCGTCCGCTGCCGATGGGGCTGCCATCGATGCGTTGGAGTTTGTCGACCTGCACGGCCGGCAGCGCCAGTGGGCACAAGCACTGCCCGACGTGTACACCGACGGCATCGTGGTGCTGCACCGGGGCCGACTCGTCTACGAGCGCTATTTTGGCGCGCTGCAAACGCAGATGCTGCACAACTGCTTCTCCATCACCAAGTCGGTCGCAGCCACCGTGGCCGCCACCCTGGTCCACGAGGGTGTGCTCGACGCAGACCAGACGATTGCGCATTTCCTGCCCGAGATGGCAGCAACCGCGTATGCGGACGCCACACTGCGCCAGGTGATGGATATGCAGATCGGGGTGCAATACTCCGAGCTGTACAGCGATCCGAAGGCCGCGTTCTGGGACTACGCGCGTGCTGGCGGCCTGCGCAGCCAGCCGCCGGGATACGCCGGGCCGACCAGCCTGCATGCGTTTCTCGTCGGCTTGCACAAAGAGGGAACCCATGGCGCGGCCTTTGCCTACAAGACGGTCAACACCGAGGTGATGTGCGCTCTGATGCACCGCGTGACCGGTTCGCCCCTTGCTGACCTGGTGTCGCAACGCCTGTGGTCGAAGCTGGGTTGTGAGGAAGACGCCTGCATTGCGGTCGACAGCCTCGGCATGGCCGTTGGTGGCGCCGGTTTGTGCGCCAGCCTGCGCGACCTGGCGCGTTTCGGTGAGCTGATGCGCAACGAAGGCGCCCGCGGCAGCCAGCAACTGGTGCCGTCGGCCGTGGTTGCCGATATCCGGCGCGGTGCCGATCCGGCGAAGTTCGCCAAGGCGGGTTACGGTCTGCTCGGAGGGTATTCGTACCGCAGCATGTGGTGGGTCACGCACAACGAACATGCGGCCTTCGAGGGCCGCGGCATCCATGGCCAGCGCCTGTATGTGGCACCCGGCGCCGACATGGTGGTGGCGCGGTTCGCGTCGCATCCGATCGCCGCCAGCGCCGCCAACGACCCGATCACAATGCCGTCGTTGCTGGCCCTTGGGCGCATGCTCAAGGGGGCTTGAACCGGGCCGAGGCGGATGGAAACGAGCCTGATTGACTACCATGGCCTGCAGGCCGTAGCAGTGCGCGCCGCCGATGGCGCCTGCGCGCTGGTCACGCTGCAGGGTGCCCAAGTCGTGTCATGGATACCGGCGGCATCGGGTGCTGAGCAGTTGTATGTGTCGCCGAGCTCTGCATTTGCACCGGGTCAGGCCATCCGCGGCGGCGTGCCCGTGGTGTTTCCGCAGTTCTCCAATCGGGGTGCGCTGGTGCGCCACGGTTTTGCACGCACCATGCTGTGGGAACTCCTGAACCCGTCGGTGCACGACGACGGTGCCAGCATCACCTTGCGCCTGACGGACGACGCGCAAAGCCGCGCCGCCTGGCCGCATGCGTTTGTGCTGCCACTCGTCGTGCGTGTTGCCGCTGACGATCTGTGGATGGAGCTGTCCTGCCATAACCCGGGCGCTGCGGAGCTGCAGTTTTCCTGCGCACTGCATACCTACCTGCGCGTGCCGGACGTCGCACAGGCGCAGGTGCGGGGCCTTGGCGGGGGCGCTTACTGGGACGCGGTGGATGGCGCCAACAAGATCCAGGCATTGGAGTTGCTGTCGGTCGATGGCGAGCTCGACCGGGTCTACGCGGGTGTACAACAGCCACTGCAGGTGGCTGCGCGTGACGGCGTGCAATCCGGCAGCCTGCAGGTGGCGCAAACCGGTTTCCAGGACGTGGTGGTCTGGAACCCGGGTGCTGCCAGGGCCGCAGCATTGGCCGACTTGCCATACGACGGTTACCGCAGCATGTTGTGCATTGAGGCGGCGCGCATCTCCAACCCGGTCTGCCTGCAAGCCGGGGCGCATTGGGCCGGGCTGCAGCACCTGGCGCGGCGGCGCTGATGCTGGTTTGCCTCATGCCGATCCACGTTCGATAGACAAGAACTGGGGTGGCGGCATTGGCCAGCCAAGGAAGCTGGGCGGGCGGCTCCGCTCATTGAGGTACCTTCGCCTGGCGGCTGCGGTAGCCAGCGCCTTGGGAGCGGCCCGGCGGCGCGCAATGCAGTACCTTCGCCTGGCGGCTGCGGTAGCCAGCGCCTTGGGAGCGGCCCGGCGGCGCGCAATGGTGTACCTTCGCCTGGCGGCTGCGGTAGCGAGCGCCTTGGGAGCGGCCCGGCGGCGCTCATATCCCCCGCAGCGGGCTGCGCCCACCCCTACGCCTTTACTTTGCTGCGCCGCCCGCCCACAGTGGCAGGAAGCCTGGTTGGCGCGCCGCGAGCGCAACCCGCTTGCCAGATCAGGCCTGTGGGGCGCTCTGCGCAGCGCAATAAAGGCGGAGGCCGAAGGCCGGGGGAGTGCGCCAGAGCAGAGAGCCTCGCTGGTCTGATCCCGCCCGCATAGTGCCGCTAATCTGAATCTTCGAGCGCAAAATGGTATCAGGGGTGGCGTTGGTCCGGTCGGTTCTTGTCGGCGCCATCGTCAGCCGCCAGCGGCAACAGCAGCATCTGGTCCAGGCGACGCCATTTGGGTTCGCGCAGAATCGGCAGACCCAGTGTCATTTCGAGTTGACCATCGCGTGGTTGCGCGCAATAGGTGGCAAACAGCCGATCCCAGATACTCAGGTTGAACCCATAGTTGCGGTCGTGCTCCGCGCGGTGCCAGGAATGGTGGATGCGGTGCATGTCGGGCGTGACGACCAGCCAGCGCAGCCAGCGCTCCAGGCGGGTCGGCAAATGCACATTGCTGTGGTTGAAAATCGCCAGCGCATTGAGCAGTACTTCGAACACAACCACTGCAGCTGCGGGTGGCCCCAGAGCTGCGATGACCGCGAACTTGATACCCATCGACAACACGATCTCCAGCGGATGAAAGCGCAGGCCGTTGCTGACGTCCATGTCAACGTCGGCATGGTGCATGCGGTGCAGCCGCCAAAAGAGGGGCACGGCATGAAACAACAGGTGTTGCAGGTAGATCGCCAGATCCAGCACTAGCAGGGCGATCACCATGGCGAGCCAGGGTGGAAGTTGCACGGCGTTGAGCAGGCCGACTCCGCGCGCTTCCATGGCGAATGCCATTGCCACTGCCGTGGTCGGCAACACCAGCCGCAGCAGCGCGGTATTGAACACAGCAACGCCGAGGTTGCCAGGCCAGCGCTGGCTGCGCGGAACCGTGCGCTGGCGCCGCGGCGCCACCTGCTCCCAAAGCGCCATCAGCGCGAAGATGCCGACAAAAGCGAGCAGCCGGATTGCGGTTTCGTAGTCGACCAGAAACTCGCTCATGCCGCCGACCCTGCCTCAACACGGTGCGCGCCGCCGGCTGCTGACCGACCTGTTTGCGTTTGCAGTGGCAGCCCGGCAGCCCGCCATTCACTCACCCCGTCCGGCAGTATGTGCGCCGAAAAGCCATGTGCCAGCAATAGCTTCACCGCCGCGTCGGACATCATGCAGAACGGACCGCGGCAATAGGCGACGATGGTTTTGTCGCGCGGCAGTTCGGCCAGACGCAGCTCGAGTTCGGCCAACGGCATTGAACGCGCACAAGGCAAGTGCGCGGTGTCGTACTCGTGTTGCGGACGCACGTCGATCACCACCACCGTGCCACGCCGAGCCTGTGACAGCAACGTGCGCCTGTCGGTACCCACCAAATGGTCCGGCGTGTGCACAAGTTCGCGCAAGGCCTTCTGCAGGTCCAGCAGGTGCTGCGTCGCGACGCCGCGCAACACGACACCAAGCTGCGCGACGCCGTCGTCGCGCAGCCGGTAGATCCGGTACTTGCCGACGCTGCGGCTGTGCACCAGGCAAGCCGTTTTCAGGGCGGTCAGATGGGCACTGACCAGTTTGACATTGATCTCCAATTCTGCGGTAAGGGTTTCGACGGTCTTTTCTCCCTGGGCCAGCAGTTCGAGGATCTCCAGCCGCTTCGGGCTGGCCAGCGCGCGGCCGATGACGGCCACCTGTTCGTACAGGAGATTTTTCAGGGTCCGGTGGTGCATCTTTTCATTCTACCGTTTATTAGAATGAAAGGCTTGTTCGGATGCGTAGCTCAATGGCGATCGGTGTTGGCCGCGCCATTTATACTGTATACATGACCAGCCTTGTTCTGCCCGGCAAGACCCACGCGCGACGGTTGCGCGAGGTGTATCGTTCCGCCGGCTGGCCCTGCCAGGACAGCGTCGAGGTGGAGTTGCTGGCACAGGGTCTGCTGGAGCGTTTGCGCGACGCGGGCGGCACCGAGCGGGTGCGCCTGACCGACACTGGCATCGCCTTTCTGGCGCAGGCATTCGGGCACAACAAACTGGCACTTTCGGTGCATGACGCGCTGGTGCACCGCATTGCACAGACGATGCAGCGTGACGGCCGCATTGTGTGGACCGGCCTGAGCCTGCGCGCGCGTCTGCCAGCCTTGCCCGATGACGACAAGGCGCGCTGGAGGGTCTGCAAGCCCGATGTGTTCTCCATCCGCAATACCTCGGTTGCCGGTTACCTCGAGCCAATCGTGCACGAGATCAAGGTCAACCGCTCCGACCTGCTGGGCGACCTGAAGTCCAGCGACAAGCGCGACAGCTACCTGGCGGTTGGCGGCCAATGCTGGTACGTGCTGGGCTGCGATGCCAAAGGCCGTGCCATTGCGCAGGCCGACGAGGTTCCGCCCGAGTGCGGGGTGCTGCTGGCCGACTCCGGCGGTCGACTCGAGCTTGTGCGCGCCGCTCCGAAGCGCCCGCTGGCAGATTTGCCCTTTGCCCTGTGGATGGCGTTGGCCAAGGCCACGCCCCTGCCCAGTCCAGCCTGGTCGGTGGTGGAGGATCCGGCGCAGGCACTGTTGTGCGAACCACCGTGCGCGTGATGGCGCAGGACCAGCCAGCCATGGCGCCGCTGCAGGATGAGCCGCACGGTCAGCCCTTGCGCGTATCGGTGCGCCACCTGTGTGAATTTGCCGCGAAGTCGGGTGATCTGGACTTGCGTTTTACCCCGGCGCCAACGGCACAGCAGGGCCGCGAAGGCCATCTGCTGGTGGCGCGCCGGCGCGGCGCAGACTACGAGGCCGAGGTGGTTTTGGCGGGGTACTGCCAGGGCCTGCAGGTGCGTGGCCGTGCCGATGGCTTCGACGCCACGTTGCAGCAACTCGAGGAGGTGAAGACGTTTCGCGGCTCGGCGCTGGCGATTGCGCCCAATCAGCAGGCGCTGCACTGGGCGCAACTCAAGGTGTATGGCTGGCTGATGTGCGAGAGTCGCGCGTTCACCTCGATTTCGCTGTGCCTGGTGTATCTGGACGTGTTGGACCACAGCGAACATCCGCAAAGCGCGGAGTTTGGCGCGCAAGAACTGCGGCTGTTCTTTGTCGATTTGTGCACCCGCTATCTGGCCTGGGCAGAGCATGAAGCGGCGCACCGCAGCCGCCGCGACGCCGCGTTGCACAACCTGGAATTTCCGCAATTGCCGTTTCGCCCGGGACAGCATGCGCTGGCGGCGGGCACCTACCGCGCCTGTGTCCAGTCGCGGTCCTTGTTGGTGCAGGCGCCCACGGGTATTGGCAAGACCATCGGCACGATTTTTCCGGCGCTGCGCGCGATGCCGGTGCGCGCGATCGACAAACTGTTTTTTCTGACCGCAAAAACTACTGGCCGGCAGATTGCACTCGACGCCTTGCAACGCGTACGCCAGCCCGGGCGGGCCGGCACCGTGTTCCCGTTGCGGGTGCTGGAACTGGTCGCCCGTGACAAGGCATGTGAGCACCCGGACAAGGCCTGCCACGGTGACTCCTGTCCGCTTGCCAGTGGCTTTTACGACCGGCTGGCGCTCGCGCGCGCAGCAGCGGCAGGAGCGGTCTGGCTGGACCAGGCAAATTTGCGCAGCGTGGCCCTGCAGCATGGCATCTGCCCGTACTACCTTGGGCAGGAGATGGTGCGCTGGAGCGACGTGGTGGTGGGTGATTACAACTACTATTTCGACCGCAGTGCCTTGTTGCATTCGCTCGCCGTCGACAACCAGTGGCGCTTGTGTGTGCTGGTGGACGAGGTGCACAACCTGTATAGCCGCGCCTGCGCCATGTACAGCTCGGAGCTGACCCATGCCGAGGCGCTGGCCGCACGGGCGCAGGTGCCGGCCTTGGTGCGCCCTCGCCTGGACGACTGGCTTGACCAGTGGCAATTGCTGCACGACGGGGCACAGCGTGACGCCCCGGGCGTGGACTGGGCGGTCTGGGACGAGTTGCCGCAGGCCTGGTTGCGCGCTTTGCAGCGGCTCAACAGCACGTTGGGCGAATGGCTGCAGAACACGCCAGGCCACGCCCATCGCGCCCTGTTGCCGTTCTATTTCCGGACGTTTGCGTTCGCCGCACTGGCCGACGCGTTTGCAGAGCACAGCCTGTGTGAATTCGACACCGGACCGGGCGCGGTGGTGCTGACCCAACACGCGCCTGCGCCCGCACAGGCTGCGCTGGCGGGCTTGGGGGAGCCGGACGCAGACCAGGCGCCTGGTCGACTGACACTGCGCAATATCGTACCGGGGCACTTCATTGCCCAGCGCATCAAGAGTGCCGACTCGATGGTGCTGTTCTCGGCAACCCTGCATCCGCTGCATTACTACTGCAACCTGCTGGGTCTGCCGCCGCAAACACAGGTGCTGGACATCGCCAGTCCGTTTCGTGCCGAGCAGCTCACGGTCACGGTGAAACCGATCTCGACACGGCGCGGGCAGCGGGAGCAATCACTCGGTGAACTGGTGCGCAGCATCGCCACGCAGTTTGCGGCCCGTCCCGGCAACTACCTGGCGTTCTTCAGCAGTTTTGACTATCTGGAACTGGCCTTGCGCGCGCTGCGCGAGTGCCATCCCGACATCGCGGTCTGGTCGCAGGCCCGGCACATGGACGAGCCGGCGCGGCGCCAGTTTCTGCAACAGTTCGATGCCCGTGGGCAGGGCATCGGTTTTGCGGTGCTGGGAGGCGTCTTCTCCGAAGGGGTGGACCTGCCGGGCGAGCGGCTGATTGGTGCCTTTGTGGCAACGCTTGGATTGCCCCAGTTTGACCGGGTCAACGCGGAGATCTGCGAACGTATGGAGCAGCGTTTTGGCCATGGCCATGACTACACCTATGTGTATCCGGGACTGCAAAAGGTGGTGCAGGCAGCCGGGCGCGTGATCCGCAGTGCCACCGACACCGGCTGTGTGCTGTTGCTCGATGCGCGCTATCGCGAGCGGCGCTACCGCGCGCTGCTGCCATCCTGGTGGTCGGTCGCCGCGCCATGATGCCGCAGCACAACGACCATTTGCAGCGCGCGCCAGTGCTTGAGGCAACCGGCCTGCAATTCGCCTGGGCACAGCCGCCGCTGTTTGCCGGCTGGTCTGGCCGCTTCCGGCCAGGCGTCACGCTGCTCTGTGGCGACGAGGGCAGTGGCAAGACCACGCTGCTGCGCCTGCTGGCTGGGGACCTGGCAGCGTCCGGCGGGCAGTTGCAGGTCGGCTCGACGCGGCTGGACCTGGACCCGGACAGGTATCGCGCGCAGGTATTCTGGGCCGACCCGCGTCTGGCGCTGCACGACCAGACGACGGTGGACGCATGCCTGGCCTTGGTCGCCGCGCGTTACCTCAGCTTTGACGGCCAGGCCGCGCACGGCCTGCTGTCGGGCTTGTCGCTGCTGGAGCACCGCCACAAGCCGCTGTTCATGTTGTCCACCGGGTCCCGGCGCAAGGTCTGGCTGGCTGCGGCGTTTGCGTGTGGCGCCCCCGTGATACTGTTGGACGAACCGTTCGCGGCACTGGACCGCCCCTCGATTGTCTTTGTCACGCAGCAGTTGCAGGCCACCGCGGTGGCCGCGCGGCGCGTGGTCGTGCTGGCCGATTACGTTGCGCCGCCAGCGGTGCCGCTGCGATCCAGCATCCGGCTTGGGTAGTGACCATGGCCCGTTGGCGGACTACATTCGTGTAATGCCGCACTGGGTCTCAAAGCATCGCTGCTGCGTTGCAGCGCTAAATCACTGTGCGATGCGTACCGCCCGGATTGGGCGCGTGGCCCAGAATGTCGTTGATGGTTTGATGACGCGGCTCAGGCCGGCTGGCCTTGCGCACATGCACGGTGCGCCCATCGCGGCGAGTCAACGTGACAGTCAAGCGTCGCTGCACGGATAAGGTCTCACGCAAGGTTGACCAACTGTCATCGATGCCTTGGTTTTTGAGCTGCGTGCGCAGCATGTGTACGAAGTGGTACGCCAGCACGCTGATGAACAAATGCCCCTCCACCCGGCGCTCCACCTGATGAAACACCGGGCGCAGACCCAGGTCCGTCTTGAGCGAGCGAAACACCGACTCCAGATCGGTCAGCATCACGTAGGTACGCCACAAGGTGGCATCGTCCAAATCAACCAGACTCGTGCGCAGACAGTACACCCCCGGGTGCGCGGCAGCGCTGCCCGACTTGATGCGCTTACTCCAGGTGATGTCGAGCGCAATCAACTGGGTCTCGTCCTTGATGACCTGCACCTCATAGTGCTGCGCGCCCCGTGAGAAACGCTGCTTTGCCCGGCCCAGTCGCTCCACGATCGTCTGCACATCCTTGGCGCCACGCGGCTTGACGAGTCCAGCCTTCAATTTCTCGCATGCCGCCTCGAAACCGGCCGCTTTTGCATCGTCAATGGCCCGGTCCTTTTGCTCGCGTGCCGGCGAGTGGCAGTACAGCAGCACCTGACCCTGGGCATCAATGACTCGGCGCGGCTTGATCGTCACATCGCCTGCCGTCTTCACCTCGGTGGCACCCTGGGGGTCGAACTGGCGCTCACGCAAGCGCGATTTGACCAAATAGTGGTAGCCGTTCTCACGCAGCCAAGTCAGGTTGAGCTCCGTGGCAATGCCCGCATCCATCACCACTGTGGCGCCAGGGGCCGCGCTCAGACTGCTGAGCATGTCCTTGAGGGTCACGGGTTCACTGGCGTTGCCGGCAAAGACTTTTGAGCGCCGCACGAAGCCACTGGAGTCAAGCGCTACGGCCAGCGTGACCAATGGGCAGTCGCTGCGAGACTCCTTGCTGTGGCCACGTTTGGCTTTGGCAACACCAGCGCAGATACCCTCGAAGTAGGTGTTGGTCAAGTCGTACAGGGTGATGGTGGGGCTGAACCCGAAGATCGATTGGGCCTGGGCGAACAGGTGATCCTGCAAGGCCTCGCGATGCTTGAACAGCGCATCGGATGCCCGGTACAAACGGTTCAGATCCATCGCCTCGAAGTCAAAGCCAATCAGGTCGCC
>ENA-ORBV01012273-ORBV01012273.1-microbial-mat-metagenome-genome-assembly--contig:-NODE-12273-length-13251-cov-9.680659_pt1 | contig 13251 bp, 13 predicted proteins | sample MGYA00237777_ERZ505514 | MGnify/ENA primary metagenome ERZ505514 (study PRJEB26160, sample SAMN06269048) | microbial mat metagenome | isolation source: Oligotrophic lake microbial mat | place...
TTCAAGCAGAAGACGGCATACGAGATTCGCCTTAGTCTCGTGGGCTCGGAGATGTGTATAAGAGACAGCGGTAAGGGGCCTGTTCCCGGACCGGGCGGGCAACGGGCTTTTCGTCGCCGAGCTTATCCAGATCTTCGTGCTGATCGTCGGCAAAATCGGACACGTAGAGGAACGTGTCCCTTTCGAGACCGAGGTCGACGAAGGCGGACTGCATGCCAGGGAGAACGCGGGTGACGCGCCCCTTATGGATGCTGCCGGCGAGGGAATACTCGTTGGCCCGTTGGAAGAAAATCTCTACAAGGACATCGTCCTCAAGTATGGCCACCTTGGTTTCGTGGCGGTTGGAAGAAATGACTAGTTCTTTGCTCATCGCATGCTCTCCTTAGGGAGCAGGCGGCGCGTGGTGGAGCGGCAGTACGAAAGAGGCAACCGGGGGGAGCAAAGGGCGCAGGGCGAGAGTCCGGCGGATTAAGAGAGCCGGGAGCGGGCCAAAGCGAGATTTGCGAAATGTTGATCGGCAACAATTTGGTGTTAGAGCCGGCCCCGCGGTTCGGGGAAAAAAAGACGACCATGAGGCACGGCCGGCGATTGAATCTTTGTGTACTGGCGCTGGACGAGCCGCCGCTAACGTTCTCGGTCTGCCGGGGCCGCACTACGTGGTAGCGGGCGACGGCGTAAAAAAGCGGGAAAAAAGGTACAGCGAAGCCCCACGGCGACTGGGTTTCGAGCAGCACGGCCGGGGCGGAAAGACGATTGGGCGCGGGCGGTAGAACGGCCCGCGAGAGCGAGGCCCACTGGCAAACAGGGGGCGGGCGAGATTTGTGAGCCGGTCTGCGGCTGCGTCATCCGTAAAAACCTGAATCGAAAGAAAATGTAGCGGACCGGCCAAGGTATCCCGGCTAAGTCCAGCGTAACTCTAATCAGTTTAGCCGATTCCGGGAGGCGGCGTAGGCGGCACTTTTCCAGGGGGTGTTTTCGAGCGCGGCGGGAGGGCCCTGGCGCTTCAGGATTTTTACTCAATTTTGTATCTGCTCAGGTAGGCTTCAGCAGAATGCCCCCATCGGATCATACTGCCCCCAGCATGTGATTCGAAAATAGATTTGTTTTTGTGCTGAACTCGGAGTGCCCTCATGCCCTACTCTATGAACCATGACGGGCAATTTAGTAATCCAAGGACGGAAACTGAGCGGCGAGGACATCGGGCAGGTGGAAGGGCTCCTGGCCGAACATCCCGAGTGGGGACGGACGCGGCTCAGCGAAGAGCTTTGCCGCTTCTGGGACTGGCGCAACGCGCTGGGCCGGCCCAAGGATATGGCGGCGCGCGGACGCTGCTGCTGAAACTGGAACGATCCGGCCACATCCAACTGCCTCCCCGGCAGCGGCCTTTCTGCAACGCGCATCTGATGCGCGAACTCGTCTTCCTGTGGGAGCAGGACGCTCAGGCGTGGGACAAGACAATGATCGACCATCTGCTGGCGATCAAGACGGCGGTCGAAACCGCCAGACAAGCCGGCCAGTCCGCCTTGACTGCCGCCGAACTCGACTGTTTCCACGCCCGCTACCTTCAAATCGTCGACACCAGTTACACCCAGAACCCAGCCCCGGAACCGCCCAGTGGCCCCCAGCGCCGCGGTCGCGGCAAGCAGAGTAAAGCCCGTAACCTCGACCGGTTCCGGGAGCACCCCGGCGGCATCCTCGCCTTCATGCGCGACTTCGCGGTGCCGTTCGACAACAACCTCTCCGAACGGGATCTGCGAATGATGAAACTGCGGCAGAAGATCTCCGGCCCTTTCCGCAGTATCGACGCCCTCGTGGACTTCTGCCGTATCCGCGGCTATGTCTCCACGACGCGCAAGAACGGACTCAACGCCCTGGACGCCCTGCGCCGCGTTTTCCTGGGCAACCCCTTCGTACCAGCCGTCAACACCGATTAGCCTTCAGGAGGCCGACAACGCCAACCCTAGCCGCGCTGTTCCCGCCGTAGGCATCCCGCGACCGGATGCCTACCTTTGCAATTACTCAATTTTTAGGAATTAATTACCACGCGCTGAGATCTTTTCAGGGCTGCCGGCTCTACGCTGGGGGTGCCGCTTCGAGACAACCACACCATTCCAGGAGCTAGAGTCTTGCCGCTTACCCTACTCAACCGCGCCGTTTCGAAGCGGCCGGCCGATACAAAGTTCGAACCGCCGAAGGTGGCCGGACCGGAATTCGACCTGGTCGTCACAGCGGAGCTGCCGGCAATTTCGTTGCAACTGGTGCCCGCGCTGGAGGATCTGGCGGAGTTAGCTGATGGTATCCCGGCGAATTTGCAGAAACAGATTGAGGCGTTGCTGAGGGAACTGGTTGGGGCGGCATTGCCCGGCGCGGAGGTGATGAGCGTGGCGATTGGCGAGAAACTCGACTACGCGTTGCTGCGGGAAGGCTAATGCACATGCTGCGGTTTTTAGCGAACGCATATCTCACGGCGACGTCGCCATGGCGGCCGCAATGGCGATGCCCGCCTCCAAATCGGCCGCCAAACCATGCAACCTGTCTTCGATTTCGTCGACCGCGCCGAGGGCAAGCCGTTTCTCCCATTGCTACGCGCCCATAATGCCGCACACACTGCGCAACCCTCCCGCGCGCCTGTTGGAAAAGTATGCGCGCCGCCCCGTCGCGCAAGCCAAGTATCTGGCGATGATCGAAAGGTCTGACGAGACCATCGACCCACTCGCCGCCTACACCGACCGGAACGGGTTTAATCGACAACAGGCTCTTCGTCTACGTCGCCGACAACGGCTGGGTTCAACTCGAGGTCCAGTAGTCGCTGTTCGCGGCCCGCGCAAAACCATCTCCCTGCGATGCCGGCCTCCGAACGCCAATCTTCTTCCGCGGAAGGGCAAAATCAAGCCAACCCGCGACGAAACAACGCTGGGCTCCAGCCTCGACCTTGCTCCGGCGATCCTCGCCGCGGCGGGGCGCAAGCCCCGGCCAACTGCCCTGGTATCGATGTCCGCGACAGACGGAAACTCGCGAGCCGGCAAACGGTTTTCAGCGCCAGTTTCGTCCACACGTCCATCGACGCTGCCCGTCCGTCCGCGAACTTGAAGTAGCGCTCGACCATCCGAGGTAGTTACAGGCTAATCCGGCCATATGAACCCAACCTGGGCAAACCCATCTAAACCTAGCCGTCAAATGACCGGAGCTGGTGAAGGAGTTGACCGGCATACTGAATAACAGGTGGTTTCCGTAGGTCTCCCGGCAATTTCTACCGGGACGTTACTAACATCAACCGCTAACTTGCTACTAGTATTGAAACTTTCAATTGGCACGAGAACTGCTCGTATATTTAATGGAGGCCCCAGAGGGCGCTTCGTTGTCATAAGGAGTTAACTGTGAAACTTTGCAACATACTTTTGCCCTTCGTAATAGGTGCCGGACTTTCCATGGCACAACAACCGGCAAATCCTCCCGCCGGCGATCCACATACCGCCGCCATGTCCATGACTGGCTGCCTTACTAAGGGGAACGCCGCCGGAGAATATATCCTTACCGCCGAGGGGAAACAAACTCATCTGGTCTCCTCCCATGACCTATCGAAACATTTGCAACATACGGTGAAAGTCAAGGGAACACACGACAAGAAGCAAGAAAAAGTGGTCTTTCGCGTCGATACTCTCGAACACGTTTCCGATTCGTGCGAGTAGGTGTTTGTGTCCGCCGCGCCGGATTACCGGCGCGGCGGTTAGTCCGGCCGTAAAACATCCACGGGTTTCAACCGGCCAGCCCGGATTGCCGGAATCAAACACGCCAGGACTGCTGCCGTAAATAGCACGATACAAGCTCCCGCCAGTGATCTGAGATCAAATGGATCGAGAACGCCTAGCTTCTCTCCAAAACTTCGAAGTAATAAAATAGTAACTCCCAAGCCAGTCGCGATGCCGGCGGCAATTAAGCCGATGCCCCGCGACAGAACCATACTTACAATATCGCCAAACTGGGCGCCAATCGCCAGCCGCACTCCTATCTCCCGCCTTTGTTTGGTGACTACCTGAGAGATAAGTCCATACACCCCGATCACCGCGAGCATTAACCCAATCACGGCAAAAACGCCCATCATCCACAAATGAAAACGCCCGCGGCTGTATACCGAGTCATCCATCAAACTCGCCAGCGTCCGCGTTTCATCCACAAACTGCCCGTCGTCCAACTGGTAAATCTGCTCCCGAATCGGTTTCGCTAGCCGTAGCGGATCGCCCTGCGTATGAACCACAATCGCGTAGGCGAGCCCCGTAATCGAGTAAGGGACATACACCTCCGCGCTCGCTTCGCCGTTGTGCAACTCATTCAGTACGTCCTGGGCAACTCCGGTGATTTCGAACGTCGCGTCGGTCAACCCGAACGGCGGCATTTTCAAACGTGGAATCCGAACCTGTCTCCCCAATGGCGAGAGCCCTCCGAAATAACGCTTCGTAAATTTTTCATTTACGACCGCCACGCGCCGCCTCGACGTGACATCGTCGGCGGTCAGCCACCGGCCCAGGCGCAGCCCAATTCCGGTGGTGCGTAGATACGCCGCGTCCACTTGATGCAGATTGACCGGGCGCGGATCATTTTGCGCGGCGCCCGGAATTTCCATCGGAAAATCCCAACTTCCGAGTGGATGAATGCCCGCGTTGATGCTAGCCGACAACGTCCCTGGAACAGCGCCGATACGTTCCAACGCCTGCCCGATAAATGCCGCCCGGCGCTCCGCCGTCGGATAACGCTGCGCGCTCAACGGCAGCCGGATCACCAGCCGGTCCTCAATCCCCACGGCTAACGGGGCATTGTAAAGCCGTATCAGCGTCCGCAGGGTCAGGCCAGCTCCGGAAAGCAGTACAAACGCCAGGTTCAGTTCCAGGATCACCAGCATCCCGCGAAGGCCCGCCATTCGCCGCGCGCCGCCCGCGCCGCGGCCCGCTTCCTTCAACGGGTGCGCCAGTTCCCCGGTAACTGCGTGCAAGGCCGGCGCCAAGCCGAAAAGCAGCGTCGTCAACAGGCAAAGCGAGAAGCTGAAAACCAGCACCGGCATGTTCAAGACAATTTCCGATTCGCCGGGGATCACATCCGGCGGCACGACCGCCAGAATAGCCTCCAATCCCGCCCATGACCCCAGAATGCCCAGAAAGCCCCCAGCCACGCCGAGCAGCAAACTTTCCGTCAGAAGTTGGCGGAACAGCCGGCCCCGTCCGGCGCCCAGCGCGGCCCGCATCGCCATCTCTCGTTGGCGTGTGGAAGCCCGCGCCAGGAGCAGGTTCGAGACATTCGCGCAAGCAATCAGCAGCAGCAGGCCCACCGCGCCAAACATGATCCAAAGGATCTCCCGAATGTCGCTGGGATATGTTTCTTTGAAGGTAATCAGTTCCACCCGCCAATTAGGCGGATAACTCGCCGGATTCTTCGCGGCCAGATCACGGATGATCGGATCCAAGTCGGTCTGGGCCTGAGCGTTGCCAATGCCGGCTTTGCGGCGCGCCGTGATGTGCAGGGTGCCGACGCCTTCCGGCGTTCGCCCGGCGCGGTAATGAATGGGAAGATACACGTCGGCCCCGCGGAAACTGAACCGCGCCGGCATCACACCGACAATCGTCCGCGGGCGGCCATTAAATACAAAGGTTTGTCCAATCACCGCCGGATTGGCGGCAAAGCGGGTCGCCCAGAATCGGTAGCCCAGCACGGCCTTGGTTTCCGGATCCTCTTCGACGCTGGTTATGGTGCGCCCGAGCAGCGCCGGAACGCCCATGACATCAAAGCCAGTGTGCGAAATATGATTTCCGCGAAGCCGCAGCGGCTCGCCATTCGAGATCCAGAGAACATCGGAAATTGTCGAGCCCGCCAATCCGTCAAAAATCGTCGCCCGCGCAGCTAACTCCGCGTATTCATCCACGCTATAGCTTGTCCGCCAGCCCCGCTGTTCGGGATTGCGAATGGCGATGCTCACCAGATTGTCGACGTCCCGGTAAGGGAACGGGTCGACTATGACGCCATGGATGACGCTATACATCGACGTCGCCGCCATAATACCCAGCGCCAGGGAAAGGATGGCGGTAGTGGTAAACCCCTTGCTCTTGCCGAGTTCCCGCACCCCGAATCGAAGATCTTGCAGAATCGATTCCAGCCAGATCACCATGTCAATAATTTAACTCAGCCTGTGCGGTTAAGGATTAAGGATCAGCCTCGCCGCAGGGCGAGGTTGACGGCTGGAGCGCGGGTGCGGTTGATTGGCGAGGAGGTGCGGCCGTAGGGGAAGGCACTCGGCGTGTTCGGGGAACGACGTCAGCGGGCAGCCCCGCTAAAGGCCCATCGCACGGATAAACCCGGCGACGGACTGCCGTAGCGGACGGGATGATCGGCGCGCAAGCCAGCCAGGCCTGTGTGGTGTATGGTGACGCGGGCGCCAGTGGGAACGGATTCGAAGAGGACCTCGACCTGAGGGGATTCGCCGGGAACGACGTTGATGACTTCGGTCAGCCTGCCTCCGAAGCCCAGCTCGAATTTGAAGAAATATGGGCTGCGCCCGGCGATGCGGTATTGGGGGCCGTGACGAATTTGTTTACGTTCTGCCCGAGGTGCATTAAAGGAGCTGCCCCCGGCGATTTGTACGCCGGGGACAGCGTTTTTGACGACTAGTAGCTGGACGTCCGGGTCATCGGTTTATCGGTGACTGAAAAGTCGGCATTTGCCTCTCCGGAGGATGAAATATCCTCGGCGCCGATGGATTCCAAGACTTTTTTTGCCCGGCTGGCCCACTCACTGCTGTCGCAGTGGATCGACACCAGGATTCCGCCATCCTTCATACGGCCTTCATACCGTTGTGCCTCATACTCGGGCAGTCCGAGTCCTACCAGCCCGCCCGTGGCGCCACCCACAGCGGCACCGGCGCCCATGCCAGCCAAAGCCGCCATGATTGGGCCTGCGGCGATGAACGGCCCTATGCCCGGGATGGCGAGAGCGCCGATTCCCACGAGCCACCCTAATACGCCCCCGGCTACAGCGCCAGTCGCGCCGCCCGCCGCGACGCCTTCAGGCGACTTCGTTGAGTTCTCAATGCCCATGTCCTTCGTACCCATCGTTTCGGGGAGAAGAACCGAGATGTCCTCCGCCCGGAATCCATCGGCCCGGATGCGGTTCAGCCCCTCTTCGAGTTGCAGACGGTTCTTGAAAATGCCATAAACAGAAGTATTCGAGCTCATTGTTAGTATCCTCTTTGTTTCGATTCGGTTGGTTTATGAACGCTACTTTGGCGGTGCGATTTCCAGGAGGTTATGAACCTTGCTATCACCGGCAAGCCGCTTGGCGATCATTTCAATCGCTTGCTTTTCTTCGGTGGAGTTGACTGGTCCTCGTAACGTCGCCTGACCGTCGCGGGTGATGATCTTTACGTTCTTGGCGTAGGTGGACATCGTCTTGTTGTCCGTTACCTCCTGCCGGATTTTGCGGGCGAGTTCGAGATCCGCTTTCTTATTGGATTGCCGGCCTGCGGTCAGCGCACCTTCGGCAGTGTCGCGTTTGTTGATCTTCGAGTTGTCGGGAGGCTGCGCCAAGGCTATAGCCGTGGTGAGGATCGCGACGGACAGGAATAATCGTTTCATATCGTTATTTGCTCCTTTGCGCTAGACGAATCATCGCTACTCGTTCGGAGTGCAATCTGGTGGCCACTTGGCCGCCCTCTATGTTTTCCCAGCCATCGTCTTCTCGCCCATTCTTCCGCGGACCGGATCAGAGTCCGCGTCCCTCTCCCCGCACTGGGAAATCAAGCGGGCACATAGTTCGCTCAGCGACGCTTCCGCGCCGTTCTCTTCAAACAAGCTCTCATTGAGAAGCTTCACCGCCTCGGTGTGACCGAGCGCTTCAGCAAGCGAGATGGCCGAACTGTAACCGGCAATTTCGTAGTGCTCCACGCGGCTAGCGGCGGAGATGATGCCGAGGTCCAGAATGATCGCATCGCCGTCTTCGGAAAGCGCTTCGGCGCCTTCTTCGATCACGCCCTCCATTCCCTTGCAAACCTTGCCAGTAGCCTTAGTCCCCATAATTTCCGCGATTTTAACGAGGCGCTCCGCCTGTTGCTTTGTCTCTTCCAAATGGGCTTTGAACGCCGCTTTCAAATCGGGGTCTTTCGCGCCGGATACCATCTTTGGAAGGGCTTTTATGAGCTGCTTTTCGGCCGAGTAGAGATCCTTGATCTCCGCCGTTAGCAAGTCCTGAATTGTGGTCATTGATGCCATGTATTTTCCTTTTCGATCAACAATAGGCAGGAAGCAAGCGGAGGGCCATTGGCGCGCCTCTAATCCCCGGCCCGTATTTCCGATAGCGCGGAGTCCTCGCGTTCCCGAAAGAACTTGTATGGCTGCCGCCACGCGGTTTTTGAGGGAGCCGAAAGTCGCCGTTTGACCCTCGGCAGTCATTTGCGGCTTCGACCGCGAAAATCGTGGGTAGCCGGGTACGCGAACGCTCTTGGGCTGCGGTACCGACGATACGGGGTTATTACCGCACATTTTTCCGGACCGTTACGAAACGAAAGTATGGGGTAGCGGGAAGAGTTCACTTCGCTAGCGGCCGGCGAGAGAACCGCTCCGGTGTGGATTGTCGCGGTACTGTCCAGCCTACTACCGCTACACTTGGTCTACGAGGACCTATTCAGCCCACAGGGATTCACTTTACATCGCGAATGTTTAGAGAAGGGCGCACCCTGGCCGTTCACTCATTTGAGATGGATGTTCGCTCGTGCGGCGAAGCGAAGTGAAGGCTCTCCGGAATCTCAAAGAGCCCGCGCAGGATCCCTCCACGCCAGCGCAAGACATGAAGGGGGCGGCGGCGGTGAAGTAGACGATGGCAAGGCGCTCATTCGTCATGACCGTGACGGGTTGAAGCGTGACCCAGAGCGAGGCGAGGACGGCGAGTCCGCCGACGAGGTTCAGCCAACCCAGTGTAGCGGCATTGCGGCCGAGTCATTAGGAAAGACCGCCGCCCGCGCCGAGGCCGACGAGGGCAATCGAAATCGCGAGGAAAGTGAAGTGGCAAGAGAAAACGACGGAGAAAAGGCGGGTGAGTCCGAGTTCGAGGAGGAGGACGGCACATACGGTGGCGGCGATTGCGGCGTAGGAAGCGGGCCCGCGGCGAATGTCCATATAACTGGTGTTTAATTAGCGTTCGAGGCGGATGTCGATTTCGCGCTCGACGAAGGTCCACTCCTTGGTGGCGCGCAGGCGGGCGACGAGCTCTTCAAAAGCGCCCTTGTGTTCGGGGGCGAATTCGAACCAGGTGAAGAAATCAAAGGGTTCGCCGATGTCGCGCGAGTGGTGGAGGCGGCGGGCGATGGCGGGGAGGTACTCGAGGCCAATGGCGTTGTGGTGCGAGGTTTCTTCGAAAATGGTGCGCCGCTCGTCCTGGGCAAGGTCCCACCAGGCAGCGGATTTCCTGATGGGGATGAGCGCGGCGCAGGTGGCGTCGGGCCGGTTTAAGGCGGGCTGGCGGCTCTTGAGTTCGGCGATTTCGGAGGCTGTGGCGTAGCGGACATTGCTGGTGAGGCCGCGGAGAATCCACTTGGTATCGACCGGCGCGCTCTCGATTTCGCCGTTGACGACGTCGAAACGATTCACGGGTTCCATTGGCTGGCCGCGATAGGCGCTGATTTTCGTGACCTTCCACAGGCCGTGTTCACCGCCGACGAACTGATATTTGTTGGTCATTTTGGTTCTTTGAGTATCGAGAGCGCGCGTTCGAGAAGTTCGTCGCGGCCAGCGGCGATGCCGGCTTGGGTGGGTTGCAGCGGAATCGTCGGTTTGATGCCGACACCGTGATGGCGGGAGCCGTCGTGCTTGATGACTTTCATGCCCGTCCAGACGACGTTGTAGCCGCCGGGGAGTTGGAAGGGATTGACGTTGCCATTGGTGCCCGCGGTGGTTTCGCCGATGATCTCGCCGAGCTTATAGGCCTCGATAATGCCCATGGTGGATTCGGCGTAGCTGATGGCGCCGCCGTTGGTGAGGAAGACCTTTTTCGCTTCCAGGTAAGGTGCTTTGGGCTGCAGGTCCCATTCGCCGCCACGGGTGAACTCCATGTGGCCGGGCCGGTCGATCAGCGGGAAGTGCCACTGGGCGCTTTTGAGATTTGTCTTCGAGACATGGGAGAACCAACCGGCGGAGACCTTCGGGTAACCTCGCAGGTCGAATACAATGCCGGTCGCCTTTTCGAGTTTCGGAAGGAGGTCCGAAAACTCTTTGTCGGTAGCGCGGGTGAGGTCGATGTACCAAAGGCCGGGTTGCAGTTCGGCAGTGGGAGTTGGGGGACGGTTGCCGCTAGGGACGGTGGGCTGATTCTGATTGCAAACCACGGTGATTTCTTTGGTTTCGGTGGCGTTGAAGGGAAGGACGGTGAGAGCTATAGAGGAACCGTGCGCGCCAAAGAGAGCCCTTCCAACGGAGAGGCTCCGTGCCCATTGAGGCGTGGCGGAGGAAATTTCCTCCTCGATCCCGGCGAGACGGGCGGCGGCCGGCGTACCGTTAATGGACACGACTTCGTCGCCGGGTTTGACGTCGTCATTTCCGGCGGTTACTATGTACTTGTTTTCAATCCAGGCGGCAGAAATCGGGGCCCGCGCCTGCGGGCCGCCGAAGTTGCCCCAGACGTTACCGTGGCCGTCCTTGAGGGAGGCGACCATCTTGCGGAGGGTCGTTTGGAACTGGAGGCTATCGGTATTGACGGCGGCTTGTTCGAGCCGGAGCGGGAGTTGCGCTTTCCAGTCTGTTTGGACCACGTCGAAGTAAGGATAGAAGTGCTGGAAAATATTCCAGGCAATGATGACATCGGCGACGCGCGTGGCTCGGTCGGCGGGATTGAAAAACCCGATGGGGAGGGTTTCAGCGGGATTGGGTGCGTTGGCCAGCGTGGCGGATACATAGCTGTAGGCGGCGAGGGGGATGATGGCTTTGACGGCGCCGGTCAGCGAGATGGAGTGGAATTCGATGGATTGGGCGGGGATTCGCTTCGTGGTGTAGGCGTTGAAGCGGTTGGCGACGGGCGGCTGGCCGTAGCCTTTGTGCTGGTAACGGAGCAGATAGGCGGATTTCGCGATGTCGAGCGGAGGAGGTTCACCGGTGAAGACGCGTAAGGTCGGAGCAACGGGCTGGAATATTTCGGTGAGGGCCTTGGCCAAGTCGGTGGCGGTTTCGACTTTGCGGGCGCCTTCGATGGCTATGAAATTCCAGTCGGCGGCGGCGGCCTGATCGCTGGGATGGAAGTGGCGGACGAGGCCATAAAGGGTGGCGAAGGCTTCGAGGTTGCGGAGGCCGGCGGGGGAGATGGGGCGGGGAGCGTCGATGCTGAGATTGGGGAGATCGCCGGTGACGGTGAAGGACGCGTCGTCGACGCGGATGGCGCCGTTCATGGCCATGACACCGAGGGCGATATTTTTCGCATCGGAGTTGACGAAGCCATTGATTTCGTAGTGCTGCCACTGGCCCTGCGTGCGGATGGGGCGATCGCCCATGTTGTCGAAGAAGCCCGTCCCGCCGGTAGTGCGATCGATACGAAACCACATTTGAGCGTGGGCCATGCCCATAGTGTTTACAGCGGCGCGGAAACGGATACGCTTGCCGAGGTAGGGAGCCGCGTCAATGGTTTGCATGATGTTCCCGAAGTTCTTGGGGGCGGGAACGGCGGGGGTAATTTCGGCGCAGCCGTGGCCTTGGAGGCAGTCCTTGTTGGACCAGGTGACTTTGAAATCGGTGATGGCGGATGGGGCGAACCAGCCTTGGAGCGGCGCGTCGGCTGTGCCCTTTTCGAGGTCGAAATTGACCTGGGCGTGGGTGGGCAGAGCTAGGAGAAGCGTGGTGAGGCGAATCATTGAGTGGCTCCTATCGAAGACGAGGCCGGCACTGATATTTCCGCCGTCATTGCAGTTGGAGCAATTCGCGGGTCACAGAACCGCGTTCATCCGATGCCCGCTTTTATCGCGCAGCGCGAGGCGCCGGGCGCCTTGCGGCGCCTCACCGGAGTAACGGGTCAAGCAATCGCGGCTCAAATTCGAATCTGGATGGGAATGACCATTCAACTTCAAAAAACCGGGGATGCCGGGGGTTGATCAAGTAATTCAATTCTTGACGTACAACCACCGAAGGGACTTTCAGCACGGGCCGAAAGCGCTCCGGGAGCGAGAGGTTACTCGAACCATCGAGCCAGCGGTCCGCGAATTCTCTCGATAACACCTCGGATTCGAGTATTGCTTGATATCTCGCATCGCCCGCCTCGAATGGCCATCGTTCGACGGAATCAGCGGGGATGTCGATCCGGCAATAATCAAATTCAGGTACGAGGTATGGATCGCGAATGTGGACCAGTACTTCAAGGCACGCCAGCGACAGGGTTGAAGACGTGTAGATGACCCCTTTGCCGAGGCTATTCCAGCGCCCGCCTCGAAGCATTGCGCCGGTCGTGTCCCACGGCGCATAACGCGATCGGAATAATCGGTAGGCTGTCACCTAATCAATGCACAGCTTTCGCGCCGAATCGGCTGGCCGCACAGAAGGCCCCCTTGGGTGACCCCATAAACATGGGGTAAAACAGAGATTAGCGAAGTTCGTCGCTTCGCCAATCCAACCCCAAGGAGGTCACCCAAAAGGTGAAGAACAGAAAACAGAATAGCGCTAAAAAGCCCGTCAAACAAGGGGCCGACGCGAAGCAGCCGGAGCCTAATAAAATCAGTGCTTCCACGCCGTATGACTTCAAAGGTAAGAATTTGACTGCCTACGGTGGCTTGTTACCCGTTTCCACGATGCTGGAGAAACTCGGCATGCAAGCGCTGCTGGAAGAACTGATCACAGCGAGCCGCATTCCCCGCGCCATGCCCATAGCGAAGTTTGTGATGGCGATTGTGCTGAGCATCTATCTCGGATTTTCACGCCTGAGCCATATTCGGTTCATTGCCAAGGACCCGCTGTTGACGGCAATCCTGCAGGTGGCCAAAGTGCCGCCGCAGTCGACGATGTGGCGGTTCTTGGCGTCGCTGCACATCACGGTGGGCAAGCAGTTGTTGAAACTGCAGCGCCGGTTGCGCGAGCGCGTGTGGGCGGCGGCCAACGTGCGGCTGAAGACCCTCACCATCGATACCGACACGACGGTGCATACCCTGTACGGCAAGCAAATGGGCGGACGCAAGAGCTACAACCCGAAGAACAAAGGCAAGAAAAGCTACCAACCGATCCTCACCTTCCTGAACGAGACCCGGGA
>ENA-ORBV01012274-ORBV01012274.1-microbial-mat-metagenome-genome-assembly--contig:-NODE-12274-length-13251-cov-5.610217_pt1 | contig 13251 bp, 14 predicted proteins | sample MGYA00237777_ERZ505514 | MGnify/ENA primary metagenome ERZ505514 (study PRJEB26160, sample SAMN06269048) | microbial mat metagenome | isolation source: Oligotrophic lake microbial mat | place...
TCTCTATTCGTCGGCAGCGTCAGATGTGTATAAGAGACAGTTTCCCAGCCTGCGAAAAGCATCTCCTGGTTCTCCCTTCAATCCCACTGAGACAGAGCTGGCTGACTCTCCCCCCCCCTGAACATTTCACCCATTGACACATTGCATTGGGGTTTCTGCTTCTTCCAGGGGAACTGCTTCTCTCTGCAAAAGAAGCATTTCTGTGCAGTTTGTGGCCATTCCTGCCAAATCCAGGAAGGGACTTCTGGATGTGTCATGGTGTCCTGCTTCTCTGTTGGTGTTTTCACGGGTGTCTCGAGAAGGAAATCACATCTGGGAAAACATGTCAATCACACAAAAAAACACAAGTCGTCAGCAATCCGTGTCTTTGCATGATCACTTCATCAACTGTCTTTTGTTTTGCACATGAAGACTTTTGAGTTTGGTTGAGCAAGAAGTTTGATTTTCTGATTGACAAGTTTCAGACGAATTTGATGTGATTTTTTCTGGTGAGAGAGATGACACCCAAAACAAGATTTTGGGGCACAATTTCACATCCAACGTCTCCTCTTTTTCCCACCTTTGTCTCTGACAGAAAGATGAGAATTTTCTCACAGTTGAAGTGGACTTTGATCTTGTCTTTTTGTTCTGATGCAACCTCATTTTGATCCATTGTGTGATCGAATGTGACATTGGTGTCTCAAAACACTCCACCACACATTTTGTGTTCTGTTCCGTTCCATTTGCATTCCAAATTTGCCATGTGAATTTAAGCTTGAGGACAAAAACAGTAGAACAAACAAAATTGAATAGTGCAGAGCAGGGCAGAACAGAATGGAATGGAATGAGAAGGGGGTCAGATCACTGAACCCATGACATGGTCCTGCCACTTTCAAAAGCAACGATCATTGTCCTATCCTGATCCTTAAGAACCCTCATGGCTGCGAGCCAAGTCATGAGCGGTCCAAGTCACTAACACGTACGTACTCATTTTTCTCATTCTTATCTTTCGGCATCCAGTTAGTTTTTATCAGTATGATTCATTGAATCCCTTCCAAGATCAATGAGGCATCACAGGCGATCATCAAGGACGTCAGCTCTAAAGTACTGCTAATGCATTAGCAAGCTAGCTGGCCAGTTACCCATCCATCTAAAACATCAGAGAAGATGAGCTGTAGTCTTTCGCCCCCATGGCTTGTACGCGGCGATTGGCTTTGACCATTGAAGACCACGAGAAAGTTCGTGATGAATGGATGATGCTGATGTTGAGTATTTTCTTCGGCAGGTCGAACGCGTCTCCTTGCTGGACTTATTTGCTGCAGTTTCCCCCTTGAGGTTTGACATGGCTGTTGCAGCGGCAGCTACTGCTCCAGCAACGACTTTGGTGGCAGCACCACATCTCTGTGTTTACAGTGTGGCTCTACCGCGAATTGTCGTGGATTCTGTTAATCACGTTATCCCGTGGAATCCAACACACCACGGAGGATATTCGAGGAGGAGAAACGACCATTCTCGACCATGAAATTTGATGTTGCAACGAGTGGTAACAGTACACGGCGACAACAGCATTACAAAAGCAATAATGTTGGTGGCTGTGGAAGCGGATTGTGATAAAACTCATGGGAACGCTCACGCGACAATCACCAGTGGATAATAATTGTGAAAGTGGCTTTTGGTGATTGGGGGTATATTCCTGCAATGTGGACAACGATTTTATACCTGTACCAATGCTGCATCGTCATCATATTGGGCCAAACTTTCTTTCAAAGATGCCACAACCACAATCATCGGTGTGACGGTAAAACATATATTGACAGACCTCGCAATCTATTCAAATCTACTGGACAGACCTTGCAATCTAATTCAAACGTACTGGAAATACTCAAGGCCCAATTTTGGGATTGACTTGCCAATGCACCAGTGGCAATTATCCAGAAGGATTCGACTATTTGTTTCATGAGAAAAGGGAGAGGTGTGCCAAGGCCGATATCGGGAAGCACAATGCTTATTGAGGAAATTTGGGGCTTTCGTGTTGGTTTGATTATGGCAATAACCACTATATTATGAACGACCCTGATTACATGGGCGACTATGCAAGCTACTTAAGAGCTACACCGACAGTAGTGCGCAGTCCTTTTTTCTATTCCCAGTTTGCTGATTCTTCTGCGGACGCCTGTTCCATATTGGTCAACCACCAAGCTTGTCGCCGGGTTTATGAAGATGATCACGACAGTCAGACCATCAATTGCTCGGATAACCTAAACTTTTGCTATCCCGTGGTGGGGCGGGGTCGCGTTTTGTCTGCTTTGTTTCAAAACGTGTCAACTAGTACAATTGTGGCGGGGCGAATACGGCATTTTTATGTCAGCTATTCAGGGCCTTTAGATGCCGGTGCAACGGCGCTTTGAAGGTGGCGCAGAGAGCGGACCAATTCGAATGGCACTCTATTTGGAAGACATGTAGAATCTGTAATTGTTTTCTGCTACGTTTACTGGCAGAGTCCTTCTATCCTACAGTAAAGAGGTGTACTAAACACTGCCAAAACTTATTCTACCAAGCACTTACGTATTATTCTCATTCACACTAATATCAGCCTTTCTTGACCGCAAGATATAGTAGCTTGTGATTGGTTTCGACGCGTCGTCCTCCTCGTCCTCTTGACCATGCCTTCGTCGACAGCAGGCTGCACTAGCAAGGACTTCATAGATTCGAAGCCAATGGAACCTATTTCAAGCGAAGCAAAGAAAGGCAGCACGCATTGTGAACAGAAGACTGATTAATGCCTTGAGAGATTCTGACCATAGCCACGCGCGGAACCCACATGCCTGCTCTTGAAAGGCAGCACAACAAACCAGATATACTTACTTGGAGTGCGTCCAATTCAGCATCGACTTTCTTAAAATATTTCCCGTCAGTCCAACCATATGGGCCACCTTCTCGAGACGTTTTGTGGGAAATAGCCCAACCTATTGTAGCGTCGGATGGGCCCGTGCTAATGGAGAAGGTTAGACCGTGGACAAAGGCAAATCGCAACCGCTTCAATAGCTGCTGCAACTTTGGGATGTTCGGTAGGTATGCAATGTAAAATGAATTGCCGTACACCGCACCTTGAGCCGGGAGATTGTATTGAATCACAATGCTCCCTTTCTTTTTATACCCCTTCACGTCGGCCGATGAGGTTGTCGCTGTCATACTTCCGATTGGACTTGCTCGTTGAGTATTTTTCGTGAGGGAAAAGCGGCACATGGGGCATAGTTCGTGCGTCTTTAGGCAATCTTCAAGGCATGTTAGATGGAATTCATGCTGGCAAACTTTCAATCGGATGACTTTCTTTTTCTCGTACTTGAAGGGATCCAAACAGATTGCGCATTCCCCACCACCAGCTTTGATTTCCTGATAGGTGGTTTTATCGGCTAAAACCCAATTTTGAAGGCCCTTGTAGACAACGGTGAATGTTGTGGCAGGTGTGACCGCGCTTGAAGAACCTTTCCCGGCTGATGGTAGAATTCGTTCAATTTTGGCCGGCTTGAACTTGTTGAAGTATTTGTCGATAACTTGATGTTGGATTTGCTGGTGAACCGACCACAGCTGTTCAACAAAGGCAGGATGAGATAGCCTTTCCGTTTGAAAACTTAGAAGAGGAAGGACTTGAGAGCTTTTTTTCAGCACGACCTCGTGGGTGTATGTCCTATGCGTTTTGTCTTCGCCATACATATTTCCAATGACAGTGTCGATTCCTGGTTTGGCCTTTCTACTCCAGTCACTTCCAACGTTGGTCGATTTCCCCTTTAAGATAGCCACCAATAAGCCGATTTCACCACAGTGAGCGAAAGCATGTGGGTTGTTAGTCGTGTAGATTCCGTCACCAAAGTGAGCCGCGTTTCGTGGATTGTTGTCAATGCCAAATTCAACCTGGCCTTGAAGTGTTAGCATTCCGTTGGTGCGGATTGCTTGGAGTTTGTCAGGTGTTGTGAAATGGTAAGCAATCTCAACACGGTGTGGTTTCTTCGTTTTGCGTCCTCGCTTCGTCATGAAGGACGTCTGCAGCTTAAAAATTTGGTCGGCAAAAAACACCGCTTCGTCTCTTCCCAGTGGCTGAACACCCGCCCCGACGTAAGGTAGAAGCAAACGAATAACGTCTTCCACCAGCAAAAAAGATCGACTAGCTTGATTGCTTTTCATACTAAGTTCTTTCAAGATTTTTCGTGGGTCTAGGGATCCTTTTTCTTGCGGGGTAAGCAAGTATGCCGCAAGTGCGGCATCTTGTTGCGCTTGTGCTGCTGCCACTGGACGGTTGCGAGTGACAAGATGAACGTAATCGAGGGTGCTGCCATCCTCCTCATCTGATGATATTTCTACGATATGATCCGTTTGAGGCTTGTCTTTGGAACGGTCCGCTGCATGTATCGTCTTGTCGCCTGCATTACGCAGAGCCGTTGAGCTTGTCATTCGGCGCGCTGTTGGCTTCGTTGCGGCTGCGGCTGCTGCCGTGGCCACGTTGGCTGTTTTTTTTGCTTGCTGCCGAAAGTCGCCTGTTGTCAAGGAAGCAAGATTTGAGGCAGTCAAACGTTCGGACTTTCGATTATAGGATTGATTGTTGTTGCAGTTGGCTTTGCGCTTCTTCGTCGGGCGCACTTGGGCTGCTGGTTTTTTGTCTCCATCGTCATCTTCCACGGCGTCTTGACGAGATCTTCGTGTCTTCATTGGGATATTTCTTACTGGCAAATTCTTTGGTAGGATCTAAATTTCGGGTGCCCAACGATTTGTGTCCATTGCTGCTTGGTTGCGCTGGTTAAATTTCTTGTTGACTTCCCACGGTAACTTCGTTCCTGCAGCCACGTTGTGTTCGTTTCTCATTAAGTCGAATGAATCATCCACGAATCAATGAAGCATCCACGCTCACTCCCTCTGCGACTAGTAGGACTCGTGCTGTAGTAGCCGAATGCTACTACTTGATCCCGACGTACCGTTTCCCCATCATGCCGAAAGGCAAGGCCATTCCTGTCAACATTAGGTCCCGTCGTCGGTGGAAAGCTAGGAATCCGAAAATGGAAGGGTGGCCTACTCATCAAAAAGAAGACTTTAGCTCGATGGCGACAAAAGCAACAGAAATAGCCCAGCAAAAAAAGAATGGCTTGAGCTAAGTTGTAACTTGGTATACAATATCAATCAGACTACGGTAGCAGACTACGGCAGAATACGGTCACTCCGCAAATGAATGCTACTGGCTTTAATGAAGTCTCTTAATCTGAAGCCCTTGTCAACAAAATAGTGGCCACGCCATCCACAGTAAGATTTGGATTGATGGCCCGTAGAAAATGATCAGAGGTAATGCTTTGTATGGGGCTCTTTATTTTTCGGTGTCATTTCAAAAATAAAAATATATAGGAAAGTATGGAACCAGAATAGTTTTGCTACATTGTTTATTGCACCGCGTTGTCGGGAAACTTTCCCACATAGCAACGTTTCCGTGCATTTGTCATTGACAAGAACGAACAACTTGTCGCTGCGCTGCCCACTATTGGGTTCAACGACATGGAACAAAGCATCACCAAGAATCGTCAGCTTTTTGAATCGCGCCCGTCTTTTTATTTTTGAGAATGTAACAGGTTCTTCTCGGTGGCCCAGGCCTCGCTCTTCCATGCTCCGAACCATTGCATGAGCGAACTGCATTGCAGTGCTTGCATTTATAAATTGTCCAACCAACATGTGCCCGGGAATAACTTTCGAACGACCATTCATGTTCGGACCGTCCCTTTGCACAAGGTGGATTCAACAAATCCCGGGAATACCGCTCGTTCTTGCCGTCCTCGTCCTCGTACCTCCAGTCCCAGCTCGACCAATGCGGGTCACCATCCACAAAGTAGCCAAATGTGTTGAATTTCTCATCGATTTGGTGGTCTGCTTTGCCATAAACTCTTTCGTAATCGCTAGAAAGAGCTTTCGCGCACATAGAGCGTCGGATCCGGGGTGTCACAAACGCCGTGGCAACATTGCAACAAGCATAAAGAAGAGCGATTGATCCAATCTTCATGGTACAAAAAGGAAGCTGGTGATTCGTTTATGGCAACGAAGGACGATACCAGAAATGCTGTTCGAGTTTGAAGTCAAATCCACGCGGCAAAATTGATAACAAAAAAATCGATCCGTTGGCAACCTCATTAGCAGTGTCCGTTGAAAGACTGTGTCTGCTTGGCATGTGCTCTGCAGCTCGGATCGGTTCATGGTACATCTATCAGTCTATCAGTCTATGGTATGCTTGGAAACCCGAAAAACGCAAAAGTAGCTCTCGTACCTGAACATAGGTAGTTTGACGCTCTATAATCTTCCACGGTGCGCGTGCAGTAACAATGCAGCCGCAATGGGATTCGAACCCGCGACCTTCTGACCGCAACGCCTCGGGGACCGTTCATGGATAGGGTTAAGGTGCATTCGAAGAAAAATTTAAGTGATGCTACAGGGGTAAAAGGTAGCACTAAGGATCCTTGCATGCAAAACTGTGTCACAGGGGCCATTGCTAACTGCAACAACAGTGCATGTTGTCATCATAAAAAATGTATTCAACACTTATTAAATTCTACAAAAAATGACGAATGTCAAAGTTGGGGTTTGCGGGACATGACAGAAGCTTTTTTTGAATGTTTTGCATTTTGGGAGTTTTGTTTCAACTTGGGGAAGCACAGCTGGCTGCCACAATGCTTTGATCAATTGTTTTTGTTGCGATTGTGTTGTTCTGTCTCCCACGGAGACAGCTGAGTTTGGATTCCAAGGTGAAATTTAAATGCAAACCCTGCTTTTCACCATGAAGAAAAAAGCATTTGTGCTGTCACAGTTGCATTGTGACATTCAGGTGACAGCGTTGACCTGCTGTCATTCCACATGGTGCAAATGGATCAACCCCTTTGGAGAAGTCCTAGCTTTGAATGAAGCACATCAGTGGAATTGAACAAAGTGCAGCTCACCTGATCCGAAAAAGAAGTCAATGGTCAAAAGGCAAGAGTGGTGCAGCTGAAACATGTGAATGGATTGACAAATGACAAACTGCATCTGGTGGACACACAACCAACTGGATGACCAAGTGGACAACTGACCAGACAAACAACTGAGTGACTGTCTGTCTGAGCAAATTGCAGAGGATCAGAATGGTGTTCTTCTTGTCAAAAATCAAGGGCCAACAAAACCAGGCTGAGAGCCAGCACAACCCACTGGCAGCAGTTTTCAAATGATGACCAAGAACAAAACATTGGTTCATTTCTGCAATGCAGTGGTTCTTTTTGTGTTGCAGCAACAGTTCCTGTTTCTGAACATCGTGATGCTTTGCTTTGATGATCAATGGATGTGCTCAACATCAGTGGACAATTGACAAGTGTGTCACACTGACACATTGTCCGCAGCATTTCAGCTGGTGCATCATGTCCCACTGCAATGTGTGACAGTCTCTGATGGACCCAGGGAGACACGCTCTTACCCTCTGTGATCATTTTTGGTTAACAACTGGAACAATCTCTGAGCCGAGGTTGTGAGCAATGTCAGATGATGGAAAAACAATCAAATCATCAGGACAAGCTTCAAAAGACACACAATCCTCTCTTTCAAGACTGTTCTTTCCTGCAACACTCAAAACACCAATGCGTTTGTTAATGTCATCAACCGCCTTCAGCATGCTTTCCTTGCACAGTTCTTGCAATTGACTCAAAAAGATTTTCAAGGGTCCCTTTTCTTGCTCTGTGGCTGGGAAGCAAAATTCACAGATCTTGGGGGAAGCATGCTGCAGAGTTTGGATTCATGACATTCAGAACTTGCCATCTCCCTCCATTGAGGATTGTCATTGGACTTGGAGATTTCATTCTCTGGATGTAAGGAATGGCAAACTTTGCATGCTGTCATTAAGATTGGAAGATTTTTTCTTCAGATGAAAACTTAGTTCAATGCCAGTAGTTTGGTGGTGCCTTACATTCTACAGGGTATGCCTCTGCATATCAGTTCCATGACCGGGTGTGGCGCCACTGTCTATCTAATGCACAACTAATTATGGAAATAGGAAAATTATGAATTGTTCGTGTTCTATGTATTTATTTACAAAAGAATTAGTAGCTGCAGGCTGGAGTGCCGTCCCGAGGGATGGACCGTGAGCTGCTTCCGCTGTGATGCCGTATCAGGTCGTGGGCTCTTCCTTTCGAACCACAACTAGTAGGTTCGATCATAGACTTTTCAACAGGATTGCCTTCGTCGTCTTTTTCAAGCTGGGTACTACTTCCACCAGCATTCGAAGCATAGTCCGACCTCCCGGAACTTTCCATCGTTAGCATGGACAAGACATCACCTGTGATCCCGCCAAACATATTGGGAGGAGCCTTCTTAATGCCGCGACCAAGCAGGGAAGATCCGAGGCTCCCTGAGGCCGCGGACTTGGTAGACGCCACGGAGGACATGCTGTTATCTCTCATCGGCGTAAAATATTTGGCGGTGTAAGGCAGTGGCTCAGAGTTGCAGCTCAAGTCTCGCATGGCCTTGGAGGAGCTTGTGCCTGCAGAGTGTGTGCTGGCCGTAGTCTTCTCACTGGCATCGGAACAGGGAATACTTTCTCTGCGCCTTGGGGGACGCACTGCCTCACCGTTGCCGGACGACTCATTGCTGTTTCTACGCATTGGCATTCGCTTCGTAATCGAGGAACGACGATGTTCACAGCCAGCTTGTCGAAACTGGACAAGAAGCTCTTCATCTATCTCCTCTGTGCTGCCTCGGCGCTGTGGTTTCTTGGGGCCCTGCTTCTTTGATGCAATGCTGGAGCTTCTGGCTTTCTGTCTAGCATCCAAAAACAGTTTAATAGCTTCATCTGTCATAGAATCACTCGAATCGCGTCTGGATGTGTCACTGTTGCACCTTGCAGGCAGTCGAAGAAGCGTGTCAAAAGTATCACAACCCTGGCCACCATTGTGATCGTGGCAGTGGTTTGGATTGTGATCACTGATCTCGCTATAAAGAGAAACGAGAATCAAGCGAAAAGGAAAAGGCATCACCATCGTCGAAAAGCATAGCGGACATATCGTCGACACTTTCTTCACAGTTGTGTTCGAGAATTGTTTCCGAACAGCCCAAGTTGGGGAATTCACATGAAGGGACTTCTGCTTCGACATGGACTTCGAGTTCTACTCCTTCTTCCGCTTCCTCTTTTAGGGAACCACCGCTTCGTTCCCTGCGGAGGGCCATGCGAGCACATCGATTCATTTCCAGAGATGCCAGGCTCACCGCAACTTGGGCCACCGCTGCATTCTTGGCCGATTCTTCGTTTGCGGCTTTCTGCGCCTCAACCTTGGCAGTGTCATTCAGAATGCCTGTCACCACCTCTACAACGTCATCGCCATAGGCAGGGTCGTTCTCTTCTTTTCGTTCGACTTCGGATTTTGGTGATGATTCGTTGGAAACAGTACGTTGGACAAGGAGTGGGGTGGAATCGGGAATTCGTACAACAGGTTGTTCCTCTTCTGTAGCTGCCTTCTGTGTCGAGCTTTCGACGACTAGAGCGTCCTCCTTCTTAGGAGTTCGCGTGACAAGGGGATGTTTGTCGGACGACAACACGCGGGCTGGTGGAGATTTGGCCTTGTCTCGGGACTCATTGGTAGTCGTTCTTTTGACGCGCAACGGTCTTTTGTCTCCCGACAAAACACGAGGCGGGGGAGATTTGGCAGCGTCCGTGCTAGTGACACGGATGACAGGCGAAGGTGATAGAGGCTCCTCCTCCTTGGTTTTCTCACCATGTTCATGACGCTTCTTTCTTCGGTCCTTGCGGCGTTTCGGAAGCATCTTCTTGGTGGACCATACAGATTGGTCCATTTTCGAGAGATCACCCGAGCTGCCGCCGTTGCCCCAACGTGTGAGACCACCTCTCATACTACCTTCGGGAGTACTGGTACCAGGAGCAGCAGCAGCTCCCCATTGAGCATTCCTGGGACTACTGCTCTTATCCGTCAGCGGCACCGTTTTGGCGCGACGTACATTGAGCAAATTGGGTGCCGATGCGCCCCCCAGACCCATGCCCGACAAGCTTCTCAAGGGAATACTTCTCGTGGTCTTTTCTTCCTTGGGACCGCCACGGGCAGGGGAAGGAGCGTGGCTGGAAAGAGACACCGCATTCAGCAGGTCCAATCCCAGTCTGGCTCTTCCGGAAACGATGCGAGGTTGTTCCGAAGCCCTTCCGAAGGTGCTATTGCAGAGATTTGTCGCCGCAGTAGCCGTAGCAGAAGTAGTATTGGCGTTGCTGTTTGGCTGTTGAGCCCGAGCGGCCATGGCCCCTTTCAAGAGGTCCAGAGAGAACATGGGGCGGCCACTGGCATTGCTACTACTAGTAGTAGACACAGTAGCTGTTACGGTGACTTGGGCCAGGACGGTATTGCGTCGAATGTTGAGCAAATTGGGAACCGATGCATCTTGCGGTGTTGCTGCTGGGGGCGTGGAGGATGTGGACCAACGAGCATTGCCACCAGTACCAGTAGTCGTTGTACCAACAACCTTGTCATTAGCTCCCGGGTGAGACATTCTCGATTGACTTCGTCGTGCCATGGACATCAAATCCGGTGCGGAACCCCGAGAAATTCGACTAGGCGCTTGACGAGTCGCCGCATCTGGAAGTTGACGACTGACCGCCATCAAATTGGGATTGGAAGTCCGAGACGATGGCAGCATGGGTTGCGATCGGGATGTATCTGTAGAAATAACCATGCCCGTGAGCAAATCTGGAGTCATGCGAGCATGACTGCTAGTGCCAGCGATCACTCCTCGACTACTGCCACTCAGAAGAGGGTTTCTTCGGTGACTGCTGCTATTCATATCACCCTCGCTGCCACTTCCACCACCCTTGGAGCCGGTGGGCGTCGCACTCCAACGATCATTGCCTTTCATGCCATGATCCGGATACGTGGAAGATCGCTGAAACGTCGAAAGACTGGGAGACGAAAAGGTGGTCCGGCGGAGGCCGCCAGCAGCAGCATTCGCAGTAGGAGTGGGGGAGGATACCTCCACTTCCTTGGAAGCTCGTCCTCGCCTTCGGCGGGCACGTCGGGATGCCCGTTCATCCTCCTGCGTGGTATTATTAGTAGCGGATGGGATGAGATTGGAGCCACTCTTGCACCTGGCCATGGTGGGTACCGCCGCCACTTTTGGCTCGGCCGCCCATCGAGTAGCCGCCGCCGCAAGCTTGGTGTCCGAAGAACGACTTTGGTCCGAGAGATTCATCAAGTTGGGCCCACTGTGACATCGCTTCACTGCCACTTTGGTCACCACAGGTTCCGAAGTCCATCTCGTCAACGTCGGACCAAAAGCAGCAGCTGCGGCTTCCCGGCCATGATCGGACTGGGTCTGGAGCATGGAGGACAAGTTGATGGAACTGGAAGTCTTCTTGACGGGTTCCGCATGCCATCTCGAGATGTTGGGGATGGTCAAATTCGGTCCACTGCTACTCTTGGTCAAGGGATTTGGCTTGGCCGCCGTCCCCGAAGACCACCGACTGTCGACCGCCGAAGAGTCGGCGGTTCCCGCCGTGACGGCTCGTTTCAGGGCGTAGTCTTCCTTCGTATTCGGATGTTGCACTTGATTGCTTTCACTGGAATCATCGAGCAATAAGGATGCCCGTGTCATGGTTCCGGTAGACCATCGGTTGCTCGCAATCGTCGGAGCAGCAGCTGCTGCCTTGTCCGAAACAAAATCCGGCAAACTGTTGGATTCCTTCAAGATGGAAGCCCTACAGGACGCCATCATCTTGTCTTTGATGGCTTCGTTGCGAGCCACCGATCGTCGGTTGCTACTTCTTCGACCACCTCGGGGAGACCCTCCTTTGGAAGGCACATTGAAAGACGAGGTAGGATCGGTCGAGCATCGTGTCATCTTGGCCAAGGGTCGAAGATTCCCAAATTTGGGGGCATCTTCTGGAGGCAAATCACTCAGTATTTTGATGGAGGAAGGAATCTTGAAGGTACTGGAAGTCCCCGCTGTGGACAAGCCTTTCATGAGACTCAAACTGCCCATGGCCATGGCACTGTTGATCGTGAAGGAAGCATTCTTACTGCTGGAGCCTGAAGGGGCAGTCCCGGAAGCTTCCTTTCGAGTGTTCATGGCAATTCTCGTGTCGTTCAAAAGATTCCAACCTGCACACTTGGCAGCGCCATTCGCGGCAGCAACCGTCTTGTGGACTTCAACAGTTCCTCTTCGGCTGCTCCCTGTGCGTTCCGATCGAGAGATGCGATCGTTGTGGCTGCGGCAGAGAAGATTGGGCGCCGAGCCGCGGGATCTCCGGAGGTTTCCACCACTGCCACTGCCACTGCGGCGGGAGTAGCGTTGGGGAAGTTCCTCGTCATCCTCACTGCTACTGCTGCTGCTACTACTGGAGCAGTCATCGTCGTCGTCGTCTTCACTGCTGCTGCCAAATTCCAAAGACGAAACGGAAACGGCATCGGTTCCTCCAATCCACCAAGTTTTGGTGGGTGTATCGGGGTTGCTAGACGCGGTCATCATGTTGACTTATACCGTATTGTGTTGTGTTGGACACTGAGTTGTTGTTTGTGTTGTTTTGTGGGGTGTGTCCTTTCTAGAACTACTATTAGCTAGTAGAGATGATACCTTGTGTCAAGTAGTGTTAGATAGCTACAAGCTAGCTATTGTGTAAAAGGTAATAAGAGGACAGGATCTGTTTCTCTCTGTTCCTTTATCTACCGAAGCGGCGATAGATTGTGAAAGGTGGTGTTGCGTTACTATGGAAACTACTCCGTGTATTTTCCGATCAGCTTAATAGTAATAATATCCTAAAGTACTTACGGTAAGACTTGTACCGCAAACCGGTGAAGTGAGAATGAATGGTCTGAACAACGGGAAAATTAGTGTACCCTTCTATTTTGCAGCTCTAAAGCCGCACGCAAGTTATGGCTTCAGATTCAGTACCGGTGTTATTGGTACCGGTATTGTAGGCTGCTTAGGCCTCTCCGAGTCTCCGTAATAGCAATTGAGGGGAGCATTGCATCAGGAGAAGTTCCTGTGCTACAGTATCACTTCTAGTAGACTCTCCACAGTTTTTACGGAAGCTTTAAACATTCTACGACCGAAAGTTTTGTAAGTCGGATGCATCTCGTTTCTACGAATGCCTCTGACCACTCAAAACGTTAAGGAATTATTGGCTCTAATTAGAGCGTGCTCTCAAATGTCGATTAATCAACTACTCAAGGTTTCATGGATTGGGCCACTCAACAACACGTACCCCGAGAGTCACCATCCAAGGAACACTTA
>ENA-ORBV01012277-ORBV01012277.1-microbial-mat-metagenome-genome-assembly--contig:-NODE-12277-length-13249-cov-6.583435_pt1 | contig 13249 bp, 11 predicted proteins | sample MGYA00237777_ERZ505514 | MGnify/ENA primary metagenome ERZ505514 (study PRJEB26160, sample SAMN06269048) | microbial mat metagenome | isolation source: Oligotrophic lake microbial mat | place...
TGGCTGTGCACCAGGTCGATCAGGACCAGCATCCCCAGCCCGTGCGCCGTGTCGATGAGTTCCTTGAGGTCGTCGGGGGTCCCGAAGCGCGATGAGGGCGCGAAGAAGTTGCTCACGTGGTACCCGAAGGACCCGTAGTACGGGTGCTCCTGGATCGCCATGAGCTGGATGGCGTTGTACTTCAGCCCCGCGATGCGCGGGAGCACGTTCTGGGTGAACTCGGCGTAGGTGCGGGCCTTGGTGCGTTGGTAGGATTGGGTGAGGGCGGGCACGGGATCGTTCATCATCTTGACGGCGACCCAGCAGCCGTCGGTGGCGCGCACGACGGGTCCGTGGTGACTGAAGTAGGCGGTGACCACGCGCTCGGCGACGGCCGTGCCGGACTTGTAGGGGAGAACGATTTTCTTCGCGGTGAACGGACGTTCCTCCGCGCCGTAGCGGTAAGCCGGGCCGGAGGGTTTTTGGACGACGGGCAGGAGATATTCGTCGATCACGTCGGCGCCGTTGGAGGTGTGCATCCAGCCGAGACGGTCGTTGAACCCCTGGTAGATGAAGAACTGGCCCCAGGTGGCCGCACCGTAGGCGTTGAGACCCTCGGCGCTGATCGCGTGGAGCTCGGGGCGAAAATAAAACGACGTGTGGGGGTTGATGAAGAGCAGGGCGTGGCCGGAGGCGCTCTTCGCGGGAGCGATCGCGAAGCCATTGGAGCCCTGGGTCTCGGGCGGCGGGGTGGGCGCGGACGGCACGGGCGCGGTGTGGGTGAGAGAAGGGCGCGCGCCATAGAACGCCTCGAGGTTTTTGATCGAGACCGATTCGATGTCGCCGCCGATGCTGCCCTCGGTGAAGGCGAGCGCCATCCACGGTTCGAAGCGGGCGATAAGCTTGGGCCGCACGGAAGAATGGGTGTGGAGATAAAAATTAAGCCCGTCAGCAAAGGCGTCCATGAGGGCGCGGAGCCAGACGGGGGCGGCGGCGTAGTTTTCACGGAGTTCGACGGGGTCGATGAAGAGCTTCATCCGCAGGTCGCGAAAAAGCGCCGACTCGCCCTCGATCTCGGCGAGACGGCCGAGGGCGTTGACGTAGTTCATTTCGATCCGGTTGAAATCGTCCTCGGCTTGCGCGTAGAGCAGGCCGAAGACGGTGTCGGCGTCGGTTTGGCCGAACACATGGGGGATGCCCCAGGTGTCGCGGATAATGGTGACGGCGGCCGCGTGTTTCTCCCAACGGGCGAGGTCGGTGGCGGACGGCGCGGCGAAGGAAGGGACGACGGAAGCGAAGGCGATGACGAGCAACGCGGGGAGCTTCATAGCGGGAGAACGGCGTCGCCGACGGTGAGGCTGCCGGACTTGGTTTCGTGGATGAGGTTTTGGCCGAAGTTGACGTCGGTGGGATCGGCGGCGTCGCGGCGGTAGGTGGCGAGGGTGCGGAGCGGCTCGGGGCCGTCGCGCTCGCCGGTGGCCTGATCGGTCGTCGTTATGGTGCAGCGAGCGCAGGGTCCGCCGGCCCGGAACACGGCGGTCCCACCGACGCGGAATCGGGTCCACATGTCCTCGGCGAACGCGGGGGCGCCGGCGATGACGAGGTTGGGGCGAAAGCGGTCCATGGGGAGCGCTGCGGCACCGCGGGCGAGGAGGCGGTCGTTGAGATCGGCGAGGGTGGATTCGCCGATGACGAGGAGCGGGTAGGCGTCGGCGAAGGTGACCTGAGAAGGGGAAGTTGAGAGCTGAGGGTCGAGGGTCGAGAGTTGAGAACCGGGAACCGGAGGAAGCTTTTGCGGCGGTATGGGGCGGTGGAAGGCGGGGCCGATGCGGACGAGGCGGCAGCGGGCGCCGAGGAAATCGGAGAGGAAGGTGGCGGCGGGTTCGCCGCAGTCCTCGGCGAGGAGGTTTTCGCTTTGCCAAACGCTGACGGTGCGGAGCGGGGCGGAGGGATCGGAGGCGCGCGGGATACGGAGCGAGGCTGCCGGGGCGAGCGGGAGAAGCGGAGAAGAGGAGATGGAGAGGGTGAGGTGAGTGGCGTCGAGTGCGGTGGCGACGAGGGCCATGCGCGGGAGGGTGCGCTGGGTGAGGAAGCGGCCGGACTCGTCGATGACGAGAAAACGGCGGTCACCGAAGAGGCCGAGGGCATCGAGGGACGCAGAAGGGACGGAGATGCCGCCGAGGGATTTGACGGGGTAGAGAAAAAGCCCGGTGAGCTTTGGGGGCATGGCGGAGGGGCGGGGAGGGGCGGACTGAAGTCCGCCCTACTTTTTGCGGCGGTAGGTGACGAGGTAGAGCTGCGAGCCGGGTGGGCTGGCGAAGGCGTTGGGGGCGGAACCGTCGAGGCCGTAACAGATGCGGAGGAGATCGCCGACGCGTTGGAAGATGGCGGGGATGGCGCGGCCGGCGTTGGGGCCCTCGAGCCCGTGCAACGTGAGGTAGTGGTGCGGATCGCCGGGTAGAAATGTGTAGCGGCCGCGGTCGGCGATCTCGCCATCATAATAGACGGCGTAGCGATCCAAGGTAAGCTCGACGGTGGTGTTATCGACGAGGAGCGGATGCGCGGGCTCGCCGGCGAGTTCTGCGCGCACCATCTTCCACATGCCGTGGAGAGGGTGGGAGGAAGGCGGCGGGCTGGAATCGGAGGCGGAGACGGACATGGACGGGATAGGGCGATGAGAATCCGGAACTCAGAAAATCAGGAACGGAGGAGGCGGGGGCGGGTTGCTTCGGCGTGGCGCTCCTCGCGACGACCGGTTGAAGCGAGGCGACACGCAGGAGGGGTTATGAACGCTTGGTGATCTCGCGGGCGGCGGTTTCGATGGCGGCGGGTTGTTCGAGATCCTTGGTGCCCTTGGCACCGAGCTCGGCGAATTTACGCGCGCCGGGGAGCACGGTGCCCTCGAAGGAACCGACGGCGGTGTTGTAACCGCGCACGGCGACTTCGAGACCGCGGCCGACTTTGTCGAGGTTGTCGGCGAAGCCCGAAATGCGGTCGTAGAGCTGGCGGCCGAGGGCGCTGATCTCGTCGGCGTTCTTAGAAACGGATTCCTGGCGCCAGCCGTAGGCGGCGGCTTTGAGGAGGGCGATGAGCGTGGTCGGGGTGGCGAGGAGCACGCGTCGGCCGAGGGCGCGGTCCATGAGGCTGGAGTCGGCGGAGAGGGCGGCGGTGAGAAAATGATCGCCGGGCAAAAAGAGGACGACGAACTCGGGGGCCGGTTGGAATTGCTCCCAGTAATTTTTCGCCCCGAGGACGTCGATGTGGCCGCGGACTTTTTGGGCGTGCTCGGCGAGGCGGGCGGCGCGGGTGGGTTCGTCGGTGGCGTCGACGGCGGCGCGGTAGGATTCGAGCGGGGCCTTGGCGTCGACGACGATGCGCTGGCCGCCGGGGAGGCGGACGACGAGATCGGCGCGGAAGCCGCCGGCGGCGGCGGTTTCCTGCTCGGAGAAGTCGCAGTAGGGGAGCATGTCGGCCATCTCGACGACGCGGCGGAGCTGGAGTTCGCCCCAACTGCCCGCGAACGTCGTCGAGCGGAGGGCGGTGGAGAGCTTGCCGGCTTCGGCCTGCAATTGGAGCTGGGCGGTGCCGAGGTTCTTGAGTTGCTCGCCGAGGGCACCGTAGGCGGTGGCGCGGGCTTTTTCGATTTCGGCGATCTTGCCGTCGACCTTTTCGAGGGACTCGCGGAGGGGTTTTACGAGGGAGTCGATGGCCAGCTGGCGTTTCTCGAGATCGCCGGCGGACTGGGCCTGGAGTTGGGCGAAGGATTGCTTGGCTTGCTCGAGGAAATCGGCGCGGTTGGCGCGGAGGGCGTCGGCGGAGAGCGCCTTGAACTCGGCGACGAGGCGTTCGTGGGCGGAGCGTTCGGCGGTGAGCTCGGTGGCGCGCTGGGTGGCGACGGTGGCGAGTTGCTGGAGCTCGGCGCGGAGGGCGGCGACCTCGGCGGCGAGGCGCATATTCTCCTCGTTGAGCGCGCGGGTGCGCTCGATCAAGGTGGCGGCGCGGCCGTGCCAGAAAAACCAGACGAGGGCGCCGCCGGCGAGGGCGCTGAAGAGGACGATAATTATTAAAGGCATGTAAAGATCGGGCGGATTCCGTTGATGCAAATCTTTGCCGATCCCGTTTGTTGACACAGCCGGAAGCGCTCTGCAAACCCCGGTTATATTTTCGATTCCGCGCGTTCCACCCAACCCACGCGACCTTGAAACCATGACGATCGAAACACCCTCCCCAATCAAGCCGGTCGATGCGACGACCAAGGTGCTCGTCGTCGACGACGAATACGGGCCGAGGGAGTCGATCGCTTTCACGCTCGCGACCGAGTTTGCGGTGGAGACGGCGGAGCGTGCGGCGCAGGCGTTGGCGAAGATTCGCCAGACCCAGTATGCGGCGATCGTGATGGACATCCGGATGCCGGAAATGGACGGGATCCGGGCGGTGGAGGAATTGCGCAAGATCGACCCGCTGGTTTCGGTGCTGATGTTGACCGGATATGGCACGCTCTCGACCGCGCAGCAGGCGATGGTCGCCGGAGCCAACCAATATATGCGGAAGCCGCCGGATGTGGCCGAGCTCCTGGCGGCGGTGCGTCACCAGGTGGAGGCGACCCGGCTGCGGCGGCACGAGGCCAAGCTGGCGCAGGATGCCCTGAACCTGAATTTTGCGTTGAAGAAAGAGATCGAGCGGAGCGAGCCGCAGATCTGGCAGGCGCGGGCCTCGGTGGAGCTGGTGCACGACCTGAACAACCCGCTGACGGTGGTGATCGGCTACGCGGGGTTGATGATCGAGGAGACGCGGCAGTTGGCGTTGAAGAACCCCGGCACGGGGCAAAAGGCATTGGAGTATGCCGGACTGGTGGCCAAGGCCGCCGAGTATTGCCACCACCTTTCGGAGAACTGGCGGTTGTCGTCGCGCAGCACCGCCGAATTCTCGACGGTGGATGCGGTGACGATCGCCGAAGATGTGCGGCAGGTATTGTTCTTCGGGAACGCGGCGATCCAGATCGCGGGCGAGCCGACGGCGTTGGTGCGCGGTTCGAAGTATGAGCTGATGCGGATTTTTCAGAACGTGTTTAAGAACGCCCTGGAGGCGGGCGCGTCGGCGGTGAACGTGGTGTTTGCGAGCGCCGGCGACAGAATCTCGGTTACGATGACCGACAACGGCCCGGGGATGGACGCGGATCGGATCAAGCGGGCGATGCACGGTGGCTTCAGCAGCAAGGCTTCGGGCACGGGTCTGGGTTTGAGCATCTGCCGGCATCTGGCGGCGGCGCACGGCGGGAAGTTTGAACTCAGCTCGCGAATCGGACAGGGCACGACGGTGCGTTTGGAATTGCCGAAGGCGGCGACAGGGGGATGAAACGGCGGCGGGTCAAGATCACGGGGATCGGTCCGGTGACGCCGGCGGGGATTGGTAAAGAGGCTTTTTGGAAAGGGATTCTTGAGCCGGTGAGCCGGGTTACGACTTTGACGCGTTTTCCTGAGGCTGCTGGTGCGTTTCTGGGTGCGGAGGTGCGCGGTTTCAAATTAGAGCGCTACACGTCAAGCATCTCTAGCAAGCGCTTGGCTCGTCACACACAATTCGCGGTCGCCGGAGCAGTTTTGGCTTTGGCCGATGCCGGATTGAGCCTGAGCTCGTTGCGGGGACGGTCTCCTCTGGTCGTTGTGGGGGCTTCGCTAATGGATTTCGGGGCGATCAACAAAGGCGTGGATTTGATTGTGCGGAAAGGAGTCGTCAATGCGTTGCCCTCGTCCGTTTTTTCAGCCTCGGTAAGTTCGATCGGCGGCACGATCGGCGAAATGATCGGCGGGCCCGTGCGGACTCTTGCCCTGCAAAGTGCGTGCTGCGCCGGCACAGACGCCCTTGGTCAGGCGGCGGCGATGGTCGCGAATGGTGAAGCCGAAATTGCCGTGTGCGGCGGAACGGAAGCCCCCTTATATTTTCACCCCATGCTTGAGCTGAAAATGGCCGGCCTGGCTCCGGACAATCCGGATAACCCAATGCGGCAGTGCCGTCCCTTTGATCTATGGCGAACGACCGGAGTTATTGGTGAGGGCGCGTGTATTTTCGTGCTAGAGCCAGACGATAGTCCTCGGCAAGGCTACGCTTATGTTGACGGTTACGGGTTCTCCTCGGATCCGTTTGAAAACCCCGGTGGTGGGTATGGAGACGCAATCCGACTCGCCATCGCGAATGCTGAGCTGCGCTCCGACCAAATCGAATGTATCAATGCTTGGGGGCCGGGCCATAAGTCGATCGACGCGGCCGAGGCGCGTGCGCTGGCCTTGGTTTTCGGTTCGGATCTGGCGATGATTCCGACCGTGTCGATCAAGGGAGCGATTGGAAATCCGCTCGGGGCGGGCGGTGCTATTCAAAGCGGGTGCGCCGCCTTGGGGCTGCGGCACGATATAGTCGCGCCGACTGTAAACTGGCAGTTTCCCGATCCGGAATGTGTGTTGAATCTAAGTGGTCAAAGTAGGGCGATTCAGCATCAGACAACGCTGGTAAACTCCCACGGTCTTTCGGGCACAAATTCCAGCCTCGTATTTTCTAGATGCGGATAGACCTATACATTGCTGTGGCTGTCACGACGGTTGCGGTGAGTCTCATCGCTTTCTGGTCCAACCCGAAACGGAGAACGACCCAGTTTTTCCTTTCCGTTTCTGTTCATGTGGGTGCTTGGCTGCTTTGCCTTCGGTTCGCCGTAGTCGGGTCTGCCGTGGACGGCCTCCTTTGGCTAAAAATCTCCTCCGCCTGCGGCGGTTTGTTGCCGTGGCATCTGTGGTTTATTAAGGAGTCGATCGTCTCTCCCGAAAAGTCCTTTGTCAGCCTCGCGAGAAAGTCACTCTGGCTGGCTATTCCCAGTTCACTATTGGCCGTTCTGCCTTTTACAGAGTGGTTCATCCCGGCGGACTCCACACCGGAACGGCCGATATACGGTATCGGATATTTCGTCTACATTGCTGGAGTTGTCGGCGTTTACCTGATGGTTTGCCGAGAAGCGGTCGTGGAAATGAAGGGACATGCGCGGAGCAAGAGGGTGGAGCTCCAGGTTTTGTTGCTTGGTGGTAGCGCTACGGCCCTCACGATCCTGCTTTTGATGGCACTTCGCGCGACGCTCCGCTTGCCGGCGCTCAGTGGATTTCAACCTCTCGTTATCCTGGCCTTTTACGTCGGCACGACGGTGGCGATGACGACCCACAGGGTATTTGATGCTAGGCAGATACTTTTGGTGTGTATTGAAAAAGCGCTTCTGGTTTCAACGACCGCAGTTGTTGCTTTCTCCGTCGATTTCCTCCTCGCGCCGCTGATGTTTCGCTCGATCGACTTTCTCATCACGACGGCAGCTGCACTCTGGTTCGCGGCGTTCTTTAGCGCCTGGTTGGATCGCAAGTTGAATTTATATCCCGAAGCATCTCTCGCCCGGCACGCTGCGTTTGCGGTGGCTGGGAAGGAAGCCCGCATCGAAAAACTTGAGCTGGCGTTTTTACCGATTCTCAAGGGCTGGGCGCAGAGCGATCATGCAATTATCATATCCGGCAGTAAGGGCAGGCTATCGGGCGGCGCGGTTGACCTCGATGAGAATAGCCCCGTCGCCACCACGATGCCGCGCATCCGTTGGGCCACGCCCGAGCGACTGGCCCGTGAACGTTCCACACCGGAACGGGCGGAAGTCGCGAAGTTTCTGGAGAAACACTCGCTGGGAGTTTTGGTCAGCAGCGACGGTCCGACGCTCAAGACCCTGATCGGCGTCGGCGTGCCGGCTTCCCGGCGGCCGTTCACCTACCCGCAGGTCACCCAGTTGTTGGAACTCGCGGCCATCATCGAGGGGAGTTTGGAGCGGGCCCATCTTTCGGCCAAGGCCCAGCAGGCGGAGCAACTCGCGACCGTCGGTATGTTGGGTGCCGGGGTGGCGCACGAAATCCGCAATCCTCTGGTGTCGATCAAGACCTTCGTCCAACTCCTGCCCAACCACTATCAGGACCCGGCGTTCCGCGATAAATTCTTCAAGCTGATCGGCGACGAGGTGACCCGGATCGACCGGTTGACCGAGCAGTTGCTCGATCTGGCTTCGCCTCGGGCCTACGAGGCCAAAATCATTCCGCTGCACCCGGTGTTGCAGGCCGGCCTCGATCTCGTGGCCGCCCGTGCGGAGGGCAAATCGGTCGAATTGCGCCGCGACCTTGGGGCGACGCCCGACCAGGCGTTGATCGACCCGGCGGCGGTGAAGCAGGTGCTGCTCAATCTCTGCTTCAACGCGATTCACGCGGTCGAGACGCAGGTTGGCGAGCGGTGGGTGCGGATCGTCACACGCAACGTGCCCGACGGAATCGAAATGACCGTATCCGACAGCGGGCCGGGGATCGCGCCCGAGATCCGCGCGCTGCTCTTCCAACCGTTTCAATCGACCAAGTCCTCGGGCTTTGGACTTGGACTCGCAATCTGCCGCGACATCTTGGGCAACCTGAATTCCGTGATCACCGTCGATCCTCCCGCGCCCGGCCGTGGCGCCACTTTCCGCGTCGTTTTCCCATGCCGACCCTCGTAATCCTCGCGACCTCCGATGCCGCTTTGGCCGATTCGTGGGAGCGGCAGTTGCCGCCCGGTCGAACTGCGCTCCGGCTCCTCCCGCAGTCGATCTCCGGGGGCACATCGCCGGGCTTCGCGGCGGTGGTGGTGCTGGATGCGGCGGCCGAGGCGAACCTGCCCCCGTCGCTGCTCCGGTGTCCCACGATCTTCGTCGGCGAGTCCCGCAGTCTCCCCTTCGAGCAGGCGAAGATCGCCGGGCGTGCGAAGATTTATCTCACCTACGAGGAGAGTGCGACGCGGTTGCGGGAGTTTCTCCCGCTGGTCGAGGAAGTCGCGGAGAAACAGTCGATGCTGGACCTGTTGTTGGAGAAGGCGCGCCGGGTGGAGAACGCGCGGCCGGCGGCGCGCGCCCCCGCCGCGACGGACGCGGCGGAGTTGTGGGATTTTATCGAGGGTGCGGTGGAGAATCTGGACACCCGGGACCGGCTCATCGCGGAGTTCAGGCGCGGCTCACGGCACCTGCTCCGCGCTTCGCACGCGGTTTTTTTCCTGAGGGAGGCCGAGGGGTTTCGCGCGGATCGCGGGACGTCGTTTCTGCCCGAGAGCGATCCCTTGGTGGCGTTTTTGGAGCACCACCCGATCGTGATCGACGGGACGGATTGGGAGGGCCCGGCCGATCCGGTCGCGGAATTGGCGGTGAGAAACCGGCTGGCCTTGTGGGGCGCGCGGTTGCTCGCGCCGATCCACGAGAACGGCCGGCTCCACGGCTTGATCGCCCTCGGGGTGCGCGACGACGGTCAGGCTTACGACGAGGCGGACCGGGGTCGGGTGGTGATGTTTGCGCGGCTCTTGCGACATGCGTTGGTGAAATCGGGCCAGCTCGCCCGGCTGCATCAATTGGCCGAGCAGGCGACGCTGGGGGCGAAGTATCTTCCGTGCACCATGGTGCTCGGCGCCGACGAGAATCCACCGCGCCATGTGCCGCTGATCGTGCGCGAGCTGATCGGGAGGACACGGCGTTCGCGGGAGATTTGTCGGGCGACACCGGCCGAGGGCCAACCGTTCCGCGCGAGTGCGGGCCTCATCGCGGAGACGGGCGGGGTGTGGGCGAGTTGGGAGGAGGCCAGCGCCGAACGGCACGATCTGGCCGCCCGCCAGCGGGCCAATCGGCGCACCCTGTTGCGCGAACTCGGGCTGACGCTCAGTCATGAGCTGGGCAACGCCCTCGTCTCGCTCGCGACGTTGCGGCAAATCGATCCGGGCCAAGCCATGCCGGGACCGCTGCTCGAAGCGGCCCGCAGCGATGTGCTGAAGCTGGAGGCGCTCAACGCCGACATCGGGCTGATGCAGACGCTGCATGAAGCGGAGCCTCAAGCGGTCGATATGCGCGAGGTCGCGCAGGCGGTGGGCGCGGCGCTGGGCCTGCGGGTGGATGTCGGTCCCGATCCCGTGCCGCTGACCCTCGCGAAGGGTCTGATGGAGTTTTCGCTTCGGTCGCTATTTGCCACAGTGATCGAGAACCGCGCGGCGTTGGACGCGGGAGAGTTGGCGTTGCAGGTGCGCTCGACCGGCCGGGGGGCGGAACTCACGGCGCTGCTCTCGCTGAAGGGCAGGCACCTCGAGCTCGAGGGGATTCTGCCCGAGCCAGCCGAGCACGAAGTGCCGAACCAAGGGCGGCTGGGGGTGTTTCTCGCGAAAGAGATTCTGCGCCTCCACCACGGGGAAATCCACGCCGGGCCGGGGATGAACGGGACGGAGATTCTGATTTCGCTGCGGAGCCTGTGAGTGCGGCGGACGATTTCGGCGACGTGGTGCGGGCTTGGGCCGAGCGGACTCCGGCGGTCAAGGGGCTGGTGCTGATCGGGTCGCGTGAGCGGGCGGATACCGACGTGCTCTGGCGGGCCGACGCCGAGTCGGACTGGGATTTTCAGATCATCACCGACGATCCCCGGTGTTTTGCGAACGAGGAGTGGACGTGTGGCCTGGTCGGAGCGGAACTGCGGGTCTATGCGCCGAGGGTGGCGCGAATCGGCGGCGTGCCGAAGGTGAACGCGATCTTTGCCGGAGCGGAGGCGGATTTCGTCGTGATCCCGGCGCACACTTTGCGTCTGGCCCGACTGCTCGTGGCCCTGGGCCTGCATCATCGCGAGGGTCGGCTCCGGCGCGCGCTGCAGGATCTCGCGGTGGTGATCCGACCGGGCTGGCGCTTTCTCAAGGGCGGTGAGACTTGGGAGCCATTCTATCGGCGCGTGGTCGCCGAGGTGGCGGACGCCCGGTTGGGCGACGAAGCGCTTTGCGCGCTGGCCAACACTTTTGTGACAGAGTGGGTGTGGACGCGGAGGAAAATCGCGCGCGGGGAGCGGATCGCCGCGCAACGGATGCTGCACCGGGAGCTGGCCGAGACGAATTTCCGGCTGCTGCACGAGCTGAAGTTGCGGCGCGGCGAGCGCAGCTTTCCGGAGGCGCGCCGGATGGAGCTTGTCGGGACGGCCGATGAGCTGGCCGGCGCGGACGTGAGTGCCGCGCTTGAAGGCCCGGCGTTGCTGGAAGCGACCGAGCGGTGTGCGGCGAACCTGAGGGTCTTGATGGCGGCGCTGGTGGGCGCGCGCTGGCGCTGGCCGATCTGAGGAGGCGATCAGCGCGCGGTGCCGGACGAAAAGAGCTCGGCGATCACGTCTTCCAGCGGGACATCCTCGATGGTGATGTCGGCGACGGGTCCGGTGCTGAGGATTTCCTGGGAGACGGCGACGATGGTTTCGCTCGGCGTGCGGACGGTGAACTTGCCCGTTTCCGCGTCGCGCTTGGTCTCACCGTGGCGCGAGGTCCAGGTCTCGGGGAACGAGGCGTCGCCGGGGAGAAAGGTGAGGATCTTCTGGCGGCTGCCGGAGCCGGCTTCAAGGCGGTCGAGCGCGCCGTCGTAGATTTTAAGGCCCTTGTGGATGACGATGACGCGTTCACAGAGTTCCTTGATGTCGGCCATATAGTGGCTGGTCAGCAGAATCGTGACGCGGTGTTTGCGATTATACTCGCGAAGAAACTGGCGGACATTTTTCTGCGAAATCACGTCGAGGCCGATGGTGGGTTCGTCGAGAAAGAGGACGCGCGGGCGGTGGAGGAGGGCGGCGATGAGCTCCATCTTCATGCGCTCGCCGAGGGAAAGCTCGCGGACCATGACATTGAGCTTTTTTTCGACGTCGAGGAGCAGGACGAGTTCGTCGAGGGTGGTCTTGAACTCGGCGGGAGGGATGCCGTAGATCGCGCGCAGGAGGGTGAAGGACTCGATGGCCGGGAGGTCCCACCAGAGCTGGTTTTTCTGGCCGAGAACGAGGGCGAAGAGGCGGCGGTAGGCGTTTTCGCGCTTGGTGGGGTCGAAGCCGGCGACACGGGCCGTGCCGCTCGTCGGGTAGATGAGCCCGGCGAGCATTTTTAGCGTGGTGGTTTTACCCGCACCGTTGGGGCCGAGGAAGCCGACGAATTCGCCCTCGGCGATGGTGAACGAGATGTCTTTGGCGGCGGCCGTCTCCTCGAAATCGCGCTTGAACAATCCTTTCACCCCGCCCCAAAAACCGGGGACTTTCTTGTAGGTGCGGAAGACGCGGGTGAGCTGGCTGACTTCGATCATGGATGGGCAGGAGCCTGCTTGCAGGCGATGGCAGGGCAAGCCGCGAGGCGATTTTGGGATGGCTCGGGCGCTCCGGGTGCTGCGCAGGGGGTTGCTTGCAGACGATGGGATTGACGATGGGATTGGCGATGGTGGTGGCGATGGTGGTGGCGATGGTGATGGTGATGGTGATGGGGATGGCGATGGCCGGACGCGGGCGGATGTGAAATCGCCTGCAAGCAGGCTCCTACGGGGTGGTGAGACAGAACGCGGGCGGATGTGAGATCGCGCGGGCTCGGGGTCGGCGTAGGAGCCTGCTTGCAGGCGATGGGGGTGGTGAGGTCGAACGCGGGCGGTTCGGAGATCGCCTGCAAGCAGGCTCCTACGGGGTGGGGAGACGGAACGCGGGCGGAAGTGGGATCGCTTGGGCTTGGGCTCGGCGTAGGAGCCTGCTTGCAGGCGATGGTTATGGGGATGGGGATGGCGATGCTGAACGCGGGCGGGTGTTGGATCGCCTGCAAGCAGGCTACTACAACTGAGATCCTACGCTTGAAAATCGCCTGCAAGCAGGCTCCTGCAACTGAGGTTCTACGCTTGAAAATCGCCTGCAAGCAGGCTCCTACGGGGGAAAATTTTCAGAGCAGCCACTCTGGATAGGGGCGGTCGGCTTCGAGGTGGTCTTTGAACCATGACCAGTCGGCTTCACGGCAAAAATACCACGGCCAACGGTCGGTTCGCGCGCGGAGTCCGGCACGATAGGGGTTGAGGAAAATATAAAGAAAAAGGGCGATGCGGTCTTCTCCCTCGCGCACCCGGTGGTCGTAGAAATCGCGTTCCCAAGCGAGCGCCGGGTCCAGGCTAAGCAGGTATGGTTTGGTTTTAGATTTTAGACGGGCGATGGATTTTTTCCAAGGCGAGGCGCTCGCCGAGAACGACGAGGGCATGGACGTGGTCGGGCATCACGACCGCGCAGTGGAGTTGCCAGGTGCGGTCGGCATCGAGGGCGCTTAGTTCTGTGAGGATGGCCGAGGCTGCGGCGGGTGAGGTCAGCCCGGTGCGCCGGTCTTCGGTGCAGAGAGTCAGAAAATATTCCTCGTGAGGAATCGAGACGCGACCTCGGCGAAGGGCGGCATGGCCTTTGGT
>ENA-ORBV01012278-ORBV01012278.1-microbial-mat-metagenome-genome-assembly--contig:-NODE-12278-length-13248-cov-4.758181_pt1 | contig 13248 bp, 7 predicted proteins | sample MGYA00237777_ERZ505514 | MGnify/ENA primary metagenome ERZ505514 (study PRJEB26160, sample SAMN06269048) | microbial mat metagenome | isolation source: Oligotrophic lake microbial mat | place...
GGCTCGGAGATGTGTATAAGAGACAGTAATAATAATACACAGTAATGACGTACCCATCAAATAAAAGGTATGCAAATACTCGTGCGTCATGACGCCCATTTTGGCCGGATAACTGTCGCAGGTCAAATCCAAACCGCTGGCAATCATGTATCCCTCGACGCCGTAGGTTCCGGCGGCATTCCGCCATCCATTGCTGTCGCTAAAGGCGTGACCCCAGATGCGATCCAAATATTCGCGGCCATTCGTACAATCCTGTCCGCCCTCTTCGGCGGCGTAGCCAGAATGCAAGACGATCAAATTGTCGAGGAGGCCATTGTCGTCCACGTCAAAGCGAGACCAATCCCACTTCGAATCGCGATCGAGGGCATCCAAGAGGGGCCAATAGGATTCGGCAAAAGCACTGACGCGACCGGATTGTCCAAAGGCATAATGCTTTTCCGACTGATCGGTGGTGGCCCACTCCCGGACTTCGAACCAGGCATCGTACTTCATGTACGAGTTGGCGTTGAGCCATTTGCGGATCCGCAGATTCCACAAGATCTGGTACTCGTACTTGTTGGGCAATTTCCGCGAGGTGTGATCGGAAAAGCGCATGAGCAAGAGCAAGACCGTAAAGTTGATGCCGACGCGGGGATTCCGACCTTGGCCCGCGGCGGGTTCCTCGCGTTGCAACTGACGGAGTTGTGTATGATTGTTGTTATGATTGTTGTATTCTTTTAGTAACGAAGCGTGGGCTTCGTCCAGGGTTTCATTGCGTTCTTGTAACAGCATTGCGAGCTCTTCCAATTCTTCTTGTCGGGTCGGTGGATTCCTTTGCAGGCCCGCATATTCTTCGGTAAATTGTTGGAGGGCTTTTCGAAATTCTGCCATGTGATATTGGAGCTCTTCGTCTTTCGATAAATAATTTTCAGCGTTTTCAAGTTCGACAAGTTGCCGTTGCCTTGTTCGATCGTGCAGTTTGGTTTGCAAATCCCGATGCCGTTGTTGGTGTTGTTGCATGGACAAGTCGGCACGCTGACACTCGGTTTCGTTCAAGTAGCGACACGTCTCGGGATGCAAGGCTATTGGCTTGTAGTGAAAGGTGATGTTTCGTCGTTCTCTGTACACGTGGACCGGTTCATAAGTGGCCGCCAAGTCGGTTCCTGGTCGGGGAGGGACAAAGGCCGTGACAATGGGTACGACTGGAAGCAATAGTAGCCATTGAACTGCCAAGAAGAGTCTTGCGCATCGTTGTTGTGGTTGTGGTTGTGGTTGTTGACGAATCATTTTTCTGTGTGTGTTTCTTGATATAGTAGTTGCTTTATGGCGGTGGTTGCTAGGTAGGTTATCCAGTCTTGATATCTCACCGTTGTATGAATTATGAAGTTGCGGCGGCAATGAAGGAAATCCCGCCCAAGGAATAGCTAACTGCAAATCTAGATGAAGAAGATATCTTGTCACGTCTGGTTTGGCTTGGATAGTCACTTACTAACTAACTAGTAGTTGCTGGAGAGCAGATATCGATAGATAGATCGATAGATGTACATGTAGGGTGTTGCTGGGTTGTTGTTGTTTGTTTTGGCAAGATCAGTGTGGATAAAAGCACGTGTGAACAGCTAGCTTATCTTCTAATCATGGTCGATCTTGGGGAAAGATGATGCCTTCTTGCATGGGGGGGCATGCACATGAATGGCGTACAATAAATGCATGTCGATCATGCAAGATGGGTGCAATTGAAAAAAAATCGCACAGGCGCGATGCGATCGATGTATCAGTACGACTGTATTGGAAGTGAATTTTTGCAAGAAGAAATTTGTCAATAGGAGTACTGTACTACTCGTAACACTTAGAGGACTACAGTAATTCGGCCACCGACCGAGCCCAACTTCGCAGTTTTGAAAAAACATTTAGGGTAGTCATTACAATGATTTGGTCAGTCAGTTAATTCTAATTTCGTGACGTCTGGAACAATCGATTTACGATTACAGTAATGTAAACGTCAATCTTAAATACCAAAGCAGCAAAGTGAACAATATTACACGAAGATGAAAATGATCTGTTAAAAGACAATACCGAGTAGGAATACTGCCCCGTTTTTGCATTAAATAAAGACGAGATGCCATTATCTACACCGGGACAAAATACAGCACACCCCATAACCATACGCCTGCATACTCCGAGTAGAAGCGATCTGCGGTCCTGGTTAGTGTCCGCACAACCACCACTTCCACTACTACCGGCCACCGGCACCGCGCAGCACAGCACCTACTAACATTGCTGTGACTGCGCCCTTGAACCCACACCTCATTCACGCCAGCTGCATGTTTTGACATCATTTTGACAAGCCGGCAAAAAAAATTGGCACTGTGGTTTGAGTGAGCTTGTTTGATCACTTGAATTTGGCACTGTGGTTTGAGTGAGCTTGGTTGATCACTTGCTGTGAAGAAAGCAAGCTTGTGTTGTCAATTTCACAATGCTGCAAATTTCAATTTGAGGAAGAGCTCAAAGGCTCAACCCTGAGTGAATTTGGTCAGCCCTCGAGAATGTCATGTTGCGTTCAACAACCTCTTCTGCGGAGGACGGAGCAATGAGATTGATGTTTTCTGAAGCTGTCATCCTTGACTTTGAGGAACATGTGTTCCTTGGTGCTTCAATGTTGATCACATTGCTTGCACCGCATGTCATTCTGTGATTGAAAGAAGCAGATGCAACAAAAAACGTTGTTGATGCGTCACATTGGGAAAGATTTCAAGACACGGGCTTGTTTGTTGTTTGCTTGACAATCACTCTTTTGTCAAAACACAGTGTTTCTAAGACATTGTGTGTTGCAGTGGATGACACTCATCATGACAGACGACAACCAGTCAACACCACATGAGAATGAGACAATGAGCTGCATTTCAAAAATCTGATGCTGACAGGGCTTGGAAGGACTTGTTGAAGTTGATTTGTCCTTTGATGAAGCGATTGGACATTTTTCAATAGGCTCCTTCAATTTGGACCAATGGACCTCACTGATTTCGTTTGGGAGATGACACGATCCTTGACTTGTTGCAGTGCAGTTTGATTGATTGATCTGTGGCCCATCACTTTCGTGTTTGTGACCAAAATTGTTCACGAGTCAATGTGCTTTTTGTTGTGGCTTCATTTTGTTGTCATTGTTGAACAACAACTCTTTGCAATCACAACTTGTCAAATGAGAGCAACATCTGACACACAATGGTCTTGCCAGAATTTCTTCTCATTGATTGTGAGCTAAAGAAAGAGTCTCAATTCTGAAACAATTTAAATCAAACCCACAACTTTTCATCAACTCCAACAATGAAATCTTTTGTGCCTGTGGACACAAACCCCGAGTCCACAAACATGCAAAACAGACCACCCCCATCACTGATCAATCAACAAGTGACAAAAGACTCAGACCAACACACGAAGTCACTGCCATTTGATTGGGTGGGATGTTTGAAAGCACCATGAGGTCCAACAAAAAAGAGATCATTTTCCATTTGTTTTGAAATCATTCTTGCTGCAAATCAGCAACTCTTTGCTGTTCAGCATCAGATTGATTGATTGTCACAAAACAAAATGGAAATGAAATCCAAATTTTTCAACCTTTGGGATTGTTGCCCTTTCTGAGCATCAACATGACAACATTGTCATTGTTTTAGTTCGCACTCCAACAAAAACAATTGCAACGGCTACCAGTTGCTGTTGCTTTGCATCTTTTTGCAGATCAGGTGGTGATGGATGACATTCTTTCTGTGGCTAAATCTGCTGTTGTTTGCTAGAAATGACATCAACAATCCTGATGATGATGTCAACTCAGCTGTTTTCTCCATTTGTGCACATGTTGATGCCACACCATGTTTTTCCACATGCCCATTCTTTTTCATTCACAATGCAAACAGACACAAAACATTAACACCATGGGCTGACATTTTTTTTGCTCACTTCTGTTATTTGGGTTTGAAGAATGATTCTAATTGTGTCCAGTGGAGAACAACAATCGACATTTCGTTTTCTTCAAACTGAACTCCAACTTGTTCAAATTGTCCAAGGGAGCTAGAAAGCAGCAGTGATCAACACACCTTTTAAGCTGGATTGTCACCACAAAAACTATGTCTTGCTTTTCACTGCAATGTTCACAAGACATTGTTTGCCATTTGTTCATAGCTAAATGCCAAATGGTTTGTGCAATTTACTCATTGGCGTTAATTGTAACTTTCTTGATAAGACATAACAATTTGTTTTCATTTTTCTGACCTCATTTAGATCTTTTGTAGGTTGCCACTGGCATCACCATTGCCGAGTAGGTTGCTACTGCATCACTGATTGCCAAGATTTTTTTTGTTACGCACATTGCAAAATACCCTCACAGTGGCAGCCACTAGAGATTCAAAGTTAGGAATTTGGAAATTGAAAAAACTCCATATGGAATCTATGGCCCTCCAAGCAATTCCTTTAGCTCAGACAGAAGATGCTTTAGGAGTGATTGACTTCCTTAGCTATGTGTTGTTAGAGGCTTTTCCTAAAACACCTTCCACATTTTGGACATGGTTTCATTCCTTCCCCTTTTCTCTGAGCAAAATCATGCGCGCACCCAATCCATATGTAAACCACCCCTACACAATTGTTATTAATCACCCGATTCCGTATGGGTCTTCCCTCCAAGCGGATACTTAGAGAACACTCTCTACGTGAACCATCTCCCAGTGTGGCTTCTTTTAACGAGGTTCCTAATTTGGCGTAAACCATGAACATTATACATCGATTATCAATTTATTATTGTAGTAGAGCTCAGCCAGGATCCAATTACCACAATGCTTTCTTTTTGGTGGTACCGAGCTCCTCGTTCTTTTGGATGTTCTTCTCAAATAATTTCATGCGATCTCTCAGGCTAGTTCGAGCACCATCCTTCTTGGCATCAAAGGAGTTTTGACGAACTGGTTTATGCACTACTCCTGCCATTAAATCTCTACTGCTGCCATTGGTTCCGGTGCTGCTTCGTTTGCTGGCGTGATGGGAGGAACCGTCCAAGTTTGGCGCAGCCAGGGAGTTTTTATTTGCCCTGACAGCACTGCTTTGGGCCTTGGTGGCTGACAATCTTGACATAGGGCCGACTGGAGGTGTGCGACTATCTGTAGGAAAGCTAGGCTTCGAAAAAATGCTCATTCGATCCTTGATTCCAGGGCTTGGCACTCCTTGTGAGTAGCGCTTCGCATGCGATGACTGCGATCCATCCATATTGCTCCTCCTCGAATCGTCCATCTCACGCCTTGCCGATCCATCCATATTGCTGCGTCTAGAGTTGTCCATTTCGTCACTCGTTGTTGCGGGGATCGCCGGTGGGGATACAAAAATGGACTTTCGCTGCTTGATGGAATTTTGCGTTGGGACGCACGGAACACTTGCGCTGCTGCTCATCGGTTTCGTGTTTTTGAGTTGCTTCTTAAATGTTTTTGATGTGGGTAAATCTCCCAACATGTCACCGAGACCCTTTGGCTTCTTTTTCTTCTTTTTGATCTCTGCGATTGCATCCTCCGCTGACCCATTACCACCGTTCTCGCCAACATTGTCGTTTTTCTTTTCCTCCGGGGGTGCTGCGGCTGGCTTTTTTGTTACAGTAATCGGCTTTTTTGTTACAGTGATCGGCTCTTTCTTTGCAAGTGGAGCAGGTGGAGAAGCTTTTGTTGCTACAACAGGTTTCGGGGCTACAACAGGTTTCGGGGGCATTTTGGCTGGCTTTGCTGTACTGGCCCCTGCACTGGCTCTCGCGGATGGAGCCGCCTTCTCTTCTGTCTCATTTTTTGAGGAACCACCCGAAGAGGACGAGCTCGACGACGACGAGGAAGAAGAGGAGCCTCCAGACGAGGCAGACGACTCCGAAAGCGTTCTCGACGTTGTCTTTGCAGGCGTAGCTTTGGCCTTTGCTGGTGCAGCTTCTGCGTTTTCAGCGGCTGGACTAACACTGGCCGGCTTAGCTTTCGTTGTTGTTGTTTCTTTCGTTTTTTCCGCCTCCTTAGCGGCACCTGCTTGAGGCTTTTTCTTCCCTCTGCGTGGCTCACCCATGCTATGCTCTGGACGTTGAGAAAGGATTCCACTTTGAGTACGCTTCACACCCTTCTTATGCGGCAGCCTTGATGCAGGAGATGCTGCCGCTGGCGTCCGGCTTGAGGGGGCCGCTGCTTCCACCGATTCAACGCTCGCGCCGGATACATCCGATCCTCCAGAAATTGTTCGAAATATTTTCTTGCCGCCATCCCCGGATTGCAACACAGCTGCAACCATTTCTTGTGCGGCGGATTCCCGTCGTCGAGGTATTTTCAGAGCCGGTTTGGCGGTGGGCTTCTTGGCCGTCGATGAACCGACCCTCTTGGGAGGTGCTTCTTCTTCTTCCTCCTCCTCCACGATTTCTGGAGTTGCTGCCTTGAACATGGCTTCGCGAAATTCAGCAAAATAAATTTTGCCACTGGCATCCTTATCGATTTGATCCATAATTTTGTCAATAATACTACTGTCTACCGCTGCTCCGGAACTGTCAAACGAATTCATGACATGGACCAAATCACCACGGCTGATTTCTCCGTCCTTGTCATAATCAAACATTTGAAAGGCCTTCTGTAAGTTTTCGTCTCTCAAAAGATTCTCTTCTTTCATGGCGGCGACAACGAACTCCGAAAACTCAATGAAACCATCTCCGTTAAGATCGACATGAGCAAACATGTCGTCGACATCTTGATCCGACAATTCCTTTTTGAGCACAGCCTTGTATCCGTTTTTGACTTCTACCTTGGTCAACTTTCCATCGCAATCGGCATCCATACTTCGAAAAAGCTTTTCAATCGTTTCCTTTTCGTCCTTGGCAATGAGCTGTGACGCAATATAAGTACAGGTGGCTTGTTTCAATTTCGATTGTGCGTGAAACTTTTGCAAATTGTGCATGGCATTCGTGCACAAGGCACTGTCGTTTTTGTAAAAGTCGGAATGCATATCGGCACGACAATTACGAATCCATGGATGCTCCAACGCTTCGGTTGCCGACAAACGATCCTTTTCTTCATAGGCCAAACATTTGGCGACAAAATCTTTGGCATCTTGACTGATATTGTCCCATTCGGGAATATCGAATTCGTACTCGCCCATTTCCACGAGGACAGCCGTTTCTTGATCGGTATGACCTTCAAAGGGATTGAATCCAGCCAAGACAATGTAGGCAATCACACCGACCGCCCAAATATCTGTCTTTTGTCCGTAGGGTTCTTCCAACATGGCTTGGGGGGACATGTACGCGGCCGTTCCCTTTTGTTCTTCCATTTGGTCCGTTTCACTACAGGGAACGGCGAAGCCAAAATCAATGAGCTTGATTTCATGCAGAGCCTTGTTTTGTTCGAGCAATACATTCTCCGGCTTTAGATCGCGATGGACAAAGTTATTCTTGTGACAATAATTGATCGAGGCCAAGATTTGATTCATCAAAATAGCTGCTTGTGGTTCCGGAAAGGTACCCGTTTCTTCCATGGCTTCCAATTCGTCCAACAAGTCACCACCCTTACAAATATCGGTGACAATATAAAAGTGCTTCTCTTCTTCAAAGAGTTCGTACATTTTCAAAATGTTGGGATCTGATGTGTGTGTCGTGAGAGTTGTCGTATGATTGCGGAAGAATCCATGCGCGTGCGAGTAGGTGCGTCGTGGGCGATGTATAGGTGCGGTTGTATGTGTGGTATATCATCGGGAATGTGTTGGCGGTCAGGTTGAGAAGGTAGCAGCGGGCGGATGATTGTGGCGGAAGTAAAAGAAGACGTTGCAAAATACAGAAGAATCAGAAAGTAAAAGTGAGACACGAGGTTCAAGGTGAAAATAGGAGCTTTGGAGATGACAAGGAACCCAAAGGAACGAAAGAGGAACGTCGCAGCAATAAAGCGAAGCCATAATCCGCCCAAACACGGCAGTCCTAATATACACTTGTATACAAGCGCATGTTGATTTGGAGACGAACACCATTCGAAATTAACGACAATAGGGTACGCCGCAGCAACCATTACGAACCCACAACAAACACCACTCCGATGTATACAGAAAGGTTGACCAAATGTAGATATTCAGATGCCAACCAATCCGAGTGGGAACGCCAAAGAAAAGCCGCAGCACCCCACTCCGCCCACTCCGCCGCCAAAACAAAACCGATTACAAACAGAGGCATACAATATAGCAAACACCATTAGTAGTAGAACACATCTTGAGGTAGGTACTTACGATCCAATCCTTTCAAGACATTGAATTCATCAATGACTTTTTGATTTTCTTCCGGGTTGTACTTGACTTTTTCAATTTTTTTGACGGCTCGTTCCGCACCACTTTCAATGTGGATGGCCTTGAAGACAACTCCGTAGGCGCCTTCATTTAACTCTTGCTGTAAGTCGTAGAAATCTTCAATATTGTTGCTCTTTCGCTGCGCCACAAAGATGCTCGACCTGAATTTGAAGGTGTGATTGCGTCCCACGCCTCGTTTGCCAGGTGCGGTCCGTCCTTGACGGGGTTTTCGAACGACCCGTTCGACGGGCGCTTTGGAAGGCGGCATATTGGTGCAGTGCGAACGGATGGACTTCTTTGAATTGGAGCAATCCTGTAGCGTAGGAGCTGTCGCTTTATTAGACTATCTGTCAGAGGAAGGAGGACTGTGCGTTTGCTTCTGTTTGGGACTGCTTCGCGGCCGTTCCAAAACAAAGGGATATCCAGAAATCTCCAATCTTTAGAAGCTTGTAGTTCCAGTTCCAGATGGATTGCAGATTGGTTTCGCTTGATAGCTTTTGACTTGCTTGCTGAGGATCAAGGGGGGTCTGGACTTGCTGGGAAGCGTAACAAGCTCCGATCGGTAGGCAGACTAGGTTGGCCGACGGCTCCCGCTTCTGCTCCCTACTTTATATCCTCTTGGGAAGATTGGATAGATCCAACAAAGAGAGGCGATTTAACAGCTCGTCTCAGTCTTCTTCTATCTTGATGGCTTTCCAACCAATAAGGCGCGGCAAGCCGTACAGTAGAATCTCAACCGCGGATAGACACTACTGTAGGTTTTAACCCGGAAGATATCAGCTGTGACAACACGGGTTCACACGCCAAGCAGTTTTTGGTAGATTGTTATCAGATAGCTCCAACTGTTAGCTTCTATAGACCCGTGAAAGCATGAGCCACTCAACAAACGTAACAAAGTATCTTCAGAATAGCTATACAGCTAGCTAATTATGGAAGTACTGCTGCTGGTTATGGCTTGCTTCTGCTGGCAGTGAGTGTGTTGGAGGCAAAAAAACATTAGGGTTGGGTACATACAGTACAGTGCGCGTGGTGTACTGGCATTATTGCTACTATGATAGCTAGTATGAATGAATGATCGATAAACAACAACTGGGCACCAACCACCTCTATGCAGGAAACTACCACCACTCTATCAACCTACCGCTTGGAATTGGCTGTGCAGCAACTCCAGTAGAGTACGGTACGAAGTGCGTGCGTGTCTCGTGGGTAGGTATCCCCGACAAAGACCGTGCCAGTTTTAGTACTTTTGCAGCCACTCCTGTTTTTGGCTGACGATTTGGAGTATCAGACAGCATCTTGATCCGAGTCCCGAGTAAATAGTGTAAATCATCTTTTTAATTATTGAGGCGAAGTATTCGTGAAAATTGTCCGTCGGATTTGGCCTACTACTTAAAGTACTAGTAACCGATTTAGGCCATATCAATGATTCAAAGACTTAGATTAAAAAGAAATCGTCCATCTAGTCTATCCACGGTATGAAGAAGATTCGACGCGATAACAGACGATTTTGTGAACAGTCAACGTGCCAGCCAAGAAATTTGATTGTCCGGCTCGTGCATATAACAATAGGATCTGGGAATGGGATTCCTAATTGGGGTACTTATGGTAGAGTTAGTGTTCCATTCAGCAGAGACAGACAGTTTGAGTTTCTCCGTCGCTTGAAGCTATCTATTAGCTACTAGTAGCTAGTAGCTAGCTACTAGCTAGTAGCTACTATTGGGCATATCTGCCTCGTCACATGCATCCACCGGTTTTAATTTCAACTGTAACCGGTTTATGTGCCCCACCTGGGAGTGCCCAGACAGACCGACGCGTCGCATAGCAGTCCCTGTTGCATCTCACTCGTAGATAGCTAAAACGATAACTAGTAGAGTACCTAGTAGTATCAGCATTCAAAATCTTTTTTGCAGGGCCAGCAAGCTGACTGGACCAGCTACTTACTGTACTGCCAAGGCAGATTAAGAAAGTGAGGTTGAACGAGGGCCGGGCAAGGTGGGTGCATAGGAAATCTATCATGAGCACAAGCTCCGGTCAAGATAAAGCGTTCCCAAACCCTCAAAGGCTAAGCTGACCTGCTACAGTGCAAGCTAGCTAGTAGTGCTAGCTAGTGCTTGCTCCTAACCTTTTGAACAAGGTAGTCTTATGTTTTAGAATAGTCGCTCACTGTTCCTTCTTTCAGTTCAGTAAACATAACAGTGCAATGGAAACATTGACTAGTCTACCAAATGTGAAATTGCCAAATAATATCTACGACAAGTATGTAGGTGTTCTTTCTATTATTATAGATTGTTTTCCTAGTAAACCCCTTAAAGCTGCTTGGGTGGTGCCGTTACCTTGCCCAATGCTGAAAGATATCCAACTTTCTCGAAAGTAGGTAAAATACAGCTGCAAAGCACCCTGATTCGGAATCGAGACACTTGGCCAGCAATGACAGCCATTCCCGGCTACTACTTGCAGGCGCCGCAACGATTTCCCCGCCGTTCTTTCTCGATAAAAGATCCTCGCGTCGGAGCATGCTATCCACTTGATTGCGCAAACCAAAATAGCGGACCATGTATTGAAACGTCAAGCCATCTTGTTCCAAGTCCATTTCCAAATATTCCAACGATGTATTCTGGTCCATGGCGTTTAGATACTGCTGCTTGATATCCGATACATCTTGGAATGGGATCCTCTTGAGCCCATTCAGTCGGAGGCGTTTCAGACTGCGGGCCATGTTGGGAAGTATCTCTGCAATGAAACCGGCTTCGTTGGTAGTAAATCCTCCATCTCTTGTAAACTCAAAGGATTCCAAGACACAAGACGATGTCGTAAGCGCTTGGAAGAGAGCCATGGCATCGTTCGACTCCATACGACACTTGTCCAAGTGCACTTGTCGTAAAAAACTGTTGGAATGGGCCAAGAATTTGGCAAGGTACTGTACCATGGCGCGTGTTCTAAAGACCATTTGCGACAATGTGAGTCTTCGCAATGACGTAGTCGGAGCTTCTTTTTCTTCATCAAGTGGAAACCCAATTAAAAACTTGAGCCCGAAAAGAGATTCTCGCATTCCTTCATCGAGCGTCAATTCCTGTAAGGAAAGCTGGGACATGCCTTGTACCAGAGCTCCAAAGGCAGCCAGACGTTGTATATCTCGATCAGCGCCATGTCCCTTTAAGACGAGGGATTGGACGCTAGTATTTTGTCGCAAAGCCATCCAAAGATCGTTGCAAATTTCGTTCGTCAACTCATCAAAATCCAGTGTTAATTGTTGGGTAATGATAATGTTGGTGGATGATGGATCGACCAAGATTTGCCGCAGTAGTTCGGGAAAATTGGTCTCTTCTCTGTTGAATTTGAGAGAAAGGTTCTCAATCACGAGAGGTTTCCTTGCCAAGGCTCCTGTAATGGGTTCTACAAGACGCTGCAACTGAGTGGGGGAGATGGGAGATGTAAACGCCAGCGATTTAACTACCGCATCCGTTGTTCGATTGGCTAGACCTTGCCCAATCTCGGCAAACGGCCACAGCAGCGGCTCTGGCCGGAGATTCAGAAAGCTGCTTGGTGGAAACCCAAACTCCAGTTCCTCAAGGTCAGGATGACTCTCGAGGAGACGTCGGTAGTAGATTCTCACATAAGATACATGGCAATGCAAATGGGAAAAAGATTTCAAAGAAGCCATTCCTTTTGAAATCATCTTCGGCCCAATAGCCCTTGGCGGTTGTGGGTGGATTGTAGAGGACGACAAAGCTATACCCCCCACGGATTGGTTAACTTCTCTCAATTGCACGTTGGTTTCATCGATTTTGAGAATTTGTAGATTTGTACCAAACATGAGTAGCATTACGTCCAATGCCGTGGTTGCTTGCTGCCGACCACAAGTAGTGAATTTCACATCCTGAAAGATTAAACGCGTCAGACAACTCTTTGAGTCTCTCGGTTTCCAGATCATTGGGTCGAGGCGGCCCCCTGGGCCTTGTTGAAAGTCCAGTAGTGAGAGTTCGAGACTCTCCAAAGAAGAATTAGCCGCCAGAGCATCCAAAAAGGCTGTTGTCTCGACTAGTTGTACACACGTACGAATTGAATTCATTTGGATATGGTTCCCACACAACTCCAAATGACGCAAGGTTTTTGTCTTGCAGAGGAACTGACAAATTTCACGAAAAGGAGGATTCCGACAATAAATGCATAGTTTTTGCAGCGACGAAGAGCTGTTCTGCTGTAGGGATTGGAGGTAAATATCTCGGTGGGGAATGTACTTTCCAATCATGGTAAATTCTTTGAGGGTTGTACTTGTGGCAAGATGACGGAGCAAGCCGCCCGTTGAAGCATCGTTGTCGCAGGTGGGAAGATTTTCCGTAGTTCGTAATTTAATCGATTCCAGATTTTGGAGGCCATCACCGCATGCTTCAAAGGCCGCATCAATGATGCCTTCAGCAATTCTTCCCTCCAAATAATTGGGTCGTTGTCGAGCAATATCTTGATTGGTCGCATTATAATTGTGGTAGAATTCTTTCAGGTCATCCTGTTTGAGTCTTTCGAGTTTGTGCTGTAGCAAGTCCATTCTTTTCTTGGCTTTTTTTCAATTTAGGAACGTTCACTACCTACCAGCTAGTAGCGCTGGAGTTGTATGTTTTGTTTTCGAATGGCCATCGCGGAGTGCTGTCACTGACTGCTGTGATAAAACTTCTTCTGGATGGATGAAGTTCTTTCTCACTTGCGATGGATCATGCATGATGCCGAAGTGAGGTGGTTTTGGTCTTTCATATGTTTAAGGTTAGCATTAGGTTCAAATGGTTGCTAAAAGCGCCGATTTGCTTACTGGTGCTCTGCTGTGGCAGGTCTCACTAGAGTAGCAGACAAGCAAAATGCAAAACACTTTCTAGCTGGACACACATGCATGCACTAGACCTCTACAAGGAGCTCTGTGGACGCACAGTGTTTCCCCTCATCCATTAGGGATTCAGGGCTAGGGAT
>ENA-ORBV01012280-ORBV01012280.1-microbial-mat-metagenome-genome-assembly--contig:-NODE-12280-length-13245-cov-10.018682_pt1 | contig 13245 bp, 15 predicted proteins | sample MGYA00237777_ERZ505514 | MGnify/ENA primary metagenome ERZ505514 (study PRJEB26160, sample SAMN06269048) | microbial mat metagenome | isolation source: Oligotrophic lake microbial mat | place...
TGGGCTGCAAGCCCTGCTCAGAGCGGAAGCTTCGTTTGGCGACAAATTTTCACTGCTGAGGATTGGGGCTAATCAGGAGCGGCGAAGGTTGGGTATGTCTATTGGTGTGAGTTCTAGCATGTCTGAATCTGTGGCCTGCGACATATTTTCCACGTAACCTAACTCCTGAATTAAGCCGACACGCGAAGCGTGTTCGGCTTAATTGAATTTTTAGACCGCATGCCGGCGCTCTGCGTCTTTCTTTAGATCTGCAAGAGCTTCAAGCAAAGTTGAATCTAAGAAATCTTTATTGATCACGCTCATAACTGATACGAGCCAGCCATGCATGGTCTCCGAAGTTGTTACTTTTGTTCCGTCTTCGGTTCGAGCTAAAGACCAAGTGTGATCCGCTTTAGTACCCAGTGTGCGGCCACTCCAACGAATGGCGGAAGGCGCGCTAATCTCCATGACTTGCGAATGAATCTTCATTCCGCCAGATATCCAGTGAAACTCCGTCTGAGGCGCCAAGAGGTTTTTCAGCGTTGCTTTTGATACCGATCGCTGCCAACTTGGCCATTGGTCGATTTCGGTCAGTGTGCGCCATACGACTTCGAGCGGCGCTTGAATGGTGATGCACTGCTCAGCTTCCACAATTAACTCCCGTGCGGTCTAACACTGAATTATACCGATCTGAAAAATGCGGAGCGGTAGTCGAAGGAGTAGCGCCAGAGTGCTTTCAAGTAAGCGTTGAAGCGAGTCGGCCCAAGAATAATTTGTCCGCGCTCACAGCAAGTCACGATTGCAATAGGTTGCCCTCTCAAACTCCGCGATGTTGATTGCGACGTTCCGTACGTGCGGAAACATGGAAACAAGCTCGCTGACTATCAGCTTGGATAGACCGGCCCTTGCCTCGACACTTCGGCCCTCCATGACGCTGGCAAATACGTGTATGAAGGCTTCCGGCTTATTGCCGACAGAATAGGTTGTGTAAGGGTTGACTCGCACCTTGATATCACCCTCGTCAAAAAGCTGGGTTGAATTGGCCGCGTGATGAACGCGTTCAATGATTTTCTCTTCGGTTTGAGATTGCAAGATGCTCTGCGAACAATCGACTACAAAATGCGGCATGGAGTCCTCCATTTACAGGTTGTGGTGTTTACAGAAAAAGCATAATCAAGATTTGCGGGCTAACCGAAGCAACGAAGCGGGTTCGACTTGAAGCAGCTGGCTTGGGTGTAGGTGCATTTGCTGCACGGCCAGGACGACCGATCCGAAGGCCACGACACTACCGCGTGCTTACGCGGTGACCGAAGGGCCAGGCGTCATTGCGTATTGCCCGGAACCATGCACCTTAAGAACAGTACTTGATCGTCTGACTCGGCTGGCACTTCCTGAAAGCCGAGCGAACTGTACAAGTTGCGCGCCACAAGATTATCGCGGTAGACGCGCAAGGAAACTGCGCGAGCGCCTGTGCGTCTCACTGCTACGGAGATAAGTTGTGAGCAAAGCACCCTGCCGAAGCCTCTCCGTCGGTGACCTGGGCCAACGATCAGCCTCCCCAAGTGCACTGCGCCGGGAGCGAGAAGCCAGAACTGCCCAAACGCGACCGAGTCCAGTTGATTGACCAAAACGTAGCTCCCGCCTCCAGCGACTTGAACCTGCTCCTCCAACTCGGCAGACGTAAACGGAAAGTGGACCTTCGGCCCGGCCCAACGGAGAGTGGCCGATGCATCGGGCAGCCAACTAGCGATTGCAGCATAATCGGACGATTGGGCCTCGCGGAAAGTGGAGTTGATCATGGTTAACACCTGAATTAAGCCGACCCGCAACCTGCTGACCGGTGAGTTGTATTTGCAACTCATGCGGAGCACGACCAAAGAGAGCATCCAAGAATGATCGCGCGGGCCTAGTTTCTGACGCTTGTCACGTCCTTCATCCACGTTGACATCAGCTCCAGCACAGAAGGAGCCACGGTTTCCTCGATCAGGAAGTACTCGCTCAACTTGCCGGTTCTGGCGGTCTGGAGATTGTGGTTGATGTCCGGAAGTTGACGCACGGTTGCGCGTGCGTTTGCACCACGCTCAAGTGCGAGCTTGATTCCGTCGAGGTTCTCGGCAGCAGGCACCTGTAGGTCTTTGTCGCCTACAAACGCGAGCACCGGGCATTTCACCTTCTCTAGGTACGTGCGCGGGTCTAGTGCCAGGAAGCGCCGAAACCAGGGCGTAAGGAGGTTCTCGAACGCTTCCGCGGGAAGTCCTTCGGGCGGCATCTCCAGTTTTGCCTTGTCTTCGGCCGATAAAGCTTCTGTCGCCGCGACCATTGCATTGAGTGCATCCGGACGCCCCAGCTTGCTGGCCGCGATCTTGAGCTGTCCCCGCTCCAGGTTCTGGTTCAACAGGATCAGCGGCTCCGGCACCCCTTCTGCACGCGCGTATGCGGCACCCTGCAGGCTCTGGTTTTCCAGGCCCGGGAGCCCGGTGCCCGCAAGCATGACGACAAATCCCACATCTTTCGGCGCTTCTGCCGCGACCATGGCAGCGATAATGCCGCCTTCACTGTGGCCGGCGATTCCCACTCGCCGAGGATCGATGTTCGGCTGCATTTTCAGGAACCGCACTGCGGCCAGGGCGTCGGCGGCGTAGTCATCGGTAGTAGGGCCTGGATGGCGCTCACCTCCCGTCAGGCCGACACCGCGCTTGTCATAGCGCAACACCGCGAACCCCTGTCGGGTCAGGTGATCGGCCAGCACCAGCAGCGTCTTGTGCAGTGACATGCCGGCATCGCGATCGTGAGCACCCGTTCCGGCGACCAGTACAACGGCCGGAAAAGGGCCACCCGATTTCGGGTAGGTAAGCGTCCCCACTGGTGAGACCCGAGGTTCCGCCGTATCGAAAATCACGTCCTGCGCCTCATACGGGAGCGGCGCGATGGGGTGCTGGGGCCGACGCCGATCGGCGTAGACATGCAGATTTCCGCCGGCGGAGTCGATCCTGTACGGCGCGGGAAACCCGCTCGGCCCGGTCCCGGTGACCCAGGTCGCGCGACCCTCGGCCGGCACTGCCAGCACGTCAGCGAGAACCACGCCCATTTTGGCGAATTCTGCTTCGACTCCCGCGGATGACTCCGCCGAAAACAGGAATTGCTGTATGGAGTTGGCCCGGACTGGAGGGCGTGCTTGTTCCCCAGCTGCAAACGCATTGGCGGACAACGCAAGTGACAAGACCATCACGCATGCCGAGAGGTTGGTAGGGAAAACACGGAGACTGATCATGGGAATCACCACTTCGTAGGCGACAAGTCGCAGGGATTACTACTATTCGATTAGTTCACGAACGCAAAAAACTCAACCGGCAAGCGGCTTTACATCGAGGGTCGTAATGGCCCAGGTGCCACGCGCAAGTGTTGCGAACACGACGATCTGCGCGAGACCTTGGGGCCCACTGAGCGTGAATGAAAGACTCGCATTGCCGTTCTCGTCGTTGCTGCCGTGCAGGCGCATCTCGCCGTCGATGGAGTCCGGCATCACTGCCATTGGATTGCCGATCTTCTTGCCCACCGAAGAATCCGCAGCAACCAGGCGGAGGATCGCCTTGAAGTCTGCCGAATCCGCGACTGACGGGGGCGGCGGTGGCGCGGGAGGCGCGGCGGGTGCCGACGGGCGACTCTCTGTCATTGGCGATGGCGGCAATGGCGGAGACTCGGGTGATCCCGCAGACGGCGGCGGAGGTGGCAACGGGGGGGGCGGAGGTGCCGGAACACTCAGGTGCGCGATTTCATTGATCCACAAGCGCGCAGCCGAGTCGATCACATGCGGCGTGCCGTTTTCCTTGTAGACCTCGGTAAACCGGCCGCGTGCGTCGACGCTGGCGCGGTAGTAGCGTTGCTTATCGAGGCCACGGGCAGTGATCTCACGGTAGTCGCCAGGACGCAGGGTGCCGTCAGTAGACGATTCGATGCGCAGTAGAGGCAGGTGGTGCTTGGAAGGATCCAACTGCGTGGCGATGGCGATGCCTGAGGCCAACAAAGTGAGAAGGCCGAGCGGCACCCACCAGCTCCTGCGAGCTGGCGGACGAGACAGAAGACGTGAGATGCGTTTCATGAGTGAGCCTCCTTGGGCTGCGAGCAACAAGCGGGGGACTGAATAGCGATGGAGCTCGAGATCGGCAAGCGCTTCCGCCAAGGCGATTGCGTCCCCACAGGCCGCAACTGCCAAATCATCGCAAGCGTTTTCGCGTTCCTGCCGGATGCGCCGGCTCAACCACCATGCGCACGGGTGGAAGAACAACAGGGACTCAGCCACGCATTGCAGGACATTCCAGAGCCAGTCCAGGCGACGGATGTGTGCCAACTCATGGGCGAGCAGCGCCTCGAATTGCTCAGGCGGCAGGCGGGTCAACAGAGACAGCGGCAACCAAATCACCGGCCGCAGGACACGCGCAGTGAATGGCGCAACGACATCGTCAGCAAGGCGTACGGTTACCGTGCGTGAAATCTGCAAGGCACGCTGCAGCTTGTCTACCCGTTGCTGCCATTCCGGCGGCAAGGGGTGGAACGGATGGCGCTCCAATGCGCCGATCAGGCGCCAACCGCCCAGTTGCCGTATGAGCATCACCGCAACGCCGAGGAGCCACAGCAGGCTCAATGCGGCCGCCAGTCCGCTGGATTGCTGCACGAACACACCAGGCGTGGTGCCAATCGCCGATGCCGTCATCGCCGGCAGTATTCCGGCGTTCACTTCGGTGGAGGGCTGCGACCAGAAACGCGATAAGGTCAATGTGGGAACCGCAACCATCGCCAGCAGGAATGCCATCCCGACGCAGTGGCGCAATGCAGCACCGTGGCGGGCCAGCAACCGCAATGCGATGCCTGCCATCGCTGCCAATAGCGCGCCCTGCCACAGCGAATGCAGCAGCGCCAGGGCCAGTGCCGGCGCGAATCCGAACTGGGCGTTCCACAGCACGTCCATCAGCGCTTCCGCTTGGCCTTGGCCTGCGCGATCAGCTTCGAGATGGCCTCGAGCTCTTCGGCGCTGGCGGTGTCGTCATCGAGCGCGCGCTGCACCAGCTTCAATGCCGAGCCGGAAAACGCGCGACGCATCAGATCCTTCAAGAGAGACGTCTGCACTACCTGCTCGGCATGTACCGGGACGTAAGTGTGGCTGCGCTCGGATTCGTCGCGGCGAACCAGGCCCTTGTCGGACATGATCGTCAGCATCTTCAACACCGTGGTGTATGCGGTGTCCTTGGTGCGACGCAACTCGTCGTGCACCTCGCGCACGGTCGTCGGTCCTTTGCGGCTCCAGAGCACGCGCAGGATCGCCAGTTCACCTTCAGTAGGATGCGGGGCCGCCATGAAATCTCCCTTCAGTTGTCTACGGCGATATTAGTACTACTGCGTTAGGATGTTGTCAAGGCCGTACTTGAGCACCACCTGTTCCGCGCCTCCGGGCGGGCTGGAGGCACCGAGGGTGGCTTGGATCATTGCTTGCGGATCCAACGGGTCGTCGACCGCCGCGAGGTCAGGGGTCAGCCACTCGAAAGACAGCTTGCCGGATGGACGAACCAGCACGAGCCGCGGAGACCAGAGGACGAGCCCGGTGCTCGGCAACTTGATTTGCTGAATGCCCCCGCTCTGCGTCGTCCTAACACTTTCCCCTTCGCCGACCAGCGTGCCGAAGCCGAAGTCCTGCACGGTGTTGGCGAACAGCACCGCGGACGAATAGGTGCCTCTACCGACGAGCACGTAGGCGCGGTGCTCGGCATGGGCGGGGGATCTCATGGCGGGGGCTCACATGGACTGCGGCCGGGCCGATGTGCCCACCGTCCTGGCCATCTTCCCCAAACCCGGCGGGCGAGAAACGACAACTGCCCGACGCTTTGCGCCAACACGCACCTGCCGGGGCGTTGTCCTTACGGCCTGCGCAGGGTGCCAGGAGTGCGGTGCGCTCCCGCGATCCGCGCCACTCTGCCGCCCCTGGGGACGGACACGGTTGATTGAGCGCTTTGGGTCGGAACCACCGGGGTCGCAGGAGCTTGCGTCGCAGCTTTGCAGCGCTTCCCCGACCATGCCCGGCCGCCTCACCACCCGAATGTGCCGGGTCCATGGTGTGCCGTTCATACCGACCGCCAAGAGGGCTGGTCAACGGATCGCGCGGCCCCGGCGGCGTATCTGATTGCGCCTGGGTGATCGTACGACAGGGCCTCCAGGGCAGCTCTGGTTGTTCTGAGCTCCTTCAGACGCAGATCGACTTCAATAATTCGGTCCTTCAGATATTCGTCGAAGGCTTCCTTGTTGCCATGGCTGCACAGTTCGATGAAGGCGCGTATCTGCAGCAAGTCGAGCCCCAGGGAGTTGCCGGCCAAAGCCCAACGAACCCTCAAGAGGGCTTCCTCCGGATAGACGCCGAGCTCCTGTTGAGTTCCGAGAATTCCTTTGCGCTGCAGATACTCAATGAGTGACACTTCGGCGCCTACACGAGCTGCAATATCGGTGATCGTCAGCAAGAGTGTCTGCCCATGGCATCGCGCTCCGGGGTGGCTGCTTTCGGCAACTTCCGCGCCACCGCTTCGAACGCTGCGCATAGAGGGGTGAGCGCTTGTGCGAACCTCTCGGAGGACTTTCGGGTCCATTTCAAACCTCCTCAGAATCTGTAGGTTCCGGATACGTAGCTGTACGTGCCTGCGTAGTGGCCTGCGCGCTCCAGCACATCGCCTGGGTTCATGTGCTCGATGTTTCCCGAAAGCGTGAAATTCCTTGACGCGGACCAGCGTCCTGATAGACGGCTCAGGCCGCCGATGCGTCGGCCCGGCACGCTCTGCGTCCCGATGTAGGCGCGCATGCCACCGGCATAGACCGCGTCGTTGCGATCCAGCCGCTGCGCGTATCCATACTCTAGGGAAAACGTGGTGCGAACTGTGGGCGTGACTTCGATACCGGGTGCGACTATCAGCAGGTTGCTCAGGCTTAGAAACCGCCCCTCGCCGAGGTAGTTCGAGCTGGCATAGAGCGGATTGAAGTCGCGTACCAAGCCACCGGTGTACGCGCCGCCACCTGATGCGACGTCGATCCGGGAGGTCACACGCGGCTTCCAGCCAGCCTCCGACAGCACAAGGCTTTGGACAGCAAAAAATGCCCCATGCATCGATTGGGCGATCATCGACAGTGCGTCCGGTCTGGCGGGCGACGGTCCAGTCGAAGCGCGCGCTGCCAAGGCGCCCCCATAGGCGGGCCCCAACCGTATTGCGGTCGTCCACCCCGGACTTTCCCGCCACGCGGAAGACAGGGTTCTCGGTGTGTATCCAGAACGGCTCCAAGTAGGTATTCGGCCCTTCGCCCTTGGAGACGATGAAGCTTGCGTTGAGGCCCTGCAGCTTCTCCGCATGGTTGATCTTTTCGTCGAAGCCACCGCGGCCAAGTCCGGTCGCGCGCAGGTCAAACGCACCCAAGCGATAGCGAGCGTGGTGGGCGTAGAGCCGCACGCCGTTCCATGTGCGATGCAGATTGGGACCATCGCTCAGGCTGATGAGCTGACGTGGTCCGTCGGAGAACTCCTGGCGTCCGATCATGGTGCCGACAAGCATTGGCCCGGCGCTGGCGCGGAGATCAACGAAAAGCTGTTGCAGCGAAGCTTCGTTCTGGAAATTGGCGGTCGCTGAGTCCTGGTGGCCGTCCACGTGACCGGTTCCCATTTCTCCGAAGACGCGCACGTACGGGTTGAACCGCAGGTCCCCACCGAGCACGGCGCGCAACTGCGTCTGTCCGGACTCATGGCCACGCCGAAGTTCTGCGTTGTCCGTTACAGCATGTCGCAGCCGGATTTCAGAGCTTACAGTGAGCTGGGCCGCCTCCCCCATGGGCATCGCCTTCAGGACGGGCACGCGGCCTGCGGCTGCCATGCAGGACCAGTCCTCCGCCCAGCGGCTGACCATGATGCCTCCGCCAATTTCCGGGCCCCAGCCCGCAGCCATAAAGGGATACGGACCAGCAGGTACCGGCGTCCTGGCGCCTGCCTCAACGGTACCCAGACACTTCGTATGCGCTGTTGTCGCATCAGGGGTGTCGACTGCGGCGGCCGGCCCTGAGACAAGCGCGGCAAGTAGCGGGATGGCGCAAATGCGGAGAATGGGTGTGGACAAGGCCGATCTCATGCAGGGGATTGAACGGGGAGCGTTCGTTTTGCCACGGCGATGGCGAGCGCAAGTGCGATACCCGTCAGGACTGCGGCGACGGCAAACGTCACATGCATGCCGGTCGCAATTGCTGCGCCGTCGCCGGCAGCGGCACCAGTCTTTCCAGTGGCGGCCGAAAAAATCGCGCCCATGGCAGAAGCCCCGGTGATCAGGCCGAGGTTTCGAGACAAGCCGAGGAGGCCTGATACGACGCCGCGGCTCCCGGCGTCCACGCCGGTCACGACGGCCGTGTTGTTCGCGACCTGGAAGATGGCGAATCCGGCGGTCGTGGTGACAAGCGCCAGCACGTAGCCGATAACGCCCCAAGCGACCGGTAGCACGGCAAGCGCACTGCAACCGGCCGTCATCATCGCCACGCCCAACACAGTCATGCGCAGCGCACCGTACCGATCCACGCCGCGGCCCGCGGGCACGCCTGCCAACGCGGCGGCCAGGGGCCCGGCTGTCATGACCAGGCCCATTACAGCCGGGCTCAGCCCAAGAGCACCGGTGAGGTAGAAAGGCCCGACGACAAGTGTCGTCATGGCCACGGTCGTGACCAGCGCACTCATGGCGAAGCCGGTGCTGATGTTGCGATCGCGGAACAATGCCGGACGAACCAGGGGCGACGGGAGTCGGGCTTCGATCACCACAAACAGGACCGCGCCGCCGAACGCAGCGCACAGCAGCATCATGTTGATAGCGCCAAATGAGTCGCGACCCAGCGTCATGGACAGCGCATAGGTCGCCAGGGCGATTGCCAGGAGGGCCGACCCCAGCACGTCAAAGGGGGGTGGCTGCCTCGTGGCGGATCGGGAGGCAGGAAACGATGCGCCAGGGCCAGCGCGACCAGGCCCAGCGGAACGTTCACGAGAAAAATCGATGGCCACCCGAGTGCTGCTATCAGCAGGCCCCCAAGGGACGGACCGAGTGCGGTTCCAGCGGCTGACATGGTTCCGAGAAAGCCCATTGCACGGCCAGCGCGCTCTTTGGGAACCGAGTCCCCGACGAGCGCCATTGCCAAAGCCATCATGATGGCGGCCCCTGACCCCTGCACGGCTCGTGCGGCAACGAGCATCCACAGCTCTGTCGACGCGCCGCTCGCCACCGAAGCGGCGGTAAACAGTGCGATGCCCGCCATCATCAGGCGGCGACGCCCGAACATATCCCCCAGCCGGCCGACGCTGACCACCAGCGTGGTGACTGCGAGCAGGTAGGCCAGCACGACCCATTGCACCGCGTGGAACGAGGTGTCGAATGCCACGACGAACGTCGGCAGCGCAACGTTGGCGATGCTGATGCCCAGCGAGGAAAGCAGCATCGTTGTCGCCAGGCAAGCTAGCGTCCAGAAGCCGGCACTCGGCGTCGCCGACGCCACGGGAATCGTTGGAAGGGAACGGGACACGGCAGTCCTCTGGGTCGAATGCGCCGCGCAGGGCGCAGCGGGAACGACGCCAGCCTAGGGCTTCGGAATACGTGGCGGAACGCGCACGGGTCGCAAAGTATTCGTGCATGTAACGCCATGTTCGTTCGGTTTTTGTGGTACTTGTGCGGCATGCCGACACCCGACCTGAACCTGCTGGTCACCCTGGATGTCCTGTTGAGCGAGGGCAGCGTCGTACGCGCGGCGCGGCGCCTCCAACTCAGCGCTTCGGCGATGAGTCGTGCCCTCGCCCGTCTGCGCGAGGTGACCGGCGATCCATTGCTCGTACGTGCTGGCCGAGGCCTTGTCCCTACGCCACGCGCGCTTGAGCTACGCGACAGGGTCCGCCAGGTGGTAGATGCCGCCGAAGCACTGCTGCGCCCGGCCCTTAAGCTCGACCTTGCTTCGCTATCGCAGACGTTCACCGTCCGCAGCACCGAAGGCTTCGTCGAGACATTCGGGCCAGGACTGCTCGCACGCATTTCGGCGGAAGCACCTAATGTTCGTCTGCGATTCGTGCCCAAGCTGGACAAAGACAGCACGCACCTGCGCGAGGGCGTGGTCGAACTGGAAACCGGGGTCACGAGCGAGTCGATGGGGCCTGAGATTCGGACGCTGGGGCTATTCCGGGATCGGTTTGTAGGCGTCGTGCGCAAGGGTCACCCCCTGACCAAGGGGAAGATCACGGCCCAGCGATATGCCGCAAATTCCCATGTCCTGGTTTCACGACGCGGGCTCGAGATGCGTCCGGTTGACCAGGCACTCGAACAGCTCCGCCTGACGCGTCATGTTGCGGTGACTGTGGGTGGGTTCGGCCAGGCCATTATTCTGGCTAGCGAGTCCAACATGGTTGCGACCGTGCCCGAAAAACACACGAAAGGCCTCTGGCGCAACCTGCATCGATTCCCCCTCCCCTTTCCTGTGCCGGAGTTCACCATTTCGGTTTTTTGGCACCCTCGCCTGGAAGCGGACCCCGCCCATCGATGGCTGCGCTCCCTTGTCGTGGAGGAATGCCGAAACACTGCAAAATAAGTGCTGTTCGGCGGCTGGGCAATGTCCGCCTCGGGTCGGAAGCGGCAACTCGATAGAACTCCACCCCACTCCCTCTTCGACCACGTTCCTTGCGCGCCTCGATACGCCAACTGCAACAGGTTCGAACCCTCGGCGTCGCATGTGCTCTTCAATCGTCTCGGCACGTGCGATTCTTGGCGCCGCAAAGGACCCCACAGGAGTCACCGATGGACGACGCCGGATTCTGGAACCGCATGGCGGAACGATACGCGCGTCAGCCCGTGGCGAATCCGGATGCCTTCGAACGCAAGATCGAGGTCACCAGGGCGTTGATCACCCCACAGTCCGTCGTGCTCGACATCGGCTGTGGTACCGGCTCGCTGGCACTGCGGCTCGCGCCCGGCGCCGCCGAGGTACACGGGCTCGACTTCTCGAGCGAAATGGTCCGCATCGCCAACGACAAGGCGCGTGCTCAACAGGTGGGAAATGCGCACTTTCACGCGGGTCCGTTCGATGACAGCTTCAACGCATTCACCGACGGTCAGCTCGATGGCGTCTGCGCGTACAGTGTGCTGCACCTGTTGGCAGACCGGTCCGCCGCGCTGCAGCGCATCCACCGGCTGCTCAAGCCGGGTGGCTTCTTCGTTTCGTCGACCGTCTGCCTCGGCGACTCGCGCATCCCTTTCCGCCCGCTGCTCAGCGTGATGCGCTGGCTCGGAAAGGCGCCGTCGGTGGTCAGCCTGCTATCCAAGCGCGAGCTCGTTGAAGATATTCGTAAAGCAGGTTTTGTCGATCTTTCGCAGCCGGACGTAGGGGCCGCTCGGACGGTGGCTTTTGTGGTGGCAAGGAAGCCGGGATAGGCCCCGAGAGTCCATCTTCGAGATACATTGGATTTCCTATCGTCAACCATGTGCCGATTCTCCGAGCGAATGAGGCGAGTCGTTTGCTTTCCGATGCCGATGTCCGCTTCCGGCCAGCTTGAGTCATTCGACTTGGGTGTTGCGAAGAGGCCCCAAAGCGGACATTGGGGGTCTGGACTTACCGCATTGTTACGTGGCGGCGGTGCAGAGCCTAGCCGGCCAAAACCGGTTGTTCGAGGCACTTGAGTTCAAGCCTCCATCGGTAGCACCGGAAACCATGCTGTCGCTTGCTGTATACCGCATAGCGGTATACGCTATGGCTAATGCCAATTGTCGACTTTCGGTGCAAGGACACACGAGCGCTCTATGAGCGACGGAGGGTCAAACAATTTGGCTCTTTTGAAGCGGTTGCGAGGCGGAAGCTCGCGATGCTCGATGCGGCTGTTGTGCTGAGGGATCTGGCGACACCGCCGGGCAATCACCTTGAGGCACTGAAGGATGATCGGGCAGGCCAACACAGCATCCGTATCAATGACCAATACCGCATCTGTTTTGTATGGACCGACGATGGACCGAGAAACGTCGAAATTGTCGATTACCACTGAGGCAATGCCCATGACCAAGAAGCTACCTCCTATTCATCCCGGCGAAGTGCTCCGCGAGGAGTTCATGGTGCCGCTGGAACTGTCGAGCAACGCAGTAGCGCGGGCCATTGACGTAACACCAAGTCGCGTCAACGACATCGTGCGTGAGCGGCGCGGCATTACGGCCGACACTGCCTTGCGCTTCGCTCGTCTGTTCAACACATCGCATCGGTTTTGGATGAACTTGCAGGCCAATTACGACCTGCAGTGCGCCGAAGACGCTGCCGGCAAGGCCATCGCTTCGATCAAGCCGGTCAACGGGATCGCCGCTTAGCCAAGGAAGCGACGGCCAGCAGAATGCTCTTGGGTGCGGCAACACGCTGCCTGAGCGTGAATGTCTATTCTGCGCAAGAAGTGTAAGGATCTCGAATAGCCGAAACGGGTCGCTATGCAAAGCTTTACATAGCGACCCATAACGGTCATACACCTGCGCCGCGAACACTGAGAAAGCGGTCATTCGCAGGCGACCCCGTTGGGCGCGGCAGACGGCCTGCCATCGATGCATCCCCGGCTGACATCAAGGCGAACAACGACCGTCGCAAAGTCGATGATCGCCGTCGATCAATGAGCTGGACGCATCCTTGCTTGACGTGCTCCCTCAGCTCTCCTGGATGCGGCGCGCGCCGAAGGTCTCCTCCAGCGCCTCAACGCATGCGCGTCGGGTGGATCCAGCGCGTTCATCAACTGGGCTCGCCTCCGGAGTGTGGGGTCTCGGACAACAGCAACAGGTAGGCGATTTCCTACGCTGCGCAGCAGCGATGTCCTACCCGTGAACCGGACAAACGCCGATGGCGGCGATGAAGCCGCGCGAAACACTGTGCAGCCGTCGATGCACAGGAGCGCTTCGTGCTGCGCCTCACCGCGCCGGAGGGACGCGCAACGCAGCGCGTTGCCAGCGCCGCACCGACCGCGCTGCCGGCCGCGCCGACCTGTGCTCGCCATGTTCCCGAGCGCACGCTGCTGTGCGCGCTGGTACAGGCGCACTACCCGGATTTCATTGCGCGTCTTACGTCAGAAGATCGCTCGCTGCCCGCGACCGTGCGCGAGGAGTTCGACGAATACTTTCGCTGCGGCGTGCTCGACCACGGCTTCCTGCGCGTGGTGTGCGAGCAGTGCCATGCGGACAAATTCGTCTGGAACGAATTTGAACAGCCGTAGGC
>ENA-ORBV01012281-ORBV01012281.1-microbial-mat-metagenome-genome-assembly--contig:-NODE-12281-length-13244-cov-7.142857_pt1 | contig 13244 bp, 8 predicted proteins | sample MGYA00237777_ERZ505514 | MGnify/ENA primary metagenome ERZ505514 (study PRJEB26160, sample SAMN06269048) | microbial mat metagenome | isolation source: Oligotrophic lake microbial mat | place...
ACTACCGGCTTCTTTTTCGCCAGGTATTTTTAATTCCGACCTCTCAAGTGACCCTCAAGTGACCGACGACGTGGAGACATTCTGACGCAGGATTCTCTATCGCCCTACGAGGTCTAAAAAAATGTTGATGTGAACATTTCCATTAGTTTTTTTAATTGACCTTCTCTGCTTGTTGTGTTGCATTTGGTTCCACAATTTGAAGCCACACTTTCTCAGAGAGGCTCTCCATGCGCCCATCGAGAAACTGTCCACACAATTTCTTGCACTGAATTCTATCGGCATTGTCTCCAACTCATTTGTTGGTTTGGGAAAAATTGGCTGGTTTGGAGTTGTGTCGGGCTTGTGTGTGTGCATGTGCACATGCAACACAAGGGAAGGTGCCAGTGAGACAACACTCACACAAGGAAAGGTGATGGTGAGTCAGTGCTCACACGATGGAAGGTGTCAGTGAGACAGTGTTCACATGGGGGAAGGTGCCAGCGAGACAATGAGTCCTCAAGATCTGTTGTTGGCACACCACCTCAGATGTCTTTGTGGTGACAGGGGTTCTGCACAGCTGCTTGCAGAATGCAGATGCCGCATGCTACATGTATGGCCGACATGGCACTCTTCTCGTTTCTCGTTTCTCACTGGTTACTTTTTCCGGGTATCTATCGCTACATTACAGTCTTGGCAAAGATACTTAGACATGGCGAGACGTGTCAACTAATTACAAAACGTAAACTGATAAAAGCCCAGACATACATCCGATATCCTTCGTTCTCCACGACGTTCACTTTTTTTCAAATATACGTTTCTTTCAGTTTGATTTTCCTAAATAACGATAATAATAGTAACCAGTAAGATTCCGTTTATGGTACATTACTACTAGTGCATGATTTTGTATACTACTAGTACAGTAGCAAATTCAACCACCCTCATTTTTGTTGGAGTTGCATCCGTTATGTAACGTCGCCCTTTTTTGTCGTAAGCAAGCCACCTAACGAAAGAGTTAAAGTTCGCGCACCATTTGTTACCCCAAACTGTGAAATGAACCAGTTGTTGCTCTGCTATGAGACGTGGATTTGCCTCCCCGGCAAAAAATCAGCTTCTCACAGAAGCATAAAACACAGTTATCTGTCACACCAGAAAAAGTAACACACGCGAGTTGTTATCATAAAGAATCACTGACAAACAGAAACCAACGACCAACGAATTACTTTTACGTTAAAAGCAGGATGAAGATCATCATTTCGCTTTTGTTTCTCAGCAGTCGCGTAGCAGCTGCTGCCTCATCTTCATCGTCGTCGTCGTCCGTACCCGCAAGCAATGGCGGCGACATGCATGGCAGTCTTCGGGCCAGCAACAGCAAGGCTCATGCTGGTGATGACCATCATGGTCGAGCCCTACAGGACCGGAATGAATGTAAGGACGGGGAGGATCCGCGTCGTGTTTGTATTGAAAATTACGCTGGAGAACCTGGAAGAGGTGTGGCTCCTAGGGGAACGTTGTGTGGCAATAGCTTTGAAATTGACTGTGAATGTATCGCAGGATACGAAATGAATGCCGATCGAAATGGCTGCCAATTACTGCCTGGTTCCTTTCATCCGTGTCAGGACGGGGAGAATGCATTTGCTCTTTGTATTGCTTACGGAGATGGAGTTGGAAGAGGTGTGAATAATAAGGGAGATTGGTGTAACAATGGCTTTGAAAATGACTGTGAATGTATCGCAGGATACGAAATGAATGCCGATCGAAATGGCTGCCAATTACGGCCTGGTTTCCTTCGTCAGTGTGACGCAGGGGAGGATCCACTTACTGTGTGTCGTGCTTACAACAACGGAGGAGATTTGACAGGTGTGAGAGCAAGAGATGGGAACTGGTGTGGCAATGGCTTCGAAGCGGACTGCTTCTGTGCGGATGGATACTCAAGGACACCTAATGGACTTGGATGCGAACTAATTCCTGAAACGTTTTTTTTTTGTGACACGGAGGAGGAAGCACTTGCTTGGTGTCAAAATGCAAACTTAGTAGGAGAATTTTGGGGAGAAGGAAATGGAGCAGGTGTGAGGGCTCTGGACCTTCGCTGCGGCAATAGTTTTATATCTGACTGTTATTGCGAGGATGGGTACGAAATGACGACTGATCGGCTTGCATGCCACAACTGCCATTATCGTGATCGTACAGAATGGTGCCAACAGCTTGCTAGCGAAGGTGCGGAAGGCGTCACTTCTCCATCTTCCCAAAGTTGTTATTATGACTGGTTTCTGGATTGTGACTGCCGTGATGGCTGGCGATACAATGATGCCCGGACAGGATGCGTCAGCTGCAATGTCGACAATCGAGACGACTGGTGCCGAGACAACTGGCGTCCCAATTCGGTTGCAAAACCTAATGTATTGTGCTATGATACTCCAGAAGTAGATTGTGAATGTCCAAGTGGTTATGCTTTGAATAACGATCAGTGTGTAGATTGCCATCTGGGTAATCGTGATGACTGGTGCAGAGAACAAGGAGGGGAAGAATGGTTTGCAGCGCAGTCGAACCTGGCCTGTTATTTTAATTTTGATCAGCATTGTGTCAATACCTGTACTGGTGACTCCATGGTGTTTGATCGAGTCTGCCAATTCTGCAACAGAGCGGATCCTACAGGCTGGTGTAGAGGTATTGGGGGACAAAATTCATTTGCTTTGGACGGCCAAACCTGCTATTTTAACTTTGATGACCATTGCGGCTGTGATGACGGTTATATTAAAGACAGGCGCTCTTGCGTCAAGGACTGCCATTTCGATGACCCTGATGCGTGGTGTGCCAGTATTGGTGGAGAGGGCGCCTACGCCAAAGATGATGCATCCTGCTATGAGATCTTCGATCAGCACTGCCAATGTTATACCGGCTACACTCAATCAGCTGACAGTTGTGGTGACTTTGTAGTAGATACGGATGGGGAGCGTGGTACAGGGTTTGGCCTCCGGGATTCGACGCCCATCCAGATCGCAGGAAATGGTAAGTACCGCAATGTTCATTCTTTTGCTTGTGCCCTGTAGACATGGCACTCAATGATCGTTCTCCCGCGACGCTGCATCAATCTGTAGATGGTCGGCCTGAAAGAGCCTACCCACTGGGTCGGTGTCAAGGCGACTGTGACGATGATGACGAATGTGCGGAAGGACTGCTCTGCCTACAGAGAAGAGGGGGTGAAGCGGTTCCAGGGTGTACCGGGGGCGAAGAGGAGATTCTCGGTTTTGACTACTGCTATGATCCCACGACGTTTTCACCAACTCCTGCTCCAACAATTACTCAAGTCTACACCATGGACTTCCTTGGCAGGTTTCAGAAGCTAAAGGAGGATGGCTGCACTTTCCCCAATCCAGAGTTAGTGGCTGGCTGCACCAATGGGCGAATATCCCTGGTGCGTGTGTCAGATCCGGCTATTACCTGCTCTACACCAATCCAGAGCGAGGATGGTAGCTCGTCGACCTTGAACTGTAGCGTTTCATGCAGCGGAGATGGTTGTGGAGCCTCCTTTACTGTACCCTCCAACCGTGACGTTGCAAACTTGACTGTGTATGGCGAGGTGTACTTTCAGTGCCAAACGGAAGAGTTGACGAGCAAAACCGCTGGCTGGTTTGAACTGTCTGCTCGAGAGGGAGGGAGCTGCGATAGCACTGTCGATGTTGGGGTTGGTTCTGTTTCTCAAACAGGCGAACTTGGTGTACTCTGCTCTGACCCTGGCAACTATGTATTCCGAGATTCTTTTTTTGAGTGCAACATGGAAAGCAAATTTCTCAATCTTGCTGGGATTTACACTTGTACCTCTGGTGGCCAACCACCATGCTTTGGAGATAACTGCACGTTTTCCATTGGTGAAGTTGTTATCACGGGGGATGTGTTCAGATTTTCCAAGGACTGCATTCAGACAGTTGACGCGTCCATGGCCCCAGATATTCCTGCTCCAAACGCAACTGGGTCTGGAGGTGAGACTTTGACTGCTTTGTTTCAGCTGAATTCCGGCTTCTTCTATAATGAAGACATTTGCGTAGGAAGAATGTCTGGGTTGAGAATCACTTGTACCAACGGAAATATCACGCTTGTGGACAACAACACAAACATGACCTGTACCGAAGTCAGCGAAAGCTTGGTCCAGTGTATGGAATCAACGAGACATGCACCTCCTCCTCGCAATGAATACATCAACGAGATGCACTATGTAAGTAGTTTACTCTCTGCACCTTCTAAAGTGCTTCAAAGGGTCGCATTTGCTAACAATTTTCACTTTCTCTGGCCGCACCCAAACACAGGAATGTTCTAGCTCCAACGGAGTGCCACACACGAAGGTCCAGACTCTTGGGGCCGCCATCAGCTGCGACTCTGATGTGTCTGAACCAGTTTCTTTGGAGCTGCAGTTGGGTGTGAAATGTCGAGAGTCTTTCGTCTTCGACGACTATCTATTTGAATGTGGTGATGGCGGCATGTTGTTGGATGGTAGAGGAGGCAATACATCATGCGGGATCGACAGTACAGTCCCAGTCAGCACAACTCCAGCGGATATTGGGTTTGCAACCGTTTCGGTAGAGACAGACTACCGATGGGGCTTGGTGGGTTACGACCGCTGCCTTGGCCCTACAGAGAGCCCTACAACGAGCCCTACGGTCAATCCTATCACTGCGCAGTTGTCCAGGTACACGCCTGCGCAGTTGTCCAGGACCAATCCGGATCTGTGGCCTTGATCATAGATCGGGCGGTGACCTCGGATTTGGTGACGACGACGACTAGCGCTCGAGTCATTTAGATGTGTCCTGTACTATCGGCTCGGTCTTTTGACTCAACTTTCACGACTTTACATAGATTATTAATGTACATTGCGGCAAACAATTGAAGGATCTCCACAGTTATATGGATGAATCATACGAGCAGAGTGTCCGCGGGGAATGGAACGAGATCATGCCCGGCTCAGCTGCCTTGACAATTTAATGTATTCATTACTTACATGTTGTATAAAAACATATTTTAAAAATCCGTGATTTTGAAACAGAGCGCTCTTTAGTTTTAAGCAGCAATTGCTTTACATGCCCTTCCGCCATAAAGGTGGTGGTTGACGAAGCTGGTCGCAACTGAGTTAGCCGCTGTAATATCCAACACCCGTTCAACCCCTCCGTCCAGGATCTCGTTCCGTTATTACTTCATTCGTACACAGGCTAGTGAATTTCACACACTGACTCCATTCTAATCCGAGCCATGTTCCCCTTTTCCCCTTTTCAATCGAAGCACGTCCTCGCCAACTGTTTCAAAAGAATTAAGTTCGATGGCAAGCAGCTGTTGAGTATCACAATTCAAGGATGGCGTGCAGCCGGCCTAGTTGCTTGTGCCGCACAGCGACTCGCATCGTATCAAAAATCAAACGATCTAGAAGTGTATCTTGGTCCTGACAACAACTTTGAAAAGATAAATGCCACTCGTACTTCAAGAAGCAAGAAGCCATTTCCAAATGTCTATGTTTCCAAGACGGAGTTTGTCGCCGAGTAGGAAAAAAGAGTATCCGAAACTGCTCAAAAATGCGGAAAAAACAGAAAGGAGAGTTCCCAAACTCCTCCATAACCTGTTTGACATTTTTTTTCTGTCTGGACATGGCGTTGTTCAGAAGGGTATGATCAACGTGGTTGGGAAGAACATAGTGCTTAACCCAAGACTTGAAAACGAGTTGGGACCGAGTCGGACGCGACGAGGCACCACAAGGAATATATATGCGTCGCTTGGAGAAATTCTGGTGGTCGAACGCATCACGATTCTTTACGTTCCAAAAGAAGAAGAAAAAGTCGGATTAGACTTTCTAAAGCTGGTCGTGGGTACGGATGCTTCCGTAGAAAGAATCTTACACTCACTCAACTGTATGACCCGCAGTCGGTGCTCCACAATCAGATGATGGAATTCAGCCAGAGCGAGTCCGCCCCCAAAAAATTCTACAATACGATCCTTGCAAAATCCTTTCGTTCGTATCTCTGCGCTAGCAGCAACGATGATGATCAGGGTACACAATAATATGTCATGACGATGATGATGGATTGTTAGATTGTTAGAATAATCATTATTATCGCGTCTCCGTGCTTTTTATCTGGTGTGTGCTTCTTTTATGAGCCATTGTCATGGTCATTCCGTTTTTTCTTATCACGCTCGTGATAACTGTTTTTACAAAATGTGAGGATCCAAATTAATCATTATATCGGGATGCGATAAAATGGCCCCCTTGACATTGTCCAAAAAGGATCGATGCCGCGTGTGCAATTCTTCTTTCATTTCGTGGTCGTGCGCATGCTTGAGCGTCTCCAAGGTGGCTTGCAATCGCCGTTCATTTTCAAACAATTCTGCCAACAAGGTTTGGGCGGCTTCCAATTGGGTTTGCGCTTGCAATTCTTTATAATCCGAATATCGAACCAAATCTTCATAGGCCAATTTAATTTCATCGACCAGGCGAGCATCAACTTCTTTGCATTCTTGTTGTTTCAATTGCATGGCTCTGTCGCGAGCGACTTGAGCATCATGTTTCAAATGCTCGGCTTCTTCCATCAATTCGACTTGTTTCATTTCTTGAAGACGCGTCGCTTCGGTGGCAATTTCCAACAGTTGTTGCTCGACGAGTTCGGCATCGGCCTCGTCGTGTTTACGAACGACATCGTCCAACAAACGTTCTTGCAAGTGTTTGTATTCCGACTGCAAGCGTGCGAGGTCCTCTTCCAACGTTGTGGCTAAAAGACGTGTGGTGGTGGTTGTCGTGGTGGTGAGTTTGGTCAGAGGCACAAAGGCATCCGTCGTCGTGGCCAACAAGGGCAATGCCCACCAAAGAAAGGTTTGGATCTTCATGGTAGCCTTTGAGTTTATTGTTTGGATAGTGCAAAAAAGTCAATCGAATGCATTAATTCGAGCGTGGGTTTACCTTTTTTGTGTCGACAGCAAATATCTATCCGAGTGAGTCAGTGAGTAATGATCGTGAAATGAGACTTTTAGTGTTCTCAACTTGGACATGCCGTATCTTTTGAGTTGTGGTGATGTTTTCGTTCTCTGGGTTCGCTTCGCATTTGAACTTTTCACAAAAAAGTGAATTAGGTTAAATGTCGGCAGGCGTTGCGACTGATGCAGTCACGAATTAGAAAGGAAGGGTCGCACAGTGGCTTTTGTTGGTTCCTCCACCCGGCCGGTGTACTCAACTGTATGGAGCCAACAGCAGCGGCCATGACGACAGGTGCGCCGTTAGCAGCAAACGGTACATTCATTGCGCATCGATCCGTCCTCAACAACAAAATCCGTAGCCCTAGCTAGCTAGCTTGCTAATAAGAATAGCAACGGACACAACAACAATGGCAGCCCCCGTTCCTACTGCAACCGACGGGGATCACAATAATGAATCCTCGTCCTCCATGTCGTTGGACGAATTGCGGGCCAAATTAAAGCGTCTGCAACGACAACGCCAGACGCTTCAAGAAACCACTCGTCAAGAACACTTGACCATTCAAACACGCCTACTAGAGCGTGTCCACTCTCTCGAACACGACCACAAAGTACTACAAGAAGAAGCACGCGCTTGGAAAATTCGACGCCATGTGGCCACCAAATGCCTTCACGAAGAATCCCAAACATGGAATGCCATGAACGACGCTTTTTGCATTTGGCATCAAGGACCCTTTGCCACGATGAATGGGGTACGATTGGGATCGGAAGCCGCCATTATTCAACAAGTAGCGGTTCCAACAACCAATAATAATGTCAATAAGGTGGGTGGTACAGGTACAGCTGGAAACAACACCAACAACACTGCGGCTGCTGACTCGAGTAGTACCAGTAGTATGTTTGGTGCCATGGCCGCGACGGTGAGTTTACCAGGACGGTATTTGGGATTTTCCAGCAGTACGGATCCCAATTCCACCCATCACGATCACAACAACAACCACAGTGACAACAGTGCCGCCGCAACTACGGCAACCCACAGCAGCAGCAGCAGCAGTGCTGCTTCGACCATGATGACCACCACCACAAGCATTCGTGTTCCATGGACGGAAATCAATTCGGCCCTCGGACAAATTGTCTTGTTGCTCAAATTATTGGAACAATCTCCCCATGCGGGAATTCACTTTCCACATCACGTCTTGATTCCACAGGGGAGTACGTCCAAAATTGGACTGCGACAACCCAATGCCATTACGGGATGGGGCATTGTGGGAAAGAGCAACAGTGCCGATGGGACTGGCAGTAGTGGCGGTGCCAGTGAAATTCCCATTGTCGCCCTCTATCACTTGTACAGTGACGATTCCTTTTCGTTGTTTGGCAAACGCAATTTCAATTTGGCCCTTCGGGCCCTCGTCGAGTGTGTGGCATTGGCGGCCAAAGCCATTCATGCACGCGATCGAACCATTGTCATGCCCTTTCCCATGCAAGTGGAACATGACAATCCCAGTGCACCTTGTACCATTGGTGGATTGCCGGTCCAATATGGAGCACCCAGTACTACGACGACTACTACAACGACGACGACCGTCGTGGATGGTGGGGACAATCATTCTCCGGGAGTGACATGGACCCGCGCCATGAAATATTTATTGACCAATGTCAAATGGTGTGTGGCCTACACTGCCAAACACGTGGATCGATAATATAATAATCCATTGTTATGAAATGATGGAAAAGAGAACCCAAAAGAGCCTTGTTTAGGAACGGGGGCTGCTGTGTGATTTTGGGTTCGACTGTCAGTGCTCACGCTGCAAATCTGCCACGAAGATGTGCCTCTTCCATCTCTGAAATACACAAACACAACCATCGTCAGTATCTGCGTCTTTTTGGAACAATCGTGATGATGATATCTTCCACCACTTTAAAATCATCATCGACCCTTCGTGTCTTGGGACGGGGGAGAAGGGAAATAGCACGATACTGCTGTACCCAAACGGAGTTACCGGCACTTGCGACACAGGAGGCTAGTCAGCCGCGCTCATTTTGATCGGAAAATTCGTTTTCCTATTTCTTTGGACAAGAACATGATGGGAATTATTATGGTACTGATACGTTCGTTGGTTTTACTTAATTAACGAAGGCCATTATTTTGCTTTTCAATCAAAACTGCATTATTTTAAAGCCTGTTACATGGCGACGCTGCAGGTTTGGAAAAAGTCGCAAACAGCTTTTGTCTACTGCTATTGGCGCTACTACCGGCAGGAGACGGCATTTTGGTTGTTGCTGCTGCCGGTAGTGTTAGGTGCTGCTGCGTCCCTGTCAGTACCACACATACCGCAAAATCGGAATCGACAGCCATTGTTTTCAAAAGCACAGCCGCTGCAAGTCCAAAGTCTCTTTGTGCCACACATGCCACAAAACTTGCCAGAATTATCCACTTCTTGACCACAACAGCAGGTCCACGTTGTTTTGTCGGCGGGCGTAGTTGAGGCTGGTGGGGAAGATGACGGGGACGACGATGCCTTCGTCAACAACGCCATGCCTTCCACTATAGTCGTTGTAGGTTGTGGCGCGTGGCTTGGAGCACTACTACTCCTTGTTGGATCGTTTTGTTCCATACTCCTTGTTGGATCGTTTTGTTCCATCCGGAGCAACTCTTCATTGTCTTTGTCGAAGTCGTCGCTGCTACTAGTCGTATCTAGCGTCAGTGGTGAACAACGGTTTGCGTCACCTGAAACGGGCAGTTCCTTCTTCTCCTTCGTCTCTGAAGATAGTGAGACCTTTGTGACATCAGGCGCTGGCTTTGGTTTTCTCAGTTGCTTCGATTTCGAACCACGAGAACTTTTACTGCTCCTGCTATTCGCAGCGGGAGATGCCGTGGCCGAGGACGGCGATTTCCGCGATCGAGACTTGTGGGCACGGCTGCTGGCTTTCGAAGAAGAAGTGGACGATGATGACTTTTTCGTTTGCTTGCGTTCCTTGGCGTCTACAGTTGCTGCCCCATCAGGATGAGGCTGAACATCTCCTTCCAAGCCAAGGCCATCAAGACCGGGCATGGATCCCTTGGCTGGAATCTTCAAGGTCTTGGAGGTTGAGCGTTTGGGCGTGCAGAATGTTTCCATATGTTTGGACATATGACTGGAATGAGCCTTGAACTTGTCAATTCTAGATGGTGGAGGCTTTGTATCAAAAGATGACAGTGGATTGGACAGTCTGGATGATGGTTCACCTGCTGTTTCTGCTGCATCATGGCCACCGTCCTTTTTAGGATCACCCTCCTTGAGCTCTGCTTCTTTGGCCTCTGTAGCAGTTAGTTTGTCAAAAGGTTGGGTATCATCCAGGCCGAGGCCTGGCATGGATCCCTTGGTTTCGACCTTTAGGGTTTTGGAGGTTGTCCGCTTGGGTGTGCCGGAAGCTATCCTATCTTTGGATCGGGCCTTGGACCTGGACCTGTGTATTCTAGCCGGTGCTTCTTTTGGAGGCTTTGTTTCTGGGCTCTGCTGAGGGCCTTTCTCAGGATCAGCCTCCAGGGGCTTGGCCTCTGTAGTGGCTACTTCCTCAGACGGTTGGGCACCATCCAAGGCAAGGCCATCCAGACCTGGCATGGATCCCTTGGCTTTTTTGACCTTCAAGGTTTTGGAGGTTGTTCGTTTGGGTGTGCAGAAAGCTGCCATATCTTTGGATCGGTCCCTGGACCTGTGTATTCTAGACGGTGCTTCTTTTGGAGGCTTTGATTCGGGTTTCTCAGCCTGGGGCTTGGCCTCTGTAGTGGCTACTTTGTCAGAAGCTTGGGTCTCATCCAAGGCAAGACCACCTGGCATGATTCCCTTGGATTTTTTGACCTTTAAGGTTTTGGAGGTTGTCCGTTTGGGTGTACAGAATGCTGCCATATCTTTGGACTGGGCCTTCCTAAACGTGCCATTTTGAAATAGACTGTCTGCAGACGGTTTGGTGTCCGATGAGGACAGTGGTTTGGTTGCTGGTGCTCCTGCTGCATCCTGTTCGGATGATTCCTTGTCAAGTTTACCCTCCCCGGGCTTTGTTGTTTCCGCATGTTGGGTGTCATCCAAAGCAAGGTCCATCAGTCCTTTCATCATACCCCTGGTGGCCTTGAGCGATTTGGTGGCAGCGCGTTTGGGTGTTGCTAAGAGCGCCGCCGCATCTTTGGACGCCGACCGAAACGTACTAGCCACATAATTTTTGGTGGCAAACTTGCCATGTCGAGACGACGGTTTTTCAAAGGACGCTGGAGGCTGCTGTAACGCCGACGAGGACATGGATCTGGTCAGTTTGGGTGCCGCCGCTTTGGGCGCTGCTGCTGCTACGTCTTGATCATCAAACGACAGCGTGTGTATCGCGGCCATACCGGCCATATTGGCCATGCTGAGAGTCTTCTTGAGCGTTTTGCCGGGAGTCGCCATGACTTTTCTCAAGCCACTACTGCCGTGACTACTCGTATGCGGTGGAGCTGCTGGGCGTACCTCTGTGGTTGTGGTGGTGGTGTGGGTGGTAGCGGAGTCCAGGGATATGACAGGTGCATCTTTTGCAAGGTCAAAGGCGGTGGCCGAAGCTCGAAGGACAGAGGCTACACTGGACCCTAATTTCCGGCCACTCGATGGCTCATCTACCTTGTCATTACTGAAATACAATTTGCTTTGCAAAGACAGCTGCAACCTTCCCGTGGCATGCTTGGCAGATGAAGCTGGAATATCGAACCATTCTCCCCACTGGTCCATGGCTTTTTGAGGGTTCAAATCAATGGTCACAATCCCCATGAGATGATCTTTATCGTCCTTTTCTCCATCATAAATAGAAAGTTTCAGTACCAGTTGTAGTGGTTCCTCTTCTTCATCATCATCCTTTGATTGTTTCATACCCAAATCTTTTTCTTTGAGTGTCGCTTGAAAAACATTACTCGTGCCGCCCCAAATAGGATTCAAGGTGTCCTTGACAACTTTGGTTTTGCCCACGTCAATTGCCCTTGGTCTTTTGTTTCCTCCTGTTACGACCTGGACCACGACACGAGGATCCGAGGAGGAATACGTCCAACCCTTATTAATGGCGACCAAGTCTTGCCCTTGCAAGACTTGGACGGTCACAGTCATGGCCGTCAAGACGGGTGGTCCTTCGTTGACAAATTGAGCAGCTTGTAACATTTGGCGTTGGCGTTGCAAGTACAAGGCGGCCGCAGGACTGCCAAGTTTCTGATCAAAACTTTGATTTCGACGTATGGGTCCTTTGGTTCCTCGAGGTCGTCGTTTGCCGCTTGCCGACGATGGTCTGCTACCAGTACCAGTACTAGTCGCCTTGGGCGAGTGAGAGGAGGAAGACCCAAGACGATCCGGCATGGTGAAAGAAGAGGGATGTGCCAAAAATGGTGTATGCTATTGCGGTTGGTATGCTTTTGATGGTTTTTTTTTATTATGATGAGTCTCTCGCCTACGTGGACGGACTTCCAGAGTTAGTTGTTGAATGGACTCGTTCTCGTTTGCCGAAAATAGCGAAGTGATCTGTACTGTAGTAGGCTAGCCGATCCATGGAAGCAACAGCAACTTCCTATTCCTGTAATCAAATGGACGTGGTTGGAACTCTATTTAATTACCGTCTCTTCTGTCTGTCTCTTCTTCCGCATACAACATTCATCTACTGAATCATTGTACGTCGTACCGTACTGTACAGCGGGTTGATATGAACAGTAAGACGTACGAGTGCCGTCACACTTGACGCAGGTAACGGTCATTGCTGGTTCATTTTTGTTAATGTTTTGATTTATCAGGACCAGAAATGACTGTAAGAAGTCATTTCATGAATTAACATTGGTTCGCTTCTCTCTTTCGATCGATGGCTTCGATGGCTTTCTCTGCAGTCTGCCCCTTATCTCTGACATTCCCGTTATCGAGTGCCACTTGGCGGCGTTTTTAATCGGTTTCAATTGCTCATCTACTGGAGTACTTACTAAGGAAGAATGAATCACAGTCATCAATCCGAACGGTTGCATGGTCCATTAGTGCATATGCACGAGGCAATTGAGGCGGTTGTGCTGCGACCTGGGTTGGCTACCCGATTCGCAAAAGGTTACAGGTTACTCACTTTGAATAGGTTATTTAACCGGTTCGTGGTAACCGGAACCGGAACCGATTCAAAAAACGAATAGGTTAGTAACCTATTCGGTAACCTATTCAGTAACCTATTCAGTTTGGCGAACAGGTTATTTGAATAGGTTACCGGTTACCGAATAGGTTACTGAATAGGTTGCTTTTGGACGAACTTTTGGGCATTTCGTCATGACATTGGTCAAGATGGATGGCAAGTTGAGCACAAAACAG
>ENA-ORBV01012282-ORBV01012282.1-microbial-mat-metagenome-genome-assembly--contig:-NODE-12282-length-13244-cov-4.420825_pt1 | contig 13244 bp, 14 predicted proteins | sample MGYA00237777_ERZ505514 | MGnify/ENA primary metagenome ERZ505514 (study PRJEB26160, sample SAMN06269048) | microbial mat metagenome | isolation source: Oligotrophic lake microbial mat | place...
AAGCCCTTGGAAATCCAGTTTGAAAAGGCTGGAGGATCCTCTGCTAGCACTGCTATGACTTCTCTTGCTGCCTTTGGTGCCATTGCTGGAGCTGCATTGGCTCTTTAAGCCCCAATGATTGGCGATGTTTGCCGATGATGAACACAAGATATCCCAAAGTGAAGAATAAAGACTGCATACTTCAACGATAGAATAATCCAATAACCGAAAATCCAAATTACACGAATCTGTAGTCGTCGATCTCCATTGTCACCACTAGTAGCCCGTGTAGATGCGAAGCTCAGCTCCTTTGAAGGCGTATGTATTGGGTTGATTGCTACTATAGCTTGGTTTGCTTTTGGCGAACTCCATCAGAACAGTTCCGTTGGTGCTGCAAAAGCAGTCTCTCCAATGATGAAGTGCAGGACGAAAGCGGTGTGCGTGAAACAAAAGGAGAGGTTCCTGTGCAAGGCCTCTTCCAACCATGTACACGTTGGCTTCGACGCTCATCTGCTGGTTTCGAATTGTAACTTGGCCGCGAGCGGTTTCACGGCTAATGCTGCTCCATTTCGCCAGCATGAAGACCGATACCGCTTCATCTTCGTACAAAGAGAAACACTGACTGTCACAGTGGTTCGGCTTGGCTTCTGCTTTTGTCGAGGCGTGGCCATGACTGTTGCTTCTTGGTCACCTGTAGGTTGCTTCTGTTGCTGTCGATGGTGCATTTGGTTGGCTGTCTTATTTGCTACCACCGTCCACCGACCGAGCGACGGCTTTCTTGCCAAAACGGCCGGGACGGTCTCCTTCGCTCCATCATCGCCGACACATGCTGGCTGCACCGAGAAAAAAAGATAACGTTTCGGCCTTGCCTCTTGATGATCGAGCTGTGCTTTGTGGTGCCACGGAAACAGTAAACCTGCTCATGCAATTCGGTAGTGATGCTTGGTGTTTGCTGCTTACAGGAACGGACGGGCTGGGCTATCAATAGCATCGTGGCAGGAGAGTCATTCCCTTTTTGGTTCGATCCATAAATGAATAGGAGTGGCTGTTTTTGGCTTTATTTTGGCGGATCGGTGTAAAAGAGAAGAAAGACCGAACGACCCACACACTCGTGCCATTGGATAAAGGACGGAAGTGTGTCAAAAGGGCTGTGCCGATAAAAGCGGCAGTCAAACGACACAAATGTCGACTTATGGCATGTCCGCATATCTGCAATTTTCTCTTCACCCCGCCCAGCCCAGCCGAGTCGATATTCGCTACTCGATTTCCAAACTAAAAGACAGTAACATTTTAGTCTGCTCTGGAGAATCGCAGGCCCTTGCAGTAGATTATCGTCGCTTGTACTGTAGGATTATCCACAGTAATCATGTCCTGCCCGTCAACCATAATTACTGGTTCATGTTGTCCATATTCAAGTGACGCCAACCAACATGAGTTTTTGAAACGGCTCAAATCATGCGCTCTGACTTTTTCCAAACTAAAAGCATGACGTGCTGTTGCCAATCGCTTCCTTTCGGAGAGACGTTTTTGGTGTGGACACCCTCCCCGTCATGACCGTTCTGGCTCGTACAAATTGCCACTCGACCTGGACGGAGGAATGGCAGCCACAAACATCCAATATTAAAGTAGCCGATCCAAAGGAAATATTTATATTCTTCCATGAATGGGGGTGTTTGGCTCCTGGAATTTAACAATTTTTGTAAGGATCGACGACGGTACCACCATTCATCGAGTATTATGAGTCGTAGCCTACTGGCACAGTCCCAACTTGTGTCATTTTGGGCCCTGGTCGGCATCATCTTGGAGCAGCAGCAGCCACCGTCTCGTATTCGCCGAGAGAATGAAAGCCATCATGTTGCTCTTGGTGTGTCTGCTGGACGAGGACGGCCATGTCTCGCTTTTTTGCCACGACGATCCTCTAGTGCCCAAACACGAAAATAAATTATTTCAGGAATCAATGAGGAACTTTTGTATCTCGTGCACACGAATTTTAGTGGTCGAAAACAAAGGCGACGCATCATTATCATTTTTTTTCTTCACCGCTATGCTATGGGGTCTACAGCCAGTCCCGTACATACATGGCTTGTTGGCGAATCCTCGATCGTCATCACATTCTGTGTTTGTGGCAATATCCACAACTGCGAGGAAGCGCCAGCATCCCATTGAAAATGAATGAGAATGCACTAGCACTTCTAGTAGTAGTAGGAAGCGCAGACAAAAGGATATGGAACTTTCCATTGGGAATGAACTTTCCACAGCATAATAGATGAATGATCTACTTCATTGGCGATTACAACGCCATCACGCTGAAGAAGAACCAGATCGAGAGGGTATAATAGTACGTAATAATGAGGCGAGGACGACGTGGATCTTGAAACCCAAAGATACGGCCATTCCTAATCTTGGTCATTTTTACTTTTGGAGCAAGTCAGCGACCAAGTCAAAACTTCCATCCAAATGTCGGAGGCAAGAGTCACGCCCAAACGTGAATGAGCCGATGGTCCCACATGTGCCTCTTACAGTGGTGCAGGTCACCTCCACAACAACCTCTTGGGCTTGCAATTGAATGACAGGAGGATCACTCTGGGGCTTTCTGTGGACACCTGGACCAAATTTGCAACTGCACTGCTTGCAGGGATCCTCTGCAGCACACACAACCTCATCAGAAACACTGGAAAGCTTTGTTTTCCACTGAAGGAATTCATTTTGGAGAATGACCAAACCAACTGGACAAATGTTGAGGAATTGGTCACCAGTCTCAATCCACGAGGTTGGCACATTAGTTGTCCATTGCAAAATGATGGCAGATCTGTTCAGCAGCAGAGAAATTGACAGAAAAATGGCACATTCACTCAGCAACTGAACACATTGAAAAGCTTTGAGCAAAAGGGTTTGTTTGTTTTCTTTTGCTCCCATTTTGTTGTTCCTTTTGGAAGCTCCAAAGGAAACCCATCTGGTTGGGGGACTTTATTTTTCAATTTTGATTGTTTTTGTTGACTTTCCTTTTGAGACCCAATGTGGAAAGAATGGCAAAAAGCAAAGCACAATGTTTCAATTTCATGTCTGCAGTCAAACGGCAAGGAAGCCAACTGTTGGTTGGAACACCTTTCTCATCTTTCTTCTTGAAGCAGGCGCTGCCTTTAGTGCTGGGCATGTTTGCAATGCTTCCAATGAAGCAACACAAGGAAATTTCTCCAAGCTGCAGTTGTCGTTGCTGTCAAAGATGACGACTGACATTTGCTAGCTTTTCATGCAATGAATCAACAAATCAATGGACAAAAACGAGAGATTTCGGAAGAAGAGACCAGGTCAAATCATGAAGCAGGATTCAAATGATTTCACACCCTGCATGATGACAGCTGTGCTGAGAACACTCCTTTCAGAAGCACAATGCTGTGCTGCACAAGCAGCATGAAAGGGACCAAGGACAAGATGGAGGGATGCACATGCCCTCCGTTCCATTTTCGCTAGTCTCACATCTTAAATGCATGTCTGCTCCTTTTTCTGTTTTCTTCTTAAACAAAAGCATTCTCTCGTCAGGCTGTTGGGATGCACTGTGCGACACTGCCAGCAGCTAGCTGCAGTCATCTAGTTGGCTAAGTGCAGCAGGAACCTCACGGCTGATTCTGCTACCGTGCCGGTGGCAGACAATGGGATGGTTCCACGCATCCACTTTAGGACAATTGTTGTTGGCTTCTTAATTGTAATTCATTTCCAACAAAAGCCACGCATGCAATTGTTCCAACCAACCATGGAAGGCATGCATGCATCTAACATTGTGAGCATGAGGCGAAAACAGCAGGTGTTGGACATGTGTGCTGCTGTGCTTTCTGCCAGCACTGTTGCTCGCACTGGTAGCAAAGCAGCTACTGAACTACACAGTAGCAGTGCTCAGGATGAGTAGCTGTTCCCGCATTGCCATTGGCAGGACAACCACCAAAGATGCAGCAGCTCCACCAATCCACCGAACGATCGACATGCCGATTCATTGACAGTCGCAACCAAAATTAAATCACCACAATGGAGGATGTCCAAGGGAATGAAACAAAGGGACATTGGCGGCGATCTCACCATGCACTGTTTTCTACTGCGCCATGTGCTACCACTGCTGGTGGTGGTGGCAGCAACTCCTTGGCATTTCTGCATGGCGTTTTCGGCGACATGCGTTCACAACATCCACATGAGCGGTGTGATTCACATGGTCTCTCAATTCCATTGGGCTAGTATCCGTGCTGCTTGGGTTCATTTCTGTTCCTTTTCTCTTCTTGTCAAAAGCATGAGGTGCTATTATCCTCCCAACGGTGTCGGGATGTGCTGTGCTGCACATTGCTGCCAGCACCTAGTTATGCAATTGCATTGTAGGAACCTTACTTCTAAATCTCTGTAATGCCGCATAGAGGTGGTAGACAACGGTCTGTACCAACTTGGTTGTTATTTTTGCGCTTGGCATTTTCAGCACCAGCAATCAATACATTTTCAGATACCTACATTATCTAGCTAGTTACTCAATGGTTAACAGACAAGCTACAACTGTACACATAATAGTGGCTACTAGGATTAGGCTTTCGTCTTGATTTCATTTCTACTTCCTTTGCACCAATTCTTTTCAACGGTTCTCTTTAACCTTCACAATTCACTTGCACATGCTGCCATGATTATATCAGCTTAGGCCACCTTGGCTTTCTTGGTAGTAGTCTTGTAAACAAAGAACGCAACAGTCGCAAGGGCAAGAAGAGGAGACGCGAAGAGCTGCTCCACGGTGTACCAGGTGGACAAGATAGGAGCGCAGATCCCAGCTAGGAAGTACTGACCGATGGGGTGGACACGATTGGCCTTCATGTATAACTGGATGGCCCAGTTGCTCCAGTTGGAGAACCCGTCAGCGGTGTACGTTTCCTTTTCACACCACGCAAAGTTCATGCCGCAGAGCATACGCTGGGGGGCCAAGAACATGTGGGCCAAGTAGTGCTGGTTCAACGGAACATGGTCCATCATGGCGACATATGTAGAAGCTCTGACTCCGTTGACCATGATCTCCCCACTTTGGGTAAATGGAGCGAAGACACCAGCTCGCTTGACAGACTTCACATCCGTGACGATTTTGCCGTCATTCAGCATATCTCCGACCTTGACGGAGTCAGCACGAACTGGTTGTCCGTCGACAAAGAGCATGTGGCGGGCGGTCAACTCGATTGGTGCCTCCTTTGGTGCTGCCGCCAACTCAGACTTAAAGTGGATCTGGAGAAAGTCGGCTTCCGCGTCTTTGGCAAGGTGACCAAAACTGAAAACTTGAGAGTATTTGTCCTTGCCAACACGAACGAAGTCACCGACTTCCAGATTATCCATCTTGATGACTCCCTTGCCTTCGACTTCCACAGTGGTGACTTTGGAGAAGCAACCAGCGCCACCGCCGCTGCTATCGTGATCGTCTGCGTCGTGATCGGGTGTACCATCGCAATCATGGTCATGCTCACCAGCGCATTGAAGCTTGCGACGAAGACCGGAAGGCAAGGCGCTCGTGGCCGAGATGGCAGCGCAGAACAATGTTGTCGTGAGGAACTGAAGCTTCATAATGTATCCTTGGTCTTACGCAACAGAAGGACAAGCGTTAGAAAACAAAGTGTAGGAAATGTATGCAAAAGACATCTACGCAGAGCGCCACCTGGTTGACAGAGCGTTCACCATCCTCTTTATTACCTTTTTGGTTATAATGACAAAATAAACTGGGCTTTCTTCTTTCTCGAAATGCAAATTATGAAAGGAAATGTTTGGATGCAGACGCAGAAGACCACAAACTTTCTCTTCCGCATCCAAGATCTCTGCACGAAAGTACATCCAAGAACTCTGCACGAAAGATACTCTATTCCTCACGGCAACCGGAAGAGACTGCACGTGCAAGTCCCAACGAAAACAGATGCTGATCCAAGATCTCTCATGTTCCTCTCGGCAACTCCTGGTAGAGACTGTACGGGTGTGAACCGGAAGAGACTGCACGTGCAAGTCCCAACGAAAACAGATGCTGATCCAAGATCTCTCCTACCGATATTCCTCTCGGCAACTCCTGGTGCAGACAGTACGTGTGGGTGCTCCTATTCCTCTCTCCAAAAGATACCACTAGCTATAACAAGCTAGTATATTCGTTGAGACTGCTCGTAAATTTGTGAATAAAATGAATGTGTTGTTCGAAACTAGCCTCGCGCGCGAGCCTACCAAGTTTTCGAGCCTAAAATGGCCTGCCAAAGGGCCTTCAAAATGGCCGTAAATAGCCTAACTCTAACGCTAACTATAGCCTTGAAAATCCCACATCCGAACTGATGCAAATGTCGACATTTGCACCGGGTGATCCCGTTGGACCAGTGACCAGGGTCATTGCCTGTCATTGCTGAAAAAATCACATTTCACTGATTCAAACTCAACTCTCTTTTGTGATGTTTTGTGGTGTGTTGTCCACAACCATCTTGGATGTCTGCATGCATTGTGTTTGCAACCGAAAACACCCTCTGATGTGTGTGGACATTCTGTTCATGTCTGAAATCAAATTTCAGACATTGAATGAAACAATTGTTTGAACTGAACACTGAAGCACATTTGTTGAGATTCAACAGCAACATGCAGCATTGTGTCCAAAACAGACAAATTGATGTGGAAAACATCTTTGAATGTCAAGAAAAGTCTGACTGCGCCACAAAACGCCTTTGTTTGTCAAAGCAAACATCCAAATGACTGAGAACCTTTGTGTTGACGCAATCCACACCTGTGGTGTTTCCTTTTGTCGCAAATTCAAATGCATCAATGTCAGTGGAACTGCTGCTGCTGCCAGACTTGCTGCTGATGACGTTGTTGCTGCCACTGCTGTTGCTGCCACTCACAGAACTGTTGGCAAGAGAGCGACAACTGAAAGGAAAATGATCACAAGCTGCAGAGGCAGTCTGAAAGAAAGTCAACGAGCAACCACATCAGAGGGAGAAATGAGCAATGGGAACAAAAGGCAAAAACGACTCTTGAGTCAGCTCAGACATCAAGCGCTTGCATTTGTTGTGAACTCGGCTGAAGGATCTGACAGACTGCTTCCATCAGTGCAATCACAACCCAAAAGCAGCAACCTTGCTTTTCCATTTGAACTCAGGGCATTGGTCAGTTTTTGGCATTGGGCTTGATGCAGAAAACAACAGCAACAGGTGAGAACTTGAACCAGGGGTGGTGAAACGTGTCACAGCTGAAACGTTTGGATGAAAAGCTGTCTGATGCTCAATTTGTGTCAAAATGGAAGAGATGACTGAAAGACCAATCGACATCACTTGAGCTCAACAAAAAGCAAATGCAGTGAAAAAATGAAATGAAGAAAGCTAAGCCCTTCGCCTCATGATCAACAACGTTGACGTTTTGAAAGATTTTGAGTTGGTGCAACTCCACAGCCTGTGTGAAAACAGAATGCTGAAAAAAGTGTTCCACATGATGCAATCTGCAGTTTTGTTGTGCATGAGGAAACAGCTGATCTTGGAAGCAAAGCTTCACCATTTGTTGTCATCAATGCAGTGACTAGGTTGTGGGGAAAAGGGAAGGCCAAAGAGGCATTTTCTCCCAATTCTGCTGCTGCTGGAGCAGATTTTGGTGTCCCTCTGCACTGCTAGCCACACCCACCATGTCAGAACTGCCAATGCCAGGCATTTGTTAAGGTCAATTCAAATCACACATCAATCATGGGGAAGATCTGATTTCACCAAAACACAGATCAGAGAGCACCTTTCCTCCCTACTCGTACGATCGTCTTTCATTTTGGGATGGATATGGAAAAATGTGTCCACCACTCTTTTTCTTTGGGAAAAGACACTGGAGGGACGCGATAATTATCGACAGTGTCACATTCGGGCGCGGCGACAAACTTGGCTGGATCCTACATTGTCAATGAAAATCCAGGCGAAAGCATCGCCGAATGTTTGGCAAAAGGCCTCCTCGAGCGCTTGTTATTATTGGCTGCGCAGCAGGGGAGTAGCAGCGTGGAGGATGAATTGGCTTGTTGTAGCGTCGTGCAGCAATTTACGTTTTATATCGTCCCCGACATGTGTGTTTGGATGGGAGTGTCCAAGGCCATCTTCGTACCAATGCGGAGGGACACAATTGGAATCCAGAATACCATCACCACCTCCGCCACTCAAGACAAGGACAACGACGACGTCGTGTAGGATGCCCCCACACTGGCACAATCCCCAGCAGTTTACTACGTTCTAAACAAAGTGGATCAAACGAGCGTCGATATATTTTGGGCATTCATGGCGATGAGGCATTGCCCTTTTGTTTCTTGGCCGGATCCGAGGGTATGGCCGACTGGGGACCTCGATTACAAAGCGTGCCTTTTTGGCCGCCTATAGGAACGAGCCAATTCGGATATTCGAGAAGACTTTGGCTACATGCACCAGAACATCCTCTACAAGGTCGTGCCAATATTTGTTCCAACCAAGTGGCGCTCCGATTGAATGATTTGGCCGCCACGTTGAAAATGCCGTTCAATGACTGTTTCAGCAATCCGGATCCACACAAGCTGGTTTGTCCCCGGCTCGTAACAAGCAATTGGGAGTATCTCTCGATCGTGGACCTATTGATTTACATGTATCCTTTTTTGCGGCACGAGGATGAATTTTGGAAGGAATTGCCACCGCAGGATGCCAAATGTTTGTCCCACACCCAATTACACATATCTTGCACAATAGAGAAACTGAGGGACTACGACGTTGCGGAGAAGAAACAAGAGGCAGTCTTCTGTATGAGTGACACAAGAAGCTCTTTGTAACGTTTCACGTTTATTACATAAAAGAGTTACTAATTTCGAGGCAGATATTGCTCAAGGATTAAAATTCGATTTCATGCTCATCATCCGCCGCCACGGGTGCCGAAGGAACTTGGGAAGGAGACATGACCGTCAGGTTGACCACTCCATCAGCGACGGGACCATCCACAGCTTTTGCACTCGCCACGGGAACGGATGATTCGGCAGCAGTGCTATTGGATTTCTCTTTTTGGAGGCGAGATTGACGACGACGAAGATAAAATAATCCACACAAAATGCCAAGAACTACGAGGACAACTCCCACGGAACCGCCAATAATTGCGGCCATACTGGGACCTGACGTTTGGCCTTTGGCCAAGGACAAGGCAACGCACTGGTCATTGGGTGCAACAGGAGGTAATAATGTGGCCAGTCCACCACTGCTTGCTTCTGCGCTACTGGCCGTGCAGCAAGCTCGTTCCACAAAGGACAAATCCTCATCGTGCTGATTGTTCAATACATTCAACGGCAGATCATCTTGATTCGCACAAATGTCTGATGTCAAAGAAATTGCTTCTGTCGAAGAACAGTTTGTCACACCACATCGGGCTTCGTCTCCAGCAATTCCAAAGGAACGAAAGGCTTCCATTTGGCATGCCGATATATCTAAACGGGGGCATCTACGTTCCAAGACGAGGGTAAGCAGCAAGACGAAGAGGTTCGAACACAGCAGGAGTGCTGGTATGGTAATAGCATGGTACATTTCGCAATTCCTACTTACTTGGCTGTCGAAGACAACACGATGCGATCATAGGTCGCGCTCGAACCGGTTTCCACACCTAACGCCCTGTCGAGGGCACGAACAAGAAGATCCAAACCAACCACGCCGACCAGCACTGGTGAGTCCACAGACCGATCAAAAACTGGGGCAGATACCGTCACGCCATTTTCTGCTCTCGTGGAAAAAAGATATGGCTCCACCCAGGCAGTGAAATCTTTGTTCTTACCGTCGCCCAAGCCAAGTGAGAAAAGATTGGTGTAGCTGGAGAGGCTGTCAACAATCGTCCGTTCATCAACGACTTTGGACCAGATACCATTGCTTGTAGCCGCACAAGCGAGCTGCTTTGGAAATGTATGAACATCGTCATTCTCAGAAATGCTATACGAGAACAAGTGTACCGGATGTTTCAACTTGGTCTCCAGCTGGCTCAGCCCTTCCTCAATGGACTTCAAGACGGCGTCCTCTGTCACGTCCGGCGGATCTGTCATCACCCCGTCCGTGAGGAACAGGAACGCTGTATTGCAATTCACAACCAACTCTTTCGGGAGGGACTCCTCCATGACTTGGAAGGCCCGACGAAAGGCATCATAAATGTTGGTAGAACCCGAAGCCTTCAGCTCGCGAACACGTTTCTTCAGCTCCGCCTTGATAGCAGCAGTCACCTACAGAGTACCATACCAGAATATAAGAGCAGGGTGTCAGCAACGATACCAAAGACAGGGCCCAGATCTCTTGGATGATCATACCTTCACGAGCGCTTCGCCATCAAAATACTGCGCCTGGGCCGTGGAGCTGAAAGGGATTAAAGCAATCCTGTCGCCAACCGTGAGCGTATCAATAATGCGGATGGCAGCCTCTTTCAAATAGAGGAGACGAATGCCTTCCATGCTGCCAGACACATCCAGGATCATGACAACATTTTTCGGGCCACTGCTGCCAGCCACATACCATGGCCGAATCCTTGGGTCATACCTACTGCAAGTAGCATTGACACGAGCAGGGTAGATGCGAAAGGCGCCACTGGCCATTCCAATATGCATAGAGGGATTGTCAATACCATACTGCTCCCAGAAACCTCGGTCAGATTCGTACTGTTGGACACAGTAATCATCCAGGCTTCTGGAAAAACAAACGTCTTCGACGACAGAGGGATCTTCTTGGCTTCCAGGAAAGGGAGGAAAACTGACTGTACTAATGGTATAGTCGTACTGGGTGGAGCATCCTTCGGCGCAGACTTCCGAGAAGAAATCTTCTCCTGGTGGGCAAACAGGATTCGGAAACGCAGAGGAACAACCATTATAGTTGCTTTGATGGCAGCTTTGTAAAGTAGATGGGTTACAGCGGCTCTGGTATGCCTGCTCGACCGTGTCGCGAAACTTCAAGACGTCTGTTTCCAGCTTGTATTGCAGCTGATCAAACTCCTCTTCTCCCGCATTTGCCTTCGCCAAAAGGACAGAAAAGAGTAAAAGAGTAGTAGTGAAGGTCGTCATCTTTATTTGGGGGGGGGGTGGATAGTTCTTACAATGTTTTGTTTTTGGCTTGCTTCGATTGTGATGCAAATGGATTTGTGAGACTTTCAGAAGAGTGAGGCTTCGTTCGATGGGTAGGTGCCCAAGTACGAACTAGCTAGATTCATAGCTCCTACTAGCTAGATCGAGTAGAAAACAGGATAATCTCTATTTACTGTGGTATAGTGGCGGGAAGTCGAGTCGTGAACACGTCTTAAAGGTAATTCCGCTGCCGCGCGCTCCAGCTCGCTAGCTACCAGGTACTATCTATTAGATGCGGATAGCTAGTAGCATAGTAAACAGGATAGCTATAAAACTGATGAATGAAATTGTCAGATACCAGTGGCAAAGCCGAGTCGTGAACATGTCCAAAAGATAATTCTGCTGCCAGCACAAGCAGTTTTCTTTCGTCTGGAATTCGTAGAAGAATGCTGACAGCGTTAGGGTTAGGGTCGGAGCTGCTTGCCTTCCTTTCCCTCTGCTGTCTACTGGCTATTAGCAGGTGCGGTTTGGTTAGGTACTTCTAGCCTCCGCTTGAAGAGAGGCTTAAAAACTTCGCCCTCGTGTCTACTGTGAACCTGGCTTCCCGGCCAGTGTGATCCAGCTTTTCTTGCGGATCTGGACAGCCTCTTTTCTGTGACGGGAGAAAATCGAGTGTAAGATCTGGTGATCTTTGGAACCATTCATTATCCTGGACTATTGAATGCAATGATTATGTCTACCGACGCCGCTACAAAAACATTTGCGTTCAGTTGCAGCTTTTACCGCGAACACAGTGGCAATCATGATTTGTGTTTGGCGCACTTGGTAAATAAGCCTACCTTCCTTTGAGATTCGAACGAAGCCTCACGAGGCAAGCCACAGTGTTTCTAAAAGCTAGACTACATAGCTCCCAATGAACTACAATAGGCAGAGGATATTATAGGAAGCCGCATTGCCCTTCTTAAATCAATGGATGAAGAAGGGGCACATGAGCGTCTGGTAGAAGAACACCAGTCGTGGTCACGTTTCGAGTTTCCGGCCTCTCTATTCGATGTTGTGGGCCGATTTGAGCGCGCTCTATAGGGATTCTGAGGGCTGATCAAAGGATCAAACAGAATCCCGCCAGCAGTGATTATTTGTGATGCAGCGATATCTCGGCGAACATCGTCCAAATGAGAGCTGCTATCTAGCTTAAATGACATGACGGTGCTGTGTGTGTGCGCCGATAGAAAAGTTGCTACCTTCAAAATCGCTTGGTTTCTTTCGATGGGACGCAAGAATAAGGGCCCAATCCTTTCGATCGTCATGATCCGATTGACGCTTTCAATCGGACCTTTCTGTGTGTCATTCAAAGAATGCGAAAAAAGACAATGCCACCAATGGCAACAAAGACTCGGCCAGATTCCGTAGTGTTTGAGGTTACTATACCAAATTACTATTGGTGGTCGCCTAAAGTTGTACATTCAACCGGATCTTTGGGCAGCCAACGTGTCCTGTTCCGAGCTGGATGCCCTCGAAAAGCTAGTCACTTTAAGGATTTATTGGTGTCAGTGTTTGGAACTGCTATCTCAAGAGAGACAAGGCTCGGGATGTGTCGCTCTAAGTTTTGGGGAAGAAACCTTGCTAAAAATTTCCTTACCATTCTTTTGTGACAACATGACACTTGTGCAAACTTGATAAATTGTTGTTTTGCTTTAACATCCTTGTTCTTTCAAAAAATCCATGTTGACCATGACAAGGGGACTGAATCATCAAGGCAGCTGCTGCCACCTCAGCCTCTGTTGAACTCTCAGTGGTGAGCTTCTGTTTATTGGATATTGTGTTGGCTGCTCCCTGTCTGAAGTCTCACTGTTTTCAGTGTGGCTCTTCACATCTGCAGGCAGCACAAAAGTTGCATTTGAATGACACCAACCTTGTCAGCAAACCATCTCCTTCATCCGCTCCCAATGCCAGCTTCTCCTCAACAGTCTGTTAAAAACACATTGACATTCTCACAGCTGTGACTTTTTCCAATCATCATCATCTGGAGACTCAACTCTGGTGCACAACATGGTCTACCAATGCTTTTGCATGCTGCCAACAAAGTCATTGCAGCTGTTGTGTGAAACTCCTCTCTCTGTCTTGTTGTCTCCAAGCTTGTTGCAATTTGGATTGACTTCAAAGAAATGATTTGCTGCTTTCCTGATTGATAAACGACATGTCTTCACAGTCAAATCGCCAAACAACAAGG
>ENA-ORBV01012283-ORBV01012283.1-microbial-mat-metagenome-genome-assembly--contig:-NODE-12283-length-13243-cov-6.175604_pt1 | contig 13243 bp, 16 predicted proteins | sample MGYA00237777_ERZ505514 | MGnify/ENA primary metagenome ERZ505514 (study PRJEB26160, sample SAMN06269048) | microbial mat metagenome | isolation source: Oligotrophic lake microbial mat | place...
CCACCGAGATCTACACCTCTCTATTCGTCGGCAGCGTCAGATGTGTATAAGAGACAGGTACAAGATAGTCACCATTTAAGTTCGTTTCTTTTCAACAGTCTACATGGCGGCTCGCCTGAGGCTTGTGGATTGCTATTATTTTTGGGGGTCTTTACAATGTTCGGATCCATTGCAATCATAAGGTAATTGCGACGGATCACGAAGATGAGCAGATACTTGTTGTTGCAGTAGTCTAGTGTTCATTCCTTACTGTCGTTGTAATGAAACTTCCATGGCGACAATGAATCGCCTTGCGTGACCCATCATAATTCATCCCCAAAAGCCAGCCAACCAGACCCAATCCCAAACCATGCGTTCCTCCTTGTTCCATGACAAAACTCAGCATCCATAGTGTACCTATCAGCAAATCCTTCCTCCTTCCAACATATAGGCATAACATAATGTGCCACCCCTTTGTCTCGCCCTTGTGTTCTTTGGTATTTCTCCAAAAAATAGTTCCCATAATTCAACGTCCACTTCATCATTTCCATGCATTCCAATGTTGCTGCGGGCTGGTAGTATGATTTCCACCACCAGTATTGCCTCCGCAGGGATACGAGGACCCCTGGGCCCAATTGGAACACCGTGCCTCCATGGAAACACCTCGCAAGGCACTGGCGACATGCAATCCGCATCCAACCCAAGTGGCTTTGCCACACGAACGACAGGGGACTTGAGAGCACATGACTTCTTTGTGATAAATAAATAAATGAAGTGATCCAGTAATAATGAATTCGATGGAGCTTTTTACTCCTGGAGTTGGTAAAAGTAAAGTAAGTTATGTTTGGTGTGGGTGGTGCAAACAAACAAGACGAGAAAAAAAAGTGATGAGAGAGGCCATTTTTTTCATCATTGTTTCCCCGTCCGTCAATCGTGTCATAGAAACGTCATTGCTGTTTCCTTTATGACGTCATGAAGATGAACCATCGAGTCGTGGAGATCCTAAACGAACTGCATCGAAGAACGACGTCCAGACAACAAGGACCGCTCAGCTGTACCTGATAGAGTTACTGTACGATCACTCACAGACACGCTGTCATGTGACTGCACGAAATCGACGTTAGAACCCCGGGATAGACGAGAGACCGTATATTATTTGTCTGTCGATTACGTTATATGCTAGCTAGCTACTAGTAATAATAAAGCATCCAACATACTCTAACCGCAGCAGTGTTCACATTTGTTTGCTTTGATTTGATTGATTCAACAAAAGTGTGACGAAACAAAAAAAGTCGTTACGTTTCCAAAATCATGAATTTCTTTGGTCGGCGCGCCGAAGGCGCATCCCCGAATCAACCACGACAGAACGCAAGCGCCAACAACAACAACGCCAACAACAATAACAATCCAAATGCCAATCCGGATGAGCAGATTAATTTTCAACCCGTCTTGAATTTTGTGCGCAACGTGACGAGTCAAGCAGGTGAAATTGCGAGAGACGTGGCCGAAGGATTTCGACATCAAAACGAAGTCTTTAATGCAGGATTCAACCAAAACAATCCTAATAACGCTGGCAACAATAATAATAACGATCGCAATAACAACAACAACAATAGCCACAATAGGAATCAATTTTTCCAACAACAACAACAAATGTTTCAACAAGCTCAACAAGCCTTTCAGCAACAGCAACAACAACAACACGGCCAACAACAAGGACCTTCGACGGGTCCTCCACCCGCATCGGCGGCCGCCTTGCGACAATTGCCCACCATTTCCGTGTCGGCCGAAGATTTGGTCGAACCCTCCAATCGAGAATGTTGTATTTGTTTTGAAGAGTACGTTACGTTTACTACTACGATAGAAGAAAGGAGTATTTACAATCTTGGCGGTTTTTTCCTGACACGTTCTCACCGCTTTTTCTAAATTTATTTTTCATGATTGCAGAAACAATATTCATGACAAAGTCGTTCGCTTGCCGTGTGCCCACATCTTTCATTCTCACTGCATCACAGGTACGCGTGTTTTGTAAAGGGAGAGAGAATTCGTTGCCTATTTATCATGTTTGGGCAACTTTAAATTTTGCTGACTTATTTTCTGCTTTTTCTCTGATGATGATTTCTCCAAACATGCAAACATAATATACACGCACGCAGATTGGTTGTCTCGTCATTGTACCTGTCCTACCTGTCGCTACGAAATGCCCACGGAAGATCCACTCTACGAAGAAGGACGACGAGAACGCATGCAAGCACGAAAACCACGCTTTGCCAAATATGAAATGGAACGCATGACCATTCGCGAATTGAAGGCACTATTGCCACGACGCGTCTCGGCACAATTTGCCTCCTTGTTTTCCGACAAGGACGAGGTCATTGAATTTTTGATCAAACACGAAATTGTCGATTTGATTAATATGCCACCGCCGGTGGAATTTCCGAGTTTGGCCGTCCTACGGGCCATGGGAGTGGGACAATTGAAACGAACCATGAATGATACCGGTGTCTATTTTGATCCCAAAGATGTTGTCGAAAAAGAAGATATGATTCAAATTTTTATCAACAGTGGTCGCATTTGTCTCTTGGAACACGATGCAGAGGGCGATACGAATGACAACAACACTGGATCCTACGGACATGCTCCCTGCGATGATCCGAATCGTCGCCAACGGGGATATTCGTTTGACGACAATGACAATGACGACGATTACGACGACGAGAGCAAAAAGAAGGACGATGCAAATGCTGACGAGAACAGCAACGGGAGCGCCACCACGGCCAATGATGATGCACAACAAAATATCAATGCAGGTTCCTCGTCCATTCGCAGCCCGATTCAAGTCGAGACTGTCACCGAACACGAGGACAGTCCAACAGCACAAGCACGCAACAACAATAATCTTGGCAACCGAAGTGACAGCGGCAATTCACAATGGGATTCGAGTGTGGTCATGGAGGAAACAAACTTTCCAAACAATGCACCGACCGCCAATGATCCTTCCAGTACCACTGACGCTGATGCTGCCGAATCTGCTACCAGAAACACAACCAATAATCGAGACACCAACAACGATCAATCACCTGACAATAATGATCCAGAGGATGCCATGAGTTTAGACTCCGTGGATGCTACAGCCGCCGCACCGGAGGCGGCTTCTTTGAAGGATGACGAAAATGAGGACGCAAGTGGCTCGATGGACGACTCGGAAACATCGCGCAAGCGACGAAGAGCGGAATTAGAGGAGGATGAGAATCTCGACGAAGATGTCGTGGAGGAGACCAGCCAATTCCAAAGCCTTTCCATATCAGAATTGCGATCTATGGCTCGTGACCAAGGTGTCGACCTATCTACATGTGTGGAAAGAAGAGAAATGGTAGATCGCCTGTCGTCAGCGGGATCGTCAGCGTCTGGTGCAAACGACGATGTGGAGAGTCAAGAAAACGACAATACGCGAGCTCAAAGTGCAACAGCTGCTGCTACGAGTTCTATTTCAGCTGATTTCTTCCAGAGCTGGAACGTTTCTCACTTGCGGGCATGTGCCAATTCGGTCGAAGTCGACTTGTCCAAATGCAAAAATCATGCGGAAATGGTCCAAGCTCTATTGGATGCGGCGTCCGAGCGTCCTCATGTCGCCAACTACCTGACGGCCTTGTCGCCGTTGATGGGGATGAGTATTTCGCAATTGCGAGCGCTGGGCCGGGAATGGCATGTCGACATCAACAATTGTTTGGAAAAGGGAGAGATGATTCGTCGTTTGGCGGCGGCATCCGCAGCACAGGGTTCCTCCTCGTCCTAGCTAGAGCAGCTAGTTAGGCTTTTGGTTTTGTGAATTGTTGTCCAAAACACAGTATCACCTATAGTTTCTAAACGAGTTGTAGTGACATTGAAAGAGTCTGTCGATTCTTGTGCGAGTTTGCAAATTTCCAATCAATCTGCGCCACGAAGTCGTTTTGAAAAGGCAACAGCAAGAAAAGATGTATGATACAAAGATGATCTCGTCTTGTTTATGTAGTCTTTCGTTTGCCCTCTCCACTGCTTTAACAATGTTTTAGAAGGTGGCCACCTTTTCTACTTTGTTTTCTGTTCCTACTCCGTTTCGTAGCCTTGATGTACCCTATTCCGAATTATGTCGCACAAACTTTTTGCCATTGATAGTGAGTGATATCCCCTTGGTATCAGTGATGACTACCGTTTCAAAGTGCATACATCCCTTGGGACAACAAGGACTTACACAGCAACCAGTCCAGAGACCATTGAGGCCGTCCCAATCGACAATGGGTCCCTTGTACGCATCGTGTGCGTGCCCAAAAGCCATCCATCGCCATGTAGCAAATAAATCCGCTAGGCAAAATTTCTATTGCTGCTCCTGTACATTCCTTGAATTGCGCCGCTCGAAAGTATTTTGAATAAGAATATAAGCAGGTAGCAATCGAGGTTTTATATAAGTCTATATTATAGTTTTCGTCACAGAACTACATGTCTTTCTCGCACTTCTTCGCATCTGCCTTTTGTTGATACTACTACATGACCATGGTATTGTATCGCTAGAACGTTTTGAGCCATTTCCTTAGATTGCTTGCTTCGTTGCCGAGAAAAGTAGAAAGAGTCCCGCAAAACACCTCCAGCGCATAAACCCACATGGTGTATCGTTATTAGAACGTCAGCCATTTTCGTAGATTGCATGCATCCCTGCAAGGGCACCCTAGTTTGTCGATTCATGCGAGTCCTTCCAATTTCTCTTTGGAGGCATAGCACTGTCGTTAGTCTAGGGATCAAGTCGTCTTGAAACTTCAATCGGGTCTTAGGCGAGATCCACTCGCTGTTTGCCAGAAAATTTATGATGAAACAGCCTCGTTTACTTCTTGCTGGACGATATTATCAATGCATTGGGCAATCTTGTCATGTGGTATTGGGTGATCCGTATGAAACAGGACTGTACCAGTTGCCGAACATGGAAATGGCACTCGTTGGGAGCAAATCTGATTGACCTTGGCTTCCATTCGCTTGAACTCTTGCATGGCCGTATCAAATCTTTCTCTTCCAATCCGATCAATGGTAAGGTCCAAAGAGGCATTGACAGCCGCATAGAGGAGATAGTCTCCATAGTTACTGGCATACCACAGGTCACTTTGGAAAAATTCTTGCATTCCAGGAGATACCACACTTTTGATGAGTTGCTTGCAGTTCCCATGTTCGTACCGATAACTACCACCGACGTTGTACGACAAGGAAACAATGTCGCCTGCTTGTAGACCCAATAAGAGTTGCAAAATCACCAAGGAATCGTCCATGCGTTCATTCAGCAACATGAAATCATAATCCATCATGGCTTGTTGGACATGACCTTCCACGTGTTCGCTATTTTTGACTTGCGTTGGATTGTCGGGATTCCAAGCGGACCATTCCGGAATGAAGGACATGGTAATGTAATTGAGTTGATATCCACCCTGTCCTTTGGAGGTACAGCCAGTGGGGACATTGGTACTTTTTCTCATAATGTAGTCTTGGATAAAGTCATCCTCCAATTGAATTGGAGCACTACTATTGTGAGAATGGCGTGTCACATACGACCAATCAAATCTACTCATGGCGCGCTTGGCTGGATCTCGAATGGACGCCATGAGAAAGGAATGTTGTGGGTTACGATTGCGATACCACAAACCAGCTCCATCGACATGGTTTTCCCTATGTTGACAAACGTCAACATTGGATCGTTTGGCGACATTCTGTGCAATGCGTTTCACGACACGAGCAAGCGTGGTGGAACCAGTTTTGGGAGTCTTGACAAAGAGCAATCCTTTGGGTTCACAAAGCACCTGCGTGTCGTTCTTGCAGGACACCCGGTCATATGTGTCTTGTGTACACCAATGTGGAGGTGAGTGGATGATTTGGTCTGTAGCTGTAGTTGTAGGTGTTGTGTCATTTAGATGGGCATTCCAAAAGACTCTTGCGTAGCGTTTGCCGTGATGAATGCATCTCGCCGCCCAAGGCATGGCTGTTGCAGTAACGACATCGTGTGGGCTGATACGAATAGCATCCGTAGTATTCCTAGTAGCAGTATCATTTTTGTGGGAGATAATTCTTGCAGAGCGAAACTCTGGTTGAACTTCCTTGATATATCCTACAACATAACAGGCCAACAAAGAGACGGCTCCCACTGCGAATGCCTTTTTCATTTGACGAAAGTCAACGATATAAGACATGGTTTGTTAGTTGCTTGGTTGGTTCAGACAATAGCGACAAGATCTGCAATTGAATAATGCAATGGGATCTATGGTCATTCCTAATTTGTGGGTACTAGCTAGCTACTAGTAAAGTCCTCTGCTGTGAGCGAGTTCTGGAGCAAGTTCGGGAAACTACAAGCTAGCTCACTCGTCTACTAGCTTCTAGTAGCAAGCCGTAAAAGACCTCGCACGAAAACTTTGACATGTACACGGGCACCAGTACCCCAACGCTCCTCTTAAATTATTGCGCACTCTCATGCATGTACAGGCCTTGTAAACGGAACAAAATTGTGAGGGAAAACCTGTCATCTATCTCTCTTGGAAGGTCGTCGCATCTTAAGCCTCTAACCCTACTAGTACAAACAGCAACGAACTACATCAAAAACCCTAACCCTATGACCAGCAGCCAAAGCCAATATACAAGAACTGACACTCCGAACCACACAAAGCTGAACACACAGGGACAATGGTGGACAGTCTACTAGTAGCTAGCTAGCAACACCTCCTCACACAAGACACTCAAAGGTAGAGCTTGTAGCATCCATTGGATAAAGCCGCAGCAAACATACAATAGCATAGCATACTACTACTGTAATTACACTTAATAATAACGACACAATATGGCTCCTCATACGTTTTCTTCCTCGGCCATGCTGAGCATGACAGTTTCCAAAACGACCTTGGAACAAGATATTTTATTGGCGTTGATTGTCAACAATGTCAACGCCTTTCAAGTTTCCATTGACATCAAGACGGGTAAAAAACCCGTGCCTACAGAATTGAAGGTCCTCAACAACTCGACGCCTTTGAAAGAAAGATGTTCCATTTTGAGGGGTCTCTGTGGTGCGGCACTCTTGAACGCCTTGGACAGTGGTGTCCCCTACTACTTGTTGGGCGGCCATTCCACTCCGGGATCTCCTACTTCGGCCGTCGCCTTGGCCAGTATTTCTAGTTGGATGAGCGTGGCATCGAGCAAAGAAGAACGCGACGACGACTTCTTTCAAGCACTCGACGCGCATTTGGAATCCCGCGCTTTTTTGGTGCCGGCGTGTGCCGCGACCGTGGCCGATCTGGATTTGGCCTTGACGCTCTTTGGGAATGTCCAGGCCTTTGAGTATCCGAACATTGCCCGATGGCTACGACAGTGCCATGCGCATTGTCAGGACATGGCCGAGGACGCTATTTTGACTCCCGCAGGTCATACCATTCAAATCCCGGCCATGGCCGTGGAAGCACCACCCCACGTCGAAATGCCCGTCTTTTTTTATGAATACGATGAAAGTGCCATGCCCAAACCACTCCAGGCAGCAAGTGCAGCAGCAGCTGCTGGAGGAGGAAAACAGGACAATGACAAAAAGGGAGGAAAACAACAGCAACAACAACAACAACAACAACAACAAGGTGGCGGTAAAAAGAAAGAAAAGGCAGCCAAGGCACCCGCCCCGGCGCCTGCGGCGGCGGCGGCGGCGGCTGACTTTGACATTTCCGCCCTCGACATTCGGGTCGGAAAAATCACCAAAGTGTGGCCCCATGAAGAAGCTGACAAACTATATTGTGAAGAAATTGATATTGGCGAAGAAAGCGGACCTCGGTCGATTGCGTCTGGCTTACGACCCTTTTACAAGGCCGAAGAAATGCAAGATAAAATGGTCTTGGTCTTGGCCAATCTGGTACGTGCCGTTATGTTTAGAAGTGGCAAGGACACAGAATTTTTATTGTGAATCATTTCATGTTGCCGTGATTGAATGTGATGATCCCTATGGAAGTGTGGTGAATCATGTATTTAATCTTGTATCACTTTGTACTCATGAAAGAAATATTTTTTGTTTCATTTGTTGCCTGACACTTGCAGAAAGCACGTGCCTTGGTGGGATTCAAAAGTCATGGCATGGTGTTATGTTCCAGCAATGCCGATCATACCAAAGTGGAAATTGTCAGTCCTCCGGAGGGAACCAAAATTGGAGAGCGGGTCGAATTTGAAGGCTTTGAAGGAAAAGATCCCGAACCGGAAAACAAAGTCGCCAAGAAAAAGATTTTTGAAAAGTTGGCACCCGATCTCAAAACGACAGCCGATGGAGTGGTAATGTGGAAGGAGGCGACAGCTAAAACATCTGCAGGAATTATCAAGGGTATGCCAGGAGGACAGGTCGCCTAAGTTTCTAGATAATTATATACTGGGCATGACAACTGTGTTGTGGCGTATTTTATTTTATATGATTCGTTTGTGTACACCCAATTGATAGCCCCGCGCATCGAGATCATTAATGTCTAAAGTACTATGAACTGTAGTTGTAGCTAATTGTGAGTCGTTATTTGTCTTCCTTTCATTTGAACATTGAGGTTTATTTCTGTTTTAAGGATCTACCAGTGTGGTACAAGTACAATTATGATGAGAGAATGAGAAAGTAATAACTGATAAAGGCTCTGGGCATCGAGGCCATCTCGGTTGGATGGTATTATTATAAACTGTTTGGGTTGGATGGTATAAGGACAGGACGGGGCAACTTCGATATAGTGCCAACGCATGTGAACAGGATGTTCACTTATTAGGCAAAGGCGACTTTGCAGTCTTCCGAGACTAGAGCATCCCATTGCAGCTCAGCTGTTCGTTCGAGCAGTGTTTCATCTTGTTCACCACTTTTGTCGTCGTCGTCATAATCGAACACAGGGTTGGCACGCTTCAGCGATAGCATACCATTCATGTCGTCAAACAAGTTGCTGGCAGTGTCTGTCGGGGTCTTGCGAAAAATGGACCTCAACTGCCGTTCATCAAAGGGTTCGAATACGCGAGTATGGTTGTCGTTTACAAATGGCAGACAAGGCATATCATCATCGTCGTCTGTTTCCTCCTGAATGTCTTCGTTGATGGGATTGGCGGGCTTCAAAGTCAGGACATCATCTTCGTTTTCACCGCCAACAGCAGAACGAAGAGGGCGAAAAATGGAAGCAGCAGTCTGCGACGAACTGGAGAAGGACTCCACCGATGATGAAGAAGATGACTGCCGATGCTGTTTGGACAACAAGGCCGGCTTTTGAATTCCCGGCTTGTTGCCATTGTTGGCTGTCACTTTGGCGAGAGATGATGAATCCTTGTTGTTGTTGTTGCCATTTTGCTGCTCAGTCCGGTTCAAAGTAAGGTCGCCTAAAGGCCTTCGGACTCCCTTTTCTCTTGGTGTACTAGTAGTTCTGTGAAGAGTCGACATGGTACTGCAACTTAAATGGTATAATAGACATGCAAAGAATTGTGTGTGTTGTTTGTTTGTTGTTGTTTGCTTTTAATTGTGTCCCACTATCGGTTACGAATTATGCAGGTGTTGGATACCGTCGTGTCTACTAAGAAAACCGAGTCGTTAACTTGATACCGACAATTAAACCGTCACACTGGCTATGTAATACGGTTCACACTTAGGCGCGTAAAACTCGAAAAACGATCTTCCCGTTATCGTACCTCTGGCGCGCCAACGCGTAAGTGACCCTCCTTACATTTTGATAATTTGCGGTTCGAAATAACCGCCCTCCACCACCCACAAATTTCTAAAATTGCATCCTTGATGTTGGCAAGAAAATAATCAACTGTATTTTAATTTATCCAACAAAACTCGGATAAGGAAAATGATAAACAGAATGCATTGTAACAAGTTTCTCATCACTCTCTACGTGATCTGCCTTTTGGGCACTGCTTTTGTCTCTGTCGAAGGAAGAAAACGACCACGAAGGGCCCGAAGAGCATTGAAGACTTCAACTCATTATTATGACTCGACTCAAAATTATGACTCCAAAGATGGTGACTTTGTTGCCTACACCGCCACCGAAGAGAAAGTAAAACCTATTGGTACGCAGAAAGATAGTATGGACAGCGCTGTGGTCGCTGAGGCTGCTGTCGCCGACGATTGCGATCCGGTCGCACAAGCAGCAGTTGTGGATGATCCATCCGCAACTAGCGAAGGAACTACTGCTGGTAAGAGCAGAAAGAGCGGCAAAGCTTATGGTATCAGCGAAGGAATTGCTTCTGATAAGAGCGCAAAGGGTGGTGGCGCTTATGGTACCAGCGAAGGAGTTGCTGCTGGTAAGAGCGCAAAGGGCGGTAGTGCTTATGGTCTTTCAGGTACAAGCGAAGGAACTGCTGGTGCCAAAGGCCTTAAGGGCAGCTACGGAGGAAGTTATGTGGCTTCTGAGGGATCTCCAATCTCGAAAGGCAAATATGGAGGAAGTTATGTAGATTCTGAAGGATTTGCAGTCTCGAAAGGCAAATATGGTGGCCAAGTATTAGAAACAGCGACGGAGCCTCCAAGTAAGTGAAAGCTCATGTCGAGGAAACCATTTTTGTACCAAAGGTTTTTTTTGGCAGTGCGCAGTCTAACAACCACCAATCTCTGCTTTGTTGTCCTCCGATATAATCTATGTGCTCGAACCTTCCATCACTCGATCGTGGCGTTTTACCAATAGGCACTCTTTCTCCGACATGTCCGCGATGTAATCATGATCATACACCAACTCTACCTCCAGGTGCTATAGTTGATGGTCCTACTGTTCTTGCCCCATCAACATCGTCAAGCCCCAGTCTTTCTCCTAGCCTGCAGCCATCAGTTGCTCCATCAGTTGCTCCATCAGCATCCCCAAGTACCAGTCCTAGTGGTTCACCAAGTGCTAGTCCAAGATTGCCCGACACGCCTACCACTCCATCAGTTGCTCCATCAGGACGGCCATCCAAGTCCCCATCAATGGCACCAACTTGTTACTATCCCTTGCCTGGGCCTACGCCTCTACCAACTATTCCTCCAGCTGGAATTGTTGCCCCAGAAGAGCCAATCACCTCACCACCAACCCCAGCTCCATCTGCGGAGCCATCAGCATCCCCAAGTAACAGTCCAAGTGGTTCACCAAGTGCTAGTCCAAGATTGCCCGACACGCCTACCACTCAAGTTCCTAGCGATAGTCCCAGCGCCTTACCAAGTTTTATTCAGAGTGGTTACCCTTCCAGCACCCCATCTGAGGACTGCACTGGTCATCCAACTGTGACTCCAACTATGAATGCAGGAGAGAAAGCAACTGATTTTCCATCAGGTTCTCCCAGTGATAGCCCAAGTGTTTCACCAAGTGGTAGCCCAAGTGCTTTACCAAGTGGTAGCCCAAGTGCTTCGCCAAGTGGGAACAATCCAGGAGAGAACTTGACTAACCCACCTACAGGTTCTCCCAGTGGTGCACCAAGTGAAATCCCCAGCGCTGGGCCTACTCCTCTGCCTACTCTCCCCCCATTTGGAATTGTTGGTCCAGAGCCAAGCACCTCATCACCAAGCGCAGCTCCATCTATAGTGCCATCAACATCACCAAGTGACAGCCCTAGCAGTTCACCGAGCAATAGTCCAAGTAGTATCCCTTCTAGCTCCCCAACATTGATTCCAACAACGGATACAGAAGTGAGGGCACCTGATTTGCCATCAGGGTCGCCTAGCAAAAGCCCCAGTGCTTCACCCAGTGAAAGCCCCAGCGCTTCACCCAGTGATGATCCTAGTGAAAGCCCCAGCGCTGGACCTACTCCTCCTCCTACTTTCCCCCCATTTGCAATTGTTGGCCCTTCACCTAGTGGAAGTCCCAGCGGTACACCATCGGTTTCTCCTAGTGCTGGTCCAAGTGATGCTCCATCATCGCAACCATCAGAAAGTGCAAAGCCTAGTGGTTCTCTTCCATCTACCAGTAGCGCACCGTCGTCGATACCGAGCTCCAATCCAAGCGAAAGCCCCAGCTCCTCGCCAAGCGCAGTACCCTCTGCACATCCATCCAGTACACCAAGCGCCGTTCCAAGCCAGATTCCTTCTGTATCTCCATCCGACACACCCAGTAATTCGCCCAGCAGTGAGCCTAGCGCGATCCCGAGCAACATTCCAAGTTGTGAGCACAGCGAGATCCCAAGCAATAGTCCAAGCAACGTTCCTAGTTCCGATCCAAGTGTGTCTCTTGAACCATCAAGCAGTCCTAGTTCCGATCCAAGTGTGTCTCTTGAACCATCAAGCAGTCCATCTGGGGCTCCGAGTTTTGCCGGCGGGTTCACTGGCCGAACGGCATCATTCCAGGCCGCCCCATAATTCGTTCCTTCCGTTTGTTACATAATAGATATTATAGAGACCCAAAGAAGGCTGTAAAGACGTGGTGAATGTCGGACAATGTGAATCACCTCATCTGTTATTTATGGACAACACTACAAATTGGTGTGATGTAACAGTAATATTGAAATAAAAATGCCACTGGAAAAATATATAGTTATACCGTTTCATGCATCTTGTTTGATGATGTTCTTCAGTACGTGCTTCTACTGTAGCTAGCTAGCTAGCTAGCTAAACTCATCACCTGGAAGAGAAGGATGAATACACAGAGCATTGCAGTGAGTCAAAAGCATTGTAGTTTTAAGACCTGCAATGATAATTTGGGCTGACATCATGTATCTGTTAGTCTTTGACTAATGCCTTTCTTGCTCTGCATGTTTCTTCCAACACCAAGATGTCTTTCTCCAATGCATTGTCTCACTTGCTACACCCTCCCTCGTTACAAGCAGCCCCTGTCATCATGAAAGGGACCAATCAGAGAGGTTAACATCAATCCTATGCTATGCTGTCACACACCACTGCTTATAAACTCTGGGCCAAATGACCCAATTCATAGCTAAATTAATGGTTGTTAGCTGTTTGCTCTAACCAATTATCTGGTTGCCAATTCTCATTGGCTTGTTCTTATGGAACATGATGCATGATGATGATGCCACCTTGACATCTAGTTACGAATGCTTTCTAGAGCCGCAAAGATGATCCAGAAGGTTCAAAATTTTGCCACAAAATGAACAGCAACTCAATGACAACCAAGACACATCCAGTGACAATCCTGCACACCCGTGAGAGTCAAACACAACTGAACACGAGAGACATTTGACATGAGTTCTACAATCATGCTAAACAGCAAAGAGTGACTGATTTGTAGTAAATTGTTGGAATTGTTTCTGAGGCTAGTGCTCTGGAAATAAATAGAAAATAATTTCTTTTTGTTGGTCC
>ENA-ORBV01012285-ORBV01012285.1-microbial-mat-metagenome-genome-assembly--contig:-NODE-12285-length-13242-cov-7.508773_pt1 | contig 13242 bp, 11 predicted proteins | sample MGYA00237777_ERZ505514 | MGnify/ENA primary metagenome ERZ505514 (study PRJEB26160, sample SAMN06269048) | microbial mat metagenome | isolation source: Oligotrophic lake microbial mat | place...
AATCCGGCGTTCTTGCGATTGCCGCGCCAGTTCTTGATGTCGAGCTCACGGTGCCCGACGTTGAGGTCGCCGACGATGAGCGCAAGCTCCGTGTGGGCTGCGAGCTGCGGCATCCGCTCGGTCATGGCATCCAGAAACTTGTATTTCTCGACCTGTTTCGGAGTACCGACCTCGCCGGAGTGCACGTAACAGCTGACGACCGTCAGGATGCGCCCGCCGAAAGCAAAGTCGGCTTCGACCCAGCGCCCAGCGCTATCGAACTCCTCCAGCCCGAGGGTGGTGCGCTGCGCGACCGCTGGTAGGCGCGATGCGATGGCAACGCCGGCACGCCCCTTGGCGGTGGCAGCGTCATGCACGATGCTCCACCCTGGCCCGAGGAGCCCTTCGAGATCCTCGGTGGAAGCGCGAACCTCCTGCAGAGCGAGAATGTCGATGCCACGGCCGTCGAGCCATTCGGACATGCCTTTGCGAAACGAAGCGCGAACGCCGTTGACGTTGACGCTAGCGATGCGGGTTGGCGCAACAGGAGTGCTCACTCGAGCCAGCCTATAGAGCGGTGCTGGGGTCGTCGGCCGTGCGCTTGCCCGGCCTGGCTCGACGTGCCCCGGTGAGCTCGACCCCCGCATCGTCGGCGCTCACCGCGATCCACGCGGCACCGAGCAGGATCACCTGGCAGATGAGATTGAACCAAACCAGCAGACCAATGATGACGGCGAACGACGCCAACAGCGGGTTGGCGCTTGCCCCGCCCAGCAGGGTGCTGCCGAGCGCTTTGAGCGCCCCGAGCGACACGGCTGCGATCACCGTGCCTTGGGCGAGCAATCTGGCCGGTATCTCGATTCCCGAGACGATGCGGTAGAACGCCGCCAGCACAAGAATGTCGATGATACTCACCAACAGCAGACCGACAACGCGTGCAGTGAGGCTGGCGACGGCCGAGTCCTCCCCGAAGCCGAGCAGGTCGAGCAGGTCGAGTACAGAACTCAGCGCGATCGTGCTGAGCACGCTCAGGGTCGCCGACAGAAGAACAGTTGCCCCGAAGGCGAGCGCAAGCCCGAAGTCCTTGAGTTTGAGCAATACCGGGTTTGTCGCCTGGCCTGGCAGCCCGAACAGTGTTCGAACCGCATCCCGCCCGGATGCGAGCCAGCCAAGCGCGGTGAAGAGCAACCCAACGGCAGCGATCGCCCCGGTCCAGTTGAGGATGCTCGCAGACAGCGCCGCATTCGCCTCAACAGCGCCGCCTTCGCCGCCGTCGATCAGCCCCGGCACGTTGGTCTCTAACACGTCGAAGAGTGCCTGAAGCAACACTGGGTTCGAGCGCACCACGGCTCCGGCGATTGCAAACCCGACCCAGATGGCGGCAAAGACAGCAAAGATCGCCTGATACGACAAGCCGGCAGAGAGGAGGCCTCCGCGCCGCACGGCATAGTGCGTGAACACCCGAACGGGCTTGAGCTTCGTCACCCAGCCGACAACGGCCTCGATCCGTTCCTTGAGCTGCACGGCTCCACCAAAGCTAGGGGCGATCGAGGGGAGCGGGCTGGCGGATGCTCACGCCGCTAGGCCTTCCCTCGCAGGATTGCCTGCTTGACCTCGGAGATGGCCTTCGTGACCTCAATGCCGCGCGGGCAGGCCTCCGAGCAGTTGAACGTCGTGCGACAGCGCCAAACACCCTCTTTGTCGTTCAGGATGTCCAGCCGCACCGCCGCTCCCTCGTCTCGCGAGTCGAAGATGAAGCGGTGAGCATTCACGATGGCGGCAGGCCCGAAATACTGGCCGTCAGTCCAGAAGACCGGACAGGCCGAGGTGCACGCAGCGCACAGGATGCACTTGGTGGTGTCATCGAATCGCGCGCGCTCAACCGGAGACTGAATGCGTTCCCTGCCGCCAGCGATCGGAGCCGCCATCAGGAACGGGTTGATCGACCGGTACGACTCGAAGAACGGCTCCATGTCGACAATGAGGTCTTTCTCGAGGGGCAGCCCTTTGATGGCCTCAATGTAGATCGGCTTCGAGAGGTCGAGATCCTTCATGAGGGTCTTGCAGGCCAGCCGGTTGCGACCGTTGATGCGCATCGCATCCGAACCGCACACGCCGTGCGCGCACGAGCGGCGGAAGGTGAGAGTTCCGTCCTGCTCCCACTTGATCTTGTGCAGAGCGTCAAGCACACGGTCAATCGCGTGAACCTCGACGTCGAAGTCCTGCCAGCGGGGCTCGTCGTCGACATCCGGATCGAAGCGGCGGATGATCAGGGTCGCCGTGTAGGTCGGCACTACCTCTGGCGCAGCCGGTCGCTCTGCTGTGGCGGTACTCACTAGTACTTCCTCTCCATCGGCTGGTAGTTGGTGACGACGACCGGTTTCCAGTCAAGGCGGATGTGGTCACCGGCATCCGCCGAGTGCGCATCCCCGGTGAGGTATGCCATCGTGTGCACCATGAGGTTCTCGTCGTCGCGATTCGGGTAGTCCTCGCGCATGTGCGCTCCGCGGCTTTCCTTGCGGTTGCGCGCCGAGTACACGGTCACCTCGGCAAGATCGAGCAGGAACCCGAGCTCAACCGCCTCAAGGAGATCGGTATTGAAGCGCTTTCCCTTGTCTTGAACAGAGATGTGCTTGTACCGCTCGCGCAGGCCCTGGATGACGTGGGTCACCTCAGTCAGGCTCTCTTCGGTTCTGAATACCTGCGCGTTTCGGTCCATCGACTCTTGCAGTTCGCGCCGAATAACGGCGACACGCTCGGTGCCGTTGGAGGAACTCAGAGTCGCCAGTAGCTCGCGAATTTCCTTCGCCGGGTCATCCGGCATAGTTCTGAACTCGGCCGTTTTGACGTACTCGACGGCATAGCGCCCGGCCCGTTTGCCGAAGACGTTGATGTCGAGCAGTGAGTTGGTGCCGAGTCGGTTGGAGCCGTGAACGCTCACGCAAGCGCACTCGCCTGCCGCGTAGAGGCCTGGCACAACAGTGTCGTTGTCGCTGAGCACCTCGGCCTTGACGTTGGTTGGGATGCCACCCATCGCGTAGTGCGCCGTCGGCAACACCGGCACTGGCTCGGTGTACGGCTCAACACCGAGGTAGGTGCGCGCGAACTCGGTGATGTCTGGCAGTTTCGCGTCGATCACGGCCGGCTCGAGGTGGGTGATGTCGAGGTAGACGTAGTCCTTGTTCGGGCCGCCGCCTCGACCTTCACGAATCTCGGTCGCCATGCACCGCGAGACGATGTCGCGAGGCGCCAAGTCCTTGATCGTCGGGGCATACCGCTCCATGAACCGCTCGCCATCGGCGTTTCGCAAGATGGCACCCTCGCCGCGGGCCGCCTCAGAGAGCAGGATGCCGAGCCCGGCAAGTCCGGTCGGGTGGAACTGGTAGAACTCCATGTCTTCGAGGGGCAGACCCTTGCGCCAGATGATTCCAACGCCGTCGCCGGTGAGCGTGTGAGCGTTCGAGGTGGTCTTGTAGATCTTGCCGAACCCGCCGGTTGCGAAGATGATCGCCTTGCCTTGGAAGACGTGAAGTTCACCGGTCGCGAGCTCGTACGCGACAACACCGACTGGCTTGCGCTCGTGATCCATAATCAGGTCGAGCACGTAGAACTCGTTAAAGAAATTGATGCCGTGCTTGACGCAGTTTTGATACAGCGTCTGCAGAATCATGTGACCGGTGCGGTCTGCCGCATAGCACGCGCGACGCACTGGTGTCTTGCCGTGGTCGGCCGTGTGGCCGCCGAACCGACGCTGGTCGATCTTGCCGTCTGGAGTGCGGTTGAACGGCAGGCCCATGTTCTCGAGGTCAATGATCGCGTCGATGGCTTCTTTCGCAAGGATCTCAGCGGCATCCTGATCAACCAGGTAATCACCACCCTTGACCGTGTCGAAGGTGTGCCACTCCCAGTTGTCTTCTTCGACGTTTGCAAGCGCCGCTGCCATGCCGCCCTGCGCGGCGCCGGTATGGGACCGCGTCGGATAGAGCTTCGAGATGACGGCGGTGTTGGCGTTCGGACCGGCCTCGATCGCGGCACGCATACCCGCGCCGCCGGCGCCAACGATGACGATGTCGAAGCGGTGGTAGCGAACGCCGTCAACGACGGTGCTTTCTTCGCTCGCTGGTGCAGTCTTTGCGGTCGGGTCGCTCACTGGCCCCACCATCACGGCACCGGGCAGAAGCTTGGCAGCAGGTCGGCTGGGGATCCGGCGGGGCATGGGTCAAAGGTGTAGATCACAAGGGTTCCCAAAATCAGAAGAACTGCAGTGGATGCCGCGATGCCGCCGAGCAGGATGCGCCTGATCGTCGGGTTCGGGGCGTAATCATTGGTCAGGGTGCGCATACCGTTGGCGCCGTGGATGAGCGCTAGCCACAACAGGAGCGTGTCCCACACCACCCAGAATGGATCGGTGAGCTTGCCCGCGACAAAAGCGAAATCGATCGCTTTGACTCCTTCACCGACCATGAGGTTGACGAACAGGTGGCCGAAAATGAGCACCACGAGCGCGACGCCGGAGGCCCGCATGTAGATCCAGCCCCACTTCTCCCAGTTCACGCCGCGGCTTCGCGGTGCGAGCCGAGGACTTCGTGGCGCTGCGACGGTATCGGTGCTCATTCTCCGCCTCCAAAGACATTCATCAGATGCCTGGGGATGAAGCCAGCGAGCAGCACCAGCCACAGCCCGACGACAACCCAGAACAACAGCCGCTGGTGCTTCGCACCGAAACTCCAGAAGTCGACCAAGATAATCCGCAGGCCGTTGAGCGCGTGGAAGCCGATTGCCGCAACAAGGCCTATCTCGGCGACGCCCATGAGCGGCGTTTGGTAACTCTTGATGACAATGTTGTACGCCTCAGGACTGACCCGGACGAGCGCCGTGTCGAGAATGTGCACCAACAAGAAGAAGTAAATCGAGACGCCGGTGATCCGGTGTAGCACCCACGACCACATCCCTTCTCGGCCACGGTAGAGCGTTCCTGCCGGCCGGTTCGGCATCGAAATCACGGGCGTGGCGCTTGGGCTACTCGCCAGGGTATCCGCCGAGTTATCTGGCACGAGCAACCCTCCTCGGGGCAGAATGTGGCCGCAGTGGAGCGGCGAAGCAATGTCCGGAAATGGACTGTTTCAGTCTATTCCGCGCTGCAGTGTGCGAACGCCACGATCGGGCTCAGCAGCTTGACTTTGGCCTACTTTTGGCAAGAACCAGGCTTCTTTAGGACCCCGCGGCGAACTCCGGTACACGGCTGGCGATCGCGGACTCGTAGTGCAACAGCAATTCGCCACAGATCGCATCCCACGACTTTGCCAGCACGCTGCGGCGCCCTGCTTCGCCCATCGCCAAGCGAAGTTCTGCGTCGATCACGAGGTTCTCCACGTACGCCCGCAATTGCGAATCGTCGTCTGGATCGAAGAGGTACCCGGTCGTTCCGTGATCAATCAGGTCGATTGGACCGCCAGCGCGCGGCGCAATCACCGGGATTCCAGTCGCGTGTGCTTCCTGGACGGTCTGCCCGAACGTTTCCTCGGTGCCGGTGTGCACGAACATGTCGAATGCGGCGTATGCATTGGCGAGGTCGACTCCGGTGAGCTTGCCGAGAAAGGCCACCGGCATCCCGGCGAGTTGGCGCTTGACGAGCGCGTCCGATGGCCCGTCGCCAACGATCGCGATCCGAATGCCCTCCAGTCCACGCAGCGCTGCGAAGCGCTCGACCTGCTTCTCGGGCGCGATTCGACCGACGTAGCCGATGATCGACTCGCCGTGGGGTGCGAGCCGTTGGCGCAGTCTTGCGACATCCGCTGTTGCACGGTTGCGCGGGTGATACGTGTTCAGGTCGACGCCGCGCCCCCACCGCTTGAGCCGCTGCACACCGGCGGCTTCGAGATCGCGCATCGACGCCGTTGACGGCACGAGCGTGAGCTCCGCTCCCTCGTGCACCCAGCGCACCAGGCGCCAAGCGAGGCGAGTCGCAGCACCGAGGTGATTGCGCCTGGCGTACCCAGCGACATCCGTCTGGAAAATTGCGACCGACGGGATGCCAAGCCGATTGCCAGCTGCGATCGCCTGGGCTCCGAGTAAAAAGGGGGATGCCGCGTGGATAACGTCTGGCTGAAACTCGCCCAGCAGTGCCTGTACCGCCGGGTTCGGCAGTCCGACGGGGAACTGACGGTAGGCGAATGCCGGCATTTCGTGTACTCGGAATCCCGCGTACTCGCTCGGAGCGCCAGCGGCTGGCACGATGACGATCGCCTCGTGCCCGTGCTGGTGAAGGTAGTCCAGCACCTTCTTCACGCTGTTGGTGACTCCATTGATGGTCGGAAGGAAGCTTTCACTAATCACAGCAATGCGCATGGTGCCCACTCCATCTACCCGGCAGACCTGTTACTGGGAGTGGCGAGCACTCCAAGTAACTACACGGTTGCAATTCGATGTGGCGGGAGTGGGGCTGTCACGTTGCTGGAAGGTGAATGTCGTCTTAAGTCTATGTTTGAGCCATGACTGCGCCTTTCGAGCACTTCTACAGTGTGATTCCTGCCGGTGGGATTGGCTCCCGGCTGTGGCCGCTTTCTCGGGCGGATGCCCCGAAGTTCTTGCACGACTTGGCTGGCACAGGGCAGACGTTGCTGCGCGACACCTGGGATCGCCTTGTGCCGCTCTCGGGCGCACAGCGAATCATGGTTGTCACTGGCCGAGCGCACCGGGCGGCAGTCGAAGAGCAGTTGCCAGAGTTGGCAGATCCGAACGTCGTGCTTGAGAGTGCTCCGAAGGACTCGTCTGCCGCAATCGGTCTTGCAGCTGCGATTCTGCGCCAGCGCGAACCCGACGTCGTGATCGGCTCGTTCGCCGCCGACCATGTGATTCGGGATGCGCCTAGCTTCCGTCGCGCGGTCGGTGAGGGTGTCGCCGCCGCTGACGCTGGGTACATCGCCACGATCGGAATTACCCCAACGGAACCAGCGGTCGGCTTTGGATACATCGAATGCGGTCAAGCCATGACCATCGCGGATGCCCCCCATGCCGTTGCCGTGACAGCCTTCGTCGAGAAGCCGAACTTGGCGACTGCGGAACGGTATCTGGCCGATGGCAAGCACCTGTGGAACGCCGGAATGTTTATCGCCCGAGCAGATGTCTTGCTTGAGCAGCTCGGCCGTTCGCAGCCCGAGCTGCTCGCTGGAATCACCGAATTGGCGGAGGCCTGGGACACCCCTCGCCGCGGAGCGGTTGTCGATCGGGTGTGGCCACGCCTCACCAAGATCGCCATCGACTACTCGGTCGCCGAACCGGCGGCGGCGGCCGGTCGGCTCATCGTCATTCCGGGTGATTTTGGTTGGGATGACGTTGGCGACTTTGCCTCGATCGCCAAGTTGCATTCTGGCGGGCGCAAGAGCGACCTGGCGATTCTCGGTGAGAACGCGCGGGTACTTGCAGATGCGTCCACCGGAGTTGTTATCTCCCAAAGCGGCAGGCTCATCTCGCTCATCGGGGTTACCGATATCGTGATTGTCGACACGCCGGACGCCCTGCTAGTGACGACGACGGCGAACGCTCAGCGCGTTAAGAGTGTCGTTGACGCCCTCAAAATCTCGGGTCGGGATGACGTTCTCTGACGCTTTTGACCATGTACTAGCGCTGTCTAGAACATTTCCCCAATATTTCGGTGCGGTCGCGAGTTTGTAACCATTCGGCGACGGCTTGCCGATCTCGGTTCTGCGATTGGCAACGTTGGGTAACGTTGTCACATTGAGTCCCGGCAAATCCCGCTGGGCAGCACCCTGGAGGACATCTTGAGAATCACTTCTCGCACCCGCGTACTTGGCGGCCTTGCGCTGATCGGAACGAGCGCACTCGTGCTCGCCGGTTGCGCCGCAGCACCCGAAGCGCCAACCGAAACGGCAGTAGCCGTCGACTTCCTTCCCTGCATGGTCTCTGACGCCGGTGGCTTCGACGACAAGTCGTTCAACCAGCTCGGATTCGAAGGAATCACCGAGGCCGCCACCGAGATCGGTGTTGAGGCGATTACCGTTGAGTCCGCATCCGACTCGGACTACGCCCCCAACATCCAGAACCTCGTTGACCAGGGCTGCAACATCATCGTTACGGTCGGATTCGCCCTCTCGGCTGCGACCCTCGAAGCGGCCGCTGCAAACCCGGACATTGAGTTCGCCCTCATCGACGACGCTGCAGACGGCGACTTCGATGGCACCGTCGACTTCCCGAACACCAAGCCGATCGTGTTCAACACGGCTCAGGCTGCGTTCCTCGTCGGTTACGCCGCAGCGAGCTACTCGAAGTCGGGCATCGTCGCGACTTGGGGTGGACTGCCGTTCCCGACCGTGTCGATCTTCTCTGACGGCTTCGCTCAGGGTGTCGCGTACTACAACGAGCAGAACGCAACAGCCGTGACGGTCCTCGGTTGGGACGCGGCTAACCCCGATGCATACGCCGTAACCGGTGGCTTCGAGGCGAACGACGTCGCAAAGACGACTGCGCAGAACTTCATCGATCAGGGTGCAGACGTTCTGCTTCCTGTCGGCGGACCGATCTACCAGTCCGCACTCGCTGCAATCACCGATTCGGGCAAGGACATCGCCCTCCTCGGCGTTGACGCTGACCTGTTCGAGACCGACCCGAACACGCAAGACGTCATCCTGACGTCGATCCTCAAGGGCATCAAGACGGCGACCTATGACGTCGTGATTGCTGCTGCTGGTGGCGACTTCTCGAACGCGCCTTACATCGGAACTCTCGAGAACGAGGGTGTCGGCTACGCACCGTTCCACAACTTCGAGTCGAAGGTTGCCGCCGATCTGGCCGGCAAGCTCGAAGAGATCAAGGCAGCGATCATCGCCGGTGACATCCCGGTCGCGTCCTACCTCGGTTAATTACCTGCAATAACGCGGTGGGGGAGGCCAGCTGCAAAGCTGGTCTCCCCCACCTTCTTAACATCGTCCATGTCGGCAGCGCCGCCGCACTAGATTGGACTTTTATGAAGCTAGAACTTCGCGGAATCACCAAAAGGTTCGGCTCGTTTGTCGCCAACGATCACATTGATCTGACCGTCGAACCGGGCGAGATCCACGCCCTGCTTGGCGAGAATGGTGCAGGCAAGTCAACACTCATGAACGTGCTCTACGGGCTCTATCACGCCGAAGAGGGCGAGATTCTGCTCGACGATGTGACCCAGCACTTTGCCGGACCTGGCGACGCGATGAAGGCCGGCATCGGCATGGTGCATCAGCACTTCATGCTCATTCCCGTCTTCACGGTGGCCGAGAACGTCATGCTGGGCCACGAAGACACCACCTTCGGCGGTCGACTTGATCTTGCAGGCGCACGGGCGACGGTGCGCGAGATCTCAGCGCGCTTTGGCTTCGACGTTGACCCTGACGCGCTCATTGAAGACCTTCCCGTTGGGGTGCAGCAGCGGGTCGAGATCATCAAAGCCCTCTCGCAGGATGCGCGAGTACTCGTCTTCGATGAACCAACCGCAGTCTTGACCCCGCAAGAGACCGACGAACTGATGGTCATCATGCGCCAGCTCAAAGATTCCGGAACATCCATCGTCTTCATCACCCACAAACTGCGCGAGGTTCGCGCCGTTGCTGACCGCATCACGGTCATCCGTCTTGGAAAAGTGGTCGGCGAGGCACTGCCAACCGCCTCGAGCGCTGAACTCGCATCGATGATGGTTGGGCGCGCGGTCGATTTGATGGTCGAGAAGGGGCCAGAAAAGGCCGGAGACGAGGCGCTCATTGTCGAGAACCTGTGCGTCATCGATCAGCGCAACCATCTCGTGGTCAACAATGTGAGCTTCGAGGTTCGCTCGGGTGAGATTCTCGCCATCGCTGGAGTGCAGGGCAATGGCCAGACCGAACTGACCGAAGCTCTGCTCGGGCTGCAATCCCGTGTCACTGGCTCAATCACGCTCGATGGCAAATCACTCACCGGGCACTCGGTGCGCAAGACGCTCGACGCAGGGGTCGGGTTTGTTCCAGAGGATCGAACAGACGACGGACTCGTCGGTGAGTTCACGATTGCCGAGAACCTCATGCTCGATCGCTCCCATACCGAACCCTTCGTGAAGTTCGGAACCCTTCAACGCGAGGTGCTTGCCAGCTTCGCAGAAGACAAAGTGAAGGAGTTCGACATTCGCACTCAGGGGATCGACACACTCGTCGGAAAGCTCTCGGGCGGCAATCAACAGAAGGTCGTACTCGCTCGCGAGCTCAGTCGAACGCTTCGGCTCTTCGTTGCGGCTCAGCCGACGAGAGGGCTTGATGTCGGCTCGATCGAGTTCGTGCACACGAGAATCATTGAGACGCGGGATGCCGGGGTGCCAGTCATTGTCGTCTCAACCGAACTTGACGAGGTCGTTGCGCTCGCCGACCGGATCGCGGTCATGTATCGAGGTGGCATCGTTGGCATTGTTCCTGGTGACACCCCGCGCGACGTGCTCGGGCTCATGATGGCTGGCGAATCGGCAGCGACGGCGACCGCAGCGGTGACCGGAGCGGCAGCGTGAGCGCCCCACAAGCAGGGCCGCAGGTTCCAGGGACGCTTGACGAGTCGATCCAACCGCCGGCGCGCGCGCAGCAGGTGCTGCGCGACATCATGAGCGGCAGCGCTCTCGTATCGGTGCTCGCGGTCGTGCTCGCGATGGTTGTCGGAGCGATCCTCATTGCACTGACCAACAGTGGAGTGCAAGCCGCAGCGGGATACTTCTTCTCTCGGCCCGGTGACACCGTCGCTGCGGTCTGGAATGCGGTCTTTGGCGCGTACAGCGCGCTCTTTCAAGGCTCGATCTACAACTTCCGCAGGGACGATTTCGCCTCTGGCATCAGACCGTTGACCGAGACGCTGACCTTCGCAACACCGCTCATCATGGCTGGTCTCGGTTTGGCGCTCGCCTTCAGAGTTGGGCTGTTCAACATCGGTGGCCGCGGTCAGATGCTCGTGGCATCCGCAGCGGCCGGGTATGTTGCGTTCGCTTGGCCGTTGCCAGCAGGCATCCATCTCATCGTCGCAGTCGTCATGGGCGTTCTCGCTGGAGCGATCTGGGGTGGAATCGTCGGGCTTCTCAAGGCGCAGACCGGAGCAAACGAGGTGATCGTGACGATCATGCTCAACTATGTCGGCTTCTACCTCGTGTCGTTCCTGCTCCGCACACCTGGCGCTCTGCAGGCGCCTGGCTCGACCAACCCGAAGTCACCGGCGATGCTTGAGACCGCGGTCTTTCCACCGCTGTTCGGTGATGCATACAACTTGCACGCCGGATTCATTCTTGCGATTGCCGCAACCGCCTACGTTTGGTACCTCATCAATCGCTCGAGCCTCGGATTCCAGTTCCGTGCGGTCGGGTTGAACCCGCATGCGGCGAAAGTCGCCGGCATCAACGTCAAGCGCGTCTACATCTACGTCATGCTGTTCTCCGGCGGACTCGTCGGAATGGCTGGCGTCGCACAGGTGCTTGGCACCGTGACATCCGGATTCACGGCGGGCATCGACGCTGGGATCGGCTTTGACGCCATCACGGTGGCCCTGCTGGGTCGTTCCAGGCCGGTCGGGGTGTTCTTTGCGGCAATCCTGTTCGGCGCGCTCAAGGCTGGCGGATACTCGATGCAGGCCGCTGAGGGCATTCCCATCGACATCGTGCTTGTTGTGCAGTCACTCATCGTGCTCTTCATCGCAGCACCACCGCTCGTGCGGGCCATCTTCCGGCTTCCATCGCCGGACGGACCGGCGCGCCCGCGGCGGCGACCCTTCAAGACAACGACGAAAGCGACGGCCACCTCATGACCACCGCAAGCACAGCTACCGCACCCTCATCCGCGCCAATCGTGCTTGAAACGGCCGTCACACGCAACTTCAAGCCACCGATCGCGCTGAGCATCTTCGCTCTTGCCGGTCTTGTGATGTTTGTCATCTTCGGGCGCGAGGGCATCACGATATTCAAGTTGTCGACTGATTCCGATCTCATTCAATTGCCACCGATCGAGGCCAACGTACCTCTCGTCAACAGCGTGATAGCGGTTCTGCTCTTTCTTATTGCAGCGCTCTCGGCGGTGTGGGCATACCAAGCCAAGAAGACACCGCTCTGGCTGCTTAGCCTCTTCGCTGTGCTCTTTCTCGCTGGCTTCCTTACCTGGGCTGCCGCGGGCGCAACGATCCCGATTCCTGGTCTTCTGGTCGGCACAATTGGCCTCAGCGCTCCGCTCATCTTCGGAGCCCTCGGAGGAGTGATTTCTGAACGTGTCGGTGTCATCAACGTTGCAATCGAGGGGCAACTGCTTGCCGGCGCCTTCGCTTCGGCCATGGTGGCATCCATTACGCAGAACCCGTTTGCGGGTCTCGCCGCCGCAGTCATCGCCGGGGTGCTCGTTGCGTTCGTACTCGCTGCGTTCTCGATCAAGTACCTCGTCGATCAGGTGATCGTCGGGGTCGTGCTCAATGTGCTAGTGATCGGGCTCACGAGCTTCCTGTTCTCGACCTTGCTCGCCCCGAATTCGGAGCTGCTGAACAGTCCGCCGCGCTTTCCGAGACTGCCGATACCACTGTTGAGCGAGATCCCAATTATCGGGCCAGTGTTGTTCCGCCAGACGATCATCATTTATGTGATGTACATCGCCGTCGCAGTGGTGTGGTTTGCGTTGTTCAAGACCCGGTGGGGGCTTCGCTTGCGCTCCGTTGGCGAGCACCCGCAGGCGGCCGACACAGTCGGCATCAACGTCAACAGCACCCGATTCTGGAATGTCTCCCTTGCTGGAGCGATCGCGGGGTTTGGTGGTGCGTTCTTCACACTCGGTTCGGTCGGTGCGTTCAACAAGGAGATGACGGCTGGTGCTGGCTTTATTGCCCTTGCTGCGGTGATCTTCGGTCGATGGGATCCTATTCGGGCGACTCTTGCGGCACTCTTATTCGGGTTCGCGTCCAACTTGCAAAGCGTGCTGAGCATCATCGGCTCGCCGGTGCCGAGTGAGTTCATGCTCATGCTGCCGTACCTTGTCACGATCTTCGCGGTCGCCGGACTCGTCGGCTTGGTGCGGGGGCCAGCCGCGTCGGGAAAGCCGTACATAAAATCATGACCGACTTTGCGCCCAAGAGCGATGCCGATTGGGATGCCTTGCGTGACGTTGCGAAAAAGGCGTTAAGTCACGCGTACGTCCCGTACTCGAAATTTCCCGTTGGGGTAGCGGCAATCGTTGACGACGGACGAGTTATCTCGGGTGCGAACGTGGAAAACGCCTCGTACGGGCTCACGCTGTGCGC